>Ga0070665_100003889_pt1 | contig 15777 bp, 10 predicted proteins | sample KBSS13metaG_FD_65862 | JGI IMG/M metagenome (GOLD analysis project Ga0070665, IMG submission 65862) | Switchgrass rhizosphere microbial communities from Kellogg Biological Station, Michigan, USA - KBS S1-3 metaG | ecosystem: Host-associated > Plants > Roots > Rhizosphere > Soil ... | reverse complement strand
GCCCTGTCGGAGTTGCGGTCTTGCTAGCTATTCTGCTTGGTTTGACCCTCTGGAACCTCCTCTGGGCACTATTTCGTTCATCCCCTTCCGACCGGGCCCGCATCTAGGCTCAAGTCTCTTCGTTCCAACTGCGAGAACCAGAAACGCGCCCTCGAGACTGCGTATAGTGTCTGCAGCACCAGTTATTGGAGCGCAGAGGAATCCCTTGTGGCGCAGAGCTACCATTTTTCTCTCCCTCTTTTGTTGCTTGCGTGCGTTAGTGCTGACACTCGCTTGGCCCTGGCGGCAGATGCTCAGACTCAGACTGCACCGATCAAGCACGTAGTCATCGGTGACGCCGCGGAGCCACTCTACGGACCGTGGAAGTTTCACGTTGGCGACTCGCCGATCGATCCCGTACACCATTCCCCGCTGTGGTCAGAGCCGACCTTTGATGATTCAACCTGGGAGACGGTGGACCTCACGCCACGCGACGCGACCCTCGACCCCGTATATGGAGTCTCGGGAATGGTGCCGGGCTGGACGAACCGCGGGCATGCTGGTCACTGGGGCTACGCTTGGTATCGAATCCGCGTGCAGGTGGACGCACCTCCAGGAAAAAGCCTTGCCCTTGAGGGCCCTCCCGGCGTGGACGACGGCTACCAGGTCTTCCAGAATGGAATTCTACTTGGCAGCTTCGGCGGCTTCTCCTCTGGCAGGCCGGTCGTCTACAACACGCAGCCGATGAGGTTTGCTCTGCCACAACCGGCCAACCCCTCAAACCCCCGCGTGCTGGCGTTCCGCGTTTGGATGGAACCCTCCACACCGGCAAACTACCCCGATGTTGGCGGTTTGCGCACCGCGCCGCTACTAGGTGAGGCAGGCGCGGTTACGGCCAACCATCAGCTTCGCTGGCTTGATGCCCTCCGCGCAGTCGCTGACCTTCTAGTCTCGGCCATAGCGTTCGGGCTGTTCGCTCTCATGGCCTTCAGCCTGATCTTCTTTGACCGCTCAGACCGGGTCTACCTCTGGCTAGGGACGGCCTTCTTGCTTACCGCGATGTTCGATGCTTTGGTGGTCCTCCTCGACACCAAGCAATACATGGGCATAGCAACCGGGGATCCGATCCGGTTCGTTGTTTTGCGTCCGCTGATCTACGCAGCATGGGTCATGGTGTGGTGGAGCTGGTTTGGCCTTCATCGCCCGGCGTGGCTGCCGCGGGCGGCCGCGGCGCTGGCTCTCTTGTTTGCGATCTCGACTGCCCTCAACCGGAACCTGTTGGTCTTCACGGTCCTTCCGCATTCCGTCAGTGCCGCCTTTGGCAGCGTTTATCTCGCTACCAAGTTCCTCTTCCTGCCGCTGATGTTTGTGTGCATCGTTCAAGGTATTCGGCAAAAGGGAGTGGAAGGCTGGTCAGTCCTGCCTGCTGTGGTCCTGTGGGGAGTTGCGCAGTTTTGGGATGACTTCAACTTTCTGCATATCAATCTGACGTGGTATCCGTTTGGCGTGCAAGTCACACTCGGGGACATCGCCAACCTGCTGCTGGCGTGCGTAATTGCCGGGTTGCTACTGCGGCGCCTGCTGGTGACAGTGCTGAGGCAGCGGTTGATGGAACTCGATGTGAAGCAGGCCCAGGAGGTGCAGCGGGTGATCCTGCCCGAGCCCATCGCCACACTTCCGGGGCTGGCCATTGAGAGCGAGTATCGCCCGGCGCGCGAGGTGGGTGGCGACTTCTTCCAGATCCTCCCGCACGCCTCCAATGGCAGCATGTTGATTGTTGCCGGCGATGTGGCCGGCAAGGGTCTGCAGGCGGGAATGCTGGTAGCGCTGCTTGTCGGCGCGATCCGCACTTCGGCGCAGTTCGATCCCGATCCCCTGGTTGTGCTGAAGGTGCTCAATCAGCGGCTGTGCGGCCGTAGTCACGCAGCCGCCACCTGCCTCGCGTTGCGCATAGGCGCGGACGGAGGCGCCACGCTGGCCAACGCCGGACATCTGCCTCCGTATCTCAACGGTCGGCCGGTCGAGATCGAAGGATCGCTCCCACTCGGCATGATCGAAGATCCGGTGTTCTCGGTAATGCGCTTCAACCTTGCGGAGGGCGACCAGCTCATGCTGATGTCCGACGGCATTGCGGAGGCCACCGACGTCAATGGGAGACTCTTCGGCTTCGAACGCATCGACGACCTGATGCGCGAATCGGCAAGCGTCGGCGCGCTCGCAACCGCTGCGCAAAACTTCGGTCAGGAGGATGACATCAGCGTCATCGCCATTACCAGAACAGCGTCTTAGGCGGGAATAGGAGCACGCGCGAGTACCCGTCACACAACGCATCGCCGTCTTTTTGCAACCGCAACTCACCGGGACTCGCCGGAGCCGGACCGCAGGTGCCCACAAATGATTGAACAACGCCAGATGTGAGCCACATCACAACAAGTCGAAGGGGACGGTGCCATAGTTATCCGGTGAGCTAGTCAACTCAAGTGCGGGGTTCCCGATGATGCAGACTGAACAGTTGCGACGGATATGGCCCTGGATCACCGGCCAAATCATCCAGACAGTGCCGAAAGACATTGCAGTGTGCGAATTTGAATGCCGCAAGAATGAGTGCACTTTTGAGAATTGGGAGACTTGCGAGAATCGCCTCGGCACCGCCGCGAGAGCTCCGGACAAAGCCCAATGATCGCCTGGGCCAGTTCCCCCTTTGAACTTGTGAAAGCGACGGTCCCGAGCCATCTCCTTCACAATCACTGCGGCGGCTCCCTTGAAATTGAAACATCGCGTCGATAATCGCACCGCTCGAATTTACGTCATAGACGAACAATTCAGGTCGCTGCCACGATCGAGGTGATCGCCGGCAACATAGCTCGTTAGGGGGGCCCGAACCACGTTTCGCAGAAACTGGTAGAACTGACAGTTCTCGTTTGCCACCTGCACCATCATCCTGTAGTAGTCCATCAGGCAAAAGCAACCGGCGGACGGGGATCGGGACAGTCCTCCATGCGCGCTCGCACTGCAAAAGGTTTCCAGATGAGCACTGATCGTAAAGGGGATCGCGTTCCTCTTAACCACCGCCCTGTCCATCCACCTGCTTGGGTGCGGGTACTTCGAGCGATTGGAATTACAGCAATTTGGCTTGTTCTGGCACTTCTTGTCTTGTGGGCCACAGCAGCTCTTTACATAGATTTTCGAATCGCGTCGCTGCGGGTCCCGTTGACAGTCATCTATATCCTCGCCATTATCGCGATCCTCATTAAGTTCAAAATGTCCCGCTGGTCTGTAATCCTGTGCCTCGCCAGCTTCGTTTGTGTGCTCTTGTGGTGGCTTACTCTCAAACCGTCAAACAGTGGAGCGTGGCAACCCGATGCTGATCGAACCGCCTGGACTGAAATCGACGGAGACCGGATCACGATTCACAATCTGCGCAACTGTGACTACCGTACCGAAACCGAGTACTCGAATTGCTGGAGCGATCGCACACTCGATCTTTCCCAGCTTCGAGCCGTTGATTTCTTCTTGACGAACTGGGGTCTGAGCTTTGCGAGCCACCCAATCGTCAGCTTCCAGTTTGGAGACAACACGCATATTGCATTCTCCATTGAGGCGCGCTACAGACCCGGGCAGTCATACTCGACCATCCTTGGAACCTTTCGTCAATTCGGGTTGATATTCGTCGTGGCGGACGAACGCGACTTGATTCGCCTCCGCACCAATTACCGCAAAGACGAAGAAGTCTACATGTACCGCATCAATGCGGATCCCAAGGTCACTCGTGCGATTTTCTACACCTACGTCGACTATCTCAATAAGTTGCATAAGAATCCCGAATGGTACAACGAAGTGACAAGAAACTGCACTACCACGCTGGACAGGCAGCTAACGGCTGTAACCGCCAACCCTCAGCCCTGGAGCTATCAATACTTGATAAACGGCTCCATCGATCACTTGCTGTATAACCGCGGACGTCTCGTCACAGGCGGACTTCCCTTCGCTGAGTTGAAGCAACGCGCCCATATCAACGAAGTGGCCCACACGGCAAACCAGTCACCCGACTTCTCCGCGCTGATTCGAGCGGGAAGGGTCGGATACTGAGTAAGGTTGTGATTCAGTTTCAAGAACCCGGAGTTCAAATGAATCGCATTCATCCATATGCTGGCACTCTCTTTCGGAAGTATCGCAACACCGGAATTGGACTCGCGGTTTTCGCTTTCATAATTTTGTCCTCCCTCACTGCAATCGCCCAGACCACTCCCGCGAATCATCCCACGCGAATGAAGGTCGGCGTTGCGCTTGAAGGTGGTGGCGCGCTGGGGCTGGCCCACATCGGCGTGCTCAGATGGTTTGAGCAGCACCACATTCCCGTTGACGTTCTCTCCGGCAACAGCATGGGGGGACTGGTGGGAGGCTTGTACGCGACTGGCAAGAGTCCCGACGACATAGAAGGGATCGTCAAAAAAATGGACTGGCCTCTGCTTCTAGGAGGCGCAACCCCCTTTGAAGATCTCTCCTTCCGCCGCAAAGAGGATGCCCGCGCGGTTCAAAGCACTCTGGCCATTGGATTCAAAAAAGGGGCTTCGCTCCCATCCGGGTTGAATGCTGGACATCAGATCAGCCTGCTCATTGACCGGGAAACACTTCCCTACTCCAACGCAAAATCATTCGACGACTTCCCTATCCCTTTCCGCTGTGTCGCTACCGATTTGGTTACCGGAAAGGCCCATGTGTTCTCATCCGGTCCGGTCGGTTTGGCGATGCGATCAACCATGTCCCTGCCGGGAATCTTCGATCCGGTCCGCATTGGAGATAGCTTGCTTGTCGATGGCGAATTGGTCGACAATCTGCCGACAGATTTGGCGCGTGAGATGAACCCGGATGTCGTTATCGCGATTCACCTCCAGGTCTCTCCGACCACTGCGGAAGATATTCAATCTCTCTTCGGCGTTCTTGGCCGGTCAATCCAGATCAGTTCCGCGGCCTCTGAAATTCGAGGTATGGAAGCTGCCGACATCGTTGTAAAGGTGGACGTTCAAAAGTTCAGCGCCCTGGATTTCAACCAGGCCAATGCACTTATCCAGAAGGGATTTGAAGCTGCAGAAGAAAAATCCAAGGTCCTGCAGCCCTATGTTCTCGATCAGGCCGAATGGGACGAGTACGTGGCCCATCGCGATGCGCGTAAGAAGGGGCCTGTGGGCGCTCCACAATTCGTAAAAGTGCAGGGCACTTCGATCGCTGCGGAAAAGAAGATCGAGACCTTTCTTCAGCCCATGGTCGATAAAACACTCGACACCAAGACACTGGACAAAAACCTGACACTTCTGACCGGCGTGGGAAGATTTTCAAGCGCATCCTACGGAATGACTGAGATCGGAGGCCGAGTCGGCCTGCTTGTCACTGTCAATGAGAAAAGCAATGCGCCGCCGGTTCTTCAGCTTGCCTTTGATGTGGATGGTACGGAGCCTGGAAACGTTACCTTCACGGTCGGCGGACGCCTGACATTTCTCGATGTCGGTGGATTCGGCTCAGAATGGCGCACAGATTTTGCGATTGGTAATACTTATGGGATTTCTTCTGAGTACTACAAAAGATTTAACCCGATCTCCAAATGGTTCTTCGCTCCACGCGGGGGCGTCAGTAATTCAGGACAATGGATCTATTCTTACGGCGACCCACAGGCCAACTATCGCCTGCGAAGGGCATTCGGTGGCGTAGACGTCGGATACGCAATCGACCGGTTCAGCGAAGTGCGCGCAGGGTATGAAATCGGCTATCTGGATGCCAGTCTGAGGCTAGGCACGCCGCTATTCGAATCGGTAAAGGGAGCGGTCGGTTCCACACGGTTCCTTTATACGAACGACCACCTCGATCAGCCTATCGTTCCACGATCTGGTTATCTTGGTGAGGCAAGTTTTCGATGGCTCGATAGGAGCCCGGGAGCAACAGAAGCATTTCCAAATCTGGAAATGCATACTGAGATCTTTAAACCTGTCTCCGCCACAGGTTCTCTCTTTCTTGTCGCAAGGGGCGGGACAACTATGGGCTTCGAGCAGACCGGAATTCCCCAGTATTTTCTTGGCGGGGTCCCTGGCTTGCTTGCATATGGGTCCAATGAAGTGCGAGGAGATCAGTATTTCCTCTTCCGGCCCGGGTACATGCATCGCTTGCTCAGTCTTCCACCCTTCATCGGCAGCGGCTTTTATGGCGTTGCGATGTACGAGGTAGGGAAAATGTATAACGCTCCGGAAGTCAGCGCCCTTCCGATGGACGGTGCTCTCGGGATCATCGCGCGCACAGCATTTGGCCCTGTATTGATAGGCGGAAGCGTCGGAGACACCGGACACACATCATGGTTCTTCACACTCGGCCATATTTTCTAGGCCCTCTACGGCGTCAAACCATACGCGATGATCTTGCCCGACGCGGTCACGTACACATGCCCGTTGGCGACCATGGGTGGCACCCAACGGATTGGCGCGCCGAGACTTGGACTTGTGTAGAGCGTTTTGCTCACATCCATTGCATCACTTGCGTGTAGAGTTCCGGTGACCCGATCCAGTGTCCACACAATCCCGTTCGTATTTCCATTTGAGGAAACAACGGGGTCGGCACCTGGCCACTGATAAGTGAATGTCCCTTTCGATATCGGCGTGGCGCTAAGCATGCCGGTGCTCGCATTCAACACAAACATCTTCAGCACATCGTGATTGGCGGCGAAGTACACGTTCTGTTGCCACATTGCCGGCGAGTTGTAACAGGGCTGGCCCGAATCGCGGAAGCTCCCTGTGCTCCCAAGTTGATGATCGAGCCGTTGGATAATTTTGTCGCTCGTTGCACCCACTTCGCCCATAGCATCCCTGTTTATCACATAAATCGGAGTCGGCTTACCGCAAGCGATCAGTTCATGCGGATAAGGTCCTGCCTGATCCGGCACAACCATTACGCTTCCGGAACCCAGATCGATGTCGCTCTGGTTGAGGGTTACGTACTCATGGGGAATAAAGAAATCCAATTCCTGCAGGTTAGGACTGAGCTTCACGATCGCCTGGCCAAAGTTGTTCGCGCTCACACTTCCATTTCCGGTCGACACATAGATGTTTCCATCCTTGTCTGCGGTCGGAGACGCACCGGACATCCAGATTCCGCCTTGGCTCCCCGTTGGAGTGACATTAAAGAATGCCACCACTTCCAGGGTGTTTTCATCGAACGCGAATATCAGTCCGTGGTAAGGATTGCGATCTTCAATCGATCCGAAGGCGACGTAGATCCTTCCGTTTGCAAGCAGCAGGCCAGGCCGTTGGAACTTCTGGACGGGAGGTAGAGCCGGATCGGAAATCAACACCGGCCCGCCGAGCATCTCTTTGCCCGTTAGAATGCTCAACGCGTGGAGGCGGTGCGGGAACGTGGTCGCATTGTTCTCTGATGTCACTGCCACCACATACATCACCTGCTTAACAGGATCGATGACGGGAGTGCTTAATATTCCAATCTGCGAAGAAATTTGCAGACTGGTACCCGCGACCGCCGTAACACCCGGCGAAAGAAAACTCGTCTTCCATAGCAATGAGCCCGTATCCGCGTCGAGCGCATAAACACTGTCATTTGCAGTGGTAACAAACACAGCGTTTCGTGCCTTGCCACCAATCGTCACCCCGTTCAGATATAGCGGCTGGCCCCAGATCGCTGCATCCAATGCCACGCTCCACCGCTGTACAAATTTGCCTGAGCTCACACTGGCTGGCGTCAGCGCCAACTCATTCGTCTGCACGCCCGTTCCTGAGTTTCCATTCTTCCGCGTGGTGTAATTCACAACCGTTACAACCGCGCTGACCGTTGCCGTGTTGGCGGAATTGACCGTCGATGTCGCCTTGATGGCGCAGGTAGTGGCGAATGCCGGCGGCGCGGGAACCGGCGCGGTGAAGAGACCCGTGCTGCTGATTGTCCCGCACGATGCTGACCACGTGACCGCCTGGTTCGTAGTAAATTGCATTTGCCCGAGAGCGTGCAACGTCGCCTTTGATGGCGTAATCGTCACTTGATTTGTGCTCGTTGTGACAGTCACGGTGGTCGAAGCGGTCTGCCCGCTGCCATTGGTTGCTGCGGCTGTGACCTTGCAGGAGCTAGCTGTCGCAGGAGCCTTGTAAAGACCGGTCGTGCTGCCGATCGTTCCGCAACTCGCCGCCCATGTCGCTGCAACACTCGACGTAAATTGCAGAGTCCCGTTTACTGCAACGGTCGGGTTCTGCGGAGTTATCGTGAAACCCGTCGCTCCCCCGCCTGTGAGCGTGACTGTCTGTGGGCTGTTGCTCGCGGAATCGGTGAACCGTAAAATCGCGCTCCGTGCTCCAGTGGCCGTCGGCGCAAAAACAATGTTGGCTGTGCAAGTCGCGGATGCGGCGAGCGTCGTGCCACACGTCTTGCTGAAGACAAGAAAGTCTCCGGGATTCGTGCCCGCGAACCCGATGCTGCTGATCGAAATTGAGATCGTGCCGTTGTTTTTCAGCGTTACGATCTTTTGTGCACCCCTCCCTCCAACAGGGACTGAAACCCAATTGAGACTCGTTGGAGTAACCGACGCACTTCCAGAGGAGGTCGTCCCGGTCCCCGTGAGCACAACTCTCTGCGGAGTATTGCTAGCCGAATCGTTGAAGTTCAGCGTCGCGCTTCGAGCCCCCGTCGCTTTCGGGCCAAAAATGATATTCGCAGTACAGCTTGAAGATGCCGCCAGAGAAGCACCGCAGGTCGTGCTGAATATCAGGAAATCGCCGGGGTTAGATCCTGTGAACGTAGTGCTGCTGATGGTGATCGCCGCGGTTCCGCTGTTCTTGAGCGTGACCACCTTTTGAGCGCCCTTTCCACCCACCGGCACCGACACCCAATTGAGCGAGGTTGGCGAAGCGGAAACCTGTGCCACTGCGGTCGTTCCCTGCAGCACGCCGATGCCGAATGCGGCACCGGCAAACAGGGCGCGGACAAGAGGCAGTCGAGAAGATTCGAAAGGCTGAACTAAGGCAGGATAGATGACTGTGTCAGGCACAGAAGTATGCATGGTCCCCCCCGGCTCTTTAACAACGCACGTCTCCGAACTGCGGACAAAACACCACGCGTGCTGAATTCTGGCGAACGGAAGGGGGCCAAGGACCTGAAGAATCAGAGGCAGACACACCGTCTCTCGTACTCGCGCACCACCACCCCGCACTCTACGATGCCGCGCGCAATCGTTTGGTTGGTCGAACGAACTTCGCTAACTCAATTCCAAAACAATGGGTGTGTGGTCCGAAGGCCTTTCCAGCGCCCGGGGTCCTTTGTCTATCTCACATGCGCGCAGCCGGTGGCCGAGTTTGGGCGAAAGAAGAAAATGATCAATCCGAATTCCACGATTGTGTTCGAAGGCCCGCCTGAAGTAATCCCAAAACGTAAACAGCCCGCCCTCTCCCGGATGCAGCAAGCGAAATGTGTCCGTATAACCGAGTTCGATCATGGCCCGATAGCGGGCCCGAGGCTCAGGCTGAAACAGGGCGTCATGAATCCACGACGAAGGCTTGTGACAGTCAATATCTTCAGGGATAACGTTGAAGTCCCCTCCAATAGCAGTCGGGACAGGATCGTCTGTCCATCTCCTCATCTGCCCCAGCAAACGGTCCATCCACGCAAGTTTGTAGACAAACCGCTCGCTTCCCACAGGATTGCCATTCGGCAGGTAGATGTTCACGATCCTAAGATCGTCGATCATCGTTTCGAGAAAACGAGCGTGACTGTCTCTCTCATCGCCGGCAAGCGTCGTGTTCACCGTTTCGATTGGAAAGCGCGACAGAATCGCAACGCCGTTATAGGTCTTTTGTGTAACAGCAACGCTCTCGTACCCTAGGTTTTTAAACACATCCGCCGGAAAGATCGTCCCTTTCAACTCCTGCAGCAGCAGGACATCGGGCTTCTGCGCCTGCAGCCAGTTCGATACATGATCGAGTCGCGCGCGAATCGAATTGACGTTCCAGCTTGCTATCTTGATAGTGCGTCTCCTCGTTTGCCGGTCTGATAATCAGCTATCTTCGAATCCTTTCAGAAAGGTTCGCGCCCCGTAAACGGTTCTTCAGCGAATGAGGGGTTCGTCGGGAACGTATTCGGAAAGAAGCGTTAAAAGCTCCTGTGGATTGTGACTGTCCACCACATATCTCACTTCAGGGTGATGAGTCTCAGTCTTGAATGGGCTTGCAAGCACGATCGGGACCTTCTGTGCGAGCGACTTCACTTCAGAGAGAAGGCCCTTGCGTCGCATCAGGAGGGAACTGTGCACGAGGATTAGGTCTACGTTCGGGAATCTCCGCAACAGGTCCAAGCCTACCTCGGCATCATAAGCCGTTAGTACATTGTGTTTCGCTGTCTCGATGATGAGCTTCCGCGAAGATAGCCCCTCGGGCTGTTCCATTTCAATCATTAGAACCACGAGTGATTTCATGCGCCTTCCTCGGACAGGGCCCTGAATACACCGGGCCCCACTAGGACTTTGGATGCCCTCCACTGGCTCCAAGTTCACCCCTGCGCCAGTCTGAAGAAGACCTGCGGTATCCAAAACACACGTAAACAACATCACATCCACGTCAGCGCATCCGACAAAGATGGCCTCCCGTCGTTCGCGGCCAGCGTGCCACTTGGTCGATCCACCTCTATGAACCTTCCCGTCAATCCCCCGCTTCTTCCCATGCTCGCCAAACGGGTGGACGATATCCCTTCGACCGGTGAGTGGGTCTTTGAACCGAAGTGGGACGGATTCCGAGTCCTGGTGTTTCGCGACGGAGACGAAATCCTGCTTCAGAGCCGGGACAAGAAATCACTAAATCGCTACTTTCCTGAGATGCTCAAGCCCTTGACCGATCAGCTTCCCGCCCGCTGCATCCTTGACGGCGAACTGGTCATCGCCAATCATGGCCGGCTCGATTTCGATGCCTTGCAGTTGCGCATTCACCCGGCAGCTTCCCGAGTCAAATTGCTCTCTCAACAAACGCCAGCCTCGATTGTTTTCTTTGACCTCCTTGGCAAAGGGGAACGCGATTTGAGTCGATTACCCTTCGCCGAACGCCGTTCCGCATTGGAAGAGCTTCTGAAATCATGCGGTCCGCCCATTCACATCACTCCTGCGACCCGCGACAGAAAGAAGGCCCTCGATTGGTTTCGTCGCTTTGAAGGCGCCGGCCTTGATGGTGTCGTCGCCAAACCTGTCGACGTCTTCTATCAGCCGGACAAGCGCGTGATGCTCAAAGTCAAGCACGAACGGGATTGTGATTGTGTTGTTGCCGGATTCCGCTGGTACAAACAGAGCGCGGGAAACGAAGTTGGTTCGCTCCTCCTCGGACTCTACGACGATGCAAAGATACTTCAGCATGTTGGCGTGTGTGCCAGCTTTTCAAAAGAACAGCGGCGCGAGTTGATGCTGCTCCTCAATCCTCTGCGTAAGAACGCTCTCGCAAATCATCCTTGGAAGAATTGGGCAAATCCCGAAGCGCCCGCCGAAGGAAATGAGCATCGCATGCCCGGCGGTCAGAGCCGATGGAGCCAAGGCAAAGATCTATCATGGGAGCCGCTTCGGCCGGAACTGGTCGTCGAGGTCGCCTATGAACATATGCAGAGCGGCCGCTTCCGCCACATGGCCCACTTTCGCCGATGGCGCAAAGACAAAAAGACCTCAAGCTGCACTTTCGCACAGCTTGAAGTTATCCCGCCTCAGGAACTGAAAAGAATATTTGCACAAGGGCGCTAGCCGCCCTTCGGCTATGGTTTGAACGCTTTGCTGTCCGTTACATCGACAGTTGCCTGCACCGGCAGCCTGTCGCTCGAGCCACCCGCCAGAATCCGCACCTGTTCCTTCTCAACCTTCCAGGCATGACTTGCTGTGTCCCAATACGCCAGGTCGCGCACCTTCAGTTCCATGGTCACGTCCTGCACTGCGCCCGGCGCAATTCTCACCCGCTTGAAGCCCTTTAGTTCGAGTTGGGGCCGCGTAACTGACGATCCAAGATGTTGCACATACATTTGCACCACTTCGTCGCTCGCGCGCTTACCGGTGTTCTTCACTTTCACTGTGACCTGCACCGCCCCATCAGCATCAATTTTTGTCGCACTCAGCTTTACTCCGTCATAACGGAAGGTCGTGTAGCTGAGCCCATATCCGAACGGATAAAGCGGCTTGTCCTTGCTGTAGAGATAAGTACGACCATGCAGCAGGTTGTAATCCATGATTGGCAACAACTGCGCATCGCCGGTGGGCCATGTCTGTGTGAGTCTTCCCGCCGGCGAATAATCTCCAAACAGCACGTCCGCAAGTCCGTGACCCTCTTCCTGGCTGTTGTGGGTCATGTGAACAATCGCGGGCACGTTTTGCTGGCTCCAGACGATGGCGTATGGAAAGCTCGCCCGCAGCACCTCAACGGTCCGAGGATTTGCGGCGAAAACCTTCTTCACCAACTCCTCCTGCTCGAGCACGATCGTCTTGCGGTCCACGTCCTCTTTTCCATTCGAGGGTGTCGGACACTGATCCCAACCTGCATTGCACACGGGATGATTGCCGACAACCACGATGGCCACGTCGGCCTGCTTCGCGAGTTTCGCAGCTTCTTCGGGATTAGAACCGTCCGTGAACAGCAGCTTCGTTCCCTTTCCCAGGGCTTCGCGAACTCCATCGATGACGCTTACCCCGTAGGGATAAGTTCCGCTGTACCAGTCCTGCAGTACCTGGTCAGTCCACTCGCCAATCACGGCAACCGTCTTCAGCTTCGCGCGATCCAGCGGAAGCGTGTTGTTCTCGTTCTTCAGCAGCACAATCGACTCAGCCGTTGCCAACCGCGCAAGGGCCACGCTCGATTCCCTCTCCCATGGTGGAACATCACCGCCCGTCTCCACGCCGATCTTCGCGTAGGGATCAACTCCGGGAGGGTCCATCTCGCCCAGCTTCAGATAGACGGTCAGCAGATTCTTCAGCGCGGCATCCATATCCGCTTCCGTCACCAGACCGTCTTTGAGCGCTTTCGTCAGGTCCGGCTTATAGGTGTCCAGAAAGTGGTTAATTCCTGCCTTCACCGCGGCCGCGGAGCCGTGCTCCTTGTCGGGGAAGCTCTTGTGCGCTGTAATCAATAACCCGAGCGCGCCCCCGTCGGTGCAAATAAGCCCGTCGTTGCCCCACTCCTTGATCATCACGTCTTTAAGCACGGGATGAATTGTCATCGGGACCCCGTTCCACGCGTTGTAAGACGCCATCACCGCGCGCGAGCCGCCTTCTTCAAATCCCATGCGGAAAGGCACGGAGTAGTACTCGCGAAATAGCCGCTCGTCGAAATCCGAAGACGTGTGCGTCCTGCCGTCTTCATTTTCATTCGCCATGAAGTGCTTCATGAGCGAAGCCGACTGCCAGTGCTTCGGATCGGGCCCTTGCAATCCCTGAATGAAAGCCACAGTCAACGTTCCCACGAGGAACGGGTCCTCCCCATAAGACTCTTCTGTACGACCCCAGCGCGGATCGCGGCTCAGGTCCGAATTCGGCGCACGTACCACCACGCCGCCACGATCGAATACCGGGTTCTGATAGTAGTAGCGCGCCTCATAGCCTTCGAGAGAAGCAATCTTCTTCAATAGCTCCGGATCCCAGGTTGCTCCCAACCCTTTCTCCTGTGGAAAGGTCGTTGTCGGCACCGGCTGCCGTCCGTGGCCACCCCACCCCCCCGGCCCCCCCAGCGCGAGTCCATGCAGCCCTTCTACCTGTCCGGAAAATACGATCCCCAACCTTGGAATCCTGGGGTGATCCGACATGAGTAGAACCTTCTCATCCAGCGTCAACTGGCTCAGCAGATTTTGAATGCGGACACTATCAGGCAGCGTTGTATCACGAAAAGTATTCTGCCCCTGCGCACCCGCGATCCCCACCAGGCTCGCTAATATTGCCAGCCCAACAAACCACGCCATCCACTCGTTCTTCCGCAGCCCCATCAGGTTCTTCTCCTCAAATCGAACCACGAAGATTACCACAGGGCGCCGCAAACGCTTTGATCCGTTGATCACATCTGTCTCAGCCCCAAAAAATAAAGGAGCGAAGCGCATCTGCGCATCGCTCCTCATAGTTGCGTTACCCGCGCAACATTTAGTACAGCCTGAAATTCACCTCAATGCTCATCAGCACCGGCACCGGAGTTCTGCCATCCTTCATTGCCGGTTTGAACTTGTACTTCCGAACCGCTTCGAGCGCCTTCTCATCCAGTCCCATGCCGAGAGGACGAACAACGTGCACGTTCTGCGGATTTCCCTGCGCGTCCACAATCAAGCTCACCAGGCAAACGCCTTGGTATTTTGCGCGGCGCGCCTCGTCAGAGAACTCCGCCTCGGGCGTGAAGATCGGCACCGGCGCCGACACTCCTCCCCCAACCCTGTAAACGCCGCCACCTGTATTTCCGCCTGTGCCAGGTCCGTACCCATTGCCCGTGCCCGATCCCAGGCCTCCGCCATATCCGCTGCCCATGCCTCCGCCACCCCCCTGGCCATTTGAGGCCAAAGTGACGTTCGCCGAATTCTTAACACCTATATTCGGCAGATTGGGATTGTCCGGGAGCGTGATGTCCTTCTGAACGTCAATCGCTGCAGCCATTGCAAGCTTGGGCTTGTCGAGAACAGGAACCATAGGCGGAGTAATCGGATCCTTCATCCGGGGCGGCAACTTGCCCTTGATAGGATCAACAATTTCGTGCGAACCACCACCCCCGCCTCCGCCCGCCGCATTCGCCATTTTGGGCGCTTTCAGGTCGAAATCGCTGATGTCGACATTCGTTGCGACAACCGGTTTGTGAACCGTCTCAATAATCTTCTTGCCCACAAAGAAAAGCAGAACCAGGACGATGGCTACATTGACCGAGGTCGAGATCCCGATCGCAACGGGATTCGCCTTCACCGCCATCCGGTCCGGAACCGGAATTGGCGTGGAGGTCAATACAAGAGGCGGCAGCTTCGGTGGGAAGAAAACGTCGTGAATATTCTCGTAAAGCGCCGTCCAAATCGGCTTCTCTTCAAACGCCTTACCGAGAAACGCGTCAAGCTCATGTCCCTCGATCGAGGGAACGCCGTCCCGGGTCTCCGCGTCTGGCTGGATCAGTAGATCGTTTGCCATAGTTCCATTCGTAGACGCCGTCGGCTCCAATCGCCCCAAAAGGCTTTCGTCGGCTCGCAGGCCTACCACTCCATTATGCTTGACTTCGCCCGAACTTGTCTTCAGAGGTACGAACTCCGACCCGCCGGATGCGTCCTCCAGAGTTTGGTATTCCCCTGAAGTGAGAGTTCCCATAAACGATAGACGCCAACCGTGAGCAGTTGTTACCTCAAATTTCTTTCCGGGTCCTTTACACTAACTATTGAGCATCTTTGCACCATAATCAGGGAGTATCAATGTCTCCAGCGCCGGAGTTGAAGGCGACCTTAACCTTGCCAAAAACCGCCTTCCCTATGAAGGCCAATCTGCCACAGAATGAGCCTCTTCGCCTCGCTAAGTGGGCTTCCCTGCGGCTCTATGATCAGTTGCGTGGAGCTGGCGCCGACCGCCCCAAATACTTGCTCCACGATGGGCCTCCTTACGCCAACGGCCCCATTCATCTTGGCCACGCCCTCAACAAGGGTTTGAAAGACTTCGTCGTCAAGTCCAAAACCATGGCCGGCTTCGATTCTCCTTACGTTCCCGGTTACGACTGCCACGGCCTGCCCATCGAAATCAAGGTTGACGAGCAGCTCGGCCGTAAAAAGCTGGAGATGCCCGCTCCTGCCGTTTTGGATGCTTGTCGT
>Ga0070665_100003884_pt1 | contig 15785 bp, 12 predicted proteins | sample KBSS13metaG_FD_65862 | JGI IMG/M metagenome (GOLD analysis project Ga0070665, IMG submission 65862) | Switchgrass rhizosphere microbial communities from Kellogg Biological Station, Michigan, USA - KBS S1-3 metaG | ecosystem: Host-associated > Plants > Roots > Rhizosphere > Soil ... | reverse complement strand
AATATTTTGCGGCCACGCATTGAAGGTTGGCTATATCGAACTTCAACATTGTTGCCTGTTGCCACTGCTTTAGGGCTTAATGCTTTTTTCTCCTGCTTCTCCTGGCTATTGGCTGTAAATACAGTGACTATCAATAGCATGATGATGGAAAGTGTCTTTTTCATGTTTGGAATTTTGTAAACCAATATTAGGGATAAAGACGCTATTGTGTAGAAAAAGGTACAACATTGATTTTAATAGTATAAAATTATTATATAACAAAAATACGTGTACATCAATTTGCATGCGTAATTGGTTGATAATTAACCTTACGTAGCTATTGATTTTTTTAAGAAATTAATTATTGGTTATGGCATAGTTGTTTAAATACGTGAAGCGAATAACAGAAAATAAAAAACACGAATTTTTATGAAACACAAATTACTCAGTTTGGGACTTGCAGCAGCGATGGCTTTGTGCGTGCAGTCGGTTAAGGCGCAGATGATGTATGGCCTTACTAATGATAACAGGATAATGACGATGGCTGATGTAAACACTCCATCCTCCTATAATGGTCCTTATACAATAAACGGTATGGCGAGCGGACAGGCGATGGTAGCTATTGCCTTTAACTATACTGATGGTATGATGTATGGCCTGGGCTACGATGCGGTAACGAACAATGCACAGCTTTATACATTAGCAGCATCCGGCTCAGGTAGCGGCACTACTTACAATGCTACAGCAGTGAGCACTACTACTACCAGCATGAACCTGGGCGCAGGCAATAGCGTCGGCTTTGACTTTATCTCCACAGCAAAAAACCAGATAAAGGTAACAGGCACTAACGGGCACACTTATATAATGAATGCAGTAGATGGCACTATAGCAGCTACCGGCAGCACGTCCCCATCTTATGCAAGCGGTGATGTAAACAGCTCGCTGACAGCAGGTGTAGGCGCTACTGCATTTACTAATAACTACTATGGCGCTGATGCAATGAGCCAGATAGGTTATGATCTGCTAAACCATACAATAGTACGTTTTGATAGCACTGACTGGAACACACTACACACAGTAGTATCTTTTGGTGCCTCGCTGCTTACTACCTCAAGCGTAGGCATGAATAGCTGGTATGATACCACTACGCACAGCAATGTAATATTCATGGTAACTACTAACCTGGCAGGACAAACTGAACTGTACAGAATAGACAAAAATACCGGCGCTTCAACAGATCTTGGCGCTGTAGGTACAGGCACTTTCAGCCTTCGTTCTATAGCTACTCCAAGAAGTCATAATACATCCACTTCTATCAGCGGTCAGTTAGTTGCGGGTCTTACATTGAATATGCGTAATCTTATTTTCTTCGATTCGTACAACCCTGGCCACATAACTAAAATGCTATCCCTGAACGGTATGGCATCAGGCCAAGCAATGATGGCTATTGCCTATCGTCCTAAAACAAGGACACTGTACGGTATTGCATACAATGGCAGCACTAAACAATACCAGCTATATAGCATAGACGAAGCAACAGGTAATGTAACAGCAGTTGGCGGAGCAAGTTCAATAGATCTTGGCACAAGTAACAGCGGTAATGTGGCCTTCAGCTTCAATCCTGTTACAGACCGTATTCAGCTAATGGGTACCAGCAGTACCGCGGCTAATATAAACGCACAAATTAATCCGGATAATGGTACGCTAACATTAGACAGTTCTGTTTACTATGCAACCGGTGATGTGAATGCAAGCACTACCTTGTCTAACATGGGTTCTTTAGCATTTACTAATGGATATAATAATACAAGCAGCACACAAATGTGGGGCATAGATAACAAGACAGGTGCATTAGTAAGATTCAACGGTGGCTCTCATAGCAACATGAGCACTATGTATGACCTGACTTCTGCAATAGATGGTGCACTGGGCAGCAGCACGTATAACAATGGATTGATGGATATGTATTATGATAGTGTGAGCAGTAGTGATATGGTATACCTGGCATCTAATGCATATGGTAACGGTGCAGGCTCAACTGCAGATAACAACTATTCTCAGTTTACTACATTAAATACTACAAGCGGCACTACCGGTTCATATAGAAGTGTAGGTTATGGTACACCTGTGAAGAGCATGGCTGTAAGAAAACAATATAGCGGTGCGCCAACAGCTGTGAGCAATATAGTAACTAACAGCAATGATCTGCTGGTATATCCTAACCCTGTAGTAAGCCATACACGCATAGAACTTCCTGAAGCTTCTACTTCGGCAGTATATGTAGATATCATAGATCTGAACGGCCGTATTGTACGTTCTTACCAATATGGTACAGGTACTTACCAGATGGACATAGACATGAGCAAAATGCCCAATGGCCTATATAGTGCACGTGTTATGCAGAATGGTGTAGTAACAAATAATGTGAAACTGATTAAGGATTAATGCACAACGGGTATAAATAAAAGGCAGGGCTAAAATTTAGCCCTGCCTTTTTGTTTTTATAAAAAATCGTTAGTCTATAGCTTCGTATTTTTTTATGTACAGCTCTATATTTTTATTGTCGCGGGTTATATAGGCAGTTTTTTCGCCAAAGAGGTTTATGATATAGTCGTCGCTAAGTGTTTGGGTAAGGGTGCAGCGTACTATATATATACCCGGCTCCAGGTTGGTGGCAAGGAATGTCGGCATCTGGCTGTCGCCCGTTTTTCTTGCAGTAATTATCTCGCGGCCATTTACACTGTGCAGGGTAACTACTGCTTTGTCAAATCCCTCCTCTAATATTTCGTTCTTTTCTTCTTCAAACATGCCACTCAGGTCCAGTTTCAGCTCTATGGCTACCTCACTCACTGTAGTGCTATATACATCTGCTACATCAGGTACATTGTTTGTGAGGCGTACAGGGCTTTCTTTTTCCTGTTGTGCTGCACTGCTCCTGCCTGCTTTAGCCACTGAGGCGCTAAAGCTTAAGCTTGCTTCGGGCTCATTAAATATATTTTCGGGCATAAGGATATCTTTTACCCTTTCCAAAACGTTCATCATGCGGCCTGCAAAGAGCCCTGCCATGAAAGAGAATACCAACATACCTTCATTGGTATTTACCTCTATCACATTTCTGTGCTTTATATAGTTGTAGGCAAGTACTATAACAATGGTGCAGAAAGGTGCGTAAAAAAGCTTGGCAACCTGATAAGGTATTTCATTTGGGTTGAAACGTGGCTTGGAGTCAACTGCTGATTTGCTGACTATACCTACTGTAAACAACATGCTGCATAGCACGCCTATTATAGACCAGAAAACAATTTCGAGATATACAAAGGCGCCAGTAAGCCAGAAGTATGATTTGATTTTAAGCTTAATATTCAACAGGAATGTACCTACTTCCTGCGAACTAAAGGAACTGAGATATTGTTTTATTATCTGCAGTTGCTCTTCTTTTATATTGTTGTCAAATTCACTTCTTATAAAAAGCATTGCTTTATTAACCCTGCAGCTATCATCGCATTTGTCGTAGTAGCCAATATATTGGGTGGGCATAGCTTCCAGCTTTGCTTTGGGCAGTGTATCTTTTCTGCCGGTGTCGGCTGAACTGGTGGAGGAATCAATTTTTATAACGTTGCCTACAGGGTTTATCTGGTCTTTGGCATATAATATCCTGTTTATCTGGTCCAGCTGCTGGGGGTTGAAGCGCAGGTTCATATACCCCTCATGCACTCTGCTGGTGTGGGCAACCAGGTAGAGGCCAATCCAGCAAAGCAAAAAGAAAGAAAGAAAGCGAAACCATTTGCCAAATGTCCAATAAGATGCAGGAATAGCAGCATTAGGGCTTCTACTATGTAGCTTATCGGTTAGCGTAGTTTCTTGTTTCATTACTAAATTAATCAGGCTCTCCTTTTTCTCTTCTCTATATGCAGGAACGGCAAGCAGCAGAGCATAATAATTAGAAGATAAATTATTACATACTTGCCAATGATTGTGTGAAAGTAGAATATCAGGGTGAATTGTACAAATGTCTATGAGCTGGAAAATCCAATAACGACGGCCGGAAATGGCTGTATATTTTGCCGGCATGGCAGGAGAAATGCACTTAGGAAAATACGGTATACCAGAATGCCAGTAATGAAATGTATAAAGACACATCCATTTAAAACCGTTATCTACATTGACTTATTTGAATTTATAACATTCGTTTGGGCGCTTTTGAGAGAGGTAAATATTTAAGTAAATGAGCCGACGAAATATGGTTGAAAAAGCAGGCAAAAACATAGGAAAATTATCTTGTTAATGACTGGTTAATGCTGACTAACAATGAGATACGTGCAATTATTTTTTTATTTCATAAGCGATCGTTAAGCGATTACAAAAACATCGTTAAGCAGGCTGTAATCTTTTGAAGGAATGGGAAAGGGTAACATCTTTGCTGTGTAATTGAACAATAAGCCCGGCTAAAAATTGAATTAATGTATTACTTACCCATACCGTTACTACTGGCTTTAATCCTACTGATTGTGCAGATAACCCACAACGCAAAGAAAACAAAGTAATTACTGAGTACCCTTCGCTATAAGTGTAAACCGAAATTCAAAAGGCTACCCCGAAAGGTAGCCTTTTTGTTATTATTAGAGTGAAGGGGTAGCGCGTAAAAGGGCGGGTGGGAAACCCGCCATCATACTGATAGAATAGTTTGGGTGAAATAAGAAGCAATTATTTTATTAAAGTGCGACATGTAGATACATGTACAATACGGCTGCAAGGTATATGCAGCCAATGAGTGAAAAAAGCGTAGTTCCACGCTTTTTTATATCAATTATTTTTTGTATTGGCTTTCCCTTTGGTGCGAATAACTTTTTCTTCTTCTCTTGTTTCCTCGCCTATGAGAATGGCCCATGGCTTTAGCCCATCTACTCGCTCGCTGATAATTTTAATAATAGCTGTAAGCGGAATAAACAGGAACATGCCGGGAATGCCCCAAATCTGCTCGCCGACCACTACCGCAACTATAGTGATAAAAGGATTCATCTTTACCCTGCCGCCAACTATGCGGGGCATTAATATGTTAGAGTCGAGCATATGGATAACAAGGAATACGATACCTACTTCCAATGCCTGATTGCCCGTGCCATTAGCAAAAGTGATGAACATACTTATAACAATAGAGGTGTAAATACCCAGGTAAGGTATGATGTTTAACACAGCAGCCAGCACACCCAGCAGTATGGCATACTGAATACCTAAGATGCCCAGTACGCTACAGTTGACTATAGCAAGTATTACCATCTCTATAAGCAAGCCTAAAACATAGCTGTTAATAACCGAACGGGTAGCTGCCACCACCTCTGCTACCTCCGTACGATGCTGGGGACGAAATAAAGCCATAACAAAGCGGTTAAGCAACCTGCGATGATAAAGCATGAAAAAGGTATAGATGATAATAAAGATCACCCATATAATCAGTTCGCTGATACCAAGGAATGTATTGCCTATGGAATTAGCAGCAGCATTGAGCATGCTACTTGCGGATTTATCGAGATAGCTCATTTGCTCCTGGCTGTTAACATGATATTTCCGGCTTATCCAATGTTGCAGATTGTGCATTATTTCGGTCACACGGGCCTGCAGGCGAGGCAGATCGTTGGAGAAATTAGCTATTTGCAGGGTAAGGAAATATATAAGTGCCCCAACCGCAATGATAAATGATAGTAATGAAATGCCCGCAGCCAGTGCACGGGGCACATGCCATTTTTCTAATAAGCGGGTAAGAGGGAATAGTAAAACAGATACAAGCAGCGCAAAAAATAATGGAATAAGTATAGTTCTGCCTATGTACATTAAGTAAATAACCAGCACTACAGCAAGCAGGGTAAGTGCCAGGCGCGCATAAAAAGGCAATTTCACTGTATTCATAATGACATATTGATTTCAAACCTAATGCTATTGCAGCATTGTTCAAAGTTTTATAAAAAATAGATGAATTAAATATGTAAACTGAAATGATGACAGAGAAATTTAAATTCCCTTATTTTGTTACTATAAATACCGTGCTAACCAGTGTTGAAGCGTTTTTTTAAGAAGGGAATAGTAGAGGCGGGCTGTGATGAAGCCGGTAGGGGATGCCTGGCAGGCCCTGTATTTGCTGCTGCTGTTATTTTACCACCTCGTTTTTCTCATCCATTACTCAACGATAGTAAGCAAGTAAATGAAGAAGACCGCAATAGACTGCGCCCCATAATAGAGCGCAAGGCGCTGGCCTGGGCTGTAGCCGTAGTGGACCATGAAGAGATAGACCGTATAAATATTGTAAAAGCTTCCTTTAAAGCTATGCACCTGGCTGTAGATCAATTACAGTTGCGGCCGGATTTATTATTAATAGATGGTCATATTTTTACCCCATATTTTGGTATTGTGCATCAATGTGTGGTGCAGGGCGACGCGATATATGCTTCTATAGCTGCGGCCAGTATACTTGCTAAAACCCATAGAGATGAATTTATGTATAGCCTTCATGAAAAGCATCCGCAATATGGCTGGAATGAGAATAAGGGTTATGCTACGCGCAACCACAGGGAACGTATAAAGGAGCACGGCCTATCGCCATATCACCGCAGGACATTTGGTATATGCAAAGGTGAGGATGAAACTGCAACAAATGCGTTAATAGAAGATTAGCTAAGTGGCAGGCATATTTCAAATATTGCACCTGTAGGGGCATTGTCCTTTACAGTAATTTTCCCCTTGTGCTGGCTTACTATTTTACAAGTGAGGTATAAGCCAAGCCCGGTGCCTTTTGATTTGCGGCTCTCTTCGCTGCCTATGCGATAAAATTTATTGAAAACCTTTTTCTTCTCCTCGTTTGATATACCCGGCCCCTGGTCCATTACCTGTATTATTGCGTTGTCCTGCTTGCGGGTAAGCGTGACAGATATTGGCTTATCGGCAGGCGCATATTTTACTGCATTCTCCAGCAGGTTGTTTACGGCCATGTGCAGTAATACCTTGTCGCCGGCCAGCTTGCAGCCTTCCAGTATATCTTCCTCAAATACCCTTGGGTAGCGGTGTGCATAATCGGTCACTGCGTCTTCTACCAACTCAGACAGGTCGAATTTTTCTTTAGCAGCTATATACTGCCTGCCCTCTATTTGAGAGGCAAACAGCATGTTATTGCAAAGATCATTGAGCCTGTTTGATTCCTTGATGCAGCGATCTATAAGTTGCTTTGTCTTTTCTTCGTCGAGATGGTGCCGCTCTAATGTCTGCAGATTTAATTTCATAGCAGCCAGTGGTGACTTCAACTCGTGCGTGACGGAAAGCATAAAATTATTTTGCTGCCTGGATAAACGAAGACTACGGCGAAACGAAGACCATACTACAGATGCGCCAATAAGTATCACTACAAGAAATGTTGTGCCCTCGCCAAGATACTGGCTGGTGCGCATATGATGGCTTTTAATAAGAATGCCCATATTTCTGTTATAAACATTGGGCTGGCTGGCGCTGTCTATACGCGTTTCCAGCAGTACCACTTCCTGGGCTAAGATGCGATCATTTTGCTTTTGCAGGCTTATATACCAAAAGATGAGCGCAGCTATTATATAGCCCAGTAATAAAAGATGTACTGATGAAAAGAACCGCATAGCATACTTATTTCTTTTGTGCCTGTGTATTTCTATAACCCACTTTCTCTACCCTGAGGCCCACATGCAATACTTCCGGCAGCGGATTTACACGCATGTTCTGCTCAAAGCGTATTTCGTAAGTGCCTTTTTTATTAAATATCATTGGGTCGTCATTGCGTGTAATGGGCATTTGCTGCTGCCATAATTCGCCCATGCCACGTCCCATCCACTTGCCATTACTTTCGGCCAATGGAATTTCTATGCGTGATTTTTTAAAGGTAGTGTCACCCGGTTGTTTGGTGTATATCCATACCCAGATGTTAGAATATGGATAGGCCTCAGTATGATTGATGAGAAAATATAGATTGTACAATGCAGTGGTATCGGTAATGTCAAACTTAAATGAAGGCTTAAAATCGTATTGCCATGCGTTTTGCGGTATAGCCTCTTCTTTCTGAAAATAAGGAGAAGACACACAACTGCTCATTAGTAAACAGGAAAAAAATATAATGGCTAAACTGTGACGGAACATTGAATATTATTAGTTTGAAAAATTACAGCGCAAAGCTACGCTCCATATTTGTTATTTATACTTTTTGTTCGATTACAATATATTTAATACCTGCTCCTTCGCCTTTTCCAGCTCGTCTTTCATATTTATCACTATCTGCTGTATTTCTGCATGGTTAGCTTTAGCGCCCAGCGTATTTATTTCCCTGCCTATTTCCTGTAATATAAAGCCAAGTTTTTTGCCTTTTGAAATTTCATCCTGTGCTATAGTATCGTTGAAATAAATGCAGTGCTGTTTCAGTCTTGTCTTCTCTTCCGATATATCCATACGCTCCAGGTAGTATATCATTTCCTGCTCAAAGCGATTGCTGTCTATCGTTTCCTTGCCGGCCATATCATCCAGCCACTGTGTGAGCTTTGCTCTTATGCGTTCAGTGCGCTGTATTTCCAGGGGCTGTATTTTTTCCAGCATTTCTTCTATGTTCTTTATCCGTAGGCTCAGGTCCTTATGCAGGGCAGCGCCTTCATGCTCGCGGTGCGTCATTAGCAGTGCGGCAGCCGCATCTACTACTTTCTTCACTTCCAGCCATTCTTCTTCAGGCAGTACATCCTGCTCCGCAGCCACCACTTCAGGCATGCGCATAAGGGTGGACAGTACATTATCCTGTTCCAGTCCCAGCTGGTCAGCTATCTGTTTCATGCTATTGTAGTAGAATACTGCGAGGTCAGTATTAACTACCATGGGTTTAGAGGCGCCTTCCTGCTTCACGGCTATGGTGAGGTCAATGGTGCCACGCATCAGCAAATTGTTGAGCAGATTGCGTATGTCCAGTTCATAAGGGCGCAATATGGGGGTGAGCTTTGTGACTACTTCAAATTGTTTACCGTTCAGGGATTTAATTTCCACTACTACCTGCCTGCCATTTACAGTGGCTTCTGCACGACCAAAACCGGTCATTGAATAAAGCATAAAATATTTTTATTTGTACAAACAACATTCATCTTCAGTAGCTAAGGCTATGTGATTCGCTACAGAATATGTTTAAAATCGTCTTAAAAGTAATTAATCCTGTAAAAGCGGGGCAGAATTAATTATTTTTGTTTGCTACTAAAAATATTGCATGCGTTTAAAAGCTTTTATTATATGTATTCTTTTATCATTTGCAGCCACCGCTCAGCAGCCGCAGCCCAGTGCTGCGCGTACAGAGCTGGAGAACCGCAGAAAGCAGATAATGGAAGCTATAAAGCAGACAGAAGAACAACTGGACGCTACTAAAAAAAATAAGAATGCCACTATGGGCCAGCTGCGTGCGCTGCAGGCAAAGCTGGCTGAACGTCAACGACTTATTGGCAATATAAACGATGAAATAGGTGAAATAAATAATAACATACAGCAGTCGTCAAAAGAAGTATTGACTCTAAAGCAACAGTTGGAGCAATATAAAATGCGCTATGCACAATCATTAAGATATGCTTATGAGACCCGCAGTTCTTATGATATGATGGCCTTTCTTTTCTCGTCAAATGACTTTAATGATGCAGTGAGAAGAATACGGTACCTGAAGAAATTTCGCGATTACCGTAAAGAGCAGGTAGAGCAGATACGCCAGACACAAAACCAGATACAAAATAAGATAGGTGTACTAAACAACCAGAAGAATCAAAAAGATCAGTTGTTGAATACACAGGTGCAGCAGAAACAAGTGTTTGAGAAAGAAACAAATGAAACAAATGAGGTAGTAAAAGACCTGAAAGGCCAGGAGAAACAGTTGATGGCCGAAATAGAGCGGAACAGGAAGGCAGCTGCAAAAGTGAATAAGGCTATTAGCGATGTGATAAGAAGAGAAATAGAAGCAGAACGCAGGAAGGCAGAGGAAGAAGAGCGCAAGCGCCAGGAAGAAGAAAAGCGGAAACTGCTGATGGTAGGCCCGAGTAATACTTTGCCGCCTCCGTCAAATAATAATGGCCACCCTGCTAATGGTAATACAAAAGGCAATGTGACTGTGAATAATAATAATAACACTGGCAACAATACAAATAACAATGCGGGCAATGTAGCTGCAACGAAACCGGTGCCAAGGACAACAACGCCTACTAAGCCTGCACCAACATATAACATGAGTATTACGCCGGAAGCTATGGCATTGTCTAATAGCTTTGAGAATAATCATGGCCGCCTGCCATGGCCGGTAGAAAAGGGCTTTATATCAGACCAGTTTGGCCGGCATCCGCACCCGGTATATGAAAAGGTGATGATTGAAAATAACGGCATAGATATTCGCACTACACCAAATGCCAGCGCGCGCGCTATATTTGACGGTAAGGTGGTTAATGTATTCTCTGTAACAGGTGATAGCTGGATAGTTATAGTAAGTCATGGTAGATATTATAGTGTTTATAATGGTCTGTCTAAGGTGTATGTGAAAAAAGATCAGGCAGTGCATACTAAGGAAGTAATAGGTGCCGTAGGTAACAATGACGAAGGGGAACCTACCATAAATCTCCAGATATGGAAAGACCAGGGTAAGGGCAGCCAGATAAAAATAGACCCAACTCCGTGGATAGCACGATAGAAACAAACTAAACATAAAAAAGGCCTGCGATACGCAGGCCTTTTTGTTTTTATAAAAAAAATCCGGTTAGTCGATTAGTATATTACCTGTCATCTCCTGCGGTATGGTTATGCCCATATATCGAAGAATAGAAGGAGCTATATCGCCCAGCTTGCCGGGCTTAAGGTTGCCTTTGTAATCATTTGAAATAAGAAAGAGCGGCACAGGATTAAGCGTATGGGCTGTGTTAGGACTGCCATCTTCATTTATCATATAGTCTGCATTGCCGTGGTCTGCTGTAAGGAATACTGCGTAGCCATTTTCGAGTGCTGCAGGTATAATGCGTGATACACATTCATCTACTGTTTCCACGGCTTTAATCACTGCGCTCCATATGCCTGTATGACCTACCATATCAGCATTTGCAAAATTGAGGCAAATGAAATCTGCGCTCTGTGCTTTTATTTCCGGCAGTATGGTTTCCGTTACTTCGTAGGCACTCATTTGCGGTTTCATGTCGTAGGTAGCTACATCGCGGGGTGATGGTACCATAAGACGCCTTTCGCCTTCAAACGGCAATTCGCGACCACCAGAGAAGAAGAAGGTAACGTGTGGGTATTTTTCAGTTTCAGCTATACGTATTTGTTTTAGACCATGTGCTGCCAGTACTTCACCAAGCGTATTTTGCAGGTTGTCATTGTCGAATATGATACCTACATTTTTATAGGTCTTGTCATACTCTGTCATAGTTATATAGTGCAGTTGCAGCGGGTGCATATTCTGCTCTGCAAAAGGCTGCTGTGTGAGCGCCATGGTTATCTCACGACAACGGTCTGTACGGAAGTTGAAGCATATTACTATATCGCCATCCTGTATGGTTGCTAATGGCTGGTCTGCGTCATTGCATACAATAATTGGCTTTATAAATTCATCTGTTACACTTTCGTCGTATGACTGTTGTAGCGCAGCTAACGCATTGTGCGTCTTTGTGCCCGTACCATGCACCAGTGCATCATAAGCTATTTTTACGCGGTCCCATCTTTTGTCACGGTCCATAGCATAGTAGCGTCCTGTTATGGAAGCTAATACACCACCGGTTTTTTGTAGCTGGTCTTGCAGCTCACTTATAAACCTGTAGCCACTCTTAGGGTCTGTATCACGGCCATCGGTAAAGGCATGTACTGCTACGCGCGGTACATTGTTTTGCTGTGCCAGGCTGCAAAGCGCTTCAAGGTGCTTTATATGGGAATGCACGCCGCCATCACTTACCAGACCTATAAAATGAAGTGTTTTGTTGGCTGTCTTTGCTTCGGTAAATGCTGTTTGCAATACGATATTCCTTTCCAGCTCACCATCGGCTACGGCTTTATTAATGCGTTGCAGCTCCTGGTAAACGATACGCCCCGCACCTATATTCAGATGGCCTACTTCTGAATTGCCCATTTGCCCCTCTGGCAGCCCTACAGCTTCGCCACAGGTTACAAGTTCAGTATTAGGATATTTGGCATAAAGAGATTTGACAAACGGAGCATTAGCGTGTGCTATGGCATCAGCTGCGGGTACTTTTCCATGGCCCCAGCCATCCATAATAATAAGCATTACCTTTTTAGACATAGTGGCGCAAAATTACGATTTACTCAGCGTTCATTGCCAGATTTCTGTCATGTATAAGGATAAATAGGCAATATTTATCAGGTAATAAAATTTTATAGCATTGTCTGGCTTGTTTTTTGATACATACTAAATAAATAATGAAAGGTGTTTACCTTAGTGCTCATGTATTTGAAAAGAATATTACTTGTGCTGTGTTGTTTTTTTGTGTTTGAGCAAACAAATGCACAGGCTCCTGTTGATGAAGTTTCTAATGCGATAAAGTATGGCAGGGTGGGAGAGATCATCAAATATTTTGATGATGTGGTGCCTGTAACAATTAACAACTCGCAGTCCACCTATAGTCGTACGCAAGCTGAAATGGTTTTGAAAGATTTTTTTGGCCGGAACAATCCTACTGATATGGCTGTCCTCAGTAACAATTCCTCAGATAATTCATCGCGATTTGTTGTAGGAGAAATGAAAACTTCCGGGGGAATTAAGTATAGTGTATATATACTCTTTAAGTTGAAAGATAAGATATACGTAATAAGAGAAATACGGTTTAATAAGGAATAACCCTCCCCGGTTATTTAACCTAAAAAAGCCGCAGTTAGCGGCTTTAGTTCAGTTAAGAATTTAATACTATTTATTTGTTGCTTCAGCTGGTTTCTTCATTATAGCATATACCTCGAGGCCAAAGCCGATAAGCATAACAATAGGTGCCAGCGTTATACGGCGGAAGCTATAAATTTCGTCATAATTAAATTGATGCGGATCAGCACTTTTACCACCGGCCATTAATGCAAAGCCAATTAATATTAATGCGAGGCCAGCAATCATCCATTTATAATTTGAGCTGTCAAATAAAAAAGCCTGTGTGTTTTTTTGTACAGTTACTTTACCTGGTGCAGGCCTGGAAGCCTGTGGTTTTGCTTGTGGGGTTGCCATATTGTAAAATGATTATAATAAAATTAATAAAGATCGTCTACGTGTAGTTTTAAATATTTAAGTACAGAACGGTGAGTGCTTATCATACATATCAGTACACCCATTAGTATCATACCTGTCATTAGCACAGCTAGCATGGCTGTATTCTTAAGCAGCTTAAGTTCCGGTAATTGGGCATATGCAAATGATATTATCATCCATAATGCCAAAACTGCGATAATACCACTGATGAGCCCATTTATAATAGCACGCCTGTCAAATGGACGCGAGATAAACCAGCGTGTAGCACCAACCATCTGCATTGTCTTTATCAAAAAACGATTGCTGAACATCGCAAGGCGTACCGTATTGTCAATAAGAAAAATTACTACAATAAAAAGTATAGCAGAAATAACCGCCAGCACAATACCTATTTTGCGGAAATTGCTGTTCATTTTTTCTACTACCACTTTAGGCCACGTTACATCACGCACTACGTTGCTTTGCATAATAAACTGCCTTATTTTTTCAAGGCTGTCTTTATTTACATATTCTGAATGCAACTTAAGCGCAATTGATGAAAATAGGGGGTTATAGCCCAGCAGATCTACCGGGTTTTCTCCCTCTACCTGGCTCTCCATTTTTATAGCTTCATCTTTCGTTATTATCCTGGCTTCACGCACAAAAGGCTGTTGATCCAGGATTGACTTCATCTTTTGAACATTTTCCTCCTTCGTATTATCGTGGAAGTTTACGTTTACTTCAAGGTCTTCTTTAAAGGCGCGTGTAAGCGCACGGCCATTTATTACAAGCCATCCGAGCGTTCCTAAAAGAAATAATACAAGAGATACACCTATGATGGCATATACATACGAAGGTTTTGCTTTTTTTCCTGGTGCCATTCTTACATCTTAGTCAGCTTCAAAAATAGAAAAAGCAGCAACATTAATCGCTTTTTTAAGAATAATTAAGGTAAATGCTCGTGCATCTATAATATAATATTATTATCCGGCGAAATGCAGTCTATTAATGTTTAATAAATAAGGCATTAACAATCAGTTATCTTACAGGTATTATTTTAGAATATTTTGAAGGCAAAAAAATTCTTTATATAATTGAGGAAATATGCATTAATGGCCAACCTTTTAGGTGAAAAGGTCGTCTATTGGATGTGTGTTCTTGGAAGGCTATTGCGCATATTAACTAAAAGTTGAACTTTCTGTTTTGTATATATGTTTTGCAGCCCCTATTCTTTAAACTTTGTAAGTAAATTTGGTATGAAGAGTTTTACCCTTTGCCTATCTCTAATGTTGAGTGTTTTTGCGGCTTCGGCTGTAACGTATACACCTGTGGCCGTTACCGGATATAACCAGGATCTGGTGGCAGATGGCTCGGGCCCCGCGGCAGGCTCAACAACTGTTTCCACGGGTTTTGATGGAGTAAATTATGCTTTTGTAGCGCAAAATTATAGCTATAGCGGTACGCCAAGTTATTATTTGCCTACCAGTGGTACTATAAATAGTAGCCTGACTACAGGTCTTAGCTGGCAGTTAGGAAGCTATACGGCAAATAACGTATTGCATTTGCCAAATGCAAACGATACTGGTAGATTGACTTTCGTAACACCACAGTCTGCTGCCGAGGTGGAAGTTTTGTGTACGGCGGGCAGCGGGGCGGCAACAGCTACCTTTACTGTAGTATTTACGGATGGCACTACACAAACATTTACCGGGGTTAGTATACCTGACTGGTATAGTTCAGGGGGTACGACTGGTGGTATTGGCCGCATAGATGTAACTACCGATATCCTGGACGGCACATCTTCTGATCCTCATTTATTTGAAAAAAAACTTACATTAAGCACTTCTAATTATAGCAAATTAATTGATCATATTTTAATTGAAAATACAGATCCAGGTGGTCGTATTTCCGGCTTGATCGGAATTTTGGCCGTAAGTATTGAAAATGTTTGTACAGGCACTCCTAGTCCGGTAGCTTCAGGTCCTGCTACAGTATGCCCAAGTACCCCATTCACACTTACGTCATCTATAGTTCCCGATGTGGTAGGCCTCACTTATCAATGGCAAACTTCTTTAACTCCTGCAGGCCCCTATACCACTATTAGTGGTGCTACAAATAGTACTTATACTTCTCCTGGGATAAATAGGCCAACATATTTTAACGTAGTTGCTACATGTTCTGTAAGTGGTTCTTCTGGTACCTCATTCAGAGTATATGTGTACACTCCTTATATTAGTTCTTTTAGTTCTACAAATACTACAACCTGTACCAGCAATGACGGCACTATAACAATACTGGGTGTGCTAAACAGCACTCCTTATACAGTTACCTATTTGAAAAACGGAGTTCCTGTTTCTGTTTCTGTTACCGCAGGCGTAGTAGGTGCTAAGCTCGTATTGACAAATCTTACACCTGGTATATATGATAATATCCAAATTCACTATGGTGGCTGTGCATCAAATAGCGTGGGTCCTGTTGTCATTTCAACTCCAACGCAACCCGCCACTCCAGTAGTTTCTAATAATACTCCAATATGTCATGACGCTAATATAAATTTTACCGGTAGTGATGCAACTCCGGCTGTAACATG
>Ga0070665_100003880_pt1 | contig 15795 bp, 20 predicted proteins | sample KBSS13metaG_FD_65862 | JGI IMG/M metagenome (GOLD analysis project Ga0070665, IMG submission 65862) | Switchgrass rhizosphere microbial communities from Kellogg Biological Station, Michigan, USA - KBS S1-3 metaG | ecosystem: Host-associated > Plants > Roots > Rhizosphere > Soil ... | reverse complement strand
AAGCCTTGGCACCTATCGCTACGGGCTGCAGGGCACGGCAACGCAGTGGGCGCTCGCCGACGCGCTGACGCAATTGGAGCCGGGTGCGGCGGGAACCGCGCTCTATTGTTCGGGCCTGGCGGCGATCACGGCGCCGCTGCTCGCAGTGCTCGAGCCGGGCGACGAATTGCTCGCACCTGACAGCGTCTACGGACCGACGCGCCGCTTTTGCGACACCTTTCTCAAGCGCTACGGCGTGGCCACGCGCTACTACGATCCGCTCATAGGCAGCGGAATCGCGGGGCTGATCGGCGACAAGACTCGCGCAATCCTGCTCGAAAGCCCCGGATCGCTGACCATGGAGGTTCAGGACGTTCCCGGCATTTGCACCATCGCGCGCGAGCGCTCGGTCATCACCCTGCTCGACAATACCTGGGCGACGCCGCTTCTTTTCCCGGCGATTGCAGCAGGCGTCGACATCAGCATCCTCGCCGCGACCAAATATGTCGGCGGCCATGCCGACGTGATGCTCGGCACGGCTACGGCGACCGCCGAGCATTACGGCCGGCTGCAGGAAATCAGCTGGGACCTCGGCCATTGCGTGTCGCCCGATGACGCGTGGCTCGGCTCGCGCGGGCTGAGGACGATGGCGGTTCGGCTGAGGCAGCATGAAGAGAGTGCGTTGAAAATCGCCGAATGGCTGAAGGGGCAGCCGCAAGTCGGTCGGGTACTCCACCCCGCCCTCCCGGACTGTCCCGGCCACGAGCTATGGAAGCGCGACTTCAAGGGCGCGTCGGGGCTCTTCTCGTTCGAGCTCAAGGGAGCGGACGCCGCAAATCGCGCCGCGTTCGTCGAACGGCTGCACCTGTTCGGGATCGGCTTCAGCTGGGGCGGCTACGAAAGTCTCGCTCTTCCCGTCGATCCGCGACGCACCGTAACCGAGCCGCCGGCGCCTGACCTTGTCCGGCTTCACATCGGTCTGGAAGATCCCGACGATCTCATCGCGGACCTCGCCGCCTCCCTGAAAGAGGTCGGACGCAACTGACACCCGATCAGCGGATAAGCCTCGCGACGACGAGAAGGATCAACAAGGCGACAAGCACTCCAGCGAGAATTCGAAGCCGTAGGGCCGTGTTAATGGCCACTTGAATCTCCGACTTCTGCTCATCGGCCTTGTCCAGCTCACGCGCTCGGCGCTCGATCTCGCGATGCGCCTGCACGCCGACATCGCCCGCGGCGAGCCCGCCCCGGACGATTTGCTGCAACTCGTTTCCTGTGCGGCTTTCCCACCACTCCCGGGAATGTAGTCGCTCTAATTCTCCGGCCTGGTCCATCGGCGCGACCCTCGTAAGGCTGGCGCAAGCGTCATTTTACCAGCGAAACGACCGCAATGCGAGCGCCGATACAGTTGGGGAATTTCATTGAACATGGAAAGGTAGCGGGACTTGAGCCCCCACGCGCGGATTATGATTTGCAAAGTCGCATTGGAATCATTTGACTTCGGGCTTTAGCCATCAATTTCCTCGCAGGTGGGGAGTTCCTCGAAGGGCGGCCTGTAGCCGTGACGATCGTATAAACTGCGTGGAACCGTAGAGACTCCCGAATTACCGAAATCGACCCGGGCGTATTCCGCCCCGGTTTCCTCGTTCTTCCTTCGGCATAGGCCCCTGGCCATGAACTGCCTCCATCCTTTGCACTGAAGGATAACATCGAGCGATTGGCATCGTTTGCGCGAGCGCGCCATCAGGCACGGTTCCGTCCTCCCAATCGCTTAATGATGGTGTTGTAGTCGGCGATACAACCGTTGAGGATTTCCAAGGCGCGTTCGCGCGTTATGTGGACGGGAAGATGGGCGAGCCCCGCGTTGACGTGTTCGACCAACTGCTCCGCTTCCTCGCGGCTGCGCTGGGCGTCCTCTAGCATCTTCACGAACGTATCCACGTCGCCTCCTAGCACACAGTGAGTGCCGAGTACTGCGCGGACCCTAGCATCAATGCGATGTCGGAACTCATGCGTCCCTTGCTTTCTGTGCGGCAGCCCAGCCTCGCAGCCAAGCTGTGTGCATCATGCCTTTCTTATATGGTGACGAACTGACCGGTTGGTCGTGTTTCCCTGCCTTATGCCCTTCAGACCAGGCGCGATCGTGCGGACTTGCCATCTAACCTCCACGCGTTCGTGCGGCGGATAGCATGATTAAGCGTCAAGCGCGGCGCGGACTGTCGCGCAGCGCATACGAGTGCTGCCCCGCGGAACCGCGGCACTCCGCTAATGTCAGATTTGGGTGGAAAGCTGCCGTTAGCTTTTGAGGAAGGCAACGCCGAGCAGGAGCAAGCTGACGACCACCACGGCAGCTAGACCGGACCTATAGGCAACAGGCCTTTTGGCTCCCCGCGTGGTGAATATCGAAATGCCGACCGCTGCCAGTCCCATCAATCCGATTACGGCGAACATTCCCCACCGCCAGCCGATTGCGAGCGCGACAACGAACAAGGCGAACCACACGAACGGTGCGACTGGATGGGTAGCGCCAAGCGAGCAGCGCCAGCACTCGGACGAAAAGCTATCGTCGGGTAGCTGCCGCCCACATGTCTCGCATTGGGTGTTCATGCGGCCAAGGATGCCTCGACTTAGTAGCGGCTGCAACCGATCCCAATGGCAGGAATGGGTCGAAAGCTGCCCTAGCGTTAATGGCAGGAATGGGTGGAAAGCTGACGCTTCACCAAACACCGTGACGGTGCAGCACGTCCAGGGGAATAAAGGAGAGATGAAGCACGATCAGAAGAGCCAGCGCGGTCATCACAACTGATCGTTTGACCGCGAAAATGGCCAACAAGATCAAACCGGCGAACAAGATCATGTAGGCCAAATCTAGGATCTGACCGTTCAGGAATCCGCGGTCGCCGATGATGCTGATCGGAAACCAGGGCAGGTTTGCTGCGAGAATACAGGCAAGCACTGGCCGCCGGTGTAACCAGAACCAATCATCAATGTCAGGCCAAGCGCGCGGGTCGTCGGGGAAGATCATCGATGACGCAAAATAGTAGAAGCTGCAAAGGATTAGCCCGATGATTGCCGTATCGTATCCGAACGGGAGTTCTCGCTGGTAAGCCCAGGCGCTTCCCCACCAATTCATGACATTAAGCATCGTGAAAGCGCCGAGCATCGGCGTCAGCCATCCGACGTGAATGTCGGTCTTGACCCCGGGTCCACTCGGCAGGCGGGCGCGGAGCGTGCGCATGAGGCCGCTCAAAACCTCAATAAGAATGAAGCCGAGTAGCAGCGAAAAAAGGCCGAAGAGATATTCCAGTTCGCTCAATGCGAAACTCCCCCTCAGAGTGCATCGCATCCACAGCGAATGTCCGCAATGGATCCAAACGAGCCCACGTTGCTAATGACAGGAATGGATCGGAAGCTGCCATTGGCAAACTCCCGGGTTTCGGGTCGATTCCGCGTGTCATTCACGTGCCACTGACAAATTGCTGAAGCGCACGAAATGACGAAACTGCGAAAACGAGCGAGAAGAAGCGCGAACCGCCTATCTCGACCATCCACAGGATGAAATGGAAGTTTTCCGCGGATTTATAATGGTAGCGGAGGAGGGACTTGAACCCCCGACACGCGGATTATGATTCCGCTGCTCTAACCAGCTGAGCTACTCCGCCCCAAGGCTAAGGGAGCGCCCCGATTGGGGCGCTGCGAGGCGCGGCATATAAGTGCGCTCTGCCAGACGGTCAACGCGAGGAACCGCTTAGTGATGCTGTCGTTGAGCGAGAAACATGAAGAGGCTTCGATGGACCCGCTGACCCCACTCGACACGCTTTGCCGCATCATCCTCCGCGCGCGGGAATATGAAGCCCAGACTGTAGATTATGCCGCCGACGAAGACGCAGACGATGTCAACGACGAGCAGGAAGGCGCTCTGAGCGTCCTCGAGGACGATATCAACGATAGCGTCGAAGAAGAGCTTCGCGCAGTATTCGAGGACCTTGGCGAGGACCAGCTGGCCGAAGTGATCGCCTTTTGCTGGGTCGGCCAGGGCACCTACGAATCCGGCGATTGGGACGAAGCGATGGAAGAGGCGCAGAGCCTCGTCAGCGAAAGCGTCGAAGAGGCCATCGGGGAGCTGATGGAGCAGCCGATGCTCGCTTCGGTGCTCGAGTCCGGGCTCGCGGCCTTCGACCTCAGCTGCGACGGGATCGGCGAAGTCACCTAAGCCCTAAACGGGTAATCCGCGACCCGATCCCATGGGCCGTCAAGGTAACGCCACAGTCCAAGCCCGCTGATCGCCAGCCGGCGCGGCTCGAAAGTTCGTTCAAGCGATTGCTTGAGCGCCCGGGCGACCTTCGGCGCCACTTTGTTCTGGATCGTGATGTGCGGCCGCCAGCCCCCGCCGTCCTGAGCGCCGAGCAGGCCATGCAACTCCTCGCAAAGCTCTTCGCGAACCCGGTCGAGATCGGGCGAGACGACACGGAAGGCGACCCCGCCGCCAAGGTCCATCAGGCCGGCGATCGTCGCTTCCGGAGCCGGTTGTCGGACGATCCGTCCGAGCCGGGACCGAAGCTCGGTTTCGGCGGATGGAGCAAGCGCGTGGAACATGGTGAGGTGAACCGGCACCCGGTTGCACTCGGGAGGATAATGCGCTCGGCGAAGGCCTTCGAGCCAGGAGAAGTCGCGGTGCGCGATCTCGGCCGTGACGATCAGCGCCCCGGCCATTCGTCTTTCTGCAGCTCCTGCAGGCGTCCAAAGCCGCCCGCTCCGACCTCGGCCATGACGGCGTCCCCTTCCACATGCGCCACGTTCCACGGAAGCCGTCGAAGCGTTTCACCGACACCGGCGACCCCGCCTTGGGAGACGACGAGATAGTCGAGCCTTCCGCTCCTGCAGCCTGCCATTGCATCGACGCAGTGCCCAACTTCGCTTCCATCGCAGCGTACAGCCGCGCGGCCGAGGAGCGAGACGGGGAACAGCGCTTCGCCCGGCGTGCGCTCGCTCGCTTCAGAAGCGGCCTTCGCTCCCTCCTCCACCCGCGCCTGCCTGCCGAGCCAGCGCCAGATGCCGAACAAGTCGAGAAGCGTCAGAACCACGTTCGTCCACAAGAGCGCCGGCTGATGTTCCAGGGCGCCCACGCCTATCCAGCACAAGGCGCCAATGAGGAAGACCGCGAACCCATAACCCGTGACGCGCGATCCGAGGTTGGAAGCGGTCATCAACGCGCCAATGATCGTTGCGGCGGTCGCGACCCAGGAAATCGTATCAGCCATTGAGCGGCAATGCGCAGGATGCGCGGAAGGTTCAGATCTCCACCTGACTGCCAAGCTCGACGACCCGGTTCGTCGGCAGCTTGAAGAATTCCATCGCGCTTTCCGCGTTGCGCAGCATCCAGGCGAACAGCTTCTCGCGCCAGATCGCCATGCCCGGCCTCGATGAGGGAAGCAGCGTCTGGCGCGCGAGGAAGAAGCTGGTGTCCATCATCTTGCACTGCGGCCCGATGTCCTTGAGCTGCGCGAGCGCGGCCGGGACGTTGATTTCCTCCATGAAGCCGTAACGAAGCAGGACCCGGAAGAATCCCGCGCTGTAGTCCGTGGTTTCGAGCCTTTTTTCCTCGGGGACATAGGGCACGTCATCGATCCGCACCGTGAGCAGGACGACCCGCTCGTGAAGCACCTTGTTGTGCTTGAGGTTGTGGAGAAGCGCGTGTGGGACTCCGCTCGCCGAGCTGGTCATGAACACTGCCGTGCCGGGCACCCGCGCGGCGCTCGGCGCTGCCGACTTGATAAAGATCTCCATCGGTAGGCTCGCTTCGTTCATCCGCGCGATCATCAACTGGCGGCCCTTCGCCCAGGTGGTCAGGAAGGTGAAGGCGATGGCGCCGACCAACAGCGGGAACCAGCCGCCTGCCGGGATCTTGGTCAGGTTGGAGCTGAAATAGGCAAGATCCACCGCGAAGAAGAGGACGATCAGAGCGCCTGAGACGATGCGGTTCCACTTCCACATATTAATCAGCACGACCGCGATCAGCACCGTGTCGATCAGCATCGCGCCGGTGACGGCAATTCCGTAGGCGGCGGCGAGGTTGGACGAGGACCTGAACGTCAGGACGAGCAGGAGGACCATCGTCAGCAACGCCCAGTTGACGAGCGGAATATAGATCTGGCCGGCGGCGCTTTCGCTCGTATGGGCGATGCGCAACCGCGGCACGAATCCGAGCTGGATCGCCTGCTGCGTCACCGAGAATGCGCCCGAAATGACCGCCTGGCTGGCGATGATGGAGGCGAGCGTCGCCAGGATCACAAGCGGCAGCCGGAATGCGTCGGACGCGAGATAGAAGAAGGGGTCCTTCACTTCGACCGCCAATTGTTGCGGCGAGAGCGAAAGCAGCATTGCCCCCTGCCCCATGTAGTTCAGCAGCAGCGCCGGCAGCACGAAGTAGAGCCAGGAGACTTTGATCGGCCGCCGGCCGAAATGGCCCATGTCGGCATAAAGCGCCTCGGCTCCGGTCAAAGCGAGGACCACGGAGCCCATGGCGAGAAACGCCCGCAACGGCTCGGCGAGGAAGAAGCCGACGGCGTTTGCCGGATTGATCATTGCAAAGATGACCGTCGGCCGATCCATGATGTGCAGGACACCAAGCACCGCGAGGCCGCCGAAGTAGATCAGCATGATGGGGCCGAACAGCGCGCCGACGCGGGCCGTGCCCCTCGCCTGAATCGCAAACAGGCCAACCAGAATCATTACGGCCGTCGGGATGACGAAGGGCGCGAACCCCTGCTGGACGGTCGTCAGTCCCTCGACTGCCGACAAGACGGTCACCGCCGGGGTGATCATGCTGTCGCCGTAGAACAGGGCGGTCGCGAAGACGCCGAGCATGACGATTCCGCTGGTCCACTTCTTCTTGCCGCTGACCGAGCGGTTGATCAAAGCGAGCAGGGCCAGGCTGCCGCCCTCGCCCTTATTGTCCGCGCGCATGATGATCATGACGTACTTGAGAGTCACGACGATCATCATCGACCAGAAGATCATCGACAGGACGGCGTGGATATGGAACGCGCTCGGTGCCAGCGGATGGTGACCCGCGAAGGTCTCACGGAACGAATAGATGGGCGACGTACCGATGTCGCCGAACACGACGCCGATCGCGCCGATCGCCATCTTGTAAAGAGGACCTTGATGCCCATGCGCGATCGGATCGTGGTCCGGGGTCGCTACCTCTGCGGCGCCAGTGGCGGATATGTTCATGCGCTGAGATTCAGACTCGACAGACCGCGGCTTCGCATCCCTTGGGCCGCGAGCGAGATCCTCGGTCACGGGAGCGCTGCACTAGCACTGCCGTAACAGCCCCGCAATCGGAGGGGACAGGGGCGAAAAGCCCGTCTATAGGCCCGCGCAAACATCAACCGGAGCGAACGAACAAATGCGCATTGGGGTGCCAAAGGAGATCAAGGTCCATGAGTATCGGGTCGGGCTGACGCCTGCGTCGGTTGCAGAGCTTGTCGCTCACGGCCACGAGCTCTTCGTCGAAACCAAGGCCGGAACCGGCATCGATTGTCCGGATACGGCTTATGAAAAGGCCGGCGCAAAGATCCTGCCCGATGCCAAGTCGGTGTTCGATTCCGCCGACATGATCGTAAAGGTGAAGGAGCCCCAGCCGCCGGAAATCGCAATGCTGCGGAAAGGGCAGATCCTTTTTACCTATCTCCACCTCGCCGCCGACAAGGATCAGGCGCTGGGCCTGATGAAGTCGGGTGCGATCTGCATCGCCATGAAACCGTTACTGCAAACAACGGGTCGCTGCCCCTGTTGAAGCCGATGAGCGAGGTTGCGGGCCGCATGTCGGTCCAGGTCGGCGCCCACTATCTGGAGAAGGAACAAGGCGGACGCGGCGTTCTTCTCGGCGGCGTCCCCGGTGTCGCCCCGGCGAAGGTGGCGATCCTCGGCGGCGGCGTCTCCGGCGTGAACGCGGCACAGATGGCGACCGGAATGCGCGCCGACGTCACCATCTACGACATCAACAACGACCGTCTGGCCGAACTCGACATGTTCTTCTCGAGCCAGATCAAGACGGCCTATGCCTCGCGCGCGGCAATCGCGAGCGCAGTAAAGGAGTGCGAGCTGGTGATCGGCGCGGTGCTCGTGCCGGGTGCGGCTGCACCGAAGCTCGTCACCCGCGAGATGCTGAAAACGATGAAGCGCGGAAGCGTGCTCGTCGATATCGCGATCGACCAGGGCGGCTGCTTCGAGACGTCGCATGCCACGACGCACGCGGATCCGGTCTATGAAGTCGACGGAATCATCCATTATTGCGTCGCCAACATGCCTGGAGCAGTCGCCCGGACGAGCGCCTTCGCGCTCAACAACGCCACCCTGCCCTTCGCGCTCAAGATCGCGAACCTCGGTGCGGAGGAAGCGATGCGCCAGGACCGCCATCTGGCGAATGGGCTCAACGTCTCCGACGGAAAGGTCCGCCATCAGGCCGTTGCCGAAGCGCTCGACCTTCAGTTCGAGCCGGTCGGGGGCTGAGACTTTGCACTGGGTGGCGGGCTGAGCGCAGCGACCCCCTGCTCCACCAGTGGCCGCCAGGTCGCGCCGGGCGGCGCGGTTGCAAGAATGCCTCGCCATATCTTCACCGCGCCCTCGCGGTCGCCGGAACGGGCCAGCGCGAGACCGTAGAAGAATGGCGGGCCGGGATAGCCCGGCATCATCTCTTCCGCCCGACGATAAGCGAGCTCCGCAGCGGGCGTCATTCCGTGCGCGTGGTCGACCAGCGCATTGCCAAGTCCGATCCACAATTGAGCGTCACCGGGATAACGCTTCACTGCATTTTCGAGGATTCCGACGGCATCTTCGCTCTTCCCGTCACGTGCCAGCGCTTCGGACATTCGAAGCCAGCTCTCCGCCGGCGTGAAGTGGCCGAAGAAGGCGTGCCGAGCCTGGGTGAGCGGGAAGGAATCGCCGGCTTCCGTTCCGCGCGCGGGCGCCCCCCGCAGGTTGGGGCTACCCTGAAGCGCGTAGCCGGCAGCGCCGACGAGCAGTGCAGCGGCGCCCGCAGTAAGGCCGCCTCCGCGTACGCCGAGAAGCCGAAGCCCGCCAATGCCGAGGCCGATCAGCGCAAGCAGGATGACCCAGCCCATCAGGCGTCCCTCACCCTGATGCGCCGGCGGATGAGCCAGGCACCGACGAATAGAAGAGCGAGCGGCGCGAGCCACAGCGGCCAGGCTGAAGGCTCTGCCGTCGGCTTGTAGCTGATCCACGTCCCGTAGCGCTGGACGAGCCATGCGCGGATCGCCTGTGGCTTCTCGCCCGCCGCGATCCGCCGCCGAACGAGGTCGCGCATGTCACCCGCAAGTTCGGCGTCGGAATCGGCGATCGACTGGCCCTGGCAGACAAGACAGCGGATCTGCTCCATCAGTTGCTCAGCCTGCGCTTCCTGTTTCGCGTCCGGGAGTTCGCGGTTCGCCCAATAAGCCGGCGGAAGGTTGCTGTCGGCGAACAGCGGCTGCGTGGCCATCAGCGCCGCGACGAAAATGAACCGCTTCACCGCGCCTGCTCCAGCTTCGCGAGGATCATCGGGACGTCCGACCGTTCGATCGGCCCGATATGCTGGTAGCGGATCACGCCTTTTCCATCGACGATGAAGCTCTCGGGCACGCCTGACGATCCGAGCGAGATCTGGACCTTGCTCTCGGCGTCGCTCCCGATCCGTTCATAGGGATCGCCGTTGCGTGCGAGAAAATCGGCGAGGTCGACAGGCCGGTCGCGAATGGCAATGCCGTCAACGCGGACGCCGCTATGGCGCAGGACCTGCAATGTTTTCACTTCGGTGACGCAGGGCACGCACCAGCTGGCGAAGACGTTGACCAGATGCGGTGAGCCGCTCGCAAGATCTGCCGACGACAGCGCGGGCTTCTCCGGCAACGCCGCGGGAAGGCTGAATTCCGGAACCCGCTTTCCATCGAGCGTCGAATGAACATTCGAGTCGGTGGGCGTCGCAAGCCGCCAGATCAGCGCCACGATTACGACTAGCAGCAGCGCAAGCGGCGCGAAGCGGACGGCGCGGCTCATGCGTAGCGCTCCCGCCGCCACTCCGTTTCCGGCGACCGCCGTCGCCAGGCGATCCGCCACAAGCGCCCGACAAGCGCAAGCGCCCCGCCGAGAGCGATCAGCGCGCCGCCGGCCCAGATCAGGGTCACGAAAGGCTTCCACCACAGCCTCAGCTGCCAGGCGCCCGATTGATCCTCCTTGCCGATCACCGTGTAGAGTTGGCCGTTCCAGAAAGTCCGGATTGCGGATTCGCTGGTCTCGGTAGGCGGATCGGAAAAGTAGCGGGTCTCGGGATGCAAGGTGACGATGTCGTCGCCGCGCGTCGCGCGAAGCTCGGCCTCGACGGCGGTCCAGTTCTTGCCTGCCCCCGGAGTAACATCGGCCAGCGCGACCAGCCATGGACCGACGCTGAGGACGTCGCCCGGCTTGGCGATTGCAAGGCGCTCGCTGGTGAATGCGGCGTTTGAGGCCATTCCGAACAAAGCGACGGCGATTCCAAAATGTGCAACAACCATCCCCCATGTCGCGAGAGGCGCGCGCAGCGGGTTTCGCCCGGTCAGAGGAAGGATGCTGGCGCCGGCCAGATAGGCGGCAATCATGATTCCCAGCCGCGGAAGGATATGCATCTGCGGCCAAAGAATGATGGTGATCGCTAGCCCCGTGACCCCAAGAAGCGCCGGGATCGTCAGCTGCTTGAAGACGGGCCGCCGCTCACGGCGCCAGGCAATCAGCGGACCGACACCGACCAATACAGCAAGAACAAGCGCCAGCGGCCCGGCCACCGCGTTGAAATAGGGTGCCCCAACCGAGAGCTTCTCTCCGCTCACCGCCTCGACGAACAAGGGATAAAGCGTCCCGACGAAGACGATGCCGAGAACTACGCTCAGGATCAGATTGTTGATGACGAGCCCCGTTTCGCGGCTGACCAGCTCGAACGGCGCGCCTTCCTTGAGGCTCGCGCCGCGCAGCGCGAACAAGGCGAACGCCGCTGCGACGTAGATCCCGAGCAAGGCAAGAAGGAAGGTGCCGCGCTCGGGGTCGATCGCGAAAGCATGCACGGACGTCAGGATCCCGGACCGCACCAGGAAGGTGCCGACCATCGACATCGAAAATGCGATGACGGCGAGCATCATCGTCCATGCCTTCAGCGCGCCGCGCGCAGCAAGGACGTTGATCGAATGGAGGAGCGCGGTCGCTGCAAGCCACGGCATCAGCGAGGCATTCTCGACCGGGTCCCAGAACCAGTATCCGCCCCAGCCAAGCTCGTAATAGGCCCAGTAGCTCCCGGCGGTGATGCCCAATGTGAGGAGGATCCAGGCGCCGAGCACCCAGGGGCGCATCGCCCTTGCGAGCCGCGAATCCACTTCACCGGTCAGCAGCGCTCCGACGGCGAGGCTGAAGGCGACCGAGAGGCCGACATAACCGAGGTAGAGCGTCGGCGGATGGAAGGCGAGGCCCGGATCCTGCAGCAAGGGGTTAAGGCCCTGCCCGTCCGGCGGCGCTGGAAACAGACGTGCGAAAGGGTTCGAGGCGAAGAGCAGGAATGCATAGAAGCCGAGCGCAAGAACCGCCTGCGCGCCGAGCGCCGCAAGCAAGGTGTGCTCGCTCGTCCGGCGCCCGAGCACGGCGAGGAAGCCGCCGGCGACCGCGAGGATCGTCACCCACATCAGCATCGAGCCCTCGTGGTTCCCCCACGCTCCGGCGATCTTGTAGATGAACGGCTTCACCGCGCTGCTGTTCTCGAACACGAGCGCGACGGACATGTCGCTGCGCGCGAAAACGATCAGCAGCATGGCGAAGGCGACAAGGGTCAGCGCCCCCTGGACAACGGCAATCGAGCGCATCGCGCCCGCCACATCCGCGCCGCGGCGGAGCGCAGCAATCATCAACAGAAACTGGAGCGCTGCGAGGCCGGATGCCAGCCACAGCGCGGCAAGGCCCGCTTCGGCGATCATCTCTCGAGCGTCTTCCCCGCCTTATGCTCAGCCGACAGATTGCCGAGCTCGGGCGGCATGTAGCGTTCGTCATGCTTGGCGAGGATCGTGTCGGCGACAAAGGTGCCCTGTTGGAGGCGGCCCTCGGCAACCGCGCCGGAGCCTTCGCGGAAAAGATCGGGAGCGATCCCGCGAAAGACGACCGGTGTCTGTGACTTCCCGTCAGTCAAAATGAATCGAATCGTGACCCCGTCGGGCAAATGCCGGATCGAGCCTTGCGCGACCATTCCGCCGAGCCGCATCGCTTCGCCGTCATGCGCCTTTCCCGCGGCGATATCGGCAGGGGTGTAGAAGTAGGAGACCTGGTTGCGAAGGCCCCACATGGCGAGGAGCACGGCGGCGAAGAGGGCCGCCACCGCTCCCGCCACCAGCACGAGCCGCTGGTTCTTCGGCTTCATTTGCGGCGGATCGAGTCCGCGGCAGCTTCGGCGCGGCGCATCGATGTGAATGACCAGACCAGCAATGTCGCGGTGAGTACGATGGCGACAAGGTAGGCGCCGATGACGAACGGCCAGGGGTTCATGCTGCCCCCATACGCCGCATGCGCGCCTCGACTTTCGCTTCTGCAAGCTCGGCTCGCATGCGCATCAGCACGGCAGCTCCGAACAGGCAGGTGAACCCGATCATCGTCAGCGGCAGCGGCCACAATATGGAATTGTCGATCGTCGAGCCCGTGAGCCCGATGCTCTCGCCCTGGTGGAGCGTCCGCCACCACAACACCGAATAATGGATGATCGGCAGGTTCACTGCGCCGACGAGGCCGTAGATTGCCGCGATCCGCCCCTCGCCTCCCCGCTCGCGCTCCGCCGAGGCCAGCGCGATATATCCAAGATAGAGGAAGAACAGGACCAGCATCGAGGTCAGACGACCGTCCCATTCCCACCAGGTGCCCCAGGTGGGCCTGCCCCAGATCGAGCCGGTGACAAGGCAAACCGCAGCAAAGGTGGCGCCGGCGGGCGCGACCGCCCGGCCGCCGACCGCGGCGAGCGGATGCCGCCACACGAGCTGGCTCAGCGACGCCGCGGCGATTCCGAGCCAACCCGCCATGCCCAGCCAGGCTGAGGGAACGTGGATGTAGAGGATGCGCACGGTCTCGCCCTGCAAATAGTCGGGCGGCGTCAGCGTCAGCCCCGCGGCCATTCCGGCGACCGCAAGCACGAGTCCGATCAGGAGCAGCCAGGTCGTGACGGGCCGCGCAAGGCGAAGGAACCGGGCAGGATTGGCGAGCGCGTGCATTCTCGCCGCTGCTTATGCCCTTCCGATGAGGCGCTGCGCCATAGCGTCGGCGACCGCCGCGGGATCGCGGCCGGTTTCCGATCCTTCGCGCCAGATCTGCTCGAGCCGAACGGGAATGCCTTCGATGCGGCGCCGCACGAGGGACGCATCGCCGTCTCCGAGGTATTCGGTGCAGACGTTGATGATCCCGCCCGCGTTGATCACGTAATCGGGCGCGTAAAGAATATTGCGCTTGTGGAGCCTCTCGCCATCCTCGGCGGTGGCAAGTTGATTGTTGGCGCCGCCGGCAACTACCGGGACGCGCAGCTGCGCGATCGTGCCTTCGTCGAGGATTGCGCCGAGCGCACATGGGCTCAGCACATCGGCTTCGATCGCCAGGATCTCGTCCGGGGAGACGACCTTGCCGCCGGCGCGGTCCGCAAGCTTCTTCGCCTTCGCCTCGTCCACGTCCGCAATCGAAAGCGTCGCGCCTTCCGCGCAGGCGTGAAGGGCGACCCCGGTAGCGACGCTTCCGGCGCCCTGCAGCGCGATGTGAAGCCCCTTGAGGCTGTCCTTCCCCAACGCCCATTTGACCGCGGCCTTGATGCCGAGGAACACGCCGAGCGATGTGTGGGGGCCTGGATCGCCACCGACGTCGCCGGGCGAGTTGGGGAGGCCGGCGACATATTTCGTCGAACGCGCGACCTCGATCATGTCGGCGACGCTCATTCCGACGTCTTCAGCGGTGACATAGCGGCCGGCAAGCTCCTCGACGGCCTTGCCGAATGCGTGCAGCAGGTCGGGCGACTTGCTGCGTTCTGCATCGGCGAGGATCACGGATTTGCCGCCGCCCAGCGGAAGGCCCGCCATCGCATTCTTGTAACTCATCCCGCGCGACAGCCGCAGCGCATCGACCAGCGCTTCCTCGTCCTTCGCGTAGTGCCAGAAGCGCGCGCCGCCCGCCGCCGGACCGAGATGCGTCGAGTGAACGGCGACGATCGCCTTCAGTCCGCACTCGTCGTTGGTGATGAAATGGATCGCTTCGTGCTGGTCGAAGTCGGGCAGGCCCCAGGGCGTGGTCATCGAATGCGTTAACTCTGAGTTGCGAGGAAATGGGGCGATCGAGGGGACTTGAACCCCCGACCCCTGGTACCACAAACCAGTGCTCTAACCAGCTGAGCTACGATCGCCACGGTGCTTGTCGGGAGCGGTTCCCTTGCCCGCGGGGCGCACTTAGGAGGCGTCGCCGAGGAACGCAAGGAGCCGTTGCACCACACATTTCTCGCAAACTTTTGATAAATGTATGTTATGTAAGTTTCGATGTATACCTTGCGCCTCTCTCGAAGGAAGCGCATCGTGATACTTCGGGGAGAGGGCCATATGGCGAGTCGGCGTTTCAAGTCGGCAACGCAAGGTGTGCCCCTGCGCGAGACCTTAATCTCGGCGGGCCTCGAGCCCCATCTCGCCGATCTGCTCGACGACATGCCGCATCGCGTCGTGCAGGTCGATCCGAGGCGTCCGTTCCGCGAACAGGGTGCACGGCGCAACGAAGTCATGTTCGTTCGCATCGGGATCCTGTCCAAGTTCAAGACGGATTCGGCGGGCCGTAGACAGATCGTCGCCCTGCGCTTCCCGGGCGAAGGCATCCTTCCACGCGACGGAGCGGCCGATTACGGCATTCAGGCAATCGTCAGAAGCGAGGTGATGGTCGGGAGGGCCGAGGACTTCGACCCGATCGTCGATGCCCATCCCGAGCTTCAGCGCTTCTTCCGCAAGCTCATCCAACGCAACGAGGCGATCGGCTACGAGTGGCTAGTGAATTGCGGCCGCCGCGATTCCACCGCCCGCGTCGCACACCTTCTGTGCGAGACCGCGGTGCGGATGAACGTGAAGGAGGCGCACATGATGAACCCCTTCACGCAACAGCAGATCGCCGACATCACCGGCCAGACCTCGGTCAACGTCAACCGCGTCCTCGCCGATATGGAGCGACAAGGGCTGATCCGTCGCAAGGGCCGCGAGATCGAGTTCAGCGACTGGACCGAAATGCGCCGTGTCGCGAGCTTCCAGCCCGACTATCTGGCGATCTGACAAAAACCAGGATTCGGCTTCGGCGATCCGCGGCTGCCTACATCCCCGGATTTCGTCCAGACGGGGATGGTGGGCGCGACAGGGATTGAACCTGTGACCCCACCCGTGTGAAGGGTGTGCTCTACCGCTGAGCTACGCGCCCACGCTCCTGTGGAAAGCGGCGGATATAGTGGCGTCGAAGCGGCTGTCCAGCCGCACTCTACTGAACGGCGTCTTTCAGGACCTTACCCGGACGGAACTTGGGCTGCGAGCTCGCGGCAATCTGCATCGGCTCGCCGGTCCGCGGATTTCGGCCCATCGACGCCTTGCGTCGGGTCACGGAAAAGCTGCCGAACCCGACCAGGCGTACTTCGTCGCCGCGCTTCAGCGTCGACGTGATAACTTCCAGCATCGTCTCGACGGCCCGCGAAGCGTCGCTCCGGCTGAGGCCAGCCCGGTCCGCAACATGGCCGATGAGTTCCTGCTTGTTCATGCCCCG
>Ga0070665_100003879_pt1 | contig 15797 bp, 19 predicted proteins | sample KBSS13metaG_FD_65862 | JGI IMG/M metagenome (GOLD analysis project Ga0070665, IMG submission 65862) | Switchgrass rhizosphere microbial communities from Kellogg Biological Station, Michigan, USA - KBS S1-3 metaG | ecosystem: Host-associated > Plants > Roots > Rhizosphere > Soil ... | reverse complement strand
TGCGCATCGCCGCAAAGTATGCGCAGTACACCAACTTCACCGCCGAGCCCGACGGCTTTGCGCACAAGTCGAAGGTGCTGGCCGACCACTGCCGCGACGTCGGAACCGATTACGACTCGATCGTGCGGTCGGCCAACTTCAACGCCGTCGTCGCTGAGTCGGAGGCCGACGTCGCCGACCGGGTGGCGCGGGTGCGGGCCAGGGCGGTCTCGGTGGCGCCCGCGGCCGCCGTCGACCCGATGCTGTCGATGGTGACGTCACCGGACTCCGCGAGCGGCACTCCCGAGCAGATCGTGGAGAAGCTGACGCGGATGCGGGATCTCGGTTGCGAGTACGCGATCCTGAACTTCCCCGAGGCCGCCTACGACCGCTCCGGCATCGAGCTGTTCGAACGAGAGGTCATCCCCGCGCTGAGCTGAGTAGCCGCGAAATTGATGCGCGGAAGCCATCCGCTGCGCTGTTAGCCTCACTGAGGAAAGGGTGGCGAGCGCATGGGGATCTTCGACGTCGTCGAAAACGTCTACGACTTCGTCACGGACGCGGCGGGCAAGGTCCGCAGCGCCGCACAGGTGGTTGAGTTCGTCGCGAAGCGGGCCAAGCTCGCGGACATCGCAGACGTCGCGAAGAGCGTCGGAAAGGCAGCGTCGCCACTACATATCGCGCCGACGCCGGTTCTGGTCGGCGGCCAGAAGGTGATTCAGGGCATGCTGTCGACCACCGGCGAGGGTGATCCCGAGGCGGGCGCGGGATTCGGCAACGGCTCGCGCGCCTTCGACGATCCGAAGCAGAGCCTTGCGGACGCGCACCCAGATTCGTCGTGGGAGGGCGGCCCCGCCCCTGCGGCATATGAACGACGCGTCGGCGAGCAGGAAAACAGGGTCGCCACACTGGCCGACGCGGATGGCCAGATCGCGTCGATCGTGAGTCGTGAGGCCGGTGAGCTTGTCGAGATCCGTCGGGTTCTCAATGGGCTGCACAACTGGCTGGCTGACTACGGCGAGTACACCCAGACCCTCGGTGTCATCCCGGAGGTCGGGAGGGCCATCCAGATGCAAGCCGAGATGTTGGCTGTTGGAATGGCTTTGAAGGATGCCTCGGCGAAGATGTGGGAAATGCACAACAACGCCAACACCAACGCGGCTGCGGTGCGCGATGCGCTCGCGATGTATCAGCAGGTGAGTACTGCTGCGACGCAGCAGGATTCGGTCGGCGACTTTGATCCGCCGCGCTAACGCCACGGCAGGAGGAGACTGATGACAGACGGTGAAGAAAGGCGAATCGCCGCCGCCGCCATCCGTAGCCTTGCTTCGCATCAGGAGGAGGCGGCGCGCGGGATCAGTTCGGCGGTCATGGCAGTGCAGGGCGTTGGCGACAACATGACGAAGACCCACGGCCTGATCTGTGCGGTGACGAACGCCGCGGTCACGGCGGCCGAAACCGAGCGTGCGACGGCGGGGAACCGGACGGCGGGGGTCAGCACAGAACTTGCTGCGAAACTGCGTCATGCCGCCGAGAAGTACGATGAGACCGATCTGGCGGAGAAGGAAAAGCTCGACAACCAGATGCCACCTCGCTGAGGAGAGCCGTGACGGACGACGACGATTACTCAGCGCTCGAGGCGCTTGACGAATATGTGCCCGCGCCCGAAGATGGTGTGGAACAAGAACTTTCGTCGCCGTTGTACACCGTGACGAATCCGGCGGGGACGGTGTCGGTCACCGTGTGTCTGGACGGCAGAGTCGATCACGTCGAGCTCGCACCCAAGGTCACGGACATGACGGAACGCGAACTGGCTGACGAGATAACCGTCATCGCGGATCTGGCACGCCAGAAGGCTCGGTCGCAACTGCATACGTTGATCGTCGAAGGGGTGAGCGTGATGGGTTACGACCCGGCGATCATGCGCGACGGCCTGCGCCGCGAACTCGATATGCCGACACCGGAGGAGGCGGCCGCTACGGCCGCGGAGGTGTTCGCCTCCCGATACGCCGCTGACGAGAACACCGACCGTTGACCTAAACGGGTGACGCCTGGTACTGCAGGATCCGCCATCGGGCGTCGCTGCGCACCACGACCACACCCAGGTTCAGGCTGACTGTGTCTCTGTCCGGGTACGCGAAATCAGCCCGAACGTAACCGACCACCAATTCCGTTGAGGGCCTGCGTGTTTCGAGGACCCGATAGCTGACCATCATTCCCAGCGGCTGGCTGGCGTAATACTCGGTGACACCGTCGCGGCCGACACTGTACGGGCGCAACCCCTGGAAGACCGCGTCTTCGGTGAAGACCGCTGCCACGTGCTGCGGCTGGTGTGCGTCGATGCCGGCCTTCCACTGATCAAGGACGGCGCTCAGAATCTCAGTGTCCTGCACTTTGACCACCGTCCACATGCAGGATCTCGCCGGTGACGAACGGCGCGTTCTCCAGATAGAGCACAGCGTCGACGACATCGTCGATCTCGCCAAGACGGCCGACCGGATGCAGTGCCGCCAGCGCGTCATAGGAAGCCGGCTCGTGCATCGGCGTGCGGATCACACCGAGCGCCACGGCGTTCGCGCGAATGCCGCGGTCTGCGTATTCGACCGCCAATGCCTTGGTCGCCGCGTTCAGCCCGCCCTTGGTCAGCGAGGCCAACGCCGAGGGCACCGTGGAATTCGCGTGGTCGACCAGGCTGGTCGAGATGGTCACGATATGACCGCCTCCGTCCCCCGACAGCATTGCGGCCACCGCGGCGCGCGAAACCTCGAAGAACCCACGAAGATTCACTCCGGTGATCGCGTCGTACTCCTCGTCGGAGTATTCGGTGAACGGCTTGGAGATGAAGATCCCGGCGTTGTTGATCACGGTGTCGATCCGGCCGAAGCGTTCGATGGCCGCATCGACGACGCGCTGCCCGACGCCAGGCTGTCCGATGTCACCGGCCACCGTCACCACCATCGGGTCGTCGCTCTCGGTGATCGTGCGGGAGTTGGCCACCACGGCGTATCCCAGCTTGCGGTAGGCCCTCACCAGGCTCTCGCCGATGCCCTGGGAAGCACCCGTGATGATGGCGACGCGTTGCGAACTGCTCATTGTCCGATCCCTTCGTTGTGTGGACGCACGCTGCAACGCCGGCACAGTCCCGGTCGATGCTCGAACGGTACGACCGGTTCGCTCCCTGGTGGTAGGCGTTGCCTACTAGGCTTGCCGCGTGGAGCTGCGCCAATTGCGCTACTTCGTGGCGGTCGCCGAGGAGCTGAACTTCGGCCGCGCGGCGGAGCGGTTGCGCATCGCGGGTCCCTCGCTGTCTCAGCAGATCAAGGCGCTCGAACGAGACCTGAAGGTCAGCCTGTTCGACCGGGACCGGCGGTCTGTGGCCCTGACCGCCAGCGGTGCGGCGCTGCTGCCGCACGCCCGCGCGCTGGTGGATCAGGCCGATGCCCTACGCCGACGAGCGGCCGGACTGGTCGCGTCCGAACCGGTGCGGATCGGATACGTGAACTGGTGTCCCACCGATTGGGCGGAACGCGCCGCCGGGGTGGCGCAGTTGCGCGTCGACACATGGGTCATGCCGTCCCACACTCAGGCTGCGCGTGTCGCCGACGGAAGTCTGGACCTCGCGATCTGCTGGATCCAGACAACGGATCTCGAGTCGTTGGCCCTCGACGCGCGCCTGATCGGGTTCGACGAGCTGTATGCGTTGAGCGTCGGCTCCGATACGTCACCCGTCGACGCGAAGGACACCCTGGTGCTGGTGGACGCCGACGAGGCGACCTGGTCATCGTGGAACCGCTATGCCGAGCAGTTCGCGGCCGACGCCGGCGCGAGGATCGTGCGCGTCGACGACGGCGGAGTCACCGGGCACGAGTTCTTCGAGCACATTCGTCGGCTCCGCAAACCGGTGCTGAACAACCCGAAGGGGCAGAATGCACCTGCGCCCAGCGGTTTGACGCGCCGACCCGTCATCCATCCGAGGCCGCTGTGGACCTGGTCGCTGGTCTGGCGCCGCGACGACGATCGTGCCGCCGTGCGCGCTGTCGTCGACGAATTCACCCGCGACGCACCAGAACTCGTTGACCAAGGGGTGTGGCTTCCGGCCGCTGATCCCCATCGGCCGACGGGAACCCCGGCCGCAGCAGACCGGCGACGATAGCTGCCAGCAGGACGATCAGCGCAGCGGCGAGCAGAGCGTGCGAAAAGCCATGGTGCAGAAGGGGTGTCACCGCAACCGGACCCACGATCTGGCCGACGGAGTATCCGCTCGTCAGCAGTGCCACGGCACCGGCGAAGCCGAGCAACCGCCCCGCCGCAAGGGCCATCGTGCTGACGCCGATGAAGGTGGCGCCGAACAGGATTGCACCGATCAGCGCTGTGACGACACCGGGCGCCAGAGCGGGCAGTGCGATACCGAACGCCTGCAGCAGTAGCGCGCCCGCGAGCAGCGTTGGATGCGACCACCGCCTGCACAGCCACGCCCACAATGCGGCCGACGGCACCGCGGCGACGCCGACGACGAGCCAGGCACCGCTGCCCAGCCAACCGGGTGAGTCCTGTCTGATGGCCGCCACCAGGAAGGTGCCCGCGATGATGTACCCGATGCCCTCCAGGCTGTAGCTGACGAACAGGACCGCGAACCAGGTGCGTCCTGTCGTCCGCGGTTGCGGTGATGCGGCGGCCGCGGGTCGCGAACTTCCGCGCATCGTCCACGCGCAGGCACCGAGCACCGCGGCCAACGCCGCCGCCATCCACCACGCACCCTGCCAGCCCGCGGTGGCGGGCATCGCCAACACCAGCGCACCTGAGAGCGCGATGCCGAGTCCGACACCCCCGAAGCCCCAACCGGGCAGATGAGGCGGCAGGTGATCCATCATCGAGTTGACCGCGATGACGAACACCACCGCGCTGGCGAACCCAGCGACGGTGCGCAGCACCAGCCAGCCAATTGTGTTCGGCAGCAATGGCATTGCGGCCAGGGAGACCACGAGCGCGGCCAGCGATACCCGCCACGCAACCGACGATCGGGCCAGCCGCGGAGACGCAGTGCCTGCGAGCGCACCGGCAAGGTAGCCGACGTAGTTCGCCGTCGCCAGCGCGCCGGCCGCTTGCGGTGTGAGCGCGGCCTGCGCGGTCATCAACGGCAGGATCGGGGTGTAGGCGAAGCGCCCGAGGCCCATCGCCGCGCCCAGCCCCGCGGCGCCACGGCCGACGTGTGCCCAGTGCGTGTGCATCGCCCAAGGGTGCGTCGGTGCGGTGCACTGGCGCCACGACCGAATTGCTCTCAGCTGGGAGGCTCTTCCTCACAGCGGGGCCCGGCCCGAAGTGAATGAAGGGTAACGCGAAGCCAACGAAACTTAACGGCCCGGTGAACCTGTGGAGTCGCTGACGTTTCAAACCTCTGTGAGGATCTGTACGTGTTATCGATTCCACGCGAGGTCGACCTTGAACCCCACCGTCCGGTGTGGGTGCCCCGGCCGCACCTCGTCCGGCAGCGCGCCGACACCTGGGCGCGGCCGGCGCATCCCGCCGATATCGCGCAGGCGCGGCTGTTCGACGCCGTTCTACTAGGCGAAATCGCCGAGTTGGAAGAGCTCGTTGCCTCGATGGAAAAGCGTTGGCTGCGGCGATGTGAACGTGGCATCGATGATCCGAACCGGCCCCCGGAGAACTTGGTGCGGATGCGCGGCCGCGTTGCCGAGGCCCAGGAGTTGCTCGACGCGTTGCGTGACCGGTTCCCGTCGGAGTAAGCGGACCACCGCCATGCGACGGAGATCCGCTCACTGTGAATCAAACTGACGGAGTCCACACTCCGGCCGCGGCGGCCTCGCGGGCGTAGTCGACGAAGTCCTTCGGTTCGCGTCCGAGTGCCCGCTGAACACCGTCGGCGAGTTCTGCCTTGCTGCCGAGCACTTCGGTGAACAGGTGGTTCAGCAGCCAGATGAAGTCTTGCGGCAGACCGTATTCCGTGAGCATTGCGGTGTAGTCCTCGATCGGCACCGAGACGAAGTTGATGTGCCGGCCTGCGGCCGCGCCGATCTCGGCCACCGCGTCGCCGAAGCTGAGCAGGCGTGGGCCGGTCAGCTCGTAGAGCTGGCCGACGTGGCGGTCGTCGGTCAACGCCGCCACCACCACGTCGGCGATGTCATCGGCGTCGACGAACGGCTCCTGCACCTGATCGACCGGCAGTGACACAGTGCCGGCGAGCACCTCGTCGAGCCACGCGCCCTCGTCGAAGTTCTGTGCGAAGAACGCGCACCGCACGATCGTCCACTCCAGTCCGGAGGCCATCACGACGCGCTCGGCTTTCTCGGCCTCGGCTTCGTTGCGACCCGACAGCAGCACCAGCCTGCGGACGCCCGCATCCTTGGCGAGTTCGGTCAGCGCGCGGATGGCGCCGACCGAACCCGGGACGGCCAGGTCCGGGTAGTAGGTGACGTAGACCTTGTCGACGCCGGCCAGCGCCGACGCCCAGGTCCGGGAGTTGCCCCAGTCGAATGGGATGTCGGCCGACCGCGAGCCGCACCGGACTGCGACGCCGCGCTGTTCCAATTGATCGACCACGCGCTTTCCGGTCTTGCCGGTGCTGCCGATGACGAGAATGGTTGTGTTGGTCATATCTCGAATTCAACGACCCGGATTCGAGACGATCCATGGCCAGGACACTCGATTGCATGTTCAATCGTCTGAAAGGGGATGGGCGATGGAGAAGATCTCCCTCACTGCACTTGCCCGGCAGCACCTGGAGTCTGCGCGTGCGGCCAGTAGCGGACGCAGCGCCCACACCGTCTATGGCGGCCACGAACATGCACTACGCCAGACGCTGATGGCCATGACCGCCGGCAGCACCATGGACGATCACGAGAGTCCGGGTGAGGCGACGCTCGAGGTGCTGCAGGGCAGGGTGCGCGTGACGAACTCCGCATCAGGTTGGGATGGGTCGCCGGGCGACCTGATCGTGCTGCCTCGCGAGCGACACGGCTTGCATGCCGTCGAGGACTCGGTCGTGCTACTGACTGTGTCGAAACCCGTTGGGCCGCATACCTAGTCGGCCTGGGAAGTCTCCAGGTGCATCAACACGTTGATGACATTGCCCGCCGCGTCGGCGAAGAAGAACCGTCGCACTCCCCAGTCCTCGTCGCTCAGTGGATGCACGATTTGCAACCCCGCGTCGACGGCCGCCGCATAGGCCGCGTCGACGTCGTCGACCTCGATCGAGACGTTCGGGTTGACCGGAGCCGTCTTGTCCTTGGTCATCAGGCTGACCTGGTGCCGAAGTTCCCCCGAGTCATCCGGCTCGGCCAGTGTCACGATCCAGCCGAGGTTCATCACCTCGCGCAGTCCCAGCACAGCTTTGTAGGAGTGGGCCACTTCCAAGTCCGGCACCCTGAGGATCGGCATGACGCGACGAACGGTCATATCGCCGGGCCCAGCAGGTCGTCGGCGTCCTTGATGAGATAGCCGTAGCCCTGCTCGGCGAGGAAGCGTTGCCGGTGTGCGGCGTATTCGGCGTCCAGGCTGTCGCGTGACACCACCGAATAGAAAATCGCGCCGCCGCCGTCATGCTTGGGCCGCAACAGCCGTCCCAGCCGCTGCGCCTCCTCCTGTCGAGACCCGAAGGTGCCCGAAACCTGAACCGCTACAGAGGCTTCCGGCAGGTCGATGGAGAAGTTTGCGACCTTCGAGACGACCAGGGTGGAGATCTCGCCGCGGCGGAACGAGTCGAAAAGCGCCTCGCGTTCGGCGGTCTTCGTCGAGCCCTGAATCACAGGGGCGCCCAGTTCCTGGCCCAACTCGTCGAGCTGATCGAGGTACGCGCCGATCACCAGCGTCTGCTCGCCCTTGTGCTTTTCCAGGATCGACTTCACCACCGCGATCTTGGTGTGCACCGTCGAGCACAGCTTGTAGCGCTCCTCGGGCTCGGCGACGGCGTAGAGCATCCGCTCGTTGTCGGTCATGGTGACCCGCACCTCGATGCATTCGGCCGGCGCAATCCAGCCCTGTGCCTCGATGTCCTTCCACGGCGCGTCATAGCGCTTGGGCCCGATGAGCGAGAACACATCGCCCTCGCGGCCGTCCTCGCGGATCAGCGTGGCGGTCAGGCCGAGGCGCCGCCGCGACTGCAGATCCGCCGTCATCCGGAACACCGGCGCGGGCAGCAGGTGCACCTCGTCGTAGATGATCAGGCCCCAGTCGCGGCTGTCGAACAGCTCGAGGTGGCGGTATTCGCCCTTGGTGCGACGGGTGATCACCTGGTAGGTCGCGATGGTGACCGGTCGGATTTCCTTCTTCTCGCCGGAGTACTCGCCGATCTCTTCCTCGGTCAGCGACGTGCGGTTGATCAGCTCGCGCTTCCACTGCCTGCCCGCCACGGTGTTGGTCACCAGGATCAGGGTGGTGGCGCCGGCCTTGGCCATCGCCGCCGCGCCGACGAGCGTCTTACCCGCGCCGCACGGCAACACCACCACACCGGAGCCACCCTCCCAGAACGAGTCTGCGGCCATCTCCTGGTAGTCGCGCAGGTGCCAGTTCTCCTGGTCCAGCGCGATCGGGTGCTTCTCGCCGTCGACGTAGCCCGCCAAATCCTCTGCGGGCCAACCGATCTTGAGTAGCATCTGCTTGACCCGGCCGCGCTCGCTGTTGTGCACGATCACGGTGTCGTCATCGATGCGGGCGCCGAGCATCGGGGCGATCTTCTTGTTGCGCAGCACCTCTTCGAGCACCGCGCGGTCGAAACTCACCAGGCACAGGCCGTGCGCTGGATGCTTCACCAACTGCAGGCGGCCGTAGCGGGCCATCACGTCGACGATGTCGACCAGCAGCGGCTGCGGCACCGCGTAGCGGGAGAAGCTCACCAGCGCGTCGACGACCTGTTCGGCATCGTGGCCCGCCGCGCGCGCGTTCCACAGCGCCAGGGGAGTGATGCGGTAGGTGTGGACGTGTTCGGGTGCGCGCTCCAGCTCAGCGAACGGGGCGATCGCGGCGCGCGCAGCGCCGGCCAGCTCATGGTCGACTTCGAGCAGCACGGTCTTGTCGGACTGCACGATCAGGGGGCCGTCGGTCATTTTGTCCATTATCCGGACTCTGCCGACAGCGCGTCGTTCAGTGCTTGCCCGCGGCCAGCGGACCTGGGCCACCGCCCCCGCCCGGCAGCGCGATCTTGGCCACGCCGGGCGTGCCGACCTGGCCGGCCAGCCACGGCAGCGAGTCCTTGAAGACGTCCATCGCAAACGGCCAGTCGTGTTTACCCGGCGACGCGACGACCGCGCAGGCGATGCCGTTGGCCTGGCCCAGCTTGCACAGCGAGTTGGCGGCATCGGTCTGGTCACCGGGATTGCCTGCCGCGTCCTGGCCGCCGAGCCCGACCGCGTTCGGATTGCCATAGCCGCCCTTGCGCGGCGTCGGGGCGTCCGAGGAGATCGCGAACCACCCGGCCGCACCTTGGTAAGGCCCGTGCTTGTTGATCACCGTCGTGGGGTCGTAGCCGGCCCATTTGGCGGCATCCCCGCCGTAGATGCGGGCGATGGTCTGTTCCTTGGTTCCGGCATTGGGACCCATGTCGCCGGCGATGTCGACGAACGTGCTGAACAAGTCCGGATGCATCACCGTCAGGTCCACCGCGCAGGTGCCGCCCATCGACCATCCGACGACGCCCCAGTGGTCTGCTCGCGTGCCGAAAGTGGTTGCCACGTAAGGGGGTACGTCCTTAGTCAGATGGTCGGCCACATTGCCGCGCGGCCCGTTGACGCATTCGGTGTCGTTGTTGAACGAGCCGCCGACGTCGACGAACACGAAGACCGGCGCATTGCCGCCGTGCTCGGAGGCGAAACGGTCGATCGGTGCGATCGCGTTGCCGGTGCGCGGCCAGTCAGACGGGGTGTTGAACTCGCCGGCGACCATCATCACCACCGGCAGCTTGGGCGCGTTGGCGACGAACCAGGCTGGCGGCAGGTACACGAGCTCCGTGCGGTGTTTGAAGCCCGACGCGCCGGCGGGAATGGTCACCGGCACCAGCGCCCCATGCGACGCGCCGCCCTTGCCGCGCATCGCCATCACGGTGTTCAGATCGGTCTCGTCGGGCAGCGGGCCCGCGGTCAACTCGTTCCACGCGGCCTGAACCGTCGGGAAGTAGCCGACCCACAGGTTCAACGCCACGCCTGCACTCAGCAGACACAGCGGAATGGCCACCAGCGACACCGTTCGACGCCACCACCGGCTGCTGCGCCAGCCGAGCGCCGCGACCGCCACGGCCAGGCCGGTCAGGCCGACCCAGATCCACAACGAGGACGGCGCCGGATCGCCGGCCATGCCCTGCGAGTCGATGAACCAGTGCGTCCACGCCGCCGCGATCAGGCCGACGGCAATTGCCACCGGCAGCCACACGAGGCGCCACTTCCGCGACCGCCAACCGATCGCGACCACCAGCACGACCGCGGCCAGCGCCCACACCGTCGGCGGCAGCCATCCATGCAACAACGACAGCCCGTGCCGGTAGCCGGCCGGGGCTTGTGGTGCCTCGCTTAACAGCGTTGTCACACAAACATATTCACCAACGGCCCTGTGAGGATGCTGGCCTGAAGCTGTAAGAACTATCCGGCGTCGGCCGCCACCACCGACGTGACGCGGTGGATGGCGAATTCGCGCACGCGACCGGAGGCCGGATCGTAGGCGGTCAGCTGGCCGCCGCGGACATTGATCGGTGCCACCACACGTTGCGTCGCCACGCCGGCCGGGTCGACGTAGCCGATCACCACCGACGACTGGTGGTGGGCGGCCTCCTGCAACTGTGAAATCGCGACCGCGGGGTCGAGGCGCATGTTCCCGAACGACGTCGACGCCACCTTGCGCAGCACCGCGACGATCGCGCCGAGCGTCTGGCTGGTCGGCGTCGGCGGTCGATGTGCGCGCCGCCGTCCCGGCGGTGCAGGCACGCGGGCGCCGCGGGCGCGAAGGTCGACGATCGTGCCGGTCGAATCCTCGGCGGCCGGTGCGAATCCGGACTCACGCAGCGCGGCGAGCACCTCGGAAATCGGGGCTTTAGACACCGCGACGGTCGGGGCGAGCAACCGCATCTCCAGCTGATCGGCAGCAGGCGCCGAAACGGCCTGGGCAAGCAGCGCGGGATCCTCGCAGCGGACAAACGACTGCGCCATGCCAACCCGCAGCTGGCCGTGCCTGCGCGCGACGTCGTCGATCAGGTAGGTAAGGCCTTGCGGCACAGGTGTTTTCGAGTGCTTGCTGAACAACGCATGCAGTTCGCTCGCGGTGCGGCCGGTGTCCAGCGCTCGTCGTATCGACGCTTCGGTCACCCGGTACACCATCGCTGCGCCCGCCGATTCCACCGTCGCGACAGCAGCCAGTTGTTCGGCCAGATCGCGTTCGAGTGGGCCGGGAACGATGACTGTCAGGTCGGCCTGCAGCAGGAAGTGGTCGATGGGCGCAGGCAGCACCTTGTCCATTGCGGCGATGACGTCATCGGCCGGTTGTTCGGCGAGCAGCCTGCGCGCAGGCGACGCGATCGCACCGCGGCCGACCATACCCAGCGCGTGCGCCTCGGTCAGCAGATCCTCGACCGGACCGGGTTGCAGGCGCGCCGCCCAGCGGGGACGCCGCCACCTCATCGCTTGCGACGCGGAGGCGGCGTCGACTCCAGCACCCGCGGGCAAGTCGGTCAACACGTCGAACAGCAGCCGGCGGTCCAGCGGGGCGGCGGTCGAGAACAGCGAATCCGACAGTGCCGCATAGGGTTTCCCGTCAGGTCCGCGACCGCCGACCAGGCTCGGCCTGCCCGGCAGGTCCAGCCAGGTCGACGCCAGCAGGTGCCATTTGGAGCCCGTCGGCGCATCGATGAACCGGTCGGCGGCCACCGTCGGCGCCCAGTACGGGCCGACACCGCCGTCGTGTGGGTCGGGTTCCGGCATCCCTGCCGCGATCAGTCCCGCGGCCGCCGACACCTCGAGGATCAGCCCAAGCCGGGTCTCGTCGATGCCGGTCACCTTGGTCAGCCGTTTGACGTCGCGCACGCCAAGTCCGCCGCTGCGAAGCTCGGGAACCGGTGTGGCGCCGAGGGTTTCGAGCACCAGCTCGACCTCGCGAAGCAGATCCATGACCGCGCCAGCGGCGACCGCGTCGACGTCGGCTGCCGTCGTGGTCGACACCGTCGGGTCGGGTTGCGTCAGATGTGTCGGCCCTGGCTGCTCGCCGCGCATCACCTGGCCGACCAGCCGCGGCAGGATCACGGTCTCGTCGTCCACCTGTCGCAGCAGCCCGACGGCCAGTAGCCGCTGCACGGGCCGGTCCGGCGGGGTGCCAGGGGCGGCATCGCGGGTGCGGCCCATCGGCGAGCCCTCCAGCAGCCGCTGCAACAGCTCGAGTTGCGGACCGTCGAGCGCCTCGAGCCGGGCGGGGATGTCGGTCTGTTCGCTGTGTTCGAGCACGGCCTGACCCGGATACCAGGGCAGGCCGGCCGAAGCCTCGGCCGCCACACGCACGGCGTCGTCACCCCACACCAGCGCGCGCTCGCGGAGGTCGTCGACGGCGGCGGCGACGGCGTCCTCGGTCGCGCGGTCCCCGATCAGCGCCAGCAGCTTAGACAGCGGCACCGCCGAGGTGTCCGCATGCAGCACGAGCAGCCCGTCGAGCACCGCCAGGCGCAGGAAATCGAGTCCGTCGGTAACGGCCTTGACCGACTGCCGGGCCTGGGCACGCGCCGCCAGCGCCGCGATCGTGCCGGGCGGCGGTTGCGTCAGGTCGGGCCGCAGCTCCAGCAGCCGGATCAGCCGCTCGTCGTCAAGCTCGGCCAACCAGGCGCCCAGCGGGACGCCCGGGGAAGTTTCGGTCATCGCTGACCAGCGTAAAGGACCCTGCCGGTGTCGCCACTGGTCGCGGCGCCTGCCACAATGTCCACGTGGCTGACAACAAGGGCAAGAAACAGTACGTCGACCCGGGCTGGCCCGCGGTCAACGGCGATGACGATCACGCGGTCAGCGAGCTGGCCACTGACCGCACCGGTGCGCTGTCGCCATTCGGTGAGCTGGCGTTTCCGCAGCCGGCCGACGAGCTTCCGTACGTCCATCCAGTCACGGTGGTCAACAAGTAGCGGTGTCGGACCCCGCCCCGCACGGTCTTTCGCACCTCGACGAGTCAGGCGCGGCGCATATGGTCGACGTCACGGCTAAAGACGCCACCAAGCGCACCGCCGTCGCCGCAGGAACCTTCCACACGACCGCTGAGGTGGTTGCGCTGATCGCGTCCGGCGGGCTGCCCAAGGGCGACGCCGTCGCGACCGCCCGAATCGCCGGCATCCTGGCCGCCAAGCGCACCAGCGACCTCATCCCGCTGTGCCACCCGCTGGCGCTCACCGGAGTCGACGTCGACTTCGATATCGGCGACGACAGCATCGCCATCACCGCGACCGTGCGCACCACCGACCGCACCGGCGTCGAGATGGAGGCGTTGACCGCTGTCAGCGTCGCTGCGCTCACACTGTTCGACATGATCAAGGCCGTCGACCCCGCCGCCCGCATCGATGACATCCGGGTGTTGCGCAAGGAGGGCGGCAAGACCGGCCTGTGGACCCGACGATGACGCGCTCGGGCCGGGTGGTGATCGCGTCGACGCGCGCGGCGGCCGGAGTCTACGACGACCGCACCGGGCCGATCATCGTCGACTGGCTCAACGCCAAGGGCATCGCCACGCCGGCACCCGTCGTGGTCCCCGATGGCTCGGGCGTGGTCAAAGCGTTGTTCGCCGCGATCGGTGAAAACGTCGACGTGATAATCACTTCCGGCGGCACCGGCATTTCGCCGACCGACCGCACCGCCGATGCCACCGCGGACATCGTCGACTATCAGATCCCCGGCCTCGCCGACGCCATCCGGCGCTCAGGCCTGCCGCACGTGCCGACCTCGGTGCTGTCGCGCGGCGTCTGCGGCGTCAGGGGCCGCACGCTGATCGTGAACCTGCCCGGGTCCACCGGCGGCGTCAAGGACGGCCTCGGCGTGCTCGACGATGTTCTCGAGCACGCTCTCGACCAATTGAGCGGTAAGGACCACACCCGATGACTGCCGTCGTGCTACGCGTCGATCTGACCGAGCAACCGATCGAACTGTCGGACTACGAGGCGCTGGTTTCGCACGAATCTGCCGGAGCCGTCGTGGGATTCGCCGGTGTGGTCCGCGATCATGACGGCGGCCGCTCCGTGACGCGGCTGGAGTATTCCGCGCACCCCTCGGCGCAGCAGACTCTCGCCGACGTGGCCGCCGAGATCGCGGCGGACAGTAACGGTGTGCGCGCCATCGCGGTCAGCCATCGCATCGGCACGCTGCAGATCGGCGACGCGGCCCTGGTGGCCGCTGTCGCCGCGGACCACCGGGCAGCCGCATTCGAGACGTGCGCACGGCTGGTCGACACAGTCAAGGCGCGACTACCGGTGTGGAAGCACCAGTTCTTCGCCGACGGTTCCGACCAGTGGGTGAACTCGGCCTGATCCCTTAGGCCGGCGGCAGGATCGGTGCGCCTGGTGCGGGTGGCGGGATCGGGGCCCCTGGCGCAGGCGGCGCGGCCGGATCGGCCGGGGCAACCGGCACGTTGGGGCCAGGTCCCTGGTCCGGGTACGGCGTGTTCATCCCGCGCTGCGACAGGCCCATGATCAACGCTTCTTTACCGCTGATGTCATGGTTCTGGACCGCCTGCCACAAATCCTTGAGGTAGCTGACGTTCGGGCTGTCGTTGCCGTTTGCGGCGGGATCCATCGTCGAGCCGGGCGGAAGGGCATCCGGGCTCGCCAGATGCGGGACACCGTCGGGCAGCGTCGGCAGCGCAGCAGGCACCGCTGCGGGATCGGTCGTCGCCTGGTTGGCGATGTCGTACGCCGGGCCGGGAATGTTGACCGCATTGAGCGGGGCCAGCGGATCCGGTGCGGGTGCCTCAACGGCCCCCGGCGCGGGCGGCGCCGGGGGAGCCGGTGGGGCGGGCGGGAGCGGCGGCAGTACGGGGTCAAGCGGCGCAGGCGCGTGCAGCGCCCACACCTCGGGCTGATCGGCGGGTGCCGGCGCGTCAGCGTGGTCCCAGTTGTCGGCCAGCGCGACGGTCGAGTCATCAACCGGCGGTGCATCGACTGGCGGGGGCGGAGGCAGCGGGGCCTCCAGCGAAGCGTCGATGATGGGGGCCTGCTCGGGAGCCGGCAGCGGCGCGTCGAGCGGCGCGGCGGGCGGTGCATCGGGGGCCGGGGCGGACAGCTCGTCTATCGGCGCGGACTCCGGCGGGGGCGGGGGCGCGAACGGATCGATCGGCGGGGGCAGCTCGCCGTTGACGTCGGGGTTGTCGAGCGGCTGAGGCTCGACCACATTGCGCGGCGTCGAGCCGGACAGTCCACGGCCGCACACGGGCCATGCGCCCTTGCCCTGGCTGGCGAGGACACGCTCGGCGACCGCGATCTGCTCTTCCTTGGTCGCCATGTTCGCGGAAGGCGCGTACTGGCCGCCGCCATGCGAAGCCCAGGTGCTCTGCGAGAACTGCAATCCGCCGTGATAGCCGTTGCCGGTGTTGATGGCCCAGTTATTGCCGGATTCGCACTTGGCGACCTGATCCCATTCGCCATCCGTGGCAGCGCCGGCCTGGCCGGCGAGGGCGAGGCTTCCACTTCCGATGACGGCGCCAGTGAAGGCGATCTTCGCGACGTTTACTGCCGATGCAGTGGGCTTGCGGTGCCGTCCACTCATAGGTGCGTTAGGTCCTCTCATATGGGCGCCTACGAGGTCAGCTGTCGGGTTCGGGCTGGAGAGGTTGCCCGGCCGTGTTGGACACGGCTTCACCCCAAGGGG
>Ga0070665_100003878_pt1 | contig 15802 bp, 15 predicted proteins | sample KBSS13metaG_FD_65862 | JGI IMG/M metagenome (GOLD analysis project Ga0070665, IMG submission 65862) | Switchgrass rhizosphere microbial communities from Kellogg Biological Station, Michigan, USA - KBS S1-3 metaG | ecosystem: Host-associated > Plants > Roots > Rhizosphere > Soil ... | reverse complement strand
AAGAACAAAGTTTTACCATTGGCATAGTCCATGAAATACTTCATGTCGCGCAGGTGGGCACTATAGGTACTCAACTCGTGTTCTATAGACTGTGTGTCGCCAATGTGTATCATCAGCTGCTTAAAAATGCCTATCTCCGAATACTCATCTACCGGCACCAGCAAACCAGCCTGCGCCATTAGCTGAATCAAGCCAACGGTCTTCATAGATACCGTTTTACCACCGGCATTCGGCCCGCTAATGACAAGAATACGGTTATTGCGGTCAAGCGTTATATTGAGCGGTATGGTGGGTTTGTTATTTTGTTTATTGTGCAGATAAAGGAGCGGGTGCACTGCCTTAATAAGATTGATAGCGGGATGCGGGCTAAGCTGTGGCATATTGCCCTGCATGTCTATAGCGAGGAGCGCCTTGGCACGTATAAAATCATATAGGCCTACAAGCTCATAGTAAGCATCCAGCTGGGGATGATACTGAGATAATGTAGCAGTAGTTTGTGCGAGTATGCGCTGAATTTCCTTAGCTTCCGCTCTCTCCAGAGAGAAAACTTCATTGCTCAGACCTATGGTTTCTTCCGGTTCTATAAATACTGTCTGTTGCGAATCGCTTTCCCCGTGAAGAATACCTTTTACTATTCTTTTATATTCAGCCAATACAGCAAGCACCCGTCGACCATTCAGAAAGCCTTCTGATATATCGGCGAGATAACCTTGCTTGTTATGCTTTCTTAATACACCTTCAAATGCTTTCCTTAATTCCTGGCGCAGAGATGAGAGACGTGAGCGTATCTGTGACAGCTCGCGAGAGGCAGTGTCTTTTACAATACCTGCATCATCTACTACCGAAGAGATTATTGTGTTTATCTCTTTTTCATAGGTCACGTTTTCAGACAATGCACGCAGGGTAGGGAATAGTTCATTGTTTTTTTTGAACCAGACTAATATATCGCGTGTGTTAAAGGCAAGCTGTCTTAAGGCCAGTAATTGTTCGCCCGTAAGCACTGCCCCGGCTACAGCCAGTAATTTTAACTCTTTCTGAACATTGCGGGTATAGTCATTAGGGAAGTAATCTGCGCTCTCTAATATCAGTTTAAATTCACTGGTTTCCAGTAGGGCCAGTTTTACATAATTAATATGGGTATGGAAACGCAGCCCCTCAACGCGCTCGCGGGCAGCATCTGTGCGGCATTTCTGTTTTAGTAACTGACAGATTTTATTAAATTCTAAAGCTTCAGCGGCATGGGCCGGGTACAATTGCATCATATCAAAAACTCCAATCTAAGCGCAAATTTACATATACGTAACAACTGTTCGTATCACAATATTTTCCATTAAATTGCGTAAGAGGTAATAGTATGAGTAATTACGACCGGCTGATATCGAGATTAGATGCTTTTATACGTAAATATTATGCAAACCAGGTAATTCGCGGTTCGCTTATTTTCCTGATATGTTTATTGTTTTATATACTGGCGGTGAGTGTAGGAGAATATTTTCTATACATGCCGGTATGGCTGCGCGTAAGTATTGTATCACTTTTTATTGCCGCGGGTATTATATCCTTAGTGATATGGGTTGTGATTCCGCTTACCAAAATGACCAGGCTGGGGAAAATCATTTCTCATGAGCAGGCGGCAGATATAGTAGGTCGGCACTTCCCCGAGATAAGCGATAAGCTGCTGAATATTCTACAGCTAAGAAGGCAGACAGATACTAACAGCAGTATTGAACTGGTAGAAGCAAGCATAGACCAGAAAGCAAAACAATTATCTGTAGTGCCAATAAGCTCTGCTATAGATTTCTCAAAGAACAGGAAATATTTACCATACTTATTACCGTTATTGCTGGTAGGTATTTTCATATTAGTTGCTGCTCCCAATGTTTTTCGTGATGCATCAGAACGTTTGTTGCAGCCCACGAAGACATTTGAAAAGCCTGCACCGTTTAAGTTTATCATCACTACTATGCCGCTGAAGGCAATTCGCAATAATGATTATATACTGAAAGTGGAAGTGAAGGGGAATGCGCTACCTGAGGAGATGTATGTAGAAACCGGTGCCGATAAAGTGCCTATGCAAGTACTTGAAAAGCATAGCTTTCAATACACGTTTAAAAATGTAACGGAGCCTGTTACGTTTCGGTTGCTTGCAGCGGGGTTTTATTCAGAGACGTATACACTGGCTGTTGTTCAAAAGCCGGTACTAAAAGCATTTAAAGTACAAATAGATTACCCGGACTATACAGGCAAAAAAGACGAAGTGCGCAATAGCCTCGGCGATATGACATTGCCTGTTGGTACTAAAGTAACCTGGGCTTTTGTAGCAGAGCATACAGATGTAGCAATACTGCGCTTTGGTGATGGAGCAGGAATAGCACTGCCAAAGAGCGCATCAATGTTCGGTTATCAATATCGCTTTATGAGTGATACTGCCTACACCTTTGCACTGCAAAATAAGCAAAGCTCTTTTGTGGATAGCTACCGCTACCAGGTGCAGGTAATCCCTGATCAATACCCTGTAATACAGGTGCAGGAGCATAGGGATACAGTATCCGGCAGCCAGATATTACTGAATGGCTCGGCGGGGGACGACTATGGTATTAGCCGCGTATTATTCCACTATGAGATAGGTAATGATAAGAAAGAAGTGCTGTCGCATAAAAGTGTACTGCTAAAGAGCACGCCAGGTTCGCTCACAGCATTTCAATATTATTTTGATGTACAGAATCTTTCTTTACAACCGGGTCAGCGCTTAAGCTACTATATAGAAGCCTGGGACAATGATGACATACATGGCAGCAAGGCTTCGAGAAGCGAGGTAATGGAATATCGCATGTACGATGCCAAACAGGTAGATTCTGCTATCAACGCTAATTCTCAACAAATTAACTCGGGCTTGAGCAATAGTGCGCAGAAAACACAGCAACTGCAAAGTGAATACAAAGATATGCAAAGCAAAATGCTGCAAAGTGATAAGATGGATTGGGAGCAGCAGCAATCGCTGCAGGAGATGATGAAGAAACAACTGCAGGTGCAGAACCAGCTTGAGAATACAAAGAAAAGATTCGAAGAACAGAAAAAACAAAGCGAACAAAAGCAGTACAGCGACGACCTGAAGGAGAAGCAAAATGAAATGGAGAAGCAGTTGGACAATCTGCTGAACAAAGAGCTGCAGGAGCAAATGAAAAAACTCCAGGAACTGATGCAGAAGCTAAACAAAGACAATGCTTTTCAGGCGATGCAGCAAATGCAGCAGGAAAATAAGCTCTTTAATATGGACCTGCAACGCATGCAGGAGCTGATGCAGAAGCTGGAAATGCAAATGCGCATGGAAGATATGGCCAACAAAATGGATGAGCTGGCTAAAAAAGAAACGGACTTGAAAGCGCAGACCGACCAGGGAAAGAAAGATAATCAATCATTAGCCAAAGACCAGAAGGATATAAAGAGTGAGTTGAATAAAGCAATGCAGGGCGACATGAAAGAAATGCAACAGCTAAATGATAAGCTGGAGCAAAAGCAATCGCTTGATGATGCCAAAAAGAATGCGAAGGATGCTGCAGGGAATATGGATAAAAGTGAGCAGCAACTGGGTGGCGATGATAAGAAAAAAGCAAGCGAGTCTGAAAGTAAGGCTGCAGAGAACTTGCAGGATATGGCGGCCACACTGCGCCAGCAGGCAAGCGGCATGGACATGAAACAGATAGAGCTGGACATACGCGCCGTGCGGCAGATACTTACCAATCTTATACGTCTTTCCTTCGACCAGGAAGACCTGATGAAGAGCGTTGAGCAGACATCACCTGCAAGCCAGACTTATCTGGCCAATCAACAGGAGCAAAACAGGCTGCATGATAATTCCATCATGATAAGGGATAGTCTTTATAAACTTAGCAAGCGCCTTGCAAAACTGGCACCTACCGTAAACAAAGAAACTACAGAGCTGGAGCAGAATATGGGCACGGCTGTAGATGACCTTGAAAATCGCCGTATAAGCGATGCGGTGACCCGCCAGCAATATGTAATGACGCATACTAATAACCTTGCACTAATGCTGAATGAAATGCTTTCTAACCTGCTGCAAATGCAGGCACAGGCACAAAAAGGCGGTAAAGGAAGCTGCAACAATCCCGGTGGTAAAACGCCAAAGCCAGGTGCCGGTCAACAACTGTCTGATATTATTACCAGGCAGCAGCAGTTGGGCAATGGGATGCAGGGCATGATGCAAAAAGGCCAGGGCAACAAACAGGGGCAGGGGCAGCAAGGCAACAACGGGCAAGGTAGTCCATCAGGCAATAACGGGCAGCAAAATGAATATGGCGATGCTGAGCAATTGGTGCGCTTTGCAGAGCAACAGGCTGCCATACGCAGGCAACTGCAGGAGCTTAGTAGCCTGCTGAATAGTAAAGGCATGGGCAATAGCCGCGAGCTGCAGGATGTACAGAAGCAGATGGATAAGAATGAAACTGATCTTGTAAACAGGCGCCTGAGTTCAGAAATGCAAATGCGCCAAAAAGAGATATTGACAAAACTACTTGAAGCCCAAAAAGCCATCCGCGAGCAGGAGCAGGATGACAAGCGTTCATCGCACACCGCGCAGGAAATAAGCAGACCTGTACCGCCGGAACTACAGAAGTATATGCTGGACCAGAAGCAGCTACTGGAGGTTTACAAAACGGTGCCGCCACAGCTCAAGCCATATTATCGCAGCATGGTAGAGCAGTATTATCAAATGATAGGCCATAAATAAAAGACCGTTTTTTATCCACATTTTTGTATTTCATTACATTATGGATAGAAAATATTGATATTCTGTTGTTTAGCAAATAATTAACGATAAAAAGCTGGCTTTTTACTATCCTTTTTGTTGATAAATCCGTCTATATATGTAGAATAAGTTCTATTGCATTCCTCTATTTCATAAATATTACAAAGGAATGTGTGTAACTTACAATTAACTAGTTCTTTGTTCATTAATAAATCGTAGCCTATGATTTTTTCAAGAACATTTCGTTATCACTCTACTATGTCAGCCGACCAGATAAAAGACCGGCTCATTGGCAAACATGTCACTGTTCACAATTTAGATTTTGAGGTTTCAGAGAAGGACCATGCTATAAAGATTTTTCCACATGCCGAGCAAATTAAGGATATTAAGTCTCTGCCCGTTACAAGAGTGGAGCTTAATGACAAGGGCGATAAAACCCAGGTCGTAATTAATTCTAAAATGCGCGAAATTGATTCAGGCGGTCCTACTATTGTTATTTTCTTCTGTTCATTTATGTTGCTTGGAGCCCTCTGCTTTTATGTGTTTGGAAGACAGGAGTTTTCAATGTTTACATACGCTATGTCAGGCATAGCCCTTGTTATATTGGCTATCTTCCTGGTAAGAATGCAGACGGGTTATTACGACTATGTACGGAAAATAAGAAAGTATGTAAAAGAACAAAGCATGGCTTAGTTCTTTCTAATTGAGTAGAGTGAGGGAGTAAGGACGCTAAAAAACATTTAGCGTCCTTATCTTTTACTGTATATATGGCTTTAATGAATCGATGGATGTATTGCCGGAAAATACTTTTATCAGCTTCCGCTTTGCATTATATACATTTAGCTGTGGCAGTGGCTCGTACACGAACAGGTTGTCGATAGTGGAGTTGCTGTCAAGGCCAATCATTATTTTATTTGAATATTGATCTACATGGTAATTATCTACAAAGGTCTTAAGATAAGTTCCCATCATAGGAGCGGCAATCATCAATAGTTTTGATTGCTTAAAAAGAGAAATATTAGTTTCCAATAGCTGGGTTTCATCCTGGCAATGCTCACAGATAGGGTTGAAAAGCATTACTATAAGGTTGGCTTTATAGTTCACATCGCTATTGGTTATTGTCTTGCCATCAAGCGTTACTATTTTAAGTGGTGGTAACGGTTTGCCAATAGATTTATTATCCTTTTTTGAGTGTTTTTGGGCCTGGCTATTGATAGTACATAGCATGCAAAGGACCATAACTATATTTCGCAGCATATGCCAAAATTAAAAAGGCGCCGTAATGGCGCCGGCTATTATTGTATATATCTTTTCAATGAATCAATTGGCCTGTTGCCCGAAAAAACCTTTATTAGTTTCCGGTTGGCATCATATATGTTTATTTGCGGCAAGGACTCGTAACGAAAAGTTTTATCAATAGTTGAGTTGCTGTCCAGTCCCACTATTATAGTGCCGGGGTATTGGTCTGTATGATAGGTAGTGATGAAGTTCTGAAGATAAGGTCCCATTGTTGGGGCGGCGATCATCAGCAGTTTTGATTTTTTAAATAGGAATATGTTCTTTTCAAATAGGTCTGTTTGGTCCTGGCAATGCTCACAGGTAGGGTTAAACAGCATTACCACCAGGTTGCCGTGATAGTCTACTTCTTTGTTTGTTATCACCTTACCGTCCATAGTCACTACTCTTAGTGGTGGCAGTGAGCTGCCAATGGCTTTATACGGGTGATTAGGGTCATTAGCAACAGTTGCGTGAGCCCCTTTTTTTTGGGCGAAAACATTTGCACTGCTCAAAAGGCAAACGATGATTAGTAAATTGCGTAACATAAGTGCTAAAATAAGGAAATAGAAGGAGATTTATGCCAAACATGTCGTCACATATACCACTGGCAGAGAGAATGCGCCCCAGGACACTGGAGGCGTTCATAGGGCAGGAACACCTGGTGGGGCAGGGAAAAGTGCTGGAGCAAATGATACATAACCGCAAGGCGCAATCTATTATTTTCTGGGGCCCACCTGGCGTAGGGAAAACGACCCTTGCGCAGATAATAGCCCAATCGCTGGATATACCATTTTTTACGTTGAGTGCCATAGATAGCGGGGTGAAGGAAGTGCGCAATGTAATAGAGAAAGCACGTATGGCCGGGCATGCGCTGCTGTTTATAGATGAAATACACCGTTTCAATAAAGCGCAGCAGGACAGCTTGCTGGGCGCTGTGGAGAAAGGCATTATAACGCTTATTGGCGCTACTACCGAGAACCCGTCGTTTGAGGTAATAGGCGCCTTGCTAAGCCGCTGCCAGGTGTATGTATTGAAGCCGCTGACAGAAGAACACCTCAAGGCATTAGTAGCACAGGCACTGGAAAAAGATGAGTGGCTGAAGGAGCACGATGTGCATGTGGCAGAATGGGAAGCGCTTATACAGTTTAGCGGTGGCGATGCGAGGAAGCTGCTTAATCTTGTGGAGCTAATAGTGGCATCATTGCCTGAAGGTGTACACGAAATTTCTAATACCATAGTGCTGGATGTAGTGCAGAACAGGATGGCGTTGTATGATAAAACTGGCGAGCAGCATTACGATATCATATCTGCATTCATAAAGTCGATACGCGGTAGTGACCCCAATGCCGCTGTGTATTGGCTGGCCCGCATGATAGAGGGTGGGGAAGACCCAAAATTCATAGCCCGGCGACTGGTGATACTCGCCAGTGAGGATATAGGAAATGCCAACCCTAATGCATTGTTGCTGGCTACCACGGCATTTCAGGCAGTGGAGCTTATTGGCTATCCTGAATGCAGAATTATTTTGTCACAAGCGGTTACCTATCTTGCTTCATCAGTCAAGAGCAACGCGTCTTATATGGCTATTAATAAAGCCCAGAACCTGGTACAAAAAACAGGCGACTTGCCGGTGCCATTGCATATAAGGAATGCACCTACCGGTTTGATGAAGAAAATGGATTATGGAAAAGGTTATAAGTATGCGCATGATTATCCGGGCAATTTTATAGACCAGGAATTTTTGCCTGATAATGTCGCAGGAACTAAACTATACGATCCGGGAAGCAATGCAGCCGAGCAGCGGTTAAGAGAATATTTGCGCCATTGCTGGAAGGAGAAGTATGGATATTAACACTTTTTAATAGTTGATTATCAAATTTATGCATACATTGCTATATCAATAAATTAGTTAGTTGAATGAGGTATTTAGCAGATATTACAGACCCTACGTTTACGCAATTAGAAAAGGAATCGAAACTGGATAAATTTTTTCTTTCCCTAATAAAAGACCCGCGCGACCTTCCATTTGTATACCTCACTATTAATATTTCTCTTACGCTTATCCCTCTTGCCGTACTACTGTATCTTCCGGTTGTAAGCGGCTGGTTTTGGTGGCTCTGTGCTATCGCGTACCTGTATTTTAACAATTTTGCCTTTAAAGGGCCTTTTGGCCTTATGCTGCATTGCACCAGCCACCGTGTCTTTTTTAAGCGGGAATACGGCATATTAAACCATTACCTGCCATGGGTCTTAGGGCCATTGTTTGGGCAGACCCCTGAGACCTATTACAGCCACCACATAGGGATGCACCATCCCGAAAATAACATGCCTGATGATGATAGCTGTACTATGTTTTACCAGCGCGACTCACTTAGAGGTTTTGGCATGTACTTAGGTAGCTTTTTCTTTGTCGGTATATTCAATCTGGCTAATTATTTTATAAAGAAGAAGAGAAGAAAGCTATTGATTCGCTCGGTAAGGGGTGAATTGGTTTTTATCCTTGGCTGCATAGCGCTGTGTTTTGTAAACTGGCCGGCAACACTTGTGGTGTTCATACTGCCTTTTGTAATATCCCGCGTCATTATGATGATGGGGAACTGGGCACAACATGCCTTTATTGGTGCTGACGATCCTGACAATGCATATAAAAACAGCATTACCTGCATTAATACCAAGTACAACCACAAGTGCTGGAACGATGGCTACCATATAAGCCATCACATAAAGCCGAGCATGCACTGGACGGAACATCCTGTTTATTTCAAAAAAACCATTGACGAGTATATCGCTAATGATGCAATAGTATTCGATAGCATACATTTCCTGCATGTTTTTGTATTCCTTGTAAGGAAGCGTTATGATCTGCTGGCCAAATACTTTGTGAATATTGGTGACAGGTATAAGTCGGACGAAGAGATTATCGAATTTTTAAAGATGCGCACACAAAAAATACCTAAACTGAGCTATGCATCAGCTATGCAGGCATAGTATAGTACAAATATGCGTTCCATAATTTTATTAAGTTTTATTATTGCTCTACTGGGTTGCAATACCCCTGCTGAGCATAAGGATGCTGCAGCCGTAAATGAAGTAGTATCAGCCACGCCATTAATTTCTTATACTCTCGTAAAGGAATACCCGCATGATTCCACAGCTTATACTGAGGGGCTACAGTATGTAGACGGTACCTTATATGAAAGTACAGGCGAATATGGAGAATCGGACCTAAGGAAGACAAGGCTTGATGATGGTAAAGTGCTCGATAAAAGAAAACTGAACAACAGATATTTTGGAGAAGGGCTTGCGGTGTTAAATGGTAAGGTATATCAGCTTACTTACCGGGAGAAAACCGGCTTTGTATATGATGCAAAAACGCTAAAGCTGGAGAAAACTTTCCATTTCAATACTGCCGAAGGCTGGGGTATGACTACGGACGGCCATAGCCTGATATACGATGACCGTACTAATATATTACATTATCTGGACCCTAATACGCTGCAGGAAATACGGCGTGTAGCGGTAACGGACGAACAAGGTGCCGTAAATAATATAAATGAACTGGAATACATAAAGGGCTATATATATGCTAACCAGTGGCAAACGGACAATATTTATAAAATAGATACTGCTACAGGTAAGGTAGTAGGCAAAATAGACCTAAGTGATTTAAGGCAGCGCACAGGAATTCTACCTGTTTCATCTGCGAAGGGAGCACCCGAGGTGCTCAACGGCATAGCTTATGATGCCGTAGCTAACAGGGTGTTTATAACCGGTAAATACTGGCCCAAAATATTCGAGGTTAAGTTTGATAATTGATATAGACTTAACACTTTTTTTATTTTCACACTAAACCTTTTGCCTTATTTAGCCGTCTATTACTACGAAAACCTCACCATGCCATGAAAAACAGACTTATTTTAGCGCTGTACTTCTTTGTGTCGTACATACTGAGCCTTGCCTTGTACACAGCCTTTCGGCCACAGGACCCAATAGAATATACAGTATTTATCTGCCTTGCAGCGAGTGTGTTATTAACATGGATAGTTAGCTATGTGCGATTGAAGGAAGGGTAGTCAACGAGGCATTTTTATTGCCTAGCTAAGTTTAAAAACTAATGGGATTACAAACCATGTACTTACTTTCTTGCCATTTTGTTCACCTGGCTTCCAGTTAGGCATTAGGTTTATTACTCTTAATGCTTCCTTGCTAAGGGCATCAGAAGGGGTCGCTATAACCCTAGGCTCTAAAATTTTTCCTGTAGTGTCAACAATGAATTTAATCACTACTCGTCCTTCAGATCCTTTTTCTCTGGCTTCATCAGGGTATCTCAGGTGAGATGCAATGAAATTATTCATATCAAAGGAGGGTTCAGGAAAATGATCCGGCTTCACAAAAACTTTATAAAAATCTACAGGTAGCATAGTCCAAACAGGCATGTCTTTCCCATTTTGTGCGCCCGGAATCCAGGCACAAGGAAGTTCCTTTACTACTTGTATTGCTTCGGCATCCAATTTAGGTATTAATGATTTTGCTATTGATATATGGGATATCTCACCTTGTGTATCCACAATAAATTTTACTACAACCCTCCCATTTGTATCGGAACTGGGCTGACTGTGTAAAAACATTTTTATTTCACCGTTAAATCTCGGCATTTCCTCAACAAAGCTTAATGCAGCAGTTGTATCTGCAAGCTCCTGTGAGTAAGATATTGTTTGGATGAATAATGCTAAAAATATTGATAAGTATAATCTCATAAGCTACCTTATAAAGCGAACAAAGGCGGAATTGTAATGCAATTAATAATTGTCTTCTTTAAAGATGATTGGCATAGTAAAATATACTGCCACTTTGTGCCCGTTTTGCTCCCCTGGTCTCCAGCGAGGCAGCATGTTTATCAATCGAAGCGCTTCCTGGTCTAAAGAGGAATCAACAGACCTTGCTATTCTAGGATCTTTGACGGCACCTGTTGAATCAATAACAAATTTAACTACTACTCTGCCTTCTATATGTTTTTTGCGGGCAGCAGATGGATACCTGAGATTTTTCTTTAAAAAACTATTAAAGTCAATTGGCAGCTCAGGCATTTTTTCTGTGTAGGTTACCCTTTCATAGAAATCTACAGGTAACATAGTCCAAACTGCTACCTTCTTCCCATGTTGTGTTCCCGGTATCCACGAAGGCGGCAATTGCTTTATTATTGATATTGCTTCTGAATCCAGTTTAGGTGTTAATTGCTTTGCTATGGACAAATGAGATATTTCGCCTACGGTATCGACAATAAATTTTATTACAACCCTTCCGTTTGTGTCAGAATTTAGCTGAGTGGGAATAAACATTTTTAGATTACCATTAAATTCAGGCATTTGTTCGGCAAAATGTAATACAGCCGATGTATCAGTTAGCTCTTGTGAATATGAAGTTAGCTGAATGAATAAAACTAAAAATATAGAGAGGCATAATTTCATAAGTCACAAATAACGGCAATCCAAATAGCTAATCAAAATTTGGGTTATCATTGTATTCTATGAATGATAAGCTATTATTTCAGGAAACCCAATATTCTCCGGGTAGCCTTATCCTGGCCTTAATAGTAACAGCATTATTTTCCACCGCGGTTATTTACCTGCTGCGTATAAAAAATACCAGGTTTAGAATTGCAGCATTATTTACAGGGCTTGTCGGGCTTTTTATTCTTTCCATTGCCTGTACACTGCGTCTTAAAACATTTTATTACACTAATAAAATAAGCTATCAATTTGTATCCATATTCAGCGCTCCTTACGAACAGGTGGTTATGGATACAGTAACAAAAGCAGAGCTGGTTAGATACACCCCTGCTGATTATGGAGACTGGGGCATGAAGCATAGTGTTAATGATACTGCTCTTGCATACAGTACCAGTGGCAATAAGGGCTTGTTGCTCCGGTATAAAAATGGTAAAAAGCTACTATTAGGCACACAAAAGCCTGATAATTTGGCCTTTGCAATAAAACAGTATTACCCTAATTAGGGCTTGTACAGGAATACCTGGGTAAAATACATGGTGCCGTTAGCGCTGGTAGCGACTCCCAGTCCCATTAGGGTGTAGTTCCCCTCAATATTCTTTCTGTGTCCCTTGCTGCCCAGCCAGAGATTTACTACGGCTTTGGCGGATGTTACACCCTCTGCAATGTTTTCCGCAGCAGCGCCGCGGGTATGTAATTGCATCCATGCAGCGGCTATGCGTTCTTCAAAGCCCTCATGACCGAAAGGCGCTGCTCCCCGGGCCATATTTACGCTATGCTTCCTGGCTATGGCGCTTAGTACGGGGCTTAGCTGCAGGGGTGGCAGCCCCATTTCCCTGCGATGCTGGTTTATATAATGCAGCACATCTTTGGCCATTGCAGTCCCGTCAGTGGACTCAATGTCATTATCGCTATCCTGGGCATACAAAGCTCTGCCAGGTGCAATAAGTAGCAGAAAAACTATGAGGAAAGTCCTTTTTAATGCTGTTCGTATCAATAGGAATGCTTCTGTTTAACTGAAAAATTAAAGTTAACTAACTGAATGTTACAGAAATGTGATAAAAACGGCCTAATCAGCACTTCAATAACTAATATTGTATAGCGCATTTAGCCAGATAATGAAGAAAAAATATGCAATGGCAAAGCGTGGCTTTTTATAATTGTCCAAAGCATTTTTTTTACCCTTAATCCTTTGTTTTCAATGATTTTAGCCGAATTGTCGACCCTTTTTAATGGTTTTAATTTGTATCTTTGCCGGCCCAAAACCAATAGCAGCGGGAAATAATTAAAAGTTTCTTTTAAAATATTTTGCTTGTTTAAAACATTGTCATTACCTTTGCAGTCCCAAATTTTACGGGATAGAAGATATTTATAAGTATGTCACAGCGTATCAGAATAAAGCTAAAATCTTACGACCATAACCTGGTGGATAAATCAGCAGAGAAAATCGTTAAGACTGTGCGCAATACAGGAGCAGTGGTTACAGGCCCTATTCCTTTGCCTACAGAGAAGAAGATCTTTACAGTATTGCGCTCACCGCACGTTAACAAGAAATCGCGTGAGCAATTCCAACTGTGCACTCACAAGCGCCTGCTGGATATATATACCTCTTCTTCGCGTACAGTAGACGCTCTTTCAAAGCTTGATTTGCCAAGCGGTGTGGAAGTAGAGATAAAAGCATAACAGCAAACTCCTGCTTCGGTAAGCAAGAGCAAAGGTTGAAGGTTCTTTAAAAAATTGATAAAACGGTTAATCCCGACCCCTCCCAAAGGTTATCGGGCGCTTAGCTAAAATATAATAAAATGAAAGGTATTATTGGTAAAAAAATCGGCATGACCAGTATTTTTGAGCCGAATGGCAAGCAAACTGCTTGTACCATCATCGAAGCTGGTCCTTGTGTGGTTACTCAAAAGAAAACCGTAGATACCGACGGTTATGAAGCGATGCAGATCGCTTTTGGTGAAGCCAAAGAAAAGAATACTCCCCAGGCGCTCATCAATCACTTCGCAAAGGCAAATACTACGCCAAAGCGTGTTGTAAAAGAATTACGTAATTGTTCCATTGATAAACAAGTTGGTGAAGCTATCACTTGTGAAATCTTTACCGAAGGTGAAAAGGTAAGTGTTATTGGCACTACCAAAGGTAAAGGCTTCCAGGGTGTAGTAAAACGTCACGGGTTTAGCGGTGTGGGTGAAGCTACCCATGGCCAGCATGACCGTCAGCGTGCTCCGGGTTCTATCGGTGGCTCATCATATCCTAGCCGTGTATTCAAAGGAATGCGCATGGCTGGCCGTATGGGCGGTGACCGTGTAAAGGTTAAAGCACTGCGTGTAGTAAAAGTTTTCCCTGAACAGAACTATATATTAATAAGTGGTTCAGTACCAGGTCATAATGGTTCTATTGTTTTAATTCAGAATTAATTTAGTCATGCAAGTTGACGTTTTAAATAGTAAAGGTGCTAAAACCGGTCGCTCTATTGAATTGCCGGATGAAATATTCGCTATCGAGCCGAATGACCATTGCATTTACCTTGCGGTAAAGCAATACCAGGCTGCTCAGCGCCAGGGCACGCACAACACAAAGGGCCGTGCAGAAGTAAAAGGCTCCAGCAAGAAATTGCACAAGCAAAAAGGTACCGGTGGCTCACGTAAAGGTAATATCCGCAACCCTCTATACAAGGGTGGTGGTGCAGTACACGGTCCACACCCACACCTGTACGGCTTCAAATTGAACCGTAAAGTGAAAGACCTTGCTAAAATAAGCGCACTGGCTTACAAAGCTCGTGAAAGCAAGATAGTAGTGGTTGAAGACCTGCAACTGGAAGCGCCTAAAACAAAAGATTTCGCAACCATATTAAGTGGTTTGAAAGGTGAAAACAGAAAATCTCTGTTTGTATTACCTGAATACAATACTAATGTTTACCTGAGCAGCCGTAACCTGCCTGGCACTAAAACAGTAGTACTGAGCGATATGAATACTTATGACCTGATCAACTCTCAGGTGGTAATATTCACAGAAAGCGCTGCTAAGATGTTTAACGAAGAACCTGCTACTGCAGAAGCATAATAACAAATAGATTTTTCGTAACCCGAAATATATAACAAAATGAAACTTTCTGATGTGTTGGTAAAGCCGGTAATCACCGAAAAGGTAAATGCCCAGATGGAAAAAAGCGGCCGTTACACTTTCGTAGTAGGTAAGGCTAGCAACAAGCTGGAAATAAAAAAGGCAGTGGAAGAATTTTATGGTGTGAAGGTAGCTGATGTAAACACTGTAGTAGTACCTGCTAAAAACAAAACTCGCTATACAAAAGCTGGTTTTCTGCAAGGTCGCAAGCCTTCTTATAAAAAGGCAATCGTGACACTGGCAGCAGGAGATTCGATAGATTTATTCTCAATGTAAATCAAAGTAAAGAACGAGAAAAATGGCATTACGTAAATATAAACCGGTAACAGCCGGAACACGTTGGAGAATCGGTAACGCTTACGCAGAAGTTACTACTAATGTTCCTGAAAAGAGCTTACTAGAGTCCCTGTCTGGTACAGGTGGCCGTAACGCCCAGGGCCGTCGTGCAATGCGCTACATAGGTGGTGGTAACAAGAAAATGTACCGCATCATCGATTTCAAGCGCGATAAAAAAGATATTCCTGCTACAGTTAAAACGATCGAATACGATCCTAACCGTACAGCATTCATAGCCCTGCTTAACTATGTAGATGGTGAAAAGCGTTACATCCTTGCTCCTCAGGGTCTGGAAGTAGGTGGTAAAGTAATAAGCGGTAACGCAGTAGCTCCGGAAGTAGGTAATGCGCTGTTGCTGAAAAATATGCCCCTTGGTACTGTAGTACACAATATAGAATTACAGCCGGGTCGTGGCGGTGCACTTGCTCGTTCTGCAGGTACTTACGCTCAGCTTAGTGCTAAAGAAGAAAAATATTGCGTATTGAAAATGCCTAGTGGTGAGCTTCGTAAAGTGTTAAGCACTTGCATGGCTACAGTTGGTATCGTATCTAACAGCGATCACGCCCTCCAGTCAATGGGTAAAGCAGGCCGTAACCGTTGGAAAGGTATCCGCCCACGTAACCGTGGTGTTGCGATGAACCCGGTAGATCACCCGATGGGTGGTGGTGAAGGTAAATCTTCAGGTGGCCATCCGCGCAGCCGTACAGGTAAATATGCTAAAGGTCTTAAGACTCGTAAGCAGAAAGGATCTGACAAGCTGATCATTCAACGCAAGAACGGTAAGAAACTG
>Ga0070665_100003877_pt1 | contig 15802 bp, 14 predicted proteins | sample KBSS13metaG_FD_65862 | JGI IMG/M metagenome (GOLD analysis project Ga0070665, IMG submission 65862) | Switchgrass rhizosphere microbial communities from Kellogg Biological Station, Michigan, USA - KBS S1-3 metaG | ecosystem: Host-associated > Plants > Roots > Rhizosphere > Soil ... | reverse complement strand
CCGTTGAGCTTGTGGTTCATGTACCAGGAGTCCGGCCCGAAGAAGCCGTTGCGCGTCAGCGCCGCGATATAGGCTTCCATGTCGGCCTCGGTCAGCACGTCGGCATCGCGCGGCAGGTCGGGCCAGGCGCCGCCACCCAGCCAGCCGCCCGCCTTGCGCACCGCCGCGGTGCGCGACGGCTTGCCGACGGCGTCGGGGTTGCCCTTGCGAAACAGCGCCTTCACCACGTTGCGGATGTTGGCCTCGAAGTTCTTGCAGGCCTTGTCGAAGCTCTCCTCGTAGAAGAGCTGGTAATCCCATTGACCCGCGGGATACTCCGTCTCGGGATAGACCGAGCGGTCGACGAGCGGCACGACGGTGTCGAGCGTGAAGCCTTCCGACAGGTACGGCACGCAGAGGCTCGCGACGCCGACCGTCCTGTCGGCGTGATGCGCGGCCATGTTCCAGACGACGGGGCTACCCCAGTCGTGGCCGATCCACACTGCCCTCTCCCGGCCGAGCGATGCGAGCAGCTCGAGCATGTCGGCGACGATCGGCTCCTGCGCGAAATCCTCGTGCCGCGCGTAGGTGCTCGACCGCCCGTAGCCGCGCATGTCCGGCGCGATGCAGCGGAAGCCGAGCGCGGCGAGCGCCGGAAGCTGATGCCGCCACGACAGCGAGAGCTCCGGCCAGCCGTGGCAGAAGACCAGCAGCGGCCCGTCTTCCGCTCCGCAGGCAAGATAGCCCGTCGTGTGGCGTGCCGTCTTGACGGTGTGTTCGGTGACCGGGAATGTCATGGCAGGAGGCTCCCATGGATATCGATACCGGCACAAATGAACTTTTGTGCACCGTGAAAGACGGCGTGGCGACGATCACGCTCAACCGCCCCGAGGCGCGCAACGCCATGTCACCCGGCCTGACGGCCGCGCTGCGCGCACAGATCAAGGAGCGCGGCAACGATCCCGCGGTCGGCGTGCTGCTGATCACCGGCGCCGGCACCGCCTTCTGCTCCGGCGGCGACGTGAAGGGCATGGGCGGCCGCGGCCCGCGCGGACAGATGAGCTTCGAGGAACGCCTCGCCGACCTGCGCTGGCGCCAGTCGGGCCTTACGGGCGCACTGGTCGCGGTGCGCAAGCCGACGATCGCCGCGCTGCCTGGCGCGGCAGCGGGCGCGGGCCTGGCGATCGCGCTGGCCTGCGACATGCGGATCGCGGCGAAGTCGGCGTTCTGCGCCACCGGCTATGCGCGGGTCGGTCTGTCGGGCGACTACGGCATCGCCTGGCTGCTCACGCGCACGATCGGCTCGACACGGGCGCGCGAGCTGATGTTCACCGCCGAGCGGGTCGACGCCGAGCGCTGCGAGCGGATCGGCCTGGTCAACCGCGTGGTCGACGACGCGACGCTGCAGGACGAGGCCTTTGCCCTGGCCAAATCGATCGCCGAGGGCCCGGCGCTCGCGCTGCGCGCCATGAAGGACAATCTCGACGAAGCCCTGCACATCGACTACGGCACGGCGCTGCATCGCGAGGCAGAGCGCCTGGTCGGGCTTTCACGTTCGGAGGATCACAAGGAAGCCGTCCAGGCCTTCGTCGAGAAGCGCAAGCCTGTGTTCAAGGGGCGCTGACACGCATAATTCTTTCGCTGAGGGCGCGCCACTCCAGTGGCGCGTCATGGGTCACAAGAAGACGCGCCACTGGAGTGGCGCGCCCCCAGCGGAAGAGCTCAGACGCGCACCGCGCGCTTGCCGCGGTTGGTGCCTTCGAACAGGCCGATCAGCGCCTCGGGCGCGCGCTCCAGCCCGTCGACGATGTCGACCATCGCCTTGATCCGGCCCTCGGCGATCCAGCGCGCCAGCCGTGCTTCGGCCTCGGCGCGGCGGTCGTAGAAGTCCATGACGATGAAGCCTTCCATCCTGATCCGCTTGGTCACAATCAGGCCGGGCACCGCCATCGGGCCGGGCGCAGGCTTCTCGACGTCGTATTGCGAGACGTTGCCGCAACAGGCGATGCGGCCCTTGAGGTTCATCAGCCCCAGCGCCGCATCGAGCACCGGGCCGCCGGTGTTGTCGAAATAGACATCGATCCCGTTCGGGCACACCGCCCGCAGCGCGCGGAACACGCCGCCCGCCTTGTAGTCGACCGCCGCGTCGAAGCCGAGCTCGCGCACCAGCCAGTCGCACTTGTCCTGCCCGCCCGCCGTGCCGACCACGCGACAACCGGCGATCTTCGCGATCTGGCCGACCATCGAGCCGACCGCGCCCGCCGCCGCCGACACCAGCACCGTGTCGCCCGGCTTGGGCTGGCCGACCTCGAGCAGGCCGAAGTAGGCCGTGAGGCCGGTGACGCTGAGCGGCCCGATCAGCATCTCGAGCGGCGCGTCGGTCGTCCGCTTCGTCAGCCGCCGCGCCGGCATCGCCGCATAGTCCTGCCAGCCCCAGTCGCCCTCGGCGATGTCGCCCGTGGCGAAGCCCGGCGCCTTGGACTCGACGACCTCGCCGATCACGAAGCCGCTCATCACCTGCCCCGGCTCCAGCGCATCGCGATAGGTCTTGCCCATCATCCAGGCCCGATTGGCCGGATCGAGCGACAGCATGCGCGTGCGCACCAGCACCTCGCCCTCGCGCGGCACCGGGATCGCCGTCTCCGTCCACTGGAACGTGTCCTTGCCGATCCTGCCGGCCGGCTGCTTGGCGTAAAGCCACTGGCGGTTCATGTGCGTCCTCCCTCATCGGAGCGCGCCACTCCAGTGGCGCTCAAGCTCATGATCATGAGCGCCACTGGAGTGGCGCGCTCCGATGATCAATCCCTGTAGTCCGCCGCCCGCTTCTGCAGGTTCGACATCACGGCCTCGAGCTGGTTGGGCGAGCCGATCAGCTTCTGCTGCTCGACCGATTCGGCCATCAGGCCGGCCGCGGCATCGACAGCGACGGCGTCGTTCAGGATGCGCTTGGCGGCGCGGATCGCATCGGGGCTCTTGCCGGCGATCTCCTTCGCCGTCTCGAACGCCGCGGCGCGCGGATCGGCCACGACCTTCGTCACGAAACCGAGCCTCTGCGCTTCCTCGCCGGTGAAGATGCGTCCGGTATAGGTGAGCTCGCGCACCACGTCCTCACGCGCGAGGTGGCGCATGAGCTGCGTGCCCGCAAGGTCGGGCACCAGTCCCCACTTGATCTCCATCACCGAGAAACGCGCGTCGGCCGTGGCATAGCGCATGTCGGCGCCGAGCATGATCTGGAAGCCGCCGCCCAGCGCCACGCCATGCACCGCGGCGATCACCGGCACCGGCAGCGTGCGCCACTGCCAGGCACACTGCTGCGGCCGGTTGGCGATGCCGTGGGTGCGCGCGGCGAGGTCGCGCACGCCGGGCACCGCATCGCCCTGCGCCTTCATCGCGGCGAAGCTGCCCATGTCGAGGCCGGCGCAGAAGCCCTTGCCCTCGCCAGACAGCACGACACAGCGCAGGCCCTTCATCGCCGCGAGTTGCGCGCCGGCTTCAAGGATGCCCTCGAACATCGCGGGATCGAGCGCATTCATCTTGTCGGCGCGGATCAGCCGGACGTCGGCGACGCCGTCCTTGAGATCGATCGAGACGCGGTCCTTCATTTTTCCCCCTCCGATTTCAGCCAGGCGCGCAGCCGTTCCCTCACCTCGTCCGGCGACAGGCGCTTGGGCGGCGCCAGGCTGCCGTCGTCCCTCTTGGGCCACATCATCACCGCGATCGCGCGCTGGATGTCGGCGAACGTGCAATCGTCGGGCAGCCGGTCGAGCAACGCCCGGACCTGCTCCTTGTCGCTCGGTTTGGTCGTCGTGTCGTTCATTTGGCTGCCATCTGCCAGAGACCCTGCGCGATGTACACCGCGCCCAGGGCGAGGATCACCCGCCGCGTCCAATAATAGAACTGCTTGTCCGAAAGCCTGTCGAGGAATCCGCGCGACAGGGTCGTGCCGATCACCGCGAAGACCGCGGCGAAGGCCATGACCGCCCATTGCTGCCAGTCGCGGCCGGCCGGATCGGCGACCAGCGCACCGAAATAGGTCACCTTGGTGAGATGGCCCATGACCTGCGCGGCGGCCTTGGTCGAGACATTGACCTGCCGGGTCATGCCGGTGCGGACATAGAAGACGTCGAGGATCGGCCCGGTGACTCCGGACACGAGCTGCAACGCGCCGCCGATCGCGCCGGCAAGGAAGGCCTGCCCGCGCCGCTCGATGTTGGGCGAGAAGGACTGCGGCACCGACAGGGCGACGAACGGCGTGAGTCCCACGGCCATCAGCACCGTCCACTTGGGTGGCACGAAGGCGAGCGAGGAGAACACGGCCAGCGAGAAGGCCGAGCCCAGGCCGAAGCCCAGCACCACGCCCCAGTTGATGTGGCGGCGCCACAGCCAGGAGCGCCAGCCGTTGGCCGCGATCTGGATCACGCCGTGGAACACCATCGCGACCGGCACCGGCAGGAGCATCAGCAGGAAGCCGATCAACAGCATCCCGCCCGCCATGCCGAAGATGCCCGAGATGAACGAGGTCACGACCGCGACGACGGCAAGAGCGGCAAGGGTCAGCGGGGTGAACATCGGGGAAGCGGCGTAGCGTAGCCAACACGTGGTGTCGACTCGGAGGAGCACGCCACTCCAGTGGCGCTCGGGATTCATGAGCGCCACTGGAGTGGCGCGCCCCCATGACTATAGTGCCGCCATGTCCGATACCGATTTGATTTTCACACCGGCCACAAAGGCTGCCGTCCTCATCCGCAACAAGAAGCTTTCGCCTGTCGAGTACCTCGACGCCGTGCTCAAGGCGGTCGAGAAGGCCAACCCCACGCTCAACTGCTTCCGCGAGGTGATGGCCGACGACGCTCGCCGCGACGCGAAGAAGGCCGAGGAAGCCGTCCTGCGGGGCGATCCGCTCGGGCCGCTGCACGGCGTGCCGGTCAGCATCAAGGACCTGGTCGACGTGAAGGGCGTGCCCACGCGGCACGGTTCGGCGATCTTCGACGGCAACCCGCCGGCGGCGGCGGACGACATCCTCGTCAAGCGCCTGCGTGACGCGGGCGCGATCATCTTCGCCAAGGCGACGACGCCGGAGTTCGGCAACAAGGGGCTGACCGACGGACCGTCGTTCGGCATCACGCGCAATCCCTGGAACCTCGAGCGCACGCCGGGCGGATCGAGCGGCGGTGGCGCAGCGGCCGTGGCGGCAGGCCTGGGCCCTCTCTCCCTCGGCACCGACGGCGCGGGCTCGGTGCGCGGACCTGCATCGTGCTCGGGGCTGGTCGGGCTGAAGCCGACACTCGGCGTCGTGCCCTACGACACCACACGCGATGCGTTCGGCAACAACATCTATGCCGGCCCGCTCAGCCGCACGATCACCGATGCTGCGGTCATGCACGCCGTGATGGCAGGCCCGAGCGAAAAGGACCCCTGGGCGCTGAGCAGAGCGGGCCAGCGGCCGCTTTCGCCCCGGCTTTCCGGCGAGGATCTGTCGGGCGTGCGCATCGGCTATGTCGAGCTCTGCGCCAACCCGCGAATCGCCGGAGACGTGCGCACCAACACCCGCGCCGCGCTCGCGGCTTGGGAGGCAATGGGCGCGGAAGTCGAGGAAGTCACCGGGAAGATCGACTGGATCGAGTACGAGGGCCGCGTGCTCTATCAGGCGGGCTTCTCGGTGTCCTTCGCGCAGTACCTGCCCAAGTGGCAGAACCAGATGGATCCAGTGACGCTCGCCTTCATGCAGCGCGGCGACAAGTTCACGCTCGCAGACTTCCGCAACGCCCAGTTCGCCCGTACCGCGTTGTTCCGCAGGATCCAGACGCTGTTCGAGCGCTACGACTTCATCGTGACTCCGACCAACGCACGCACCGCGCTCGATGTCACGCACGACGCGGCCAACGACGACGTGATCATCGACGGCGTGAAGTGCGGCATCACCCGCCAGGGCTGGACCTCGTACCAGTATCCTTTCAACCTCACCGGTCATCCTGCGATGGCCGTGCCGTCGGGCTTCGGCGCCGACGGGCTGCCGACCTCGGTCCAGATCGTCGGCAAGTGGCAGGCCGCGACCGACGTGCTGCGCCTGGGCGCGCTGCTCGAGCGGGCGCGACCCTGGGCGCAGCATCGGCCGGAGAAATTCCCCACGGCCTGACCCTTTCGATCACACCGCCTGCAGGCGAAGCAGGGTCAGTCCGCAGCCAGAGCATTCACCGTCCGTTGCGCGCGGCGGCCGAGACCCGGGAAGATCGGTCCAGTCGCCGGCGCCTTCATGCATCGCTCGAGCTGCTCGCCGGCCGCAGCGTCGATGTCGCGGCGCGCGTCCAGGTCGTCGGCTGATCGATAGCGCTCGCTGGCTTCGCGCCAGAGGGCATCGCACGCCGCCGTGGCATCGGCGTCCTCGAGCGAGGCGGGGAACAAGGAGAGATGGACGACACCGTTCCTGACGACGGCAACGGCGATGTGCAGAGGCAGCCGGGTGACGCCTTGCCCCTTGACCACGAGCCGCCCGATTGCGAGGTCGGCTCCCGGCGGCCTGGCGACCGGCAAGGGCGTGAAGATCCTGACCGGCGCGTCGGCGTTGAGCGTGCGAAGGTAGTCGAGGTCGTCGTTCTCCAGCGCAGCCCTGGGGTCGCGATCGCCCAGCCAGAGCCGCAGGATGCCTTCGGTGGTCGCCATCGCGCGGATACGGCCGTTCGAGAGAAGCAGGCCGTCGAGGGAACCGGCAGCCGTACCGCAACAAATCGGATCGGGATGGAAGCCGATCGTGGAAAAGCCCTTCGGCATCGGGAAGCGTGCCATGACGCCGCGCAACCGGGCTTCGAGTTCGTCTTCGACGGCCTGCCCTTCGCGGGCCCAGGCCGCTTCGTCGATCGGCCTGGGCAGCGACCTGTATCTGGCCTCGAGGCCCACAACCGCCTGCTCGCGCGCTGCAACATAGGCTCGGTCTTCGGGCGTTTGGGCCTCAGCCAATGGAGCGGCGGCCAGCACGAGGAGGACGACGAGGAAGCTGCGCATGGCGATGCCTACACTGACCGAAAATCGCGACAACGCCAGCGCGAACGACCATCTGCATGGGCCGGCGCCTGCATGCATTCGGGGGCTTGCCGCCCTGCTGGACATGGTCACTGTGCCGCCGGTCAACAGGCTCGGCAGCGAGGCCGAATAGGCTAAGCTCCGCCGGAAACAAACACTGGAAGGATCACGATGCGCCGGAGATCAGCGCTGCTCGGCCTGCTGGCCGGAATTTCCATGGCCGGGCCGGCGATGGCGGAGTTTCCCGACAAGCCGATCCGCATCATGGCGCCCTATGCACCGGGCGGGAACATCGACGTGACCGCCCGCATCATCGCCGACAAGCTGAAGGACGTGCTCGGCGTCACGGTGCTGGTCGAGAACAAGGCCGGCGCCTCGGGCATGATCGGCTCCGACGTCATCGCCCGCTCGGCGCCGGACGGCTACAACCTGCTGGTCTCGGCCAATTCGATCGTCGACATCCCGGCGATCTATGGCAACGCGCCGTACGACTGGAAGACGGCCTTCCAGCCGATCAGCCACATCCAGGCCGTGCCGGCGGTGCTGGTGGTGACGCCGAGTTCCCCGATCAGGACGCTGGCCGACTTCGTCAAGGCCGGCCGCGAGACCCCCGGCAAGATGGCGATCGCCGATTCGGGCGTCGGCACGACAAACCACATCGTCATCGAGCTGATGAGCGATGCGACCCAGGCGAAATATACGATCGTCCACTACAAGGGCAGCGGGCAGGCCTCGATCGACGTGATCGCGGGCCAGGTGCCGGCCCAGGTCGATCAGGTGAACAGCGCGATCGGCCACATCAAGGCCGGCAAGCTGCGCCCGATCGCCGTCACCGCGGACAAGCGGATGCCGGAACTGCCCGATGTACCGACCTTCAAGGAGTCCGGCATCCCCGAGCTGAAGGACTTCACCTACTCGACCTTCACCGGCCTGTTCGGTCCGGCGAAGATGCCGCCCGAGGTGGTGAAGAAGCTGAACGACGCCATGGTGAAGGTCCTGACCGATCCCGTGACCGTGAAGAAGTTCGCCGACCTCACCGCCGAGGCCAGGCCCAGCACGCCCGAGGAACTCCGCGCGATGCTGGACGTGGAGGACCGCACCGCCGTTCCGCTGATCAAGAAGCTCGGCATCAAACCGGAGTAAAGTGTCCAATGACCTGGCTTCCTCCGTCGATCGCGCCGATCGTCCTGCTGCTCTGTTCGAACGTCTTCATGACATTCGCCTGGTATGGCCACCTGAAGTTCACCGACCGTCCCCTCTGGCTGGTGATCGTGGCGAGCTGGGGGATCGCCTTCATCGAATACTGCTTCGCGGTGCCGGCCAACCGCTGGGGACACGAGGTCTACAGCGCCGCCGAGCTCAAGACCATGCAGGAGGTGATCACCCTGCTCGTGTTCGCCGCCTTCTCGGTGTTCTATCTCGGCGAGCGGCTGACCTTGAACCACGCGGTCGGCTTCGTGCTGATCTTCGGCGGCGCGTTCTTCGTCTTCAAAGGCCCTCTCCCGACCTGAAATCTCGGGATAAATGGCCCGCTCCCTGCGTAAGCTCGGGGAGCGGGGATGATGGCAGGACTCACACCGAAGCGGATCGAAGCCGCCTGTCTCGGCACGGTGCTGGTACTCGCAGCAGCGCTGCGCCTCTGGCACCTGGAGTCCAACGGCTTCGGTACCGAATACTATGCTGCCGGAGTGCGGAGCGCCCTGCAGGGCGGCGCGCTGCTGTTCTACAATTCATTCGACCCGGCAGGCTTCATCTCGCTCGACAAGCCGCCGGTCGCCTTCTGGATCCAGGCTGCCTTCGCCTGGCTGCTGGGCTTCAGCGGCTGGTCGATCCATCTCCCGCAGGCGTTGGCCGGCGTAGCCTCAGTCGCACTGCTCTACCGGCTGGTGCGGCGGCCGTTCGGGCGCGGCGCCGGGCTGATCGCAGCCTTCCTGCTGGCGACCATGCCGGTCGCCGTCGCGATCGACCGGTCGAACAATGCCGACTCCTGGCTGATCCTCTTCCTGCTGCTGGCCGCTCAGGTCGCCTTGCGCGGCCGGGGGCTGTCGCTGGTCGTCGCGATGGCGCTGCTGGGCGTCGCCTTCAACGTCAAGATGCTGGCGGCGCTGGTCTGCGGGCCGGCCCTGTTGGCCGGGTGGTGGCTGGCGAGCCGGCTCGACTGGCGGCGGCGGCTCGGCTGGATGGCCGCGGCGGGCGTCACCCTCTCCGTGGTGTCGCTGTCCTGGCCGGTCGCCTTCGATCTCACGCCGAAGGACAAGCGGCCCTATGCGGGCAGCACGCAGCACAATTCGATGCTCGAACTGGTCGTCGACCACAACGGCCTCGACCGTTTCGTCCGCCCGCACGCCGAAGCGCCGCGGCCGGCCCCGGCCCAGCAGCAGAACCCCCAGGCCTACGACGCGGTGCCGACGGGGCCACTGCGCCTCGCCGTGCCCCGGCTGGCGGCACAATTCGCCTGGCTGCTGCCGCTCGCCGCACTCGGCCTGTTCGTGCTGCGGCGGCGCGATGGGCTTCACCCGTCGCTCGCTCTATGGGGCGTGTGGCTCTTCACCTACGGCACCGTCTTCAGCGCGGCCGGCGGCATCTTCCACATCTACTACCTGTCGGCACTGGGGCCGCCCGTTGCGGCGCTGGCCGGCATCGGGGCGATGAAGCTGTGGCGCCGCGGGCCGGAATGGCTGGCCGCCGGCCTCGGCCTCTGTGCGGCGTGGCAGATCTACGTGGCCGGCGCTTCGCTGGGCTGGACATCGGTATGGCTCGGCTTCCCCCTCATCGCAGCCGCCGCGGGTGTGGCCACCCTTTGGCGCCGCAAGCGGCCGCCGGCTGCGATCGGTGGCGTTGCCCTGCTCCTCCTGCCGCTGGCATGGGCCTCGAGCCCGATCTACTCACCCGGAAACCTCACGCTGCCCTCGGCCAGCCTGCCGCGCTGGCTCGGCCTCGACGACGGCCGCGGCCCGCTGCTGTCCCGCACCTATGCGGCGCCGGGCGCGGATCCCAAGCTGCACGCCTTCCTTGAGGCCCATCGCGGCACGGCGCGTTTCGCCGTCGCGGCGCCGACCACCCGGATCCTCGCGCCCCTGATCGTGCGCACCGGCCTGCCGGCGATGGCGGTCGGCGGCTATTTCGGCAACGAGCCAATTTTGGCGCTCGATGTCTTCGGCGCGATGGTACGGAACGGCGAGGTCCGCTACGTGTTGCTGCCGGCGCGCGCCCGGGCGACCGACTTCACGCGCTGGGTACGCTCCAACGGCATCCCGGTCGACGAGGCCGAGTGGCAGTCCATCAGCGTCGAAGGACGACGGTCCCTGATGCTCTACGACGTGCGGCCCGGCCAATCAGCCGATTGACCCGCCAATCCGCCGACTGCGCGGCGGATTGGCCCGTCAGTCGGCCGACTGGGCGGCGGCGAGGATCGCGGCCTTGGCTCGTTCGCCGGCACGACGGTTGCGGCGCTTCAGCCACCACATCAGGAAGCCGGTGACGGCGAAGATCGGGATGATCACGCCCGATACGAAGACCAGGAACTTATAGCCCCCGCCCAGCCCCTGGCCGTAATGCAGCGCGCGCTGCCAGGCGATGATCGATTCGCCAGTCGAGAGCGTCCGCGGATCGAAGACATCGACGATGGTCTTGCGCCACGGATCGATGATCACGGTGATGGTCGGAGCACCCTCACCGTGCCCGGGACGGATCATGCCGATGCGCAGCGCCTGGTCGGGCCTAGTCGGCAGGAAGGCGTTCAGGAAGCGCGCGTCCGGCACGCGCTCCTTGGCCAGCGCCAATGCCTCGTCCAGGCCGATCACCGTCGCACCACGCATCGGCTCGACCCGCGCCTGGAACTGGGCGGCGCGCATGTCGCGGCCCGGCCACACGGTGTTCACGGCGGCGGAGATCTGCTGCGGGAAGGCGAGATAGATCCCGGTGAAGTTCACCACCATGAACAGCACGAGGCTCCAGATGCCGACCGCGCCGTGCAGCTCGCGATTGAAGCGAATGCCCTTGGCGGTGCGGCGGACCATGAAGGCCGCCTTCCACTGGCCGGCCTTGGGCCACCAGAGATAGAGGCCCGAACAGCCGAGCACGAGCATCGCCACGCCCAGCCAACCGACGATCTCGCGGCCCAGCCCGCCCGCGATGAAGATGTGACCATGCAGGTCGTGGAAGAAGCGTACCCAGCCGGTCATCGCCTGCTGCGTCTCGAGCAACTGGAGGGACACCGGATCGATCAGGATCTGCAGGCTGCCCGCGAACGGGCTCTGCACCGGAACGCGGCCTTGCGCCTGACCTTGGCCGCCCTGCCCCTGGGTTTGGCCCTGACCTTGGCCCTGCTGGCGGTCGCCTTGCTGTTGGCCGCCCTGCTGCCGGTCGCCGCCGCGGAACTGCCCGCGTTCGTTGGCCATGCCCGGACGAGACAGGCGCACGGCCGCCGGCTGGCCGACCTCGGTCGGCCAGCGCACCGCGATCGGGATGCGGCCGGGTTCCTTGGACGCCGCCTTCGCCGCCTCGATCAGCTCGCTCGGCGAGCGCCACTCGCCGGCCGTCTTGGCAACCGGCTCGCCCTCGCCGAGCAGGTGCTCGATGTCATGAGCATAGACGAGCACGGCGCCGGTGATGCCCATCATGATCAGCGGCAACATCAGGATCAGGCCGACCCAGAGATGAAGCTGCAAGAGCCAGTAGCGGACGGTGCGGCGTTGCGGCTTGGGAGCCATCGGAACCTCGTGTGCCGAAAATCCACGCGAGCTGGCGACGGCTCGCTGCGTGGTGGAGTTATCCCGCGCCAAGGGCGCGGGCGATCTGGTTGGTCGCCAGCGCCGCCGCATAGGCCAGCCCCAGCATGTAGAAGAAAGTGACCCCGACCCATTTCCAGCCGCCGGTTTCGCGGCGGATGACGGCCAGCGTCGAGGCGCATTGCGGCGCGAAGACGTACCAGGCGAGCAGGGCCAGCGCCGTGGCGAACGGCCATTGGCCCGCCAGGATCTTGCCGATCTTTTCAGCGGCCTCCTCACCGCCCTCGACCGCGTAGATCGTGCCGAGCGCGCCGACCGCGACCTCGCGGGCCGCCATGCCGGGAATCAGCGCCACGTTGATCTGCCAGTTGAAGCCGAGCGGCATGGTGACCGGCTCGATGGCATGACCGATCTTGGCCGCCAGGCTGTAGTCGATTGCCGGGTCGGTCGCGCCCTCGGGCGGCTGCGGGAACGAGGCCAGCACCCAGATCAGGATCATCATCGACAGGATCGTCGTGCCCGCGCGCTTGAGGAAGGCGAGCGCCCGTGTCCAGACTCCGAAAGCGAGGCTCCTGACCTGCGGAAGCTTGTAGTCCGGCAGCTCGAGCATGAACGGCTCGCCGACCGTGGTCCGCCAGAACAGGCGCTTGGCAACGAACGAGACGGTGAGCGCGCCGACGATGCCGGCGGCGTAGAGCCCGAACATCACCAGCCCCTGCAGCCCGATGAAGCCCCAGACCTCGCGGTCGGGAATGAAGGCCGAGATGATCAAGGTGTAGACCGGGATGCGCGCCGAGCAGGTCATCAGCGGCGCCACCAGGATGGTGGTCAGCCGGTCGCGCCGGTCGTCGATCACGCGCGTCGACATGATGCCGGGGATGGCGCAGGCGAACGACGAGAGCAGCGGGATGAAGGCACGACCATGCAAGCCGGCACCGCCCATGATCCGGTCCATCAGGAAGGCGGCGCGCGCCATGTAGCCCAGGTCTTCGAGCAGCAGGATGAAGAAGAACAGGATCACGATCTGCGGCAGGAAGACGATGACGCTGCCGACGCCGGCGATCAGTCCATCCTTCAGGAAGCTGCGAACCAGCTCCGGCAGGGGCGCCTCTCCGGCCAATGAGCCCAGCCAGGTGAAGGCTTCGGAGATCGCCTCCATCAGCGGACTGGCCCAGGCGAACACCGCCTGGAACATCACGAACAGGATCGCGAGCAGGATCACCAACCCGCCGACCGGATGCAGCAGCACGGCATCGGCCTTCGCCGTCCCGGGATCGAGGCGCCCGGCCTGGCGGATCGCCGCCCGCAGCACGCGGTCGGCCTCGCGCTGGCCGCCGCGCAGGGCAGTCGCGTCGGGGGCGCGCCATTCCGAGGTGACGGCCGCCTGGTTCGCGGCGAGCCGGGTGTCGAGCGCGGCGAGCAGGGCGTCGATCCCGCCGCGGCGCACGGCGACCGAGCTCACCACCGGGAGGCCGAGCTCGCGCTCGAGGGCCGCGATGTCGATCTCGATGCCGCGCTTGCGGGCGATGTCCATCATGTTCAGGGACATCATCACCGGCCGGCCGACCTGCTTCAGCTCGAGCGCGAGGCGCAGCGCCAGCCGCAGGTTGGAAGCGTCAGCGACGCAGACGATCAGGTCGGGCGCGCGCTCGGTCGCGAGCTTGCCCAGCACCGCGTCGCGCGTGATTTCCTCGTCCGGCGAGCGGGCGCGCAGCGAATAGGTGCCCGGCAGGTCGACGATCTCGATCGACCGGCCTGCCGGCGTCGTGAGCCGTCCGACCTTCTTCTCGACCGTCACGCCGGGATAGTTGGCGACCTTCTGGCGGCTGCCGGTGAGGGCGTTGAACAACGCCGTCTTGCCGCAGTTTGGATTGCCCACCAGCGCGATGACGGGCGTGAGTTCGACAGCGGCATTCATGGCTGGTCCGTTACTATCACGGCCATGGCCTCGCGGCGGCGCAGCGCGATCGTCGTGGCGGCCACGCGAACGGCGATCGGATCGCCGCCGAACAGCCCCTGATGGAGAAGTTCGACCGTCGCCCCTTCGACGAAGCCGAGCTCGATCAGCCGGCGTTCGAGTTCCGGCGGCGGAAGGCCGGCGGAAGGGGCGCGCGCCAGGTCGAGCGCCGTGATGCGACCGCGAAAGCCCACACGGGCGTCGCCGAGTGCTATGGTTGGAATTATGGTCATTGCGAGTGCTTCCTACTAGCACCCGTAGAGGAGACCCGCCAGCAGGGGAGAAAACGGCATGGCATCCATCGTTCTGGCGCATGGCGCCTGGTCGGCAGCATGGGCCTGGAAGAAGATGCGGCCGCTGATGCGGGCCGCCGGGCACGAATTCTTCTCGCCGACCTACACCGGCCTCGGCGAGCGCGATCATCTGGCGCGGCCGGAAATCGACCTTTTGACCCACGTCCAGGACGTCCTGTCGGTGCTCGAATTCGAGGACCTGAAGGACGTCACCCTGCTCGGCCATTCCTACGGCGGCATGGTCGCCACCGGCGTGGCCGACAAGGCGGCCGACCGCATCGCGCGTGTGGTCTATATCGACGCCTTCGCGCCCAGGGACGGCCAGAGCCTGTTCGACCTGGTCGGGCCCAAGGCCGAAGCCAACATGCGCGCGGGCGCGCAGAAGGACGGCGACGGCTGGAAGCTGCCGCTCAATCCCATGCCGCCCGACACGGCGCCGGAAGACGCCGCCTGGGCAGTGCCGCGCCGGCGGCCGCAACCGATCAGGACGTTCGAACAAAAAATCTCGTTCCAGTCCCAGTACGCACCGGCGCGCCATTACATCTACGCAAAAAAGAATGGACCGGGCGATGTGTTCCGCCAGTTCGGCGAGCGGGCCAGGAGCGAGGCCGGCTGGAACTATTACGAGATCGACGCCAGCCACAATCCGCACATCACCTGCCCCGACGTGCTGATGGCGCTGCTGACGGAGATCATGGCGGCCAGATGAGCCAGCCCCTGACCTACGACGTCCTGCGTCAGCTCGACCGGTCCAGGCGCGCCGACGACTCGCTCACCTTCACTCGCGGTGAAGATCCGGTGTTCGTCACGCCCTGGCGCGTCGCGCGCGCGGGCTCGGCGGCACTGGGCGCGATCGGGCTCGCCCTGTCCGACCTGTGGCGGCTCAAGACCGGCACGCCGCAGGCGGTGACGATCGACCGCCACGCGGCGGCGGCATCGTTGCGCTCCAACACCTACGTGCTGCAGGACGGCAGGAAGCCGGTGTCGTGGGATCCGCTCGCCGGCCACTACCCGACCCGCGACGGGCGGACGATGTTCCTGCACACCAACCATCCGCACCACCGCGAGGGCGCGCTGCGCATTTCCAGCGCGAAGGAAGGCACACGCGAGGCGCTGGCCGAGGCCATCGCGAAATGGGACGGACTCGAGATCGAGGCGGCGATCGCCGACGGCGGCTGCGTCGGCGGGCTGGTGCGCAGCCGCGAGGAATGGACGGCTCATCCCCACGGCATCGCCGTGGCCAGGCTGCCGCTGCTCGATATCGTGAAGATCGGCGACGCGCCGCCGCAGCCCCTGCCGAAAAGCGACCGCCCGCTCGGCGGTGTGCGCGTCCTCGACCTCACGCGCGTCCTGGCCGGCCCGACCAGCGGCCGCGTGCTGGCGGAGAACGGCGCGGAGGTGCTGCATATCGCGGCGCCCCACCTGCCCTATCAGACCGAGATCCTGATGGACACCGGCCACGGCAAGCGCTGCGCCTGGATCGACCTGCGCGAACCGACCGGCATCGCGACGCTCGAAGGGCTGGTGCGCGAAGCCGACGTATTCACCCAGGGCTATCGCCCCGGCACCCTCGCCGCCCGCGGCTTTTCGCCGGAGAGGATCGCCGGGCTGCGGCCGGGCATCGTCTGCGTCAGCATCTGCGCCTACGGCCACGAGGGTCCGTGGGCCACGCGCCGCGGCTTCGATTCGATCGTGCAGAACGTGACCGGCCTCTCCGCGACGCAGGGCACCCTTGCCCAGCCACGCAACCTGCCGGTCCAGGCGCTCGACTACGTCGCGGGCTACCTCGCCGCGCTCGGCGCCATGGTCGCGCTCGCCCGCCGCGC
>Ga0070665_100003876_pt1 | contig 15813 bp, 22 predicted proteins | sample KBSS13metaG_FD_65862 | JGI IMG/M metagenome (GOLD analysis project Ga0070665, IMG submission 65862) | Switchgrass rhizosphere microbial communities from Kellogg Biological Station, Michigan, USA - KBS S1-3 metaG | ecosystem: Host-associated > Plants > Roots > Rhizosphere > Soil ... | reverse complement strand
AAGCTCGGCACCGCAGCCTCTCAGAAAGTCGGCCTCTTTGGCGCGACGCCCGTTGTCCAACCGTCCGGCGCCACGGAAGCGGCCGTGGTGCCCACCGTCGGCGCCGCGCTCGCCACTACCGCCGCGACGACCAGCACACCTTACGGTTTCAGCCAGGCTCAGGCCGATGGCCTGATCGCCCGGGTGAATGCGTTGATCGTCGACAATGCGGCCTTGGTCGCCTTGGTGAACAAGCTTCGTGCTGACCTGGTTCTCCTCGGGGCGATCAAAGGCGCGGCCTAATTCATTCGGTTGGTGGACGGCCGGCGGCCCGGGGGGGACCGCCGGTCGTTGCCATTTCCAGACGCCTGAGTTTTCCGCTCTATGTCCAAATCCGCTGAAGCCGTCCTCACTCCGCTGATTGCCGAGGGATTGGCCATTCAGGAGCAGATCAAGGCCAAGGAGGCCGAAAAGGCCGAGAAGCTGAAGGCGATCGATCCGATCAACGAGGCGTTGAAAAAGCTCAACGAGGACCTCGCTGGCGTGCACGCTAAGCTCGTCGACCTGGGTGGCGGGCGCTACTGCAACGAGACGGGCCGCACGGCGACCGTCGTTCCGGAACTCGCGGCGACGGTGCAGCCGGACCGGTTTGTCTTGCCGGATGGCAGTCTCGACAAAGCGCGCGATCTTTCCGGAGAGCATTTCCGGAAGCTTTTCGATCGAACCGAAATTTTCACGCCGCGGAACGGGTTCGACGCCATCGCCGACATCCTGCTCACGCCAAAGAAGGCGCGCGAGCTCGTCGCGCTCTGCCTCATCCCTGGGGAACCAAAGGGCGGCCGTGCGGCCCACGTCCGCTGGAACAAGTGACCTATGGAAACTCCCATCGTCGCCATCCTGAACACCTATTCGCCTACGACGGGAGCGAACATCGCCCAGGTCGTCGTCAGGAGTGATGGAAGCCTTCAACTCCATGGCGATGCCGCTATGGCCAGGCACGTGGTGGGGAAGCTGGTGAACAACCCGATTCCCGCCGAACAGCCGCCGCGGCCGGCCGGAGATCGGCCCCTAAAGCGCACTCGCCGCTGACATCGTCGCTCAGGGTATGAGCGAATTTGATGAACTGTTGAGCGAAGGTTTCGAACTGCTGCTCGATAAGACCAACGCCCCGACCATCTCCACCAAGTTTGGCACGGCGAAGTGCATCAGCTCGCCGATGATGCTGAGCAAGGAACTGAGGGAGCACGGATTTTGGCCGAAGATGAATGGAACGGTTGAGATCACGACCGCTGACTACGCAAGGCTGCAGATCAAAGACCGGACTGTCGTTGAGTTCCGCGGCAAGGGGTTGGTCGAACTGAACCTGACTTTGAAAGTGGTGGGGATGGAACCTGACCCGGCGGATCCGTGTGTGCGGCTCACGCTCATGGCCGAGGCTGGGGGAAAGGCGGGCTGAGTGAGTGCGAGCTCGATCGATGTCGTTGGGTTTACGGCGATGTGCCAGGAGCTGGCGCGGATGGCGGGTCGTGACTTTGAGCCGATCATCGTCCTCCAGGTCGGCCAACTGCTTTCTGCTTGTGTGCGTCGCATGGGGCCCCGCCGGCCGGCTGGGGTGATCGCGAAGCGGGTCTCGGCGCATGCGTCGTTTATCGAGTTTGCCGACGGCACGAAGATCAATACCTGGCGGAAAGCGAACCACGCCGAAATGTTCCTCGATACGTCCACCTATCCGCAGTACGCGAAGAGGTGGCCCAAAAAGAGCCGGGTACCGGCGATGCAAGGCGGCATGAGCTGGCATGCCGTGGGCGACCCGAAACGCCACTGGTCGGATGCGCGTTGGGCGAGCTACCAATTGCATGAGCGTGAACGCCACGCGATGGAACAGAAGAAATACCGGGAGGCGCTGGATGCCCGGGGCTTGGCTCACAAGACCTGGAACCAGATCGCCCAGGCGCTGGGCCTCGACATCAAGGTGCCGCAATGGGTGAAAAACGCCAAGGCACCGAACGGGAAAACGTGGCAGGAAGGCCTTGCGACGAAATTTGTCGATCAGGCGGTGTGCATCGTGGAGATCGTGAACCGGAATCCCCTCGTGGTCGGCAAGCTCGATGGCGAGGCGATTCTCGCCGGCGCGTTACGCGATCGTGAGAAGGCTTTCATGATCGACACCCAAAAGGGCGTGTTCGAGGACCTGGAACGTCGGGCGAAGCGGTATCCTGGAGTGTTCGTGAATTAGGTCGAGTGACACGAGCGTCCAGATATGCCCGCACCCAGTCTTGATGTCCTGAACGATCCCGCGACCTTGGTCGAGGCGGCGGTGAAAAAGCTGCTCACGAAGAAGCCCAAGACCGTGGATGCCTTTGTCTCGAGAGAAACGAGCAACGAGACCGCGGAGCGGGTCGATATCACTTTCATGCTCGGGAAATGGTCGGGCCGCTGGGGCGTGGACCGGGCCGAAGTCGTCCGCCATAGCGCTTGGCACTACGAGCTGCAGCTCGCTATCTGGACGAAACGCCTGGCAGCGGACAAAACGCGGCATGGTTTCCTTCGCGGTCGGGTGAGGACGCTCCTCGATGCGGCAGTGCTGGATCCCGCGTTCCTGGCCTGGCACACCCTGGCCTCGCTCAATGAGGAGAGCGGCTCCGAGCAGATCGCGGTGGGGGACGATATGGACAGTTCCGTGCTGAAGTACACCGGACTGATCACGATCCGGAGCGATGCGTGGCCACTCGTTTGACACCGCACCGGTGGCGATGAAAACGCTCCGCCTTCTTTCGCTCCTCGCCCTCGCTCTCTTCGCCCCGATCGCCGTCCGCGCGACGGATTACTCGGTCACCGCCACCAGCGTCCTGGCCAGTTCGAGCGCCAGTTCGACGAAGGGAACGGCCGGGACCACGATCACCGCCGGGCAATCGCTCGCGAAAGCGGCGGACAACACCCTGGTGCTTTTCGATGCCAACGGATCCGCGCCGGCCAATGTGTTCGTCGGGATCGCCCTCAATGGCGGCGCGACGGGCCAACCAATCTTTTACGTGACGGCCGATCCGGCTTTCACGCCGGGCTTTACGGTGGCCGCGGGCGCCATCGTGATTGGATCCTCGACCGCCGGCGGGCTATGTCCGGCCGCGGACCTCGCGACCGGTCACTATCTCACGATCGTGGGGGTGGGGATCGGGTCGAACAAAATCAAGATGTCGACCCTGGCCGCGGGCGTGGCCACTCCGTAAGTCCGGGCCGGACTTGCTCGTGTTGACACACCGGAGAAGACGCTATGCCTGATCCCGCAAGAACTCTGAACGACGGTGGAATTAAATTCGTCCGGCAACGGATCGTCCTGAAGGACGGCACGGACACGGACACCAGTTTCATCGTGAGGGAGGGCAGCCTCGAGGAGGACGTAAATCGCATCGTTTCCAAGGACGAAAACGACGTGGAGTTCCGGCAGAATTTCACGGGCAAGATTCCGACCGGCTCTCTGACGCTTCAGTTCGTGGATCCGGCGGGCAAGCCCCCGAAGACCATGCAGCCGGCGCAGGTCATCGACCAGACCGGCGCCCAAATCCCGATCATCATCGGCAAAGTGGGCCAGAAGTTCGGCGCCGGTGAGGAGGCTATGGTGACGGTCGATATCTTCGCCAAGCAGGCGGCATAACCAGGGGCCCGCGCCCCGATCGCGCGATGCTCCTCGATCAGATTCCAGGACTGCTCGCGGCAGAGCGACGCGCCAAGCGCAAGGAGGAGGAACTCCGGCGCCGCGCGTATCTGCCCTGCCACCTTCGCATTTGCGGAATTCCCGTGCGGGCGTTCACGCCGCGCCATTTCATTTTGCTCGATGAGGCGCGATCGCCGCTGATCGGCTACCCGGGCGCGATTCTCCCGGAACACATCGCGCAGTTCCTTTGGCTCGTGTCCACGGAGTTTCTGCTGCCCACACACCAGGTGCCGCTGAGGCGCGTCAAGGCAGCGTGTTCGCACTTCACCCAGAAAAAATCGGCGAAGATGAAGTATGGCCGCGCGCTGAAGAAGATCCGGGAATATATCGAAGAGGCGTGGTTTGACGGCCCTTCCTCGACCCCTGGCAGCAGCGATGACGACGCCCCCTATGCGAGCTTCGTGGCGCACCTGGTGGAACGGTTTCCAAACCGGGCAGTGGCCACCTACGACGACCGCGGGCAGCCGGTTCCCGAGGGGGGAACGCTCGATCGGCCGTTCGCGCAACTCTTCCAGGAGATCCGCGTCCGGACCGTCAGTGAGAACCCGAAATATGTGCCGCCGAATCGCCTGAGCGACGCCATGGCCCGCATCTACGTGCTTCGATATGACGAGCGCCTGAAACGCCGGGCCGAAGCCAAAGCCGCCAAAGTCCGGGCCGGACAGGCAGTTCAGGCGTCTGGAAATCGACAAGGGGAGGGTGGGTAACCATGGGATCCGCCAACGCCATCATCGCCCGCATGGGCATCGACCTGGGCAATCTGAAGCGCGACCTTTCCGCCGCGGAGACGCTGGCGGTGCGCGCGGCTGGAGAGACGGCGAGGAAGATGAATGCCGCTGGCCGGGGCGGGCATGGCGCCGGCGGCGGTGGCCACAGTGGCGGGGCTGGCAATGCCCGGATGTTTGGCGATCCGATCAATGCGGTCACCGGCTCGACGGGAAACGTGGCGAAGATCGGGATGCTTTCGCACCTCATTGGCGGAGCGGGCCCCGCGGCCGCGGTCCTGGTTCTGACCCAGGCGATCAGCCAGCTGTCCAACTCCATGCTCGAACTCCATGAGCACACCCAGGAGATCGATGCGGCGCTGGGGAAAGGCACACAGAAGTGGTATGACAAGTTTTTGCCGACGAGCCTGCAGGAGGGCGTGAAGGCCGGGGATCGGCCGGTCGAATCGGTCGACGCCATGCGGGAGCGATCGGCGCATCTCAAGGAACTCTCGGAGCGGCAGGAGCCCGGCGGCTACCTGAAGAATTTCTTCTCTGGCCTCGACACGGTGACCGGCGGCGGCGCCGTCAATGGCGAGATCGAGAAGAACGAACAGGCGAAGCGAGCGGCGTTTGACGAGCGCGCGCGCTTGTCGGAGAAGATCGCACAGTGGACGAAAGCCGAGGCCGCGGCGCGTGACGAAGCGGTGCATGGCAGCGAGCGACAGGGCGAGCTCGATTTGGCGGCGATCGAGCACGAGAAGAAAATCGCGGAGCTCAAGGACCAGTTTAACTCCGGGAAGATCATGGGTCCGGAATTGGCCGCTGGTATAAAGACGGCGGACGCGGAACACGCGCGCACCGAGGAGGCGATCAAGCTGAAATCGGATGCGGCGTTTCGGGAACGTGAGCTTGTCCGCACGACGGCCGAGTTTCGTGAGAAAGGCGACGACGAAGGAGTGAACTCCGCCAAGGAGCGCGTCTGGCTCGCTCAACACGAGCTGGAAGCTGCGCAGGCCCTCTCCAACGAGGCAAGAGACACGGCGCGCATCAAGCTGGAGGCCGCACAGGCAGAGTTGGGGATGGCTGAACGCCATCGCGACGCGGTGCGGAATCAACAGGCGACGGCGATCGCCGTCGCCAATCTACAGGCCAGCGCGGAGGCCAAGCGCGTGGATGAGCTCGCGCGGGAGCGGGAAAACCTGACCAAACAATTTAACGCCACCCCCAACGCGGATGAGCGGAAGGCCCTCGAGGAAAAGCTGGCTAAGAATGCGGAGGCCGGCCGCGGCGCAGAGAATGCGATGGCGATGCGCGGGTTCGACGCCGCCGGCAGCATGATCGACAGCGGCCAGGGCGCCGGCCAGGCCGAAGCGCAACGCGTCGCCCAGGCGCACCTCGAACTGGAACAGGCCAAGCTTGGCTTCATGGGGCAACGCCCGGAATTCTTCGATGCGGCGGCCCTGGAGGACCAGCGAGCGAAAATCGCGCAGATGAAGCGCGCCATCGAGGAGGTGCAGCACCAGATCGAAATGACGAACGCCGCGGCGAAGGCGCAGACCGGCGAGATGGAGCTGCAGCTGCAGCACCAGGACACGATCGCGGCTGCGGTGCGGGAGCAATTCGAATATCAGCAGAAAATCGCCGAGGCCCAGCGAAACGGGAACAAAGAGTTGGCCGATCAACTTTCCGCGCAAAAGGACATCGCGCTCGCGAAGTCGGCCCAGCGCGCCCAGGAGGCGCGTCAGGAACGCGACGGCTTGAGCCTGGGCGAGCTGGCGAAGCGCGGCGGCAGCCTCGGCCATGAAGCGCGGCAGGTGGAGCGCCTGGAGCGCAGGGCCAACCGTCAAATGGGAATCCGCGGGCACCAAGACCAGGCGAAAGGGCTCCACGATCGCGCTAACCAACTGCGCAACCATCTGGAAGCCACCGGCGCGCTGAAACCCAGCGAAGCGCGGCGAGACATGGGCGCCGAGATGGACAAATCGGAGTTGCTGAAAGCCATCAAGGAGAACACCTCGAAGCCGATCGCGAACAAGCCATGAGCCGCACCGATCCACCGGGAACATTTTACGACGGCGACCACACGGTTCCGTTCCTCTGCAAGCCGCCACTGCGCTGGGAGGATCCGGAGACGCGCGCCGAGATGACGAAGCTGACCTATCGGGTGCGGCAGCCGTTCTACAAGATTCTGCCCCGCCTTTCGCGCAACGTGAAGGCGAAGGGCGCCTACCTGGTGGAGCAGGGACAGCCCACCGTCGTCGGGGGCGATCTCTACGAATACACGCTGACCTTTGCGACGCTGCCAAACCGTCCGGACGAGGCCCTGCCCTATGTGATGAATTACCAGGCGATCAATGGTGACGACCTGGTCGAATTGCCAGTGCCGATGACCGCCCGGGCTAGTTACCGTTATTACGCGACGTCCAATCCTTTCACGCTCAAGCTGAAGCGGGCGTGGCGGCTGGAGAAGGCCGGCGCGGCGATGTTCTACGTCGGCACCAAGCCGGCCAAGGGCGCGAAGACCTGGCTCGCGGAGGACGAAACGCTGAAACGATGGATGGGCGACATCTGGGAGGTGCGATCAGTGATCGTGCCGGCACCGGACTTTGTGCAGCTGACGAATTGATCCGCCATGCCCGACGCTGAACAAAAGGTCCGGATCAAGGAAGGGGAGGCTGCAAGCATGCTCTCGGCGAGCTTCGTGAATGAACACGTGCTCATTCCGCTGGATGCACTGATGCACATGCAGGTGTTGCCGACTGGGAGTGGCAAACTGGTGATCAAAGGCGAGAAGGCGTTTCTCGATCTGAGCGCATTTTCTGGCGGCGACGACATTCCGGATGTCGTGATCATCTTCAACGGGACGCCGTTCAACTGCACGCTCAAGGGCACGATCGGCGCGGAGATCACTTAAATGGGCGACCGAGTGAGAGCCCTTGGAAACGGGGCCGGGATGTCCCAGGATTCGCTGAGCCCTGAGCTGACCGATCTCGAGTGCCCGGTGGTTACGACGCTGGCGAAATGCGCAAAGTGGTATTGGAGGGTCAAGAATTGGCAGGTCACGGTCACAGATCTGCAGATCACGGCTGGGGGCGATAGCGCAGAGGTGCTGGTCGGGATCCCTTTCACCGTGACAGAGCAGGCCGGGAGTGAATTGGAACTGATCGGCAACCGGCGAGCCACCTTCATCTGCCCGTGTGACGCAACGGAGATCGAGAACGGATGGGGAATGCGGATTTTCGATGGGTCCTACCGGCAGGACGTGAACGACTACCGGCCCGAGCTATTCATCACCGGGGCCATGAGCCTCACGAGGGACACAGGCAGCGCCGGCATTCTGTGGTCTACGTTTCCCGATTTCATCGGCCGCGTCGATGGCAGCATGATTGCCAAGCTGGACGGCGTGCCTTTCGAGATGTTTTACCGCGTGGCGGTCACTGACGACGGAGCATTCACCTTCACCACGCTGGAGATCACGCCGTGTGAATTCTGGCCCTACGCCGGCAAGGATGGATTGCCGATCTACGACACGGCGACCGGACTCGTCCTCCCTGGGCGCGACCCGCTGATGTAGGGTGATTGACACGCCCGGGCGGGCGTGAGTTTAGCGTCGATCGATTTCACCGTTAATTGCCAGGACACTTCCAAGAAAGGCCGTTTGGTGGCCTTCGATGCCGCCGGCGTGGACCAATCGGGGCAGCTGCTCCTCCGCCATGAAACGGTCACGGTGAACCTGCGACCGGTGAAACCGGCGCTCGCGGGTTCGAATTCGAACTGGGTGGACGTGGACACCGAGGCCGCGCGCGCGGCAAACGGCGTGCGGCTCGGCCTGGGAGAGTTCGACAAGCCACCTACAGCTGGCGATTGGCCTCTTTCGTTCAACGGCGACGACACCGGATTGACCGCTCTGGGTTTCGCGATCTCCGCCGACGACCTGAAGACGGCTCTCGCTGCCAACCCGGCTATTGTGACTGCCGGCGGAATCTCCTCGGTCATTCAGAGCGGGCGATCCTACCGCATCACTTTCGCGACCTTCGGAGCGAAGGCCGATTTCTCGACGGACGATGAGAACAACTTGTTGCCGCTGTCCTCGGTGTCGATCTCGCGCGTGATCGTGGGCGACGTCGATACTCACGAGGTCGTGGTAGTCACGGTGAAGCGCCGGCCGTATGCGTTCTGCGACTCGTGGACCTCGGCGCCGGCCGCGGCCGTGGTCGTGACGACCGTGCTCAATGGATCCGGCACGAATGACGACGTGCAGCTGATTACGCTGACCCCCGGGTGCTACGATGGCCGCTATTCGGTGACGCTGGTGCTTCCAAACTGGGTAACCGGCGACGGCGGAGGAACAACGTCGCGCACCTTTGTGCTTCACGCCACGGACACGGAAGACGACGTGCTCACGGCGCTGCTTGCGCATCCGGAGGCGATCAAGACCGATAAGAACGGCATCGAGGTGACGGGTAACGTCGGCGGGCCGTTCACGGTGGAATTCATCGCGCACCAGGGGAACCAGGACATCGCGCAGATGACCTACAGCAATATCGACCTGGCGGCACCGCGAACACTCACCGGGGACCTCGACTTGAACCAGGACGCGCTCTCCGCGTTTTTCGACTCGATTACCGGCAACCAGGCCGATCTCACGGTCGAGCTCGAGATTCAGTATCCGGGTGGTTCACCGGCGAAGGTGTATCAGGACACGTGGACCGTAGGGCGCGACCTGTTCAATTTCGAAACGATGCGGCCGCGGACGAACGCGAGCTTCCCGACGAACGGGGAAATTGTGCGGTACGAGCGCGGGATCACCGACTTTGCCGGACTGTCTGCGCTCGTCACTGCGAGCGGCGGCGTGCAATGCGTGATCGTGGCGATCGCGGGCTCCCCGCGGATGTGGGAGCTCGTCGCCGGCACCGACGCGACCGATACGGCCAGCGGGATCCAGCGGCCGGATGACTTCGACGCGAGCACCAACGCCTACGTCTGGAAATCGATCTTCTGACCCCTTTATGAAATCTCTTCGCTTCCTTGTCTTTTCGCTTTGCCTGCTCCTGGGCTCTTGCACGCCGATCCTGGCGCAGACCCAGGCCATTACGATCAGCGTTGGTACCAAGCGGGTCCAACAGACCACGATCAAAATGCCGAGCAGCTCGCTCTTCCAGGTCGAGAGCGGCGGCACGCTGACTGTCAGCGGCGCCCTGAGTGGGACGCCGACGGGTGGCACGCTCAGCTTTGCCAACCTTACGTTTTCACTCGGCACCCCGGGCAGTGGAACGTTGACGAACTGCACGGGCCTCCCGATCTCGACGGGTGTTTCCGGGCTTGGGACCGGCGTTGGAACGTTCCTTGGCACCCCGACGAGCGCGAACCTGGCTGCGGCGATTACGAACGAGACGGGAAGTGGGGCATTGGTTTTTGCTACGTCCCCCACGCTGGTCACTCCGACTTTGGGGGTGGCCACGGCGACCAGTGTGAACGGCCTGACGATCACCTCGAGCACGGGAACGCTGACAATCGCCAATGGGAAGACCCTGACCGCAAGCAACTCAATCACAATTGCCGGCACGGATGGCAGCTCGCTCAATGTGGGCGCCGGTGGAACGCTTGGCAGCGCCGCTTTTGTCTCCACGGCGTCGCTCTACGGCCCGGCGTTTCGCGCGGTGCGCTCCGCGGACCTGAGCATGACGGGAAGTTGGACGCTCGATAATTTCGCGGCCAATACCGTGATTTTCGATACGGACTCGTGCTACAACACGGGGACGGGACGATTCACCCCGAACAAGGCTGGCTATTACCGCCTCCACGTCCAGGCACGAGTGAACGGGACGGCCCTTGCTCCAAATCTGCGCCTGAATGGATCTACCTATTGGTCGTCGTTCGTCGGAAGCAACGCACTGTCTGGAATCGTCGACGTCGTCGTGTATCTCAACGGCTCAACGGACTACGTGGACGCGCTCATGGCCTCGCCGACGCCGGGTGATCTCGTTGTTCACGATGAGCAGTATTCGTGGTTTGAGGCAAATTTTGTCCGGCCCTGATTTATGAAAACGATCCTATTGTGCCTCTTCGTTCTTTGCTCTGTCGCGAGTGGCGGTGAGCCAAGCCTGTCAGCCGTTGTTGTATCGCTGCATCGGGACGCGGTTCCGCTCAAGGATTTCATCGTCGAGCGCATCGCTGGAGTTGATCAGATCGTGAAATGGTCTGACGCGCTCGGCGCCCAGCCAACGCCGGAAGAAATCGCGGCGGCCCGCACGACGTTAGCGGCCGTGGAAACTATTCGCGGTTCGCTGCTTGTGGAATTCGCAAAGCTATCTCCGGAGCAGAAGGCTTTTTACCAGCCTGCTTATGCGGCGGTTAAGACGATGCTCGATTCCGGAAATGTAGCGGGGGCGAAAAATATCGTCACCTGGTTGCGAGCGCCGACAGACGATCTCGCGGCCGCTCAGCAGCGGATGCTGGCCCTCTTCCCGTGACGATTGACACGCCCGTGCAGGCGTGATTTCTCCGCTTGCCGTTCTCAACGATTTTGCCGACCGCCATCCTGTGACCACGGGTTCGATCGGCGCGGGCAGCGGCGTGGGTGCAATGATCCTGCGTGAAATCCACGCGGCTGCAGGCCTGGCGGCCGACCTCGGCATGATCTTCGGCTGCGTGGTGTCGTTCCTGACGGGCGTGATCCTCATCGCGCGCATCCTTTCCTGGGTGGCGCGGCGCATCGAGCGCCGGCGGAAGAACATGGTGCAGCGCCGACGGCATGAAGCGGATACTTCCCCTGAGGGCGACTTCGACGAGCTCGTCCCGTAGGGGATTGACACAACCGCCGAGCATGAAGCGATTCCTTCTTACTCCGGTCCTCGCCATTGCCGTCCTGGCTGTTGGCGCGTGCAGCCATCTCACTCCCAAACAGAAGAAGACCGCCGCGGCCGTGGGCGGCGTCGCGTTGGACTTCGCGCAAAAGATCACCGATATCGCCGTCCAGGTGATCGTCGCAAAGGCGACGAGTAACGCGGACCTCTCGAAGAAAGGGGATCTGCTCGATTCCGCGGCCCTGGGCCTGCGGACTTTGGAAAAGCGTACCGATGGCATCCTGACTCCTGCAGTCGTCGCCGCGACGGTCACGCAGTTCACGGACCCGGCGAAAGCGCATTGGAGCGACTTGGCCACGCAACTCGGCAACCAGGTCATCAGCTCACCGCTGCCGACCGATTCCGCGCTCGAGTCAGCGGCGAACGGGCTCAATGCCGCCGCGCTGGAGTCTCGCCAGGACGCCGCGGCGCCGACCAATCCCTGACCTATGGACCAACTTCTCAGCTACATTCCGGAACCGCTGCGCGTGCGGTTCATCCAGTTCCTCGTCGGCCGGATCTGCAAATATCTGGTGACGTTCATCACATTGGGCGTCGCGACGGGTGTGGCCAAAGTGGCCGCGTTCATGCCGGCCATTGGTCCCCAGCTCGCCCAGCTCGACCAGGTCAAGCTCGTGGCGATCATTTTCGGCGTGCTGGTCGTCGGCCTCAAGTGGCTGGCGATCCATACGCTGACGAAGAACTCCGCCTTGTTCCAAGCGGCGCTGGTGAAATACGGAGCGGAACTCGACGTCGACGGCTGGATTGGCGACAAGACCGTCAAGGCGATCGAGGAGCGGGGAATTGAAGTGCGAAAGGCCCTTCCCGTTGCGCCCGCTACTCCTCTCAGCCCTTAGCCTGGCGCTGGCCGGCTGTGCGAGTGGCCCCGTCTGGCCGGAACTCTCGACGCTGCCGGCGGACTACCAGGAGGAGATCCGGGAGCGCGATCCGCGCCTCGAGGCGATGTATGAACGCTATCACCCCGTGCCCGGGCCTGGGCTGCACTTCCGGACGGAGGTCCGCAACGTGACCGAAGCGCGGCGCCGGCCGGTGCAGGAGTATTGGTGGTTCGTGAGCGGGAGCTGGTGAGTCCGGGCCATTTCCAGACGCCTGGGATGGACTCCATTGACACGCCGCGGTTGCCGTGAGCCCCGCCTTCCAGCGCGCCGTCGAGTTCGTTCTCCCGCATGAAACCGAGTACGCCCGCGGCCATTGGGGCGATGATCAGTTTGTCGTGACCGAGGACGTGCCCGGCGACGCCGGCGGCCGGACGCGTTACGGCATCGATGCGCGATCGCACCCGGGCGTGGACATCGCCCACCTGACGCGCAACCAGGCGATTCTGATCTATCTCGCGGAATGGAAGCGGCACGGCCTCGACGCGCTCCCGGAGCGGCTCGCCGTGGCGATGTTTGACGTGTGGGTGAATGGCGGCCAGCCGGTGCAATGGTTGCAGCACGCCATCAACCTTTATCCACCGGCGGGCGTGACCTGGCTTTCGCCCGATGGCGTGATGGGGCCCAAGACGCTGGCCGCGGCCGCGAGCTGCGACCAGGACAAGATTCTGAGCGCGTTCCTCCAGGAACGCGACGGGCGGTTCGAGCTGCTCGCGCAGAAGCCGAGTCTCGCGCAATTCCTCAACGGCTGGCTGCAGCGCGATCGGGATCTCCGCGCCTATCTGGCGATCGGCTAGATCTGGCCGGAGTTCGGACCACCGCCGCAACGGAGACCAGTGTCGCCGGTCGCGGCGATCGTCTCGGAAACGATGGGGAATCCTTTGGAATCGAGGAACCAAACGGAACCACCCAAACGGCCTACCACGTGACGGGCTGTGCTGTCGGCTTCCCGCTCACTGCAGGCCACCCGAGGCTTGGCGTGGCCCGTCAGGAAGAGGTGAAACCAGCCACGTATTTCAGGATGAGGACGAACAACGCACACGGCGCGCATTCGCTCAGAATGAGGCTGGAATCGGCGGGCGGCAAGCGGGCTGGGGAATAAAACCCACGGACCAAAAAGGGACTACGCAGACGTGCTCGCAGGAGTGAAGTCGGCGACTAAACCGTAACCACCGGGTGTGTGGACGATGACATCCCAACCGTGTGATTCGGCGAAAGCGCGAATGCGTTCCTCCTGCGCCTGGTGACGGCCGAGGCCTGTAAAGTACCAGACCTTTTCGAGCATGTCGACATAGAGCCGACAGGCGCCGTGGGCCTTGATCGCGTCGGCAACATAGATCGCAAGGTGTTCTTCGGTCTCAATCATGGGCGCAGGTCAATTCCGATGCTGTCTGGAATCGGGGCGGGGGCGCAACCCCATCATCGAGGTGATTACAAATTTGCCCCGCTGTGACACACCTTTGGAGGTGCGGTAAGACTCCATAGCGCGAGGCGGCTTCTCTGTTTCCGTTGCTACGTTTTTGCTACGTTTTTTGGCCGATCGCCCGCGAAGGCTGATAGATACAAGCGGATGGGGGGGGATTCGAACCTGTCCGGAGCGTCTGCGAGAACCGGCTTATGGAGTGTTATGGGGCGGTTTTCTCTGTTGGTCGATGTTTCCCAATTCCACATAGAGCGGTAGAGGCTTCGTTGAAAATCGCCGCGTCGCTACGTTCTGCTACGCGGTTTGGCCGACGGGGAAGGGGATGACGATGCCCTTCCGTTTTGGTTTCAGAGCAGCCCAGGCGCGGACGTGGCTGGCCGGCCGGGGATTGTGATAGTGGCGCTCGCACATGGATTTGCTGTTGCCCATTTCGTAGGAGAGCTTGCCCATGTCCTTGAGCTGCGATCCGCGGTAGCTGCCGTAGGTGTGGCGGTGTGCGTTCTGGCGCCACTCGAACGACGTGAGGAGAGGAAGGTCGCTCGGCGCGATCGTCTCCATGTGGAGCTGCATGGGCTGGTCGGTGTGCAGCCGCGGGGCCTCCGAAAGAGCGCGGTTGATTCGGCGCTCGAGGTGACTGTTCTTGCCGAAGTATCGGTCTGGACGATCCCCCATCGGCGCTATCGGGCCGGTGCAGCCGCGGAATTGCTCAAGGTAGGCGAACGCGTTGTCGAGGATGGGCATTTGGCGAGGCTTGCCGGTCTTTGCGGTCTCGGCGCGGACGTAGATTTCGCGCTCGATGAAATCGAAGTCCTCCCACCGCAGTGGATCCTTGCGTTTCGGCGCGTCCTTGCCCAATGCCGCTTCGTCGCCGCGGGCGCCTCCCATGGTAGTGACGACTAGGAACGGCAGCCAGGCGTCCTCGATATGCTCCAGGACGAGTTGCAGCTCGGCGATGGAGAAGTAGCTGATGGCGCCACTGAGGCGGTGGACCATCGGCACTTTTTGGGCCTCGTTCACGCCGTCGGCGATGTAGCCGCGCAGACGGGCGAACTGGAAGAGTTGGCGAATTTCGCTGAGAACGTTGTCGCGCCGGCGTGAGCCTACGAGCTCGCCGTCCGGCTTCCGGAGTCCACCCAAACGCTTGCGCGCGAGCGGATCCATTCGGCCGTCCAAGTAGAATTGAATTTGAGAGGCTTTGATGTCCCGGATGTCTTGCGGGTGCATCTCAACGAACGACTGGAGATCGTTCTCGAGACCGCGGCGGTAACGGCCGTGAAGGTCCTTCGCGATCATCGTCGATTTGAATTCCTCGAGGACCGCTAGGCTTGGGTGAGGCGCTCGCAAGAGCGCGGCGAGGCCTGCTTGGATTACTTCCGCGAACGAGTGACCCGTCCCGCGGATGTGCAGCTGCCCCTGCGCCCATTGCGCGGTGGCGACGTGGACGGGCACGCCGAATGGGCCGACATCCTTTTTCGCCTGGGCCAGGTCAGCGCGATCGGCGCTGGTAAATGACTGGGCTTCGGCTCCGCCGTTGTGAAGATCGCGTGCACGCTTCTCCGCCTCAGCGTTCCCTTTCGCGTGATTTACAAACGTCTGGAGTTTTCGTGGATTTTCCGGCGTTGGATAGGCGATCATCATCCGGCCGTCCTTGAGGATCCATCGTGGGATGGAGACTCGACCGACCGTGATCGGGGGAAGCGTCTTTTTGTCGTTGCTGTTGCGCTTCTTCATGAAGCGTAGATCGGCGGTAAATTGATGCGAAGAACCGTCTTGATGAACTCCTCGCCGAGTTGCGTGAGATACGAACCAGGCATTTCAAAACCGATGATGCCAACCGCTGAAAGGGCTGATTCGTTCAGGGGGGGAATCACTCCGGGAGGAGTAATCCGTATTGTCGTTTTGTCTCCGCGCACCATGTATGTCGATGACAAGTGAGGTCTACAGCGGATGGCGTCGGCTAGTGTTTTCAGCGACCTTGCATCGTCCGCAGACATCTTGTGGAGAATGTCCGTGAAAATCGGATGAACGTCGCCGACGGTGAACTCCGACGCGATGAGGTTTGCCCACAGGCTCTGGAGATCTTCATTAGTTTCGAGGGCGCCCTTTTCAATGGCGGCAACCAAGACCTTTGGTTGTGGGCTTGGGTTGAGCGCTACGCCCGAGGCTTCTATGGCCGCTTTCGCTTTTTCGAGGATTGCGGCGGACGTTATCTTTTCCAGGGCCGTGAGGCGGTCGAATCGCGCAGCGATCA
>Ga0070665_100003875_pt1 | contig 15813 bp, 17 predicted proteins | sample KBSS13metaG_FD_65862 | JGI IMG/M metagenome (GOLD analysis project Ga0070665, IMG submission 65862) | Switchgrass rhizosphere microbial communities from Kellogg Biological Station, Michigan, USA - KBS S1-3 metaG | ecosystem: Host-associated > Plants > Roots > Rhizosphere > Soil ... | reverse complement strand
CGCCCGTTGCGTGATCGTCGCGCGCTGCCGTTCTACGAGCTCGCCGCTTACCTCGACGATGCGATAGCGCGATGCGGGCGAGCCACGCGCGCGAAGCGCATTGAGGAGATCGGCCGCGAGCTTGCCGCTGCCGGCCCCCAGCTCGACGATCTCCCGTGTGTCCGTCACCGCGAGGATCTCCGCGACCTGCACCGCGAGGGCGGCGCCGAATAGAGGCGTCAGCTCGGGCGCGGTGACGAAGTCGCCCGCGGCGCCAAACTTGCGCGTGCCTGCGACGTAATAGCCAAGCCCCGGCGCGTAGAGTGCCAGCTCCAGATAGCGATCGAACGGCAGGAAGCCGCCGGCATCGTCGATCGCGCGCGAAATCGCGCTCCGCACGCGCGCGCTGTGCGCCTGCGCATCGGGATCGGGTAGCGGCAGCGCGGTCGCTTCGGGACGCGACATCGTTGTGTGGGTTCCGGAGGCAGGACGCCCGGTTCGCGCGGGCACGGACGATATGCTAGATTGCCGCGAGTCTATCCGGCGCGGGGGTGGTGTGCACGGGAAGGTCGTGTTGATCACCGGCGGCAGCAGGCGCGTCGGCGCCGCTATCTGTCGGCGATTGCATGCGGCCGGTGCCAACCTGATGCTGCATTACCGCTCCTCGGCCGGCGAGGCGCGCCTTCTGCAGGCCGAGCTCAATCATGCGCGCGCGAAATCGGTCGCGCTGATCCAGGCCGATCTCCTGGATGTTCTAAAGCTGCCGTCGCTGGTCGAGCAGACGGTGCAGACCTTCGGACAACTCGACGGGCTCGTCAACAACGCATCGTCGTTCTTCCAGACGCCGGTCGGCGACATCACGCCCGCGAGCTGGAACGACCTGATCGGCACCAACGTGCAGGCGCCGCTTTTTCTCTCGCAGGCGGCGGCGCCCGCGCTTCGCAAGGCGATGGGCGCCATCGTCAACATCACCGATATTCATGCCGAGCGGCCGCTCAAGAATTACGTCGTCTACTCGGTGGCGAAGGCCGCGCTGGTGGGGCTGACGCGCTCGCTGGCGCGCGAGCTGGCGCCCGAAGTGCGCGTGAATGCCGTGGCTCCGGGACCTATCCTGTGGCCCGACGACGACGCGTTCGACGAAGTGTCGCGCCAGCGGATCATCTCGCACACGCCGCTGCGGCGAGAAGGACGTCCCGAGGACATCGCCGCGGCCGTGCATTTTCTGCTCGCCGATGCGTCTTACGTGACAGGAGACACGCTGAATGTCGACGGCGGACGGCACGTCGCCGTCTGACGATCACGCCTTGAGCTCGACCTCGACCTCCGGCGCGGCGATCGCGCAGGTCTGCTGGCGGCGCATTACGTCGCTTGCGATCTTCTCGAGATACCGGTCGACGATGCCATGCGCCGCGAGGGCCGCGCGCGTTCGCATCAGGTAGTCGCAGGACGAGCCGAACGCGCCGCATGCCTGCGCGATCATCGCGGCCTGATCGTCGTGCGTGAGCCGCGCGTACTGCACATGGTCGCGCTTGACGACAAAGGCCAGCGCCGTCACATGGCGCTCGCCCGCGCGTACGCGGATCCACCGCGGATGATAGGAGCCGACCACCATCTCGCGCCGCCACAGGAGGGCGAGCTCGTCCAGCGCGAGCGGCGACGGCAGCCGGTAGACGACGCCGTGGCACGTGCCGCCGGGCTCGAGGCCGAGCACCAGCCCCGGCTGCTGCGGCGTGCCGCGCGACGCAAGCGAGCGCAGGCAAAAGCTCCGATGCAGCCCGTGTGCGATCGCGGCGCGCGCCTCCGCGACCGGAAACAGCGGATTCCACAGCAGCGATCCGTAGCCGAAGACCCACCAGCCCGCGCCTTTCGGCTTTGCCGCCAGCGTCGCGTTGAGCGACGTCATCAGCTGCTCTTCGGTCAGCGCCCGATCGTCGTCCACCGCGGCGGCATACAGCACGCGCATCAGTCCGTCTTCGAGGTAGCGGCGCGAGAGCGTCACGTCATTCGAGCTCACGGGTGCCGCGGAGGAGCTCCACGCGCGCGCGGCGGCGAAGAGCGCCGGCCGACTTTTCGTGCGCGCCCCCTTTTTTCATCAGGGGCGAGCGGGCAACGGGATTGCGGGGCTTCGGAGGCGCATGCAGCTTGGCGCGTTTCATGGAATTCGAGGTGTTTCGATTGCGGCGCTTCATCTTAACGCGCGAGCACGCCCCCTTGTTTACTCCCTAAGCAAGTCCGACGAACGGCAGCCGCTCCTCGCACCAGCGTGCAACACTCAGAAGCCCCGCGTCCGCCCCGGACGGTGCGGCCAGCTGCAATGCAAGCGGCAATCCGGTGGCGTCGAGGCCGAACGGCAGCGCAAGCGCCGGAAAGCCGACGAGCGACCAGAGCGTGCAGCACGACGGATCGCCTGTCGCCGTCAGGCCTCGAGGCGCGGCCGAAGGCACCGCTGGCGTGACGATCGCATCGAACGGGGAGAGCCAGCGCGTCAATATCTCGATCGCGCGCAATCGCTCGTCCTGCGCCTCGCGATATGCGCCGGCGCTCGTGGCGCGACCCTCGTCGAGACCGGCATTGAGCGTGGCAGAAAGTTGCGCGCGCGCACGCGACTGCAGCTCGGACAGGTTGCGCGCGCCTTCCACCAGCATGATGGTCCGGTGCAATTCGAGCGCCCTGTGTACTTCGGCGGGCAGCGCGACCCTGGTGACGATGGCGCCGGAGTGCTCCAGCATCGTTGCCGTCTTCTCCAGCGCGCCGCCCAGAGCCCCGGCCACCGTGGTCCAGGGAAATGCAGGCAGCCATCCAAGGCGCGGCGGCGCGGCTCGTGGCGGCGGGGTGCCCGGCAACAGCCCCGGCGATGCGAGCGCGCTGGCGAGGCGGCCCGCGCCGGCGACGTCGCGACTGAACGTTCCCGCCGTATCGAACGTCTCGCTGAACAGATAGACGCCTTCGATCGGGAGGGTGCCGAGCGTCGGCTTGAATCCGACCACGCCGCAATAGGCGGCCGGCCGGATGATCGAGCCGTTGGTCTGCGTTCCGATTGCGCCGGTGACATGACCCGCCGCCACGGACGCCGCTGAGCCCGACGATGATCCGCCTGGTGTGTGTGCGGAATTCCACGGATTGTGCGTCTTCCCCGGATGCATGAATGCCAGCTCGGTCGTCACCGTCTTGCCGAAGACGTAGCCGCCGGCGGCTTCGAGACGGGCGACGCAAGCCGCATCGTCCGTGGGTTCCCAGCCGGCGAACGCCGGCGACCCCATTCGCGTGGGCAGCGCGCGCGTCGCGAAGATGTCCTTGACGCCGATGCCCAGGCCCGCAAGGGGCGCGTGCCGGTGATTGCGATCGCAGGCGTCGGCGCATGCGCGGACGTGCGCGGCGTCGAGTGCCGCCCAGGCCTCGATGCCGTGGTCGGTCGCATCAATCCGCACGAGCTCGGCATCGGCCAGTGCACGCGCGGTTATGCGGCCGTCGGCGATCGCCGCGGCCGCATCCGGCAGCGACATCGCATGGAGCCGCGGGTTCATGCTCAGCGCTCGATGCCGGTGGCTTCGATGTGCACGATCGGTATGGTGTCGGCGCGGCCTTTCTTGGCGTCAGGAAGGAACAGCGCCTGCAGATCGTTCAGGAACCGCCGTCCGAGCGGTGTCGCCCGTATCACGGTAGGCATGGGCTCCAGCAGTCCCTTGCGCGTCGCGATCTCGATCTCGCGCGTGACGAGCGAGAAGGGAAACCCAGTACGCTCGGCGAACAGCGTCGCCGGCACGCCCTCGGTGAGCCGCAGGGCGTTCAGCATGAATTCGAAGCCCACGTCGGCGCGCGACACCTGCACTTCTTCCTGGATGGGATCGCCTTCTTCAACGTGCTCCATGTACTGGCGCGGCTGCTTCCACCGCACCTGCCGGACGATGGCATCCGCGAACGAAAGCTTCGAATGCGCCCCCGCGCCAATGCCCAGATAGTCGCCGAACCGCCAGTAGTTCAGGTTGTGGCGCGATTCGAACGTGGGCCTGGCGTAGGCGGAAGTTTCGTAGTGGAAATAGCCGGCGCCTTCGAGCGTCGCGTGAACGAGCTCCTCGATGTCCGCGGCCTCGTCGTCGCTCGGCAGCGGCGGCGGATAGCGGTGAAAAAGCGTATTGGGCTCAAGGGTCAGGTGATAGAACGACAGGTGCGGTGCGCCGATCGACAGTGCGGTGGCGACATCGCGTCGGGCGTCCTCCAGGGTCTGCCCGGGCAGTGCGTACATCAGGTCGAAATTGGTGTTGTCGAAAATGCGAAGCGCGAATTCGGCCGCGATCCGCGCCTCGACATCGTCGTGAACGCGGCCGAGCGCCTTCAGGAACCGCGCGTCGAAGCTCTGGATGCCGAGCGACAATCGCCGGATCCCGACGGCGTTGAAGCTCGCGAAGCGCTCGCGCTCGAACGTGCCCGGATTGGCCTCCAGCGTGATCTCGCAGTCCGGCACCAACGGCACGCGTGCGCGGACCGCCGAAAGCAGGCGCGCGATGGCCGTCGGTGAGAACAGGCTCGGCGTGCCGCCGCCGATGAAGATCGAATGTACCTTGCGGCCCCAGATCGCCGGCAGCGAATACTCGAGGTCGGCGATCAGCGCATCGACGTAGGCATCTTCCGGCAGATCGCCGCGCGACTCGTGCGAGTTGAAATCGCAATACGGACATTTCTTGATGCACCACGGAATGTGGACATACAGCGCAAGGGGTGGCAGCGCCTTGAATTTGGGACGCGTCAGTGTTGCCGCGGAGAACGCGACGACCGTGGAGGGGCGGTCAGCGCTCATCGGAGTGCCTACGCGCTTCGCGCCCCGGCGTAATTCGCGCTTGGGAGCGGCCCGCTGCGCTCATGCGTACGAATCTCCGCCAGGCGCGCGATGAGCGCGCGCATCGCCTTGCCGCGATGCGACAGCGCATTCTTGCGCTCAAGAGGCAATTCCGCGCCTGTCATTCCGGTGGTTTCGTCTTCGAAATGCGGGTCGTAGCCGAAGCCACCGGCGCCGCGCGGCGCATCGACGATCCGTCCCCACCAGATGCCATCCGCGATCAGCGGCTCGGGGTCCTGCGAATGACGAATCATGACCAGCACGCAATAGTAGTGCGCACGCCGGTTGGACTCGCCCGCCAGCGCGTCGATCAGGCGTTGGTTGTTGCGCGCATCGGAGCGTGGCTCACCGGCGTAGCGGGCGCTTTGGACGCCAGGGGCGCCACCGAGCGCTTCGACGCACACGCCGGAGTCGTCGGCCAGCGCGGGCAGGTCCGCATGGGCGCTCGCATGCCGCGCTTTCGCGAGCGCGTTCTCGACGAAGGTCGCATGCGGCTCCGCGGGCTCGGGGATGCCGAGGTCGCCCTGCGGCACGACATCGAATCCGAGCGGCTCGAGGAGCCGGCGAAACTCGCGTAACTTGCCGGCGTTGCCGGAGGCAAGCACGAGGCGCGTATTCACGGCTTCAGCGCGGCCTTCTGCGCGGCGATCAGCTTGCGGATGCCGCGCGTGCCCAGCGCGACCAGCGCGTTCATCTCGTCCTGCGAGAACGGCGCGCCCTCCGCCGTTCCCTGCAGCTCGACGAACCCGCCGGCGCCGGTCATGACGACGTTCATGTCGGTGTCGCAGCCCGAGTCCTCGGCATAGTCGAGATCGAGCATCGGCGTGCCGTTGACGATGCCGACCGAAACAGCCGCGACGAATTGGCGCATCGGATCGCCCTCGATCAGCTTGCGCTCGCGACACCACGCGAACGCATCCGCCACGGCGACGCACGCGCCCGTGATCGATGCGCAGCGGGTTCCGCCGTCGGCCTGCAGCACGTCGCAGTCGACCCGCAGCGTGCGCTCGCCAAGCGCGGACAAGTCGACGACCGCACGGAGACTGCGACCGATCAGCCGCTGGATCTCCTGCGTGCGCCCGGACTGCTTGCCTTCGGCCGCCTCGCGGCGCATCCGCGTGTTGGTCGAGCGCGGCAGCATCCCGTACTCCGCGGTCAGCCAGCCTTGCCCCTTGCCCTTGAGAAATCCCGGAACGCCTTCCTCCACGCTGGCCGTGCAGAGCACGCGCGTATCGCCGACTGCAATCAGCACCGATCCTTCCGCATGGCGGGTGAAATGCCGGGCGATGGTGATGGGGCGAAGCGCGTCGGGCTTGCGACCGGAATGGCGTGTGCTCATGTGGCGTCCTGAGGACTCGGGGAATTATAGCGACGGCTCGACTGCCGCCGGCCAACGAAAACGGATGATCCTGCGCATTCTGCGGGGTCTATCGAGTCCGATCATCGGCAGTGAGGGCAAAACGAAACCGTCATGCATGGATCACGTCGTTCGGGTGCGCCACCAGCGTGCGGTGATGGCGAGTCCTTGGTCGAGGGTGAATGGAAGGGGTCCGATGCGCTCCACCAGCGGAGCGACATCCAGCTCGAGCGAGCCGCGCACCCGCGCCACCATCGCGCGGCGTCCGGCGAACGCCGCCGCCGCAACAAGCAGCGGTCCCGGCATCGGAACGAGTCGCGCCGGACGAGCGAGCACCGCCGCGATGCGACGCACGAGCTCCGGCGTCGACAGCGCCTCCGCGTCCGCGACGAGCCACGCTCCCGCCGCATCGGCCTGGTGGGCCAGTTGCACGAGCGCATGCACGAGGTTGCCGACATAGAGAAGCTGGCGCCGGTTGTCGATTCGGGAGAGCGGCAGCGGCAGCCCGCGGTCCACCGCCTGCCACAAGGCGAGGAAGTTGCCCCGGACCTGCGGCCCATACACGAGCGGCGGTCGCAGGATCGTGCAGGCCATGGGCGTACCGGCCGCTGCCGCCGTAAGCGCCATCTCCGCATCGCGCTTCGAGCGGGCATAGTCGTCCTCGGGCTTCAAGGGATCGTCGGCGCGAAACGGACGCCCTGGCTCGCTCGCCTCGCCATGGACCTTGATCGTGCTGAGGAACATGAAGTGCGCAACGCCTGCCCGCACTGCGGCCTTCGCAAGCCTTTCCGTCGCAACGGCATTGGCGAGGCGATGCGCCTCGGCCGCGGTCGCGGCATCCTTCTCTTTCACGACATGCGCACGCCCGGCGAGATGAACCAGCGTGGTGACACCGTCCAGCGCGCGTGCGAGTGCATCGTCATCCGCCGCCGCGAGATCGCCGACGGCATGCACGTTCGCATCGCTTTTGCCCGGCGCGGCGCGGACGATCGCGCGGTAACGACGGCCCGCCGCGCGAAGCTCGCTCACCAGGGCCTGGCCGACGAAGCCGGCCGCGCCGGTCACGGCGACCTTTGCCTGCGGATCGGAGGCCGTCATGTCAAGTCGCCTTGGAATTCGTCTGCCCGCACGGTCATACCCATTTCCAGCCGTGCTTGCGATAGAAGCGGAGACCGCTCCGCACGAAATACGCGATGTGCCGCCAGCCTTTGCCTGCCGCGTCGCCGCCGTAGTGAATGATCCGTACCGACGGCACGTACGCCGTCGTGGTCACCTCCGCGAGGCGAACGCTCCAGTCGTAATCCTCGAAATAGAGGAAGTAGGCCGGGTCGAAGCCGCCGGTCCGGTCGATCGCGTCGCGGCGTACGATCATGAACGCGCCCGACATGACCGGCACGCCGAGCACGTCGCGCGGCGGCTTGACGTCCACCAGGTCGCGCATCTCGTAACGATCGAGGCGGCGGCGAAAGAGCGACCGGATGAAGCCCGGCGCGAAACCACGCAGCAGCAGGTCGAGCACCGCGGGATAGCGCTTGCACAAGTGGTGGCGGCGGCCATCCGGACCGCGCACCGCTGGCGCGACGGCACCGACTTCCGGATGCGCATCCAGCCAGCGCACGGCCGTGACGAGCGCGTCCGTAGCGACCTCGACATCGGGATTCATCACCAGGTGATAGTCGGAACCGGTGCCATGCATTGCGAGGTTGTGCGCGGCGCCGTAGCCGATGTTGGAGTGGCCCTGCCGCAGGATCACGCGCACCCCGGTACCTTCGAACCGCGCGTGGCCAAGCTCCTGTACGCGCTCGCCGATGCGCGCATCCTCGCTGTTGTCGAAGAGCGCCACATGAACGGTACGGAGCACGCCCGCCGCGCGCGCTGCGCCGATCGAGAGCTCCAGCTTGCGCAGCGCACGATCGAGCACCCGCAGGTCGGGGCGAAACGTGACGATGCTGACCTGCAGCGACGACGGAAGCACGGTCTACCAGGTGTCGTCGCGGAATCTCACGGGGGCCGAGTTTACCGGTTGGGCGCGACGCGCAGGATAGAATCGCGCGGATGGACGATCCGGACCTTCGATACGACGCCGACACGCTGGTCGCATTCGGTCGGGATTTGCTCGGCTGCGCGGGCACACGCGCCGACATCGCGGACGACGTCGCGGCCATTCTCGTCGAAGGCGATCTCCTAGGGCACACGACGCACGGGCTCGCCCTCCTTCCGGGATACCTGGGCGAAATCGCGAACGGCACGATGCTGGGCGATGGCGAGGCGGGGATCGTCAATCGCCGCGGCGCAGCGCAGACCTGGGACGGCCGCCGGTTGCCGGGGCCCTGGCTCACGCTCCGCGCCATGGATGCGGCGATCGAAATGGCGACAACGGAGGGCACCGGGACGGTGGTGGTGCGGCGCTCACACCACATCGGGTGCCTGGCCGCGTACGTGAAACGCGCGGCCGAGCAGGGCATGGTGGGTCTCGTCTATTGCTCGGATCCTTCCATGGCGAGCGTGGCGCCCTTCGGTGCCGTGTCGCCTGTCTTCACGCCGAATCCGCTCGCCGCGGGCTTTCCCACGTCGCGCGACCCGATCCTGCTCGACATCTCGGCGAGCCTGACCACAAATGGCCTTACCGGCCGATTGCACAAGTCGGGCGAGCGTTTGCCGCATCCGTGGGTACAGGATGCAGAGGGCCGCGCCACGGACGATCCCGGCGTGCTGTTTCGCGAGCCCAAGGGCACCCTCCTGCCATTGGGCGGATTGGACGCGGGCCACAAAGGCTACGCGCTCGCGCTCCTGATCGAGGCCATGACCGGCGGATTGGCCGGGTTCGGACGGGCCGATCCGGCCGAGGGCTGGGGTGCCACCGTTTTCGTGCAGGCGCTCGACCCCTCGGCGTTCGGCGGCGCGGAAGCTTATTCGCGGCAGACGGACTGGCTGGTGGACGCCTGTCACAACGCGTCGCCGCGGCCCGGAGGGCCGCCGGTGCGCGTTCCGGGCGAGAACGGGGTGGCGCGCTGGCGCGAGCAGCGCGCACGCGGCGTCGCGCTGCACCCGTCGATCATGCCGGGGCTTGCACCGTGGGCAAGCAAGTTCGACGTGGCGTTGCCGCGAGCGCGAAACGCCTGATCCGCTATTTCGCCTCAGCGTTCGTTGCAGCGGTCGGGGGACTGACGTGCGCTGCGGTGCCCGCGATGCCGCTGGCGCTCGCCGAATCGTGGTGCACCGCCAGGGCCTGCCGCAACGGCAGAATCGCCATCACGGCGACCAGCATCCAGACGAACAGCACAGGGTCGGCTCGCCTCGAGCGCGTGGCACGCTTCTGCGCCGGCGACGCGACATGCGACAGCGCATTCGGCCCGGCTGCGCGTGAATCGATGCGTAAGGAAGTCATTCTCAGAGTAGGGTTTCGTAGTTTGCGCAGGAATTACCCTTGCTGCGCGAGGGACATGTTCGGATCAACGAGGCTGGGTCCCCGCGTTCGCGGGGAAAACGAGGAAAAGGCGATTCGATTACAAAAGCGATTCGATTCCTCGTGACCGGGGTAGGACGCTCCTGGGGCCAGATGGTTCCAAACGCCGGTACGCAGACGTTCGACGTGTTGCCGGCTTCCGGCCGTCATTCCCGTGTGCGCGGGAATCCGGTGTCGTCGGGCTCAGTTGTCTTTTCGCGTCGCCTCGTCGAGACCCCGCCGCAATTTTCCCACATGCAGCCGGAAGTTTGCCGCAGATGAACGTTTCAAATTGTACGGACGACTAGAATCGCCCCGCAATCGTCCTTCAGGCCGCCTTTTTCATCGCAGCGTCGACGGCTTTTTTCGGATTGACCAGCACGCGGCGCCCATCGGCCGACTTGTCCGACGTGTCGCGGATGAGGTTGATAACGTCCGCGGGCTTGAGCGACGGATTGACGGCCAGGACCTTCGCGGCGAGGTTCGCCACCTGGGGCGAGGCCATCGACGTGCCTGATTCGGCGAGCTTCTCGCCACCGGGAATCACGCTTTCGACCTGATAGCCGTTCGCGTGCACGACGACCGTCTTGCCGTAGCTCGTGAAGGACGCCTCGTCGCCGGCCTTGTCCACCGCGCCCACCGTCAGCAGATTGGGCGCCTCGATGCCCGCCGGAATCTGCTCCGCGAACGTCGAATCGGAGTTCGCGTTGCCGCCCGCGGCGACGAACAGGATTCCCGGGGCGCTGGCGAACGCCTTGGTGAGTGCGTCCTTCTGGATGTCGAAATACTTGCGCGCGATCGTCTTCCGTTCCTCCGTCGTGGCGCCGATGCTGCAGAGCTCGAGGTCGCCCTCGATATCCTTGACGCTGCCGCCCCAGCTCATGTTGACGACCCGGACGCCGTTCTTCTTCATGAAATCGACGTAGGTCTGCATATTGCGGGCGTCACGCTCCGCGAGCTCCTGCGAAGGGCATGGATCGGGACGGAGCGTATGACTGAACTCGATGCGCGCGACGACGAGCTGCGCGTAGGGATTGCCCGCGAGCGCGATGCCCGCGACGTGCGTGCCGTGCATCCAGTTGCCGGTGAGATTGATCTCCTCGATCGCATTCTTGTACTCGTCGGGCTTTAGGCCGCTCAGGAATTTCTTCACCTCGCTGGCTTCGGCGCTGTCGATGTTGGACTGCAGGTCGGAGAATCCTTTGAGCCGCGCCTTCATCTGAGGCACCCTGCTTCGCAGATCGGCGGGGATCGCCTCGAGCTCCCCCGTCGTCGGATTCGAATACCTGTCGAAGGCGATCACCGCGGGCTTGCCGTCTGTGCCCCGCTTGAGCTTCTCAGGAAAGAGCGCCGTGTCGACGCCGCTGTCCCAGATCGCGACGGTGACGGGCGTGTTGGGCTTGCCCCCGGGTAACGTGACGTCGCGCGCGGCCCAGATGTCCGGCTTGTCCACCTTGTGCGCGGCGAGATAGCCGGAGTACGCGCCGACCAGTGTCTCCTTCAGCGGCAGGACGGCGACAATCCGGTAGCGCGCGTTGACGAGCGTCGGCGCGAGATCGGAGGACAGCGACCCGGCCTTGTCCACCGCCGGCTGCAGCACCTCCCGGATGTACCCGAGCGCAAGCGCCTCGCTCAGAATCTCGGTGCCGGCCTTCGCTTCCTTGACCTCGTTCTGCACGAGCTCGTAGGGCATCGTGTCGAGCTCGGCCGCGACCATCCGCCCCACCTCCGCGCGATACGCGTCGGACGTGCGATTGCCAACCTTGCGCTCGGCGGCGATCATCGCGCGGATCGCGAGTCCGGACATCAGCTTGTCGGCGGGCTTCTCTTCGAGATCCCGGATCTTCAACGCCTCCTTCTGCGCGTCGTCGTAGCGGCCGTCGAGATAGTCAAGCCTCAGCACGACTCCTAGCAGTTGCCGCAGCATCGCCTTGTCCGCGATGTCGTAGCGATCGAGGATGGACTCGGTATCGCGTCGCACGGCGGCGGCGAACACTCGAAACTTCGCGTCGTCGCGAATGATGTCCTCCAGCTTGCCGTCGATCTTGTAGGTGAAGCGCGGCAGGTCGGCCGCCTTGTCGATGCGCTTCCGCTCCTGTGCGAGCGCGCTGCCGGCGAGCGCAAACGCGAGCACCAGTGTCACCAATCGGGTCATCACGGCGAGAGCCTCCAAACGTAGTGGGGGCAAGTCTAGGAACCTGAAGTTAACCGAATCTTAAGCACGCGCAGCCCTCGCGACGAAAGCGGCATTGGGCGAGGCGGCCAGTGTACCCGGGGCGTGCTCGACTCGAGGACCCGGCGACGAAGCGCGGCCGGGTGCGACGAAGCGTCCCACGGCGCGCCGGGCGGACCGCACGCGCGGCCGCCGTCCGTGGCATCGCTTTTCACAGATTCTCCACACTTCGAATTGCATCCGCGAACTAGACTCGTTGCCACAACATGATGCGGGCACCAGGAGGCTTGGCCAGGGTCGATTCGAGCAAAGCGACCGATGCCGACACCACGGAGATTTTTCATCGATGCACCCAGTCGCGAAACGAACGCCGCTGTCCGACGCCGACGCCACGCTGTCGGAAACGCTGGCGCTACTGTCCACGCGCGAGTTCAGGCTGTATCGCGTCGAAGGGTTGCGTGAGCGGGCCCGCGGCAGCGCGGGGCTCGGGCTCGCGCTATGCAGCTGCACCGTCTCGGCCCACGGCGGGGAGATCGCCGCGAAGCCATCTCCGCTGGGCGGCCTGTGGATCGAGATCGCCCTTCCGTTGGCGCAAGCGTAATGCCGGCGACGCTTTCCACCAGGGACACCGTGCTGGTCGTCGAGGACGAGCCGAAGCTCGCGCAGGTGCTGGTCGACTACCTCAAGCTTGCCGGTTTCGCCAGTGCGTGGATCGCGCACGGCGCGACGTCGTGGCCGCCGTGCGCTCGGAGCCGCCGCGAATGGTGCTCGTGGACCTGATGCTGCCGGGGCGCGACGGTTTGTCCATCTGCCGCGAGCTCCGCACGTTCACGCGCGTGCCCATCACCATGGTGACGACGGAACGGTCTAGCGCGTCCCGATGGCGACGCGCGGAATCCCCGCAAGGTCGCGCGCGCTTTCGAGCTCGCCGAACGCCGCCGCCTCCATCAGTGCTTTCACGTCGGCTGCCTGGTCATGACCGTGCTCGACGATCAGGGAGCCGCCCGTCACGAGCCGCGACGGCGCGCCCGCGACGATCGTCGCAAGCGCGGACAGGCCGTCGCCGCCGGGTGTCAGTGCTGCGATCGGCTCGAATCGCACGTCGCCTTCACCGAGGTGGCGATCCGTCGCAGCGATGTACGGTGGATTGCTGACGATCATGTCGAACGCGCCCGCCGAGGCTTGCAGTGCCGCGTCGTCGTACCAGTCGGCGCAGATGAACTCGACATTGAAGATGCCGGTGCGGCGCGCATTGGTGCGGGCCACCCACAACGCAGGCTCGCTCGAATCGGTGGCGATCACGGCCGCGTCGGGCCGCTCCTTTCCGATCGCGAGCGCAATGGCGCCGGATCCCGTGCCAAGGTCGAGGATGCGAAGCGCGCGGTCGCGCGGCAAGCGGGCCAGCGCCTGCTCGACCACCGTCTCGGTTTCGGGGCGCGGTATCAGGACATTCGGCGTGACGATGAGCGACAGTCCCCAGAACTCGCGCAATCCCGTCAGGTAGGCGACCGGCTCGCCGCTGCGCCTGCGCTGCGCCAGCGCAAAGAATTTATCGGCATGCTCGCGGAGGACCGCATCGGTCGCGTGCGCGGCGAGTCCGGCGCGACTGGTGCCCAAGGTATGCGCGAGCAGCACCTGCGCGTCGATCGGCGCCAGCCCGGACTGCGCCAATGCCTGGCGGATGGTGAGCGGCGTCACGCCGATCTTTCGGCGGCGAACAGACGCAGCCGTTCACCGTAGTAGCGCGTCGTCCAGCCCTGGTCTCGCAGGCCTGCCTTGTGCAGCACGCGCTGCGACGCCCGATTGCCGCGGCGCGTGACGCCGATGATGCGGTCGAGACCGAGGTCCTCGAAGCCATAGCGGCGAAGCTCCGTCGCGCCCTCGGTTGCGAAGCCGTGTCCCCAGGCTTCCTGCAGCAGCCGATAGCCGATCTCGACGTCGCAAGTGGGAGGGCAGTATTTGAGCGAGAACCAGCCCACGAATGCGCCGGACGCGCGATGCGAGGCGTGCCAGACGCCCAGCCCGTACCAGCTGCGGCGGTAGCGGGCGGCGCGTGCGAGCGCCTCCTCGACCTCCACGCAGGTCTGCGGCTTGCCGCCGTTGATGTACTTCGTGACCCGCGGATCGCTGTTGAGACGCATGAGATCGTCGAAATCATCCGGCGTGAACTCGCGGAAATCGAGGCGCAGCGTCTGCATCCAGGGCAAGTTCATGGCGCCGCTCCGCTCACCACCTCCTGCGCAAGCAGCGCAGCGTCGTAGCGCTCGCGCGTCTGGATGAAGAAACGCATCTCGCGCTCGTAGTGGAAGGCGGTGCCCGCATCCTGAAATCCGATTTTCCGCAGCACACGCTGCGAGGCCGCGTTTTCGTCGAAGGTCAGGCCGACGATGCGCGCAAGCCCCAGCATGGCGAATCCGTGCTCGACCACCGCATGCGCGGCTTCGGTCGCGAATCCCTGTCCCCACGCGGCGTGCTGCAGCCGGTAGGCGATCTCGATGTCGCTCCCGTCGGACAGTGGAAACAGCCCGCACGCGCCGACGAACGCTCCGTCGACCCGGCGGCCAACATGCAGGAGACCCAGGCCGGGATGGTCGGCCGCGTAACCGACGATCCGGTCGAGGGCCTTCACGACTTCGTCGCGCGTGCGCGGACCGGCACCGGTGCCGATGTAGCGCATCACGCGCGCGTCGCCATCCGTCGCGAAGAGATCGTCCACGTCGCTGCGAGTGAACGGCCGCAGGTGCAGGCGCCGCGTGGCAAGGCGCGGCCCGCTGGCGTTCACCGGTCCTCGCCCGCGAGCGCCGCGAGCTGCTCCGCCTGGAATTCCTGCGCGAGTGCCGTGACGATCTCGTCCAGATCGCCGTCCATGATGGCGTCGATCTTGTACAGGGTCAGGTTGATGCGATGATCGGTCACGCGGCCCTGCGGAAAATTGTAGGTGCGGATGCGCTCGCTGCGGTCACCCGATCCGATGAGGCTCTTGCGATGCGCAGCCTCCTTCTGCTGCCGCTCCCGGCGTTCCTTCTCGACCAGACGCGAAGCCAGTACGGACATTGCCTGCGCGCGATTGCGATGCTGCGATCGATCGTCCTGGCATTCCACCACCAATCCCGTCGGCAGATGCGTGATTCGCACGGCCGAATCGGTCTTGTTGACGTGCTGGCCGCCGGCGCCGGAGGCGCGAAACGTATCGATGCGCAAGTCCGCGGGGTTGATCGTGATGTCCGCGACCGGGTCGGCCTCCGGCAGCACGGCCACCGTACTGGCCGACGTGTGGATGCGACCCTGCGCCTCCGTTTCAGGGACCCTTTGCACGCGATGCCCGCCGGATTCGAACTTGAGCTTCGCGTACGCGCCGTGACCGACGATCCGCGCGATCGCCTCCTTGTAGCCGCCGAGGTCCGACTCGGAAGCGGAGATGAGCTCGACCTTCCATTTCTTGCGCTCGGCGTAGCGCGCATACATCCGGAAGAGCGCGCCCGCGAACAGCGCCGACTCGTCGCCACCCGTGCCGGCCCGTATCTCGACGAACACGTTGCGCTCGTCGCTGGGATCCTTCGGCAACAGCATGGCCTGCAGCTCGCCCCCGATCCGCTCGATCCTCGTCGCGGCCCCTGCGCGCTCTTCCTCGGCCAGCGCCTTCATCTCGGGATCGTTGCCGAACAGGGTCGCCGCCGCTAGATCGGCCTCCGCCTGCTCGAATTCGCGAAAGCGCGCCACGACAGGATCGATGTCCGCATGCTCCTTCGACAGCGAGCGGTAGCGGTCCATGTCACGCGTGGCGTCCTCGGCCGCGAGCAGATGGTTGAGCTCGACGAGGCGCGACGCGAGCTGGTCGAGCTTGCGGCGAAGGGAAGTTTTCATTTCCGGCACATCGATTCGAGGAAGGTCATGCCATTGCCGCCGTCATCCCCGGGCGAGCGGGAATCCATTGCATCAGTCAAAGCCGAGGAGCCCGCGGTCGCGGGGACGGCAGGATAGGTTGCGGCGCTAAGGCTCGCCCGGCGATTCGTCGGGGAGCTTGT
>Ga0070665_100003874_pt1 | contig 15823 bp, 12 predicted proteins | sample KBSS13metaG_FD_65862 | JGI IMG/M metagenome (GOLD analysis project Ga0070665, IMG submission 65862) | Switchgrass rhizosphere microbial communities from Kellogg Biological Station, Michigan, USA - KBS S1-3 metaG | ecosystem: Host-associated > Plants > Roots > Rhizosphere > Soil ... | reverse complement strand
CCTGGCGATCGACCTGATCAACGGCAGCGAGCTGCTGCGCGAGTGGGTGGACGATCCGGCGTCGACGCCCGCCGACCTCGACAAGCTGGCCGCGCGCGACGAGGCCGAGTGGGCCGAGCAACGCGCCGACATCCTGCTGTACCGCTGAAAAAAGCAGCCGGGAACGGGTTCAATTCCCGTTCCCGGCTGCGAGGCTGGGGGACTATCAGCCTGCGTTACTGGTCTTGGCGGTCCTGGTCTCGTGCAGCGCGGTCAGCATGGGCTGGTTGATCCGGCGCACCGCGTCCGCGAGCACCTGGTTCACGCACTTCTCGGTACGCGCGCGCACTTCGAGCGTGCGATGGCCGCCCGCGGTGTCGTCGCATACCGCGCGGGCCGCGGACTTGACCTTCTTGTAAAGGACTTCCGCGTCAGCCTCGTTGCTGATCTGCACTTCGGAAAACTTGATCGCGATGTCCGCCGAGGTGGCGGTGCGATCCGCGGCGACGGCGTTGCCGGTGGCGAGCAGAATCGCGGTCACGAAGGCCGCGCTGCCGATGGAAATCTTGTTTGAGATCGAATTCATGTCCTGTTCCTCCTCGTCTACGAGATGTTTGTCGAACTCGTAGCTAGGACTTTGTGGATGGCAGATCCGTTGCATCGGAATTCTCGAATTACGCCGAGTCGAGTGCTGCGGGCGGCGAGAGGTGATGGACTGGACAGAATGAAACGTCCAGTCCACCGCCTCGTCATTCCACCTGCTCGAGGGTGACCGTCGGCACGAGCACTTCGACGCTCGGCACGAGGATGCTGACACTCGGCGTCAGCGCGGCGTGATTCGCGGCACGCGCATCGACGCTCACCAGCAGCAGGGTCGTGATCAGGATCGCGCCGGCGCTGGAGACGAAATGTTCGTAAGCGCGACGCAGCAGGAATTCAATTGAGCGAGTCATGGCTGTTACCTCCGTTGAGAATGACCAGCCGATGACGCGTGCCTGACTACGCTTGCCGGCGTTAGTCGTGAGTCCGAAACGTGTCGATCGGGACGCTTATATAGACGCGCGACCCCCCGAAACGGTTGCAATGAGTAACCAAAGATTCACGGGGCAAAGTGTCCGCGGGTGTCCGCGATGCGGACACTGTCGAAGAGGTTTGAACCTCTCTATCTCTTTCGGGAGAGCAGGCTCAGCAGGGCGGCCGCGGCTTTCGCGTGGCCGCCCAGCTTGCCGTCCTGCCAGGCGGTGAACACGGCCGGATTGATGTACGACTTGCGACACACCGCCGGTGTATTGCGCAGCCCGGACGCGACTTCTTTCACCACGGTGTTGATGCACTGGCGCAAGGCGCGCTCGGTGCGGCGCTCGGGCAGCGGCAGGCGGCCGAGCAGCGTCAGGGCGTGCAGCGTGGCGTGCCAGGTGCGGAAATCCTTGGCGGTGAACTCTCCGCCCATGCGCTCGCGCAGGTAGTCGTTGACCTGGCCCGAACCGACGGAGTGGCGCTTGCCCTCGTCGTCCAGGTACTGGAACAACGCCTGGCCGGGCAACTGCTGGCAGCGACGCACCAGTTTCGCGAGCCGCGGGTCTTCGATGAGCACATCGTGTTCGGCGCCGCCCTTGCCACGAAAGCGCAGCAACACCCGGCCGCGCCCCGGATAGCGCACGTGTCGGTCGCGCAGGGTAGTCAGGCCGAAGCTGCCGTTGTCGCGCGCGTACTCGGCATTGCCCACGCGCACCTGGGTCGAGTCGAGCAACTTCACCACCAGCGCGAGCACCTTCTCGCGTGGCAGGCCGGGTAGTTTGAGGTCGCGGCGAAGCGCGGCGCGCAGCCGGCCCAGCGACTTGCCGAAGTCGCGCATGCGCGAATGCTTGTGGTCGTCGCGCGCCACGCGCCAGTCCGGGTGATAGCGGTACTGCTTGCGACCACGCGCATCGCGGCCGGTGGCCTGCAGGTGGCCGCGCGGATTGGCGCAGATCCAGACGTTTTCGTATGCCGGTGGGATGGCCAGCTTCGCGATGCGCGTCAGCGTGCGGGGGTCACGCATGCGCCGCCCCGCGGCGGTGACGTAGTAAAAGCGTGGTGGCGCCTTCCGTGGACCGGGACGGCGGACGCGGCGTATGCCCCGCGCATCATCGCTGACGTAGACGAGACCTCGGGGAACCGGTGGCATGGATCGAGCCTGCCGGCCGGGTGGTGGCGCGGCTGTAGGCGGCGATCACGCCGCTCAACATTTCACGACGGGGTTGTACGTCAGCCATTGGCGCGCGCGTTGTTCGGTTTCGAAGAAACGCACGGCGTTGTGAGTGCGATGCTCGCGCACCAGTTCGCTGAACCGGCCACCATAGGCCTGCGCATCCGCGATCACGATGGCCAGCCGCACGCGGTAGTTGGTGAACTTCTGCAGCACTTCGCCGGCAAGCCCGGTGCGCAGGTCGAAAAAGTCCGGGCCGAGCTGGCTCTCGTCAATAAGCAGGCCGCCGCTGTCCATGCCGGCGCCCAGTGCCGTCGCGATGTCGGTGGTCTCGCGGATCGCCAGAGTCACTATTCAGCCGACTCCGCGCCGGCCGCCACGAACGCGAGATCACTCATGTTGACCTTGGCCAGATCGAACTTCTTCGCCGAGGCCAGCATGCGCAGCAGTGCCTGTGCGATGGGCATGACGGGTTTCTTGTCGCCGGGTTTGACCTTCATGAAGCGCACCGGGTTGATGCGCGCCACCACGTAGCTGCGCAGGTAGGGCGACTTCATGCCGCGCTTCTGCAGGTCCTCGACGATGCGTTTCACCTCGGTGTCGATTTCCGCGAGGCGCTTGGCATAGCCCTCGCGTTCGCGCAGTGCCGCGGGCAGCGGCTTGGTGGTCAGGCGGTCCACTTTCTTCAACACCGGGTTGTACGCGCCGCCGCCGAAGCGCAGGTTGTCTTCGTACACCAGTCCGAGCGTGAGTAGTTCGGCCGCCTCGAACTCCGCCGCCAGCGAGGCCTCGGTGCGCGACGGCTCGCGCTTCGCGAGGTTGCGCGCCATTCGCACCACTTCCAGTGATTTGTCCTTGAGGTTGTGCGCCTTCTCGGTGTTCAGCGCGAGGATTCGATACGAGAGCGTTTCGTCCGGTGAGATCAGCACGGTGATCTGCTTGAGCCCAAGCACCTTGGCGGCGGCCAGCCGATGTCGTCCGTTCGGCGTCCAGAAGCGGCCGTCCTCGCCGCGCACCACGATCAGCGGGTCGAGAAATGCGGCAGTGTTCTCGATGGCCTCGGCGAGGCGCTTGGCATGCGTGGGCGAGAGATCGCGCTGAAAAGGTGTGGGCTGCACCGCGCTGAAGGGCAACGACGCCAGCAGCAGCGGTCGACCGCCGAGCGGTTCGCGATAGGCACCCAGAGGTGCGCCGCCGGCCTGGCGCACCAGCTCCACGACCGCGGCGATGTCCGCGTGATCGAGGGGCAGGGCGACCTCGGTAGCGGCGAGTCCGCGCTTGACCGCGCTCGGGGCCAGGCTGGGTTTGCGTTTCGTCTTCTTAGCCGCCGACTTTTTCTTCGCCGCCATGTTCGTTCCCGTTGAGGTTTCCCAGGATGATGCGCGCCGCGCGCGCGTAGGTGAAATAAGCCCAGGCCCAGTTGATGAGCACGATGAGCCGGCTGCGAAAGCCGATCAGAAAGAAGATGTGGAGCGTCAGCCAGAACCACCACGCGAAGATTCCGGAGAAGCGCAGGTTCGGCAACTGCGCCACGGCCGAGTGCCGTCCGATGGTGGCCAGCGCGCCCCAGTCCCGATATCGGAACGGCGTCGTCGCGTGGCCGCCGATGCTCGCCAGAATGTTCTTCGCCACCTGCGTGCCCATCTGCTTGGCGGCTGGCGCGACGCCCGGCACGGGCCTGCCATCCACCTGCAGGCTGGCGAGATCGCCGGCGACGAATACTTCGGCGTGGCCGGGCACGGACAGATCGGGCAACACGCGCACGCGGCCGGCGCGATCCAGTTCCGCGCCTAGCTGCTTGCCCAGCGGCGAGGCCGCCACGCCAGCCGCCCAGAGAATGGTGTGCGCGGCGATGCGCTCGCCGCCGCACACCAGGAAGCCGTCGCCGATGTCGGTGACCGCCTTGCCGGTGAGAACCTCGACACCGAGATGCTCGAGCTGCGTGCGCGCCTTGGCGGACAGTGTTTCGTCCAGCGCCGAAAGCACGCGCGGCCCGGCCTCGATGAGCAGCACCCGTGCCTGGCGCGAATCGATGTGGCGGAATTCGCGCGCCAGCGTGTGCCGCGCGATCTCGGCCAGCGTGCCCGCGAGCTCGACGCCGGTCGGCCCGCCGCCAATCACGGCAAAGGTCAGGCAGGCATCGCGTTCAGCCGCGTTCGAGTCCGCCTCGGCGCGCTCGAAGGCTTCCAGGATGCGGCGACGGATCACGAAGGCGTCGTCGAGATTCTTGAGGCCGGGAGCGAACCGCTCCCATTCGTCGTGCCCGAAGTAGGCATGCGTCGCGCCGCTCGCGACCAGAAGATAGTCGTAGTCGATGGCGCGCTCACCGACCCGCACCTGGCGCGCGGCCATGTCGATGCGCGTGACTTCGCCCATGAGCACGGTGACATTGCGTTGCTTGCGCAGGATGTATCGCAGCGGCGCGGCGATCGACGGCGCGGCCAGGCCGGCGGTCGCGACCTGGTAGAGCAGCGGCTGGAACAGGTGGTGGTTGCTGCGATCGATCAGCGTGATCTCCACCGGGGCCTTGCGCAGGTGCCGCACGGCCCACAGGCCGCCGAATCCACCACCGATGACCACGACGCGTTTCATGCGACAAAACTTAACCGAAACGCGAACGTATCGCCGCGCTAAAATGTTGTGTCGCCTTAAGTCGAAGTTATGAACACCATCAAGCAGCAAGACCTGATCGCGAGCGTCGCCGACGCCTTGCAGTACATCTCGTACTACCACCCGCCGGACTACATCCGCGCGCTCGGGAAAGCTTATGAACTCGAGCAATCGCCGGCGGCGCGCGATGCCATCGCGCAGATCCTCACCAATTCACGCATGTGCGCCGAGGGCCGGCGGCCGATCTGCCAGGACACGGGCATCGTCATGGTGTTCGCGAAGGTCGGCATGAACGTGCGCTGGGAAGCCGGGCTGTCGTTCGAGGAGATGATCAACGAGGGCGTGCGCCGCGCCTATCTACATCCGGACAACAAGCTGCGCGCGTCGATCGTCGCGGACCCGAACTTCACGCGCAAGAACACGCGCGACAACACGCCGGCCGTGATCCACACGCGGCTGGTGCCGGGCGACGAGGTCGAGATCACCGTCGCGGCCAAGGGCGGCGGTTCGGAGAACAAGTCCAAGTTCGTGATGCTGAACCCGTCGGATTCGCTGGTGGACTGGGTCATCAAGACCGTGCCGCTGATGGGTGCCGGCTGGTGCCCACCGGGCATGCTGGGCATCGGTATCGGTGGCTCGGCAGAAAAGGCCATGTTGCTCGCCAAAGAGTCGCTCATGGAGCCCATCGACATGGCGGAGCTCAAGGCTCGCGGACCGCAGTCGAAGACCGAAGAGCTGCGCATCGAGCTGTACGAAAAGGTGAATGCCCTCGGCATCGGCGCTCAGGGCCTGGGCGGCCTGTCTACCGTGCTCGACGTGAAGATCTTCGAATACCCGACCCACGCGGCCTCGAAGCCCGTCGCCATGATCCCGAACTGCGCCGCGACGCGGCACGTGCACTTCACCCTCGACGGCACGGGCCCCGCGCAACTCGAGCCGCCGAAACTTTCGGACTGGCCGAAAATCGACTGGAAGCCCGCGCCCGATGCGCGCCGCGTCAATCTCGACACGCTGACGCCCGCCGAGGTCGCGACCTGGAAGCCGGGTGAGTCGTTGCTGCTGAACGGCCGGATGCTCACCGGGCGCGATGCCGCGCACAAGCGCATCGCCGACCTGTTCGCGAAGGGCGAGGGCCTGCCGCCCGGCGTCGATTTCCGCAACCGCGTCATCTACTACGTCGGCCCGGTGGACCCGGTGCGCGGCGAAGTCGTGGGCCCGGCCGGCCCGACCACCGCGACGCGCATGGACAAGTTCACCGAGATGATGCTGGAGAAGACCGGCCTCATCGCCATGGTCGGCAAGGCCGAGCGCGGACCCACCGGCGTCGAGGCGATCCGCAAACATCGCGCGGCGTACCTGATGGCCGTGGGCGGCGCGGCCTACCTGGTGTCGAAGGCCATCAAGGCTTCGCGCGTCGTGGCGTTCGAGGATCTGGGCATGGAAGCCATCTACGAGTTCACCGTGGAGGACATGCCGGTCACCGTCGCGGTGGATGCGAATGGCACCTCGGTGCACCAGACCGGTCCGGCGGAGTGGAGCCAGAAGATCGCCGTGGGGATTGGCCCCAAAAGGTCACTTGGTGCCGAACCTCGTTGAGGTAGTGGCGGAGGTCACTGGCTGGGTGAGGTTCGGCACCAAGTGAGCTTTTGGGGCCAATCCCCTCTCTAACTACCCCGCGGGAACCAGCAACTCACCACCGTCCCGCGCGCTCTCGCGCTCTCGATGCGCAGGCTGCCGGCCATCATCTGCGCGCGGTAGTGCATGATGCGCAGCCCCAGGCCCTTGGACTGCTGCGTCGCCGGATTGAAGCCGTTGCCGTTGTCCTCGATGCGCAGCAGCCCACGCTCGGCGTCGAAGCGCAGCGCAATAGACACCTGCCCGGCGGCGCCGTGTTGCGCGGCATTGGTGACGGCCTCCTGCGCGATGCGGTACAGGTGCAGGGCATTCACCGATTCGAGCCCGCGATCGAGCCGGTCGTCGGCCTCGCAACGCACGTTGATGTGGAACATCGCCGACAGGCGCCGCGCCAGTTCCACGAGCGCCAGTGCCAGGCCGCCGCGATCGAAGGTGACCGGTGACAGGCCGCGCGCCAGCGCACGCGTGGTGAAGATCGCGTCGTTGACCAGCAGCGCGATCTCCTCGATAGACGCGGAAAGCCCCGGTGCCTCGCGTTCGGCGCGGTTCTCGAGGCCACGCAGCAGCAGTGCGATGCCGGTGAGCTCCTGGCCGAGGCCGTCGTGCAGGTCGTTGCCGATGCGTTGCTGTTCGCGGTTGCTGGCTTCGAGCACTTCTCGCTCCAGCAGCCGGCGCGTGGTGGCGTCCTGCAGCACCGTCAGCCAGAAACGTTCACCCCGCAGCACCAGCGAGGTGATCGCCGCTTCCACGAACAAGGTGGCATCGCCTTCCTGCGAACCGCGCACCATGAGCTCGCTGACCAGCGGCGCGCCGGTGCTGGCGGTGGCCTGGTCGGCGGACTCGGCGATGCGACGGTCGAGCGGCGGATCGCAAGGCAGGGCGCGCAGGTGCTTGCCGATCAGCGAGCCGGCGACGGTGCCGAACATGCGGTCGAGCGCCGGGTTGGTCATGCGGATGACGCCGGCGCTGTCGGAGAGCACCACGCCCTCGTGCATCACCTCGATGGCCAGCGCCTGGCTGCGCAGCACTTCCTCGCTCACCTTGCGATCGGTGATGTCGTGCACCACGCCGATGTAGCGCTCCACCGTACCGTCGAAGCCGATCACCGGCTGGTTCGCCAGGTGGATCCAGCGCGTGTCGCCGCGGAAGGTCTTCAATGCGAGCTCCATTTCGGTGCGCTCGCCCTCCCGTATTCGCTTGCGCCGCTGAATGGCGCCGGCGTGATCGGCGGGCAGGAAGAACGAGCGCCAGCCGACGCGGTTGAGATCCTCGATGGTGCAGCCGAAAAAGGTTTCGAAACCGGGGCTGGCCCAGATCACCTGGGTTTCACCCGCCTCATCGACCGTGGCTTCGTAGACGAAGCCGGAGGTCAGTTCGGCCACGGTGCGATAGCGGAACTCGCTTTCGCGCAACGCATCGCCGGCCTGCTTGCGCTCGGTGATGTCCACCGCCACGCCCACCAGCCGCGTGAACTTGCCGGTGGATGGCTCGGCGATGGGGCGGTTCTTCACTTCCACCCAGCGGATCTGGCCGTCCGCCCTGCGGATCTTCACCAGGAACTCGATGGTCTCGCCGGCGAGATAACGCTGCGTGCGCGCGATGCTCGCTTCTTCCCAGCCTTCGCCCACATGGAAACTCTTCCAGCCGAGGCGCCGGTACTCCTGCTCGTTGCAGCCGTAGACGCGCTCGGTGCCATGCACCCACTCGAGCTCGTAGACTCCCGCGGCGTTCATGACGTACTCGTGCACCGCGCCCGCGGACAGATCGGCGACCGTGCGGTAGCGCGCGTGGTTCAGCAGCAGGATGCGTTCGTTTGCCTTGCGCCAGGAGATGTCGCGCGAATGCGCGATGACGCCCACCACGGCGGGATTGCCGAGCGCATTGACCGCGACGCTCTCCAGCCAGCACCAGCTGCCGTCGCGATGACGGAAGCGGTACTCGAAGCGGTTCAGGTCCTGCGGCGTGATCTCAGAGGCCATGACTGCGCGGAATCGTTCGCGCATCGCGTCGGTGTCATCCGGGTGCAGGAATTCGGCGGCGTTGCGGCCTAATAAATCAGACACCGCGTAACCGAGGTAGCGCGTCACCGCTTCGTTCACATAAGTGAAAGCGCCGCTCGCATCCTGCACGGTGATGATTTCGAGGGCATACTCCGTGAGCGCGCGCAGGCGGGCGTCGGAATGATCGACGGCCAGGGCCCCGAGGGCGGTAAGAGTTGCTGTTTTGGTAGGGACCATAGGCCGCGCGACTGATTCTAATCTTTAGTGCGGGTTCCTCTGACGCGCGAACTCATTCGTCGCGTGATTACCACGGTATTGCCCTTCGTTTCACCGCAAATTAACTGCCCTTGTGTTGTTTTGGGTACAAGCCGTGGTAGGCTCCGCCGCATTGCAGGAGTTTGAAGCGTTCCGTATTTGCCGTATTGGCGGGTCTCCCCATGGCGTGGACCCGACCGCGAGCTATTGCGCGCTCGTTCTTCACGGCATCTGACGTCGCCAATCCCTCTTGTAACCCCGATGCGCGGTGCGCACCGGGAACAACACATTGCGGGGACAAAAATTATGAGACTGAACTCAGGTCACTTCCGTGAAAACCTGGTCGGCACGGCGGTTCGCCGTACGCTGCTGGCCGCCGCTATTGCGGCCGGTGGCGCGTTGCCCACCGTGGCTTTCGCACAGGAAGCACCAGCCACCAAAGATCAGGCGATGGAGGAAGTGGTCGTTACGGGCTCCATCCTGCGTCGCACTGATGCCGAGACACCGTCTCCGGTGACTGTGCTCAGCGCTGACACGCTGGCCGAACGCGGCATCAACACTGTTTCAGAAGCCATTCAACGTCTCTCGGCGAACAACGCCGGCACCATCCAGCAGGGCTGGAACACGGGCTTCAACTTCGCGGCCGGCGCCAACGCCCCGGCGCTGCGTGGTCTGACCGTGCAAGCCACTCTGTCGGTGGCCGACGGTCTGCGCCTGGCTCCGTATCCGCTCGCGGACGACGGCCATCGCAACTTCGTCGACCTGAACACGATTCCGAACGCCATCGTCGAACGCATCGAAGTGCTGCGTGACGGCGCCTCGTCCACGTACGGCGCCGACGCCATCGCGGGCGTGATCAACGTGATCACGAAGAAGGAAATCCAGGGTCTGCACATCGGCGGTTCGACCGGCCTGTCCGAAGACGGCGGCGGCGATGAAAACCGCATCGACCTGACCTGGGGCTATGGCGACCTCGAAAGCCAGGGCTTCAACTTCTACGTCAGCGGCGAATACCAGAAGCAGGATCCGCTGTGGGCGCGTGATCGCGGCTATCCGTTCAACACGCAGGATTGGAGCAGGAAGTGCGGCGCCTCGGGCAGCTGCATGCACAACCTGAACTGGAACGGCGTTTCGTCCGAAGACGGCAACTACAACGGCTTGTTCTCGACCCCGGGCGTGACCCTGGTTCGCCCCGCGGACGGCCTCATCCTCGACGGCACCGGATCGGTCGCGGGTGGCGTTGCCCAGCGTGACACGAATGGCAACCTGGTTCTCGACGCCAACGGCAACGTCATTCCGACGCGGCTGCGCTACCAGTATCTGAACCCGGGTGCGGGTTGCCGTGAGTTCAACACGGTGGCACTCAGCGCGGCTCAGCAAGGAACGTCCTCGCCGGCGAGCGTTTGCGAGGTCAATTTCCAGAGCAAGTACATCATGTTGCAGCCGGAGATCAGCCGGCAGGGAATTTCGTCGCGTTTCACCGCCAACGTCGGTGAGAACTCGCAGTTCTACATGATGGCGAACTTCTACAAGACGGATACCGCTGCCTCGTTCACGCCGCTGGGCTTCAACGGTCTGCCGACCGTGCCGCGTCCCCAGGGCATGGACAACTACAACGTGATCCTGCCGGTGTACGTCTGCTCGACGGGCAAGGGCACGATTGACGGCGCCAACACCGGTTGCACCGCCGCCAACGGCACGCTGAACCCGTACAACCCGTTCGCTGGCGAAGGCCTGCGCGCGCAGGTGAACCTGCGTTCGCCCTACGGCCGTACCGAAGAAACCAGCTCGCGCGCTCTGCGCGGCGTGGTCGGAATCGAAGGTTCGTTCGCGGACAGCTGGCGCTACTCGGCGGACTTCACCGCGTCGGAAGTGGGCCTGGATCGCGACGAAGGTAACTACTTCATTCCGCAGCGAATCATGGATGTCGTGGCACGTGGCACGTTCAACTTCTCGGATCCGTATGCGAATGACCAGGAAACCTGGGATTACATCGCGCCGAAGAAGCAAGAGCACCACACCTCGCGCCTGTGGCAGGTGCAGGGCACCGTGAGCAAGGAAATCGTCGATCTGCCCGGTGGTCCGCTGCAGGCGGCCGTCGGTCTGTCGTATCGCGAGGAAGAGCTGACGCAGAACAGCGCCAACCCGCCGAACGATTCCGCTCCGTACGAGCGCTATTACTCGATCAACGCGGTGGGCGCGGCGGGTGAGCGCACGGTGAAGTCGGGCTTCTTCGAAATCAGCGCGCCGGTCCTCGAGTCGTTGGAGTTCATGGCTTCCGGTCGGTACGACGAGTACTCCTCCGGCCAGTCGAACTTCTCGCCGAAGGTGGGCTTCAAGTTCACGCCGATCGAACAGATCGCCGTGCGCGGCACCTGGTCGGAAGGCTTCCGTATCCCGAGCTTCAACGAAGCCTATGGTCTGCCGACCACCGGCTACGTCACGGCGACGGTCAATTGCACCACGGCTGCTGCCTACTGCGCCGCACACGGCAACAACGCGTATGCGACCAACCCGTACAGCGTGGGTCTGACCAGCGTCGGTAACCCGGAACTGGATCCCGAAGAGTCGACCTCGTTCACCGCGGGTCTCGTGATCGAGCCGATGAGCAACCTGAGCTTCACCATCGACTACTGGAACATCGAGGTCGACGGCCTGATCAAGGGTGTGACCGCGGGTGCCAACCTGATCAACCAGTGGTACACCACGGGTGGTGATCCGGGCATCCCGGGCATCGTGATGCTCCCGGGCGCTCCTGACCCGGCCAACCCGAACGCGCAGCCGCAGCTGGGCTTCATCCAGGCTTCGTTCGCGAACCTGGAAAGCCAGAAGGCTGACGGTATCGACATCGGTGCCAACCTGAGCCTGCCCATCGGTGACTCCGTCACGTGGCGCAGCTCGCTCGACGCTTCGTACATGATGAAGTTCGAGCAGATCAAGGAAGACGGCACGGTGCAGCGCTACGACGGTACGCTGAGCCCCTGCGACGTGACCTCCTGCTCGGGTACGCCGAAGTGGCGTGGTTCGTGGCAGAACACGTTCGAGTTCGGCGCGACCTCGGTCTCGCTGACCGCGTACTACACCAGCGGCTACGACACCGCGTCGGTCGACTACGATGGCGTCAAGGGTGATTGCGAAGGCAACGCTGCCAACGCGATCTCCACCGCCACCTACGCCGACGGCACGCCCGTCAACTGCACGCAGCCCGCGCAGTGGAACGCCGACCTCACGGCTCGTCACACGTTCAACGACAAGTACACGGTGTTCGCCGAAGTACTCAACGTCCTGGACATCGAGCCCGAGTTCGATCCGTCGGCTGCCTATGCTCTGTTCGGCTTCAACCCCGCCTGGGGTGGTCCGAACATCATGGGTCGCTACTTCCGCGTTGGTGTGAAGCTCGACTTCTAATAGCAATCGTCAGAGAACTGGGGCGGTCCGCAAGGACCGCCCCTTTTTTTTGCCCGCGGAATTCAGCCGCCGCCGCAATCCCTGCCGCCACCGCCGGTACGGCGGAGCGCGCAGCTGTTGGTGGTGCGCACGCGGTCGCGCAGTTCGTCCATGTTCTCCACCGGGAGGCGCCGCTGCGCCTCGGTCAGGCACTGCGTGGTCGGAATGCTGCTGCGATGACCGTCTCGCGCGCAGTACAGCGTCCTTCCGTTCCCGGCGCGCTCGCCCGGAGCGCGACGATTTTCGAGCCCCCTCCGAGGCGCATGAAAATGGCGGCCCCTGAATTGCCTCAGCCCGGCGCGTCATCAGAAAGACGCGGACCCTCCAGGGTCAGTTCAGGACCCGCAACACGACGCGACGGTTCTGCAGCCGTCCATCCTCGGTGTCGTTGCTGGCGATGGGTTCGCGTTCACCGTAACCGCGTGACGTCAGCGTGTTCGTCACACCGCCGTCCTTGAGGTATGTGAGCACCGTCGCGGCACGCCTGGCCGAGAGCTGCTGGTTGTACGTATCGGCACCACGGCTGTCCGTATGCCCGGCGACCTCGACGCTCAGCTCGGGATAGCGCTTCAGAGTCGCGATGGCGCGATCCAGCACCGGGATGCTCTCGGGCAGCAGCTCGGCGCTGTTGGTCGCGAACTTCACGCCCTGCAGCAGCAGCTCCTTGTTGAAGGGGCAGCCGGTGGCATCGACGCGCTCGCCTTTGGGCGTGTCCGGGCACTTGTCCTGGCTGTCCAGGATGCCGTCGCCGTCGCCGTCGAGCTCGCAGCCCTTCTCGTCGACCTTGGTGCCGGGAGGGGTGTTCGGACACTGGTCGCGGCTGTCGCCGACGCCGTCACCGTCGCTGTCGGGCTCGCAACCGGTGGCGTCGACCTTGGCACCGGCCGGCGTATTCGGGCACTTGTCGGCATCGTTGGTGACGCCATCGCCGTCGTCGTCCAGCGGACAGCCGTTGCTGTCCACCGGCGTTGCCCCCGGCGTGCCGGGACAACGGTCGAGGTCGTCGTTGACCCCGTCACCATCGGTGTCGACGACCTTGCGCGGCACAGTGCCGCCCCAGGCGTACTGGAAGCCGATGGCGCCGACGTAGTCGATCGGGTCCTGTACCGGGTCCGAGCCGCTCGAGAAGGCATGCCGCGCGCCGAGATCGCCGCGCAGCTGGAAGAGGCTGCCGTTGTCGCGAACCGAACCGAGGTCGATCAGGATGCCGACGCCGTACAACCCTGCCGGATCGGCGCGGTCTTCACCCGGCTTGAGAATGGTGCGCTGTCGCGCGACGCCGAGGCTGATGAACGGGCTGACCCGGCCCTCGCGATAGAACACGCGTTTCACCGCGAGCGAGAAGCCCTGGAGATTGGTTTGGCCGTCGGCGCGGTCGTGATCGGATCCGTAGTAGCCGAGCTCCACGTCCCAGTTGGGGTTGAGCACCCGGCCGACGGCCACCGAGCCGCCGGCATCGTCATCGGCCTGGCGCGCATCGTCGAGCCACGTGGCGGAGACCTGGGGAGCGACGTACCAACTGCCCTCGGGCGCGCCGGCGGATGCGATCGACGCGAATGCCGCAATGCAGGCGCTGGCGACCAGGGTTCCGATTCTTTTCATGGGGATTCTCCCTAGCAAGTGCCGGGGATCATAGCCGAGGCCCCACGACCCCGTTAACCGGTGAAGGGCCTATTGATGCGCGCCCGGCAATGCGGGATGGATCACGTGCTGGCCGGCATGGATGCCGAGCCGCTTCGCCTCGCCACCGGCGATCTCCAGCACCGCCAATGCCGGCGCATCGCTGCGGATCAGGTCGAGCGAGTGCGGCGTAGCTTGCTCGACCACCTGCTGGATGCGCCCGTGATCGTCGATGAACACCATGTCGAGCGGGATGTAGGTGTTCTTCATCCACATGCTGATGGCCTTGGGCTGCGGATACGCGAACAACATGCCGCGCAGGTCCGGCAGCGAGCGAACGAACATCAGTCCCTGCGCCTGGCGCTGTGGCGTGTCGGCAAGCCACACCTTGAAGACGTGTTTGACCTGCTTGCCTTCCTTGATTTCGAGATTGGCGCTCGGGAACGCGTCGAGGTCTTCGATCGGACCGATCTGTGCATGCGCGGCGCCCAGCCAGGTGAGCGCCAGCACGCACCACAGTGCGCGGCTAGTTGGGTGCATGGCGGTCATCGTCGCTGAATTCGACCCGGCCTGCAAAATCGAAGCTGGTCAGCACCACGCGTTCCTCGCGCGACAGGCTGGTCGCCGGACCTATGCAGAAGCCGCGGGCCACCACGCGGTACACGGCCGTGCCCGGCCCGAGGGTTTCGACGCGTTCCTGCTTCAACGAGTCCACCGTGCACTTGTCGTCGCCCTGGGTCGCGAACACGCGGCTTTCCCCTTCGAACAGCACCGTCACGTTGGTGCGCAGCGCGGTGCCGCCGCCGCCTTCGCCGACACCGGCGATGCCGAACACCAGGCGGATGCGATGCGTGTCACCGCGCAGCGGGCCGCCGATGCTCACGCGCACGCCGTTGCTCTTGTTGTCCTTCCCCGGGGGACGAGGCCCGCCCGCGCACTGCATCTCCGAGTTCTTCCAGTTGAGGTCCAGGTCCAGCGCGCCGCGCACGCGCGCCCGCAGGTAGCCGTCGCCCGCCGCGAGGCAGCCCTGCGGCGGATTGTCGGCGGGTTTTGTAGGCCCTTCGGCCAAGCAGACGTGCGTGAATGACAACATCGCGGCACAGATGGCCGCGAACCATGCGCGATGGAGCATGCGTCTACGGTAGCACGCCCTCTATACTGCAAAAAAAACCGAGGACCCCAATGGCCAAACGTCCAGCACGAGCAACTTCCGGTCGCTACGTCAGCCGCCTGACTAGTGGAACCCTGGCGGTCATCATGGCCGGAGGTCGCGGCGAGCGTTTGAAAGGTCTCACCGAACATCGCGCCAAACCCGCGACCCCGTTCGGCGGGAAATTCCGCATCGTCGATTTTGTGCTGTCGAATTGCGTCAACTCGGGCATCCGCCAGATCACGGTCCTCACGCAGTACAAGGCGCAGTCGTTGATCCAGCACATCCATCGCGGCTGGGGCTACATGCGCGGCGAGTTCGGCGAGTTCGTGGAGGTGATCCCGGCGCAGCAGAAGACCGGCAGTCATTGGTACCGCGGCACGGCGGATGCGGTGTACCAGAACATCGATGTGATGCATGCGCATCGGCCCAAGCACGTGCTGGTGCTGGCCGGCGACCACATTTACAAGATGGACTACGGTCCGATGATCGCCTACCACGTGGAGAAGGGCGCCGACATCACTGTGGGCGTGGTCGAAGTCCCGATCGAGGACGCGAAGGAATTCGGCGTGCTCACGGTCACCGAGTGGAATCGCGTCACGCGCTTCGTCGAGAAATCACCGACGCCCGATCCCATGCCCGGCCGCAAGGACGTGGCGCTGGCCTCCATGGGCATCTATGTCTTCAACCCGGAGTTGCTCGAGCGGCTGCTGGTCGAGGACGCTGGCAACGAGACCTCCAAGCACGATTTCGGCAAGAACATCGTCCCGGATGCCATCGAGAAGCTGCAGGTCTTTGCCTATCCTTTCCGGGACGTTAAGACGCGTGCGCAGTCCTATTGGCGCGATGTTGGAACAATCGATGCCTTTTACGAGGCCAACATCGAGCTGGTCTGGGTCAATCCCGAGCTCAACATCTACGACGAGGACTGGCCGATCT
>Ga0070665_100003873_pt1 | contig 15830 bp, 28 predicted proteins | sample KBSS13metaG_FD_65862 | JGI IMG/M metagenome (GOLD analysis project Ga0070665, IMG submission 65862) | Switchgrass rhizosphere microbial communities from Kellogg Biological Station, Michigan, USA - KBS S1-3 metaG | ecosystem: Host-associated > Plants > Roots > Rhizosphere > Soil ... | reverse complement strand
CCGCTGCCGACCAAGATCAACAAGTACTGCGTGCTGCGGTCGCCGCACACCGACAAGAAGTCGCGCGAGCAGTTCGAGATCCGCACCCACAAGCGGCTGCTCGACATCCTCGAGCCGACCCAGCAGACGCTGGACGCGCTCATGAAGCTCGACCTTTCCGCCGGCGTCGACGTCGAGATCAAGACCTGACCGGAAGCGAGACGACCATGAAGATCGAAGTCAAAAACCTCACGGGCAAGAGCGTCGGATCGATGGATCTCGACGACTCGGTGTTCGGTGCGGAAGTCCACGAGCACCTGCTCTGGGAAGCCGTGAAGTGGCAGCTCGCGCGCCGTCGCGCGGGCACTGCGTCGACCAAGCGCCTCGGCGAAGTCCGCGGCTCGTCCAAGAAGGTCTGGAAGCAGAAGGGCACCGGTCAGGCGCGCCAGGGCAGCCGTCAGGCGCCGCACTGGGTCGGCGGCGGCTCGGCCAAGGGTCCCAAGCCGCGCAGCTACGACTACAAGCTGCCGCGCCAGGTCAAGAAGGCCGCGCTGCGCGCCGTGCTGTCGCTCCGCGCGTCGGAGAACAAGCTCGTCGTGCTCGATAACTTCTCGACCGACGGCAAGACCAAGAGCGTCGCGACCGTGCTCGCCGCGCTCGGCACCAACAACCAGGCGCTGATCGTCGACGCGAAGTCGAACACGAACCTCGTGCGCGGCGCGCGCAACCTGTCCGCGTCGCAGTGGATCGCGCCCGAAGGCGTGAACGTCTACGACGTGCTCCGCCACGGCACGCTCGTCCTCACGCAGGACGCGGTTGCCAAGATCACCGAGGCGCTCAAGGAGTCGGCCAATGCGTAGCGCGCAGTCGATCATCAAGCGTCCGCTCCTCACCGAGAAGAGCGCGCGCCTCCGCGAGACCGGCGGCGCCGCGTCCGCACCGGCCGAGGGCGAGAGCTACTCGCAGAAAGTCGTGTTCGAGGTCGCTCGCGACGCGAACAAGATGGAAGTCCGCAGCGCGGTCGAGTCGCTGTTCAAGGTGTCGGTCACGCACGTCCGCACGATCGTCGTGCGCGGCAAGGAGAAGCGCATCGGCCGGTTCGCCGGCCGCCGCCCGTCGTGGAAGAAGGCGTTCGTGACGCTGAAGCCCGGCGACAACATCGAGTTCTTCGAGGGCGTCTAAGATGGCGATCCGTTTTTACAAGCCAACGTCTCCCGGCCGTCGTGGCATGTCCACGCAGGACTTCGGCGAGATCACCAAGGGCACGCCCGAGAAGAGCCTGCTCGAGGCCAAGCCCGCGCAGAGCGGCCGTAACAACTACGGCCGCATCACGTCGCGGTTCCGCTCGGCGGGTCACAAGAAGCGCTACCGCAAGGTCGACTTCAAGCGCACCAAGACCGGCGTGCCGGCGACCGTGCTCGGCATCGAGTACGACCCGAACCGCTCGGCGCGTCTCGCGCTGATCCAGTACCTCGACGGCGAGAAGGCGTACATCCTCGCGCCGTCGAAGCTCTCGGTCGGCGACCAGGTGATCGCGGCGAACTCGGCTGACATCAAGCCCGGCAACACGCTGCCGCTCCGGTTCATCCCGGTCGGTACCGATGTCCACGCCGTCGAGCTCAAGGTCGGCAAGGGCGCGCAGGTCGGCCGCTCGGCCGGCACCAAGGTCACCCTGATGGCCAAAGAGGGCGACTGGGCGACGCTGCGCATGCCGTCCGGCGAGATGCGGCGCGTCCACATCGACTGCCGCGCGACCATCGGCTCGATCGGCAACAGCGAGCACGGCAACATCCAGTGGGGCAAGGCCGGTCGCCGGCGCTGGCTCGGCATTCGTCCGCACAACCGCGGCGTGTCGATGAACCCGGTCGATCACCCGATGGGCGGCGGCGAAGGCCGCAGCTCGGGTGGCCGCCATCCGTGCACCCCGTGGGGCATCAAGACCAAGGGCCTCAAGACTCGTCACAACAAGCGGACCGAGCAGTTCATCGTCCGTCGCCGGAGCAAGTAGAGATGCCGCGTTCACTCAAGAAGGGCCCCTTCGTCGACAAGTACCTGACGAAGAAGATGCAGGTCGCCGCGAAGGAAGCGAACCCCGCCAAGCGCGTCGTCACGACGTACTCGCGCCGTTCGATGGTCATTCCCGACATGGTCGGCATCACGTTCGCCGTCCACAACGGCCGCAAGTTCATCCCCGTGTTCGTCACGGAGCAGATGGTCGGCCACAAGCTCGGCGAGTTCTCGCACACCCGCACGTTCCACGGTCACACCGGCGAGCGGAAGAAGGCGTAGTCATGCAGGCACGTGCACTCGTTCGTGGAATCTCGATGTCGCCGCGCAAGATGCGCGTCGTCGCGAACATCGTCCGCAACAAGAAGGTCGAAGAGGCCGTCGGCCTGCTCGATCTGATGCCGAAGAAGGCCGCTTCGATCATCTCGAAGGCGATCAAGAGCGCCGCGGCGAACGCGGAAGACCGCTCGGGCGGGGATGCGTCGGTCGAGACGCTCCACATCCACTCGATCGCCGTCGACGGCGGGACGATCCAGAAGCGCTTCATGCCGCGTGCTCAGGGCCGCGCGAACCGCATCAATCACCGGACCTCGCACCTCACGGTCGTGGTCAGCGACGGCAAGGACTAAGCAGATGGGTCAGAAAACGCATCCGACCGGCTTCCGCCTCGGCATCATCAAGACCTGGTCGTCTCGGTGGTACGAGGAGAAGAACTACGCCAAGTGGCTCCATGAAGACCTGAAGCTCAAGGACTTCATCAAGAAGAAGCTCAAGCACGCGGGCGTCTCGTACATCGAGATCGAGCGCGCTGCGAACAAGGCGAAGATCAACATCCACACCGCGCGTCCCGGCATCGTGATCGGCAAGCGCGGCGCGGGCGTCGAGACGCTGAAGAAGGACGTCCAGGCGCTCACGGACAACGAGGTGTTCCTCAACATCATCGAGGTCCGTAAGGCCGAGACCAACGCGCAGCTCGTCGCCGAGAACATCGCGACGCAGCTCGAGCGCCGCATCGCGTTCCGCCGCGCCATGAAGAAGGCGACGCAGACCGCGATGAAGTTCGGCGCCAAGGGCATCAAGGTCGCTTCGGCCGGCCGCCTCGGCGGCGCCGAGATGTGCCGCCGCGAGTGGTACAAGGAAGGCCGCGTTCCGCTGCACACGCTGCGTGCGGACATCGAGTACGGCTTCACCGAGGCGCACACCACGTACGGCTCGATCGGCGTCAAGGCGTGGGTGTTCCACGGCGAGGTGCTGCCGACCGCGAAGAAGACCCCGAACCTCCCGCCGCCGAGGACCTAAGCCATGTCGATGCTGTCCCCCAAGCGGACCAAGTTCCGCAAGATGCAGAAGGGCCACCTTCGCGGCTACGCGAAGGGCGGCGACGAGGTCTCGTTCGGCGACTACGGCCTTCAGGTCGCGTCGCCGGGCTGGCTCACCGCTCGTCAGATCGAGGCGGCTCGCGTCGCGATCTCTCGCTCGGTGAAGAAGTTCGGCAAGATCTACGTTCGCGTCTTCCCCGACCACCCGTTCACGAAGAAGCCGGCCGAGACCCGCATGGGTACCGGTAAGGGCGGCGTCGAAGGCTGGGTCGCGGTCGTTCGCCCGGGCCGCGTGATCTTCGAGGTCGAAGGTTGCTCGCTCGAGATCGCGCAGGAAGCCTTCCACCGCGCTCACCACAAGCTGCCGATCAAGACCCACCTGATCAAGCGGGAAGGTGCCCTGTGAGCAAGCACGCTGCCACGCTCGAGAACATCCGCGATCAGAACGACGAGGATCTCCTCGCGATGCTCGCGACCACGCGCGACGAGCTGTTCCGCATGCAGCTCGGCCAGTACACGAACCAGGTCACGTCGTCGGCCGGCATCCAGACGAAGCGCCGCGACATCGCGCGCATCATGACGGTGCTGCGCGGCCGCAAGCTCGGCTTCGAGAAGCAGGCGACCAAGCAGGCCGCGGAAGCGCCGGCCCCTGCCGGTGAGACGACCAGCACGAAGAAGACGAAGAAGGCGAAGAAGTCATGAGCGAAGCGCAAGACCATCAAGACGATCGCGGCGTACGCCGCGGGATCACCGGCACGGTGACGTCGACGAAGATGAAGAAGACCGCGGTCATCACCGTGATCCGTCGCGTGCGCGACCGCCGCTTCCACAAGTTCGTGACTCGCCGCGTGAAGTACAAGGCGCACGACGAGCACAACGCGGCCAAGGTCGGCGATCTCGTCGAGATCATCGAGGCGCGTCCGATGTCGAAGACCAAGCGCTGGCGGATCCTTCGCACGATCAGCCACAGCGCTGAGGTCGCGGCCGAGATCGCCGAGGCGGAGGGCAAGTAGTCATGATCCAGATGACCTCTGTCCTCGACGTCGCGGACAACAGCGGCGCCAAGAAAGTCTACTGCATCAAGGTGCTCGGCGGCTCGCGCCGGCGCTATGCCGGCATCGGCGACGTCGTGATCGTTTCGATCCGCGAAGCGATTCCGGGCGCGAAGGTGAAGAAGGGCGAGGTCGCGCGCGCGGTCATCGTCCGCACCAAGCGCGAGCTCGCTCGCTCTGACGGTAGCTACATCAAGTTCGACGGCAACTCGGCCGTCCTCATCAACAAGGAGAACGAGCCGATCGGAACCCGCATCTTCGGGCCGGTCGCGCGCGAGCTCCGCGCGAAGCGCTTCATGAAGATCATCAGCTTGGCGCCGGAGGTGCTGTGATGGCGAAGCCAGGACACGTCCGCAAGGGCGACATCGTCGTCGTGATCGCGGGTGCGCACAAAGGCAAGCGCGGCAAGGTGCTGCGCGTTGTCGGCGAGCGCATCGTCGTCGAGAAGGTCGCGATGGTGAAGCGCCACACGCGCCCGAGCCAGAAGAATCCGCAGGGTGGAATCGTCGACCGCGAGGGCACGATCCACGTCTCGAACGTCCTCCTGTTCGACGAGAAGACGAACAAGGGCACGCGCACCAAGACCGTTGCCGACGGGGACCAGAAGGTCCGCGTCGGCTCGAAGTCGGGAACGAAGTTCTCGACGGCGGGGATGTAAGCCATGGCCGACGACAACAACGACGCAGAAGCTCAAAAGGCCGCCGCCGAGGCCAAGAAGAAGGAGCGCGCCGAGAAGGCCGCTGCCAAGGCCGCTGGCGGCAAGAAGGGCAAGCAAGAGCCCGCCGGACCCGCGCCGAAGTACAAGCGCGAGGCCGCGCCGCGCCTCAAGAAGACCTACGACGAGACCGTGCGCCAGCAGATGATGAAGGAGTTCAACTACTCCACCGTCATGCAGGTGCCGCGCATCCTCAAGGTCTCGGTCAACATGGGCCTCGGCAAAGCCAAGGAAGAGCCCAAGATGATCGACAACGGCATCGAGGAGCTCAAGCTCATCACCGGCCAGTCGCCGGTCGTGTCGCGCGCGAAGAAGGACATCGCAGTCTTCAAGCTCCGCAAGGGCCAGAAGATCGGCGTGATGGTCACGCTTCGCCGCGAGCGGATGTGGGAGTTCCTCGATCGGCTCGTGAACATCGCGCTGCCGCGCGTCCGCGACTTCCGCGGCGTGTCGTCGCGCGGGTTCGACGGCCGCGGCAACTTCACCATGGGCGTCCGCGAGCAAATCATCTTCCCCGAGATCGAGTACGACAAGATCGATTCGATCAAGGGCCTCAACATCAGCATCGTCACCACCGCGAAGACGGATGCCGAAGGCCGCGCGCTCCTCGCGCACCTCGGCATGCCGTTCCGTCAGGCCGCGCAGCCTGGAGTTGCAGCATGAGCAAGCTCGTCGATCGACTTCCCAAGAAGTACAAGTTCAAGGTTCGCATCAAGAGCCGCTGCAAGCGTTGTGGCCGGTCGCGTGCCTATCTCCGCAAGTTCGAGATGTGCCGTCTTTGCGTGCGCGAGCTCGCGCTCCGCGGCGATATCCCCGGCGTGATCAAGTCGAGCTGGTGAGGACCTACGTATGTCGATGACCGATCCAATCGCTGACTTCCTCGCGCGTATCCGCAACGGGATCCACGCGCGCAAGCAATCCGTCGAGTGCCCGCGCTCGAACTTGAAGCTCCGCATCGCCGAGATTCTCCGCGATGAAGGCTTCGTCCAGGGCGTCAACACCGCCGAGGACACCAAGCAGGGCATGCTCAAGGTCGAGCTCCGCTACGACGGCCGCGCCACGGTCTCGGGCTGCGCGATCACCGGCATGCGCCGCGTGTCGCGTCCCGGCCAGCGCGCCTACGTCCCGGCGAAAGACATCCCGAAGGTCCGCAACGGCCTGGGAATCGCCATCATCTCCACGTCCCACGGCGTGATGACCGACCGCGTCGCCCGCGAAAAGGGCGTCGGCGGTGAGGTCCTCTGCGAGGTCTGGTGAGCCATGTCGCGTATCGGACGTAAACCCATCGAGATCCCCACCGGCGTGCAGGTGTCGATCACCAAGGACGCAGTGTCGATCAAGGGCCCGAAGGGCACCTTGAAGATGCCGCGCCACAAGGCGATCGAGATCAAGCAGGCCAAGGACGAAGGCAAGGACGTGATCGTGTTCGAGCGCAAGGGCAACCTTGGGCCCGAGCGCGCCGCGCACGGCCTCATGCGCGCGCTCGTGAACAACATGTTCACCGGCGTGACCAAGGGCTTCGAGAAGCACCTCGAGATCAACGGCGTCGGTTACAAGGCCGAGATCAAGGGCCAGAAGATCACGCTGTCGCTCGGCTACTCGCACCCGATCGACTACACGCTGCCCGAAGGCATCTCGGCGAAGACCGACAAGAACCTGTTGATCTTGTCGGGCATCGATCGCCAGCTGCTCGGCGCCGCGTCGGCGAAGATCCGCAGCTTCCGTCCGCCCGAGCCGTACAAGGGCAAGGGCATCAAGTACGTGACCGAGACCATCCTCCGCAAAGCCGGAAAGACGGCAGGTAAGTAGCCATGGCTGGACACATCAAGTACGGCACCCCCAAAGAGCGCAAGCGCGCGAAGCGCAAGGGCGCCATCCGCAAGCGGATCAACGGCACCGCGGAGCGTCCGCGTCTGTCCGTGTTCCGCTCGGCGAAGCACGTCTACGCGCAGGCGATCGACGATATCTCGGGTCGCGTGCTCGCGGCTGCCTCGGACACCGAGGAGAAGCTGGCGACTGCGGTGAACGGCAAGCCGAAGAAGCAGCGCGCTCGCATGATCGGCAAGGCGATCGGCGAGAAGCTGATCGCGCTCAAGGTCACCGCCGTCGTGTTCGATCGCAACGGCTTCATCTTCCACGGTCGCGTCAAGGAAATCGCCGACGGAGCCCGCGAAGCGGGTCTCCAGTTCTAAGGAAAATCCATGCTCATCAATCCCGAAGAAGTCGGCGAGCTCGTGGACCGCGTGGTCCACATCAACCGCGTCGCGAAGGTCGTCAAGGGCGGCCGTCGGTTCTCGTTCTCGGCGCTCGTCGTCGTCGGTGACCAGCACGGTCACGTCGGCGCCGGCCTCGGCAAGGCGAACGAAGTCCCCGAGGCGATTCGCAAGGGCACCGACCGCGCGAAGCGCAACCTCTTCAAGATTCCGCTCGTGAAGGGGACCATCCCGCACGAGATCGAAGGCTTCTTCGGCGCGGCGCAGGTCCTGCTCCGCCCGGCCAGCCCCGGTACCGGCGTGATCGCGGGCGGCGGCGTTCGCCCCGTCCTCGAGGTCGCCGGCATCACCGACATCCTCACGAAGTCGATCGGCACGTCGAACAAGCACAACGTGATCCACGCGACCGTCGTGGCGCTCAAGGCGCTGCGCTCGATCGACCAGGTCGCGAAGACGCGCGGTAAGAACGTCAGCGACTTCCACATGCCGCGCAAGTCGCAGCCCCAGGTGTAAGCCATGGCGATCAAGCTCAAAATCACGCAGCTCAAGAGCGGCATCGGCCGCTCGAAGGCCCAGAACCTCACGCTCGAGGGCCTCGGCCTGCGCGGTCCGCACCACCACGTGGTGCTGGCCGACACCGACGCGCTCCGCGGGATGATCCGTAAGGTCTCGCACCTGGTGCGCGTCGAGTCGGCTGACTGACTAGCTAGTTGCTCTCCACGTATTTTCGCGCCAGATTTCCGGCGCAGCTCGGTAAGGGTTTCATGTCGATCACGCTGCACAACCTCCACCCCAACGAAGGCTCGACGAAGGCGAAGAAGCGGCTCGGCCGCGGTCGCGGCTCGGGCACCGGCAAGACGTCTGGTAAGGGCGTCAAGGGCCAGAAGGCGCGCCCCGGCCACCACGGCGCGCGCTTCGCGTTCGAGGGCGGTCAGATGCCGATGCCGCGCCGCATCCCGAAGCGCGGCTTCAAGAACCCGAACCGCGTCGAAGCGTTCCCGATCAACGTGTCGACGCTCGAGAAGCAGTTCGCAGCCGGCGCGACGGTCGATCTCGACGCCTTGCGCGCGAAGGGGATCGTGCCCAAGCTCGTCGAGACCGTGAAGATCCTCGGCGAGGGTGAGCTGACCAAGAAGCTCGTGATCAAGGCGCACCGGATCTCCGAGGCCGCCAAGGCCAAGGTCGAGGCCGCCGGTGGCTCCGTCGAGCTCGTGAACACGCAGGTTGCTCCGAAGGCGTAATGGCCTCGTCGTTCCGAAATATCACGAAGGTGCCGGAGCTCCGCCGGCGCATCCTGTTCACGCTCGCGATCATGGCCGTGTATCGCATCGGCGTGTTCGTCACGATTCCCGGCGTCAACCGCGTCGAGATGAACCACGTCGTGACCAAGGGCGGCTCCGGCTCGTTCCTCGGCATGTTCAACATGTTCTCGGGCGGCGCGCTCCAGCAGATGTCGATCTTCGCGCTCGGCATCATGCCGTACGTGACGTCGTCGATCGTCGTGCAGCTCTTGACCGTCGTCGTGCCCAAGCTCGACCAGCTCAACAAAGAAGGCGAGCAGGGCCGCAACCGCATCAACCAGATCACGCGCTACGGCACGATCCTCGTGTCGGCCGTCCAGTCGTGGTTCATCGCGACCTACGTCGAGAGCCTGTCGAAGGGCGGGGCAGAGGTCGTCGCTCATCCCGGTCTGCCGTTCCGGCTCCTGACCGTGCTCACCCTGACGTGCGGCTGCGTGATCGTGATGTGGCTCGGCGAGCTCATCACCGAAGCGGGCGTCGGCAACGGTTCCTCGCTGATCATCTTCGCCGGCATCGTCGCCGCGATGCCCGACGCGATCACGCGCTTCCTCGCGGGCGGCAGCGGCAACTCGGTCGGCGGCCTCACCGTGCTGTTCATGGTGCTGCTCGTCGTCGCGACGATCGCCGCGATTTGCTACTTCGAGCGCGCACACCGCCGGATCCCGGTCTCGTATACGAAGCGCCAGGTCGGCCGGAAGATGTACGCCGGCACGCAGAGCTACCTGCCGCTCAAGATCAACGTCTCGGGCGTCATCCCGCCGATCTTCGCGTCGTCGATCCTGATGTTCCCGAACCAGCTCGCAAACATGTCGGGCTCGCGCTGGATGCAGGAGTTCGCGGCGGCGATGCAGCCGGCGGACTGGCGCTACAACACGATCTTCACCGTCCTCAACATCTTCTTCGCGTTCTTCTACACGTCGGTCGTGTTCAACCCGGTCGATGTCGCGGACAACCTGAAGAAGTCGGGCGGCTTCATTCCGGGCATTCGCCCCGGCAAGAACACGGCGCAGTACATCGAGCACGTGCTGTCGCGGATCACGTTCGCGGGCGCCATCTACCTGTCGGTCGTCTGCATGATCCCGGCGCTGCTCCGCAAGTACTTCCAGGTTCCGTTCCAGTTCGGCGGCACCGGCCTGCTGATCGTCGTCGGTGTCGCGCTCGACACCGTGCAGCAGATCGAGTCGTACTTGATCACGCGCAACTACGAAGCCTTCAGTGGACCGAAAGGTCCGCGCATCCGCGGCCGCGTGCCGGCGCGCCCGCGCTAGCGCCGTGCGGATCGTGTACAAGTCGCCGGACGAGATCCGGTTGATGCGCGAGTCGGGGCTGGTCGCGGCATCGATCCTCGACGAGGTCTGCGCGGCCGCCAAGCCGGGCGTGTCGACGTGGGATCTCGATCAGATCGCGCGCCGGGGCATCGAGAAGCATCGCGTGCTCAGCGCGTTCCTCGGCTACGCCCAGCCGCCGTACCCGGCGGTCCTGTGCACGTCGATCAACGAGGTCATCGTCCACGGCATCCCGCGCAAGACCGACGTCCTCAAGGACGGCGACATCATCGGCATCGACTTCGGGATCTTCATGCACGGCTTCTGCGCCGACACCGCCCGCACCGTCATGGTCGGGCAGGTCCCCAAGGCCCAGCAGGACCTCGTCGCGACCGCGCGAGCCGCCCTCGACTCGGCGATCGCGCTGTGCCGGGTCGGCAACCGGCTCGGTGACATCGGGAATGCGGTTCAGTCCTATGCCGAGGCCCAGGGCTATTCGGTCGTCCGGCAGTTCGTCGGGCACGGGACCGGTCGTCAGATGCACGAGGACCCGCAGGTCCCCAATTTCGGCGATGCAGGCTCGGGAAGACGACTCAAGACGGGCCTTGTCATTGCTGTTGAACCCATGGTAAACGCCGGGGCCCCTGACGTAGAGGTTCTCGACGACGATTGGACAGCCGTGACCAAAGATCGCTCGATGTCCGCACACTTCGAGCACACGATCGCGATCACGGATGAGGGACCTTGGGTGTTGACCCGACCCTCTTCAACGCCAGGCAATCCCGGAAAAGACTCATGAAGGTTAGAGCATCCGTCAAACCCATCTGCCCGCAGTGCAAGCTCATCAAGCGCAAGGGCGTGGTTCGCGTTATCTGCATCAAGCCCAAGCACAAGCAGAGGCAGGGTTAGTCTATGGCTCGTATTGCTGGCGTCGACCTCCCGCGTAACAAGCGCGTCGAGATCGCTCTCACGTACATCTTCGGTCTCGGCCGCCACGCGGCCAACGTCGTGCTCAAGAATGCGGGTATCTCGCCCGACAAGAAGAGCGACGATCTCGACGAGGCCGACATCCGCAAGATCCGCGACGCGATCGAGCAGAGCTACCGCGTCGAAGGCGATCTTCGCCGCGACATCCAGCTCAGCATCAAGCGTCTCGTCGATCTCGGCACGTATCGCGGCGGTCGCCACCGTCGCAATCTGCCGGCTCGCGGTCAGCGCACGCACACGAACGCCCGCACGCGCAAGGGCCCGCGCCGCATGGCGGTGAAGAAGATGGGCGCTGTCACCAAGAAGTGAGCTGAGCAATGTCGACGACCAAAGTAAAAGCCAAGAAGAAGGTCCGGAAGAACATCCAGACCGGCGTCGCGCATATCTCGGCGACGTTCAACAACACGATCGTTTCGATCACCGACGTTTCCGGAAACGTCGTCGCGTGGTCGAGCGCCGGCACGTGCGGGTTCAAGGGCTCGCGCAAGTCGACGCCGTTCGCCGCGCAGCTCGCCGCTGAAGACGCCGCCAAGAAGGCGATGGAGCACGGCGTGCGCAACGTGACCGTCTACGTGAACGGTCCGGGTTCCGGACGCGAGTCGGCGCTTCGCGCGCTGAACGCCGCCGGTTTCAAGATCAACCTCATTCGCGATGTCACGCCCGTTCCGCATAACGGTTGCCGTCCGCGCAAGCGCCGCCGGGTCTAAGGAAAGTCATGGCTCGTTACATTGGTCCTGTTTGTCGGCTCTGCCGGCGTGAAGACATGAAGCTCTTCCTCAAGGGAGAGCGTTGCTACACCGACAAGTGTGGCTACGAGCGCCGCGCGTATCCGCCGGGTCAGCACGGTCAGAACCGCCGCCGCAAGCGGTCGGATTACGGCGAGCAGCTCCGCGAGAAGCAGAAGGTCAAGCGCATCTACGGCATCGCCGAGCGCCAGTTCCGCGGCTACTACCACAAGGCGCTGCGTACGCCCGGCGTCACCGGCTACACGCTGATCCAGTTGCTCGAGCGCCGGCTCGACAACGTCGTCTACCGCATGGGCTTCGCGAGCGACCACGCCGAGGCGCGCCAGCTCGTTCGCCATGGCCACTTCACGGTCAACGGCAAGAAGGTCAACATCCCGTCGTACCTCGTCCGCGCGCGCGATGTCGTGCAGGTCAAGGAGCCGTCGCAGAAGATCGCGCGGATCAACGAGGCGCTCGCCGCCGTCGATCGCCGCGGCGTGCCGCAGTGGATCACGCTCGACAAGGAGAACTTCCGCGGCGCGATCAACCAGCTGCCGTCGCGCGAAGACGTGACGCTGCCGATCCGCGAGCAGCTCATCATCGAGCTCTACTCGAAGTAAGCATCCCGAAAGCAGCGGGCCTCGAAAACCCGCGTCTAACAACGTCGGCGTGATGAAAGCGCCGAAGCCAAGGAGAGAGACAGATGGAACCGACCCCCGAACAGACCGCCTTCATGGCGAAGAACTGGCGCGACCTGATCCGGCCGCGCACCCTCGAGATCGAGGAGCGCAGCGAGACCTACGGCAAGTTCTCGTGCGAGCCGCTCGAGCGTGGCTTCGGCACGACGCTCGGCGTCGCGCTGCGCCGCATTCTGCTCTCGTCGCTCCAGGGCGCCGCGATCACGCACATCGCGATCGAAGGCGCGCTCCACGAGTTCACCGCGCTCCCCGGCGTTGTCGAGGATGTCACCGACATCATCCTCAACCTCAAGGAGACGCTGTTCAAGGTCGAGCACGACAAGACCTATACGGTCCGCATCGACAAGCACGGCGAGGGCACCGTCACCGCCGGTGACATCACGCTCGTCGACGGCGTCACGTGCCTCAACCCGAACCACAAGATCTGCACGATGGCCAAGGACGGCAAGCTCGCGATGGAGATCACCATCGCGACCGGCCGCGGCTATCAGCCGGCCGAGCGCCACTCGGCCGATCTGCCCGTCGGCACGATCGCGATCGACGCGCTGTTCTCGCCGATCCGCAAGGTCAACTTCATCGTGACCAACGCGCGCGTCGGTCAGCAGACCGACTACGACAAGCTCACGCTCGAGGCGTGGACCAACGGCTCGGTCCGCCCCGACGACGCCGTCGCGTACGCCGCGAAGATCCTCAAGGAGCAGCTCAACCTGTTCATCAACTTCGAGGAGATGGCGGAGCCCGTCGAGGCGCCGCGCGACGAAGCCGCCGAGAAGCTCAACGAGAACCTGTGGCGCACCGTCGACGAGCTCGAGCTGTCCGTGCGTTCGGCGAACTGCCTCCAGAACGCCAACATCAAGTACATCGGCGAGCTCGTGCAGAAGACCGAGAGCGAGATGCTGAAGACCAAGAACTTCGGCCGCAAGTCGCTCAAGGAGATCAAGGAGCTGCTCGCCGAGATGGGGCTCCAGCTCGGCATGAAGCTCGACAACTGGCCCGGTCCCAATCCACTCAAGAAGCCCTAACGGGCTTCTGGCGCTCAAGAAGCCCTCAGCAACTAGAAAGTCTTCGCCATGCGTCACCGCAAATCTGGCCGCAAGCTCGGCCGCACCTCGTCGCACCGCAACGCTCTGTTCAACAACCTCGTGACCTCGCTGCTCACGCACGGGCGGATCGAGACCACCGAGGCCAAGGCCAAGGAGCTGCGCGGCTTCGCCGACGCGACGATCAGCTGGGGGATCTCCGTCCACGCGCTCGTCGCGAAGGGCGACCAGGTTACCCCCGCCGAGCGCGCAAAGATCATCCACGCCAAGCGTATGGCGCGCCAGACCGTGAAGACGCGCGACGCGCTCGAGCGACTGTTCGCCGAGATCGGCCCGCACTTCGCGACCCGCAAGGGCGGCTTCACGCGGCTCCTCAAGACCCGCGTCCGCAAGGGCGACGCGGCTCCGATGGCCTTCGTCGAGCTCGTGGGCCTCGCCCCACAAGCGCCATCGGCCTGAGATCAACATTTCACCTCGTGTGTGACGCCCGCCGCTTTGGCGGGCGTTGCGTTTTCGGTATACAGCGGCGCCCTCGACGGTCTATTTCTCGCACCGGAGATCCATGCGCAATACCCCAGTCTTCGTCGCACTGCTCTCGTGTTTCTTCGCCTGTCGCTCGAGCAGCGACAACGGCGGCGTCGATGCCGGCTCTAACGGCAGCAACGGCAACTGCGTGACGATCATGCAGGTGCAGAGCGACTCGATGCCGCCCGGCACGGCGGTGTGCTTGAACCAGGTCGTCGTCACCGCGGTCGACTTGTTCGGCACGCGCACCGGCGACGTGTGGGTCGAGGATCCCGCGGGCGGCCCGTTCTCGGGCGTGCTCGTGTTCCCGCCGGCCAGCGCGCTCTCGACGGTGCAGTCGCTCCAGCCGGGCGACATCGTCAACATCAGCGGCGCCGTGAAGGACGAGTTCGCGCTCAACGGCTCGGGCGGCGACACGACCGGCCGCACCGACACCGAGCTCGACGAGCCCAAGGGCGGCGCGCTCATGATCACGAAGACCGGCACCGGCCCCGTGCCGGCGCCCGCGGTGGTCGACGCCACCGCGATCGGCAAGCTGTACGACCCGACGCAGGCCGCCACGAACGGCGGCGGCGCCGCGTTCAACGCGGCCTGGGAGATGTGGGAAGGCGTGCTCGTCACGATGTCGAACGTCGACGCGTTCGGTTCGCCGAAGTCATTCGGCTCCGGTGGCGCCGATCAGTACGACCTCAACATCTCGGGCGATGCCCGCATGGAAGGCTCGCTGATGGACATCACCAACTCGGGCATCAAGGTCGACACGTGCATGGGCACGCTGACCGGCGTGGTCGACTACTTCTTCGAGTACCTCGTCTATCCGCGCACCAGCGCCGACTTCAACACGACCGGCACCGGCTGCGTGTTCGAGAACGCGGCGGCGGGCAGCGCGGCGTGCACGAACGGCGTCGACGACGACGGCAACGGCTTCACCGACTGCGCCGATCTCGGCTGCGAGGTTGGCTCGAACGCGTACCTCGGCACCTGCGATGCCGGCAGCGCGAACGGGGCGACGTGCGGTTGCTCGATCAACTACGCGGCGGGCTCCGGCGCCAGCCAGAGCAACTCGGCTCAAGCCACCACGAGCCACCCCGTGATCCTGCACAACGTGTTCGTGACGGGCATCGATACCGCGAACCGCGGCTTCTGGATCAGCGACGCCGCGGCCAGCGCCGCGGGACACGGTAGCTTCGTGTTCACCAGCAGCACGCCGCCGGCCTCGATCGTGATCGGTGCCGAGCTCGCGACGCTGCAGGGCGTCGCCGGTCCGTTCCCGGCCACGACGCCGAACACGGTCGAGATCTCCGACCCGACGATGGGCACGGTCACGACCGGAGCGACCATCACGTCGGCGGGCAACATCCCGATCACGACGCTGAACAGCCTCACGACCGGCGCGACGTACCGCGACGTGCTCGTGACGGTCGGCCCGGTGACGATCGGCGCGTACGCGGCCGGTGCACACAACCAGCTCACGCTGACGAGCGGCACCGACAAGCTCACGATGGATGACGACAACTACTTCGGCTACGGCGCGGGCTCGGGCCTCGGCTCGGGAAATGCGCCGACCGGCTGCGCGAACATCACCGGCATTCTCGAGCTCAACACCGCGGGCTCGGCGGCGATCCACACGATCAACCCGCGCCAGGCGTCGGACATCGTGCCGGCAACCTGCAACTAACGCTCGTCCGTTCTGTCGAGCGAAGGCCGCCCTCGAGGCGGCCTTTGTCGTTTCGGTGTCAGAGCCGCCTGCTACGACACCGCCATGAACGGTGCACCGGCGGCGGCGAGCTACGGCGACTTGCTCGTCACGTCGCTCGTCGTGCTCGGCGTCGTGTGCGTGGCCGCGTTCGTGGCAGTGCGCGTGTTCGGCCGGTGGCTGTCGACCGGCCGGGCCCGGGGGGCGCACCTGCTCGACGTGGTCGCGCGCGTGCCGCTCGAGCCGCGGCGCTCGCTGTACGTCGTCGATGTGGCCGGCAAGACGCTGCTCGTCGGCACGAGCGAGAT
>Ga0070665_100003872_pt1 | contig 15830 bp, 12 predicted proteins | sample KBSS13metaG_FD_65862 | JGI IMG/M metagenome (GOLD analysis project Ga0070665, IMG submission 65862) | Switchgrass rhizosphere microbial communities from Kellogg Biological Station, Michigan, USA - KBS S1-3 metaG | ecosystem: Host-associated > Plants > Roots > Rhizosphere > Soil ... | reverse complement strand
CGCGTGAGCCAGTTCGCCGAGTCGCTGGGCGTCAAGGGTCAGGTCTCCGCGAAGCGGATCCGGCGGATGCTGAGCTGATGCTCTCGGCCGCGTTGGCGTCGCTCGCCCTCGTCGCGCCGCCCGGCTGGGCGCCGGACACGGAGGCGGCGAACGCGTTCGCCGCCGACCGCGCGGGCCAGGTCTCCTTCGCGGTGCGCACGGAGGACCGCCTGTGGGGCCGGGCTCCGGACACGCTCGTCCACGGCCTCAGCCTCGTGAAGGCCGTCCTGCTCGTCGCGCAGCTGCAGGCCGCACGCGACCGGCCGCTCACCCCCGGCGAGCGCCGCGACCTGCAGCCGATGATCCGCGAGTCGAGCAACGCCGCCGCGTCGCGCGTGGTCAGGCGGCTCGGCCGGGAGCGGATCGAGCGCACCGCCCGGCGCGCGGGGATGCCGCGGTTCCGGCTGGCCGACCGCTGGGGCGTCAGCGCCATGACGGCGCGGGATGGGACGCGGTTCTTCCTGCGCATCGACACCGCGATGCCGCCGTCGCACCGCGCCTACGGGATGAAGCTGCTGCAGACCGTGGTTCCCGCGCAGCGCTGGGGCATCGGGGAGGTCGTCCCGGCGGGCTGGACGGCGGCGTTCAAGGGCGGCTGGACCGACGGACCGGGCCTGTCGGAGCACCAGGTCGCGCTGCTCGCCCGCGGCGACGAGCGCGTCGCGATCGCCGTCATGAGCACCGGTCAGCCGGGCCACGCCTACGCGCGGCGTGGCCTGCGCGGCGTCTTCGCCCGGCTGCTCGCTACGGCACGATGACGCCGGTCAGCGCGTTGCGGCCGGCCGCGACCTCGTTCGCCTCGTTGATCTCGGCGAGCGGGTGGATGCCGGTGATGATCGGCGCGGCGTCGAGCCGGCCGTCCTCGAGCATCTCGACGTAGCGCGGCACGTCGCGCATGACGTGCGTCTGCCCCATCTGGCAGCTCACGAGCCGCTTGCCGCGGATCGCGACCTCCGTCTGCGGCAGCGTCACCGACGACGCCTGCGACGAGACGCCGGTGATGACGGCCGTGCCGGCGCGGCGGGTCATCGCGAACGCCTGCTCGATCCCCTCGGGCGGTCCGGAGGCCTCCAGCGTCACGTCGGCGCCGCGGCCCTCGGTCAGCGAGCGGACCTGCTCGACGGGGTCCGCGTGGGCGGGGTTCACGACGTCGGTGGCGCCGAGCTGCAGCGCGACGTCCGTGCGCCATGCGAGCGGCTCGACGGCGATGATCCGCTCGGCGCCCGCGAGCTTCGCGCCCTGCACCATCCACAGGCCGAGATGCCCGCAGCCGACGACGGCGACCGTGTCGCCGGGCTGCACCTGGCCGACGTTGAACGCGGCTCCGACGCCGGTGGTGATGCCGCAGCCCAGGAGCGTCAGCGTCGTGTCGGGGAGCGTGCTGTCCAGCGGGAAGGCCCACGTGCCGCGGATCGTGATGAGCTCCGCGTAGGTCCCGATGCCCGTGACGACCGGCGTGCCGTCCCTGCGGTGCGCGACGGGGCGCGCGGGCGCGAGCAGGTGCTCGCACTGGTCCGGGCGGCCCTTCCGGCACCAGAAGCAGACTCCGCACTCCGGCGTGCCGGGCACGAGGACGTGGTCGCCCTCCCGCACGCGCGTGACGCCGCGCCCCGCGTGCTCGACCACGCCGACGGCGGCGTGCCCGACGATGGTCGGCAGCGTGCGCGGCAGCCCGCGCATGCCGCGCTGGTTGAGGCAGTCCGTGTAGCAGTACGCGCTGGCGGTCATGCGGACGACGACATCGTCGTCCTCCGGCGTCACCGGGGTGACGTCCTCGACCTCGAGCGGCCTGCCGTATTCGACGAGGAGTGCGGCCTTCACGTCGCGGCACGATGGCAGAAGCGCTGCGGGCTCGGATGGCGGTCGCCCGCTCCGGGGCACAGTCCCCCACGAGCCCGAGCGTCGCCTCAGCACCGGGGTCGCGAGCTCGACTCCGTCCTCGGCCGGCTCTACTGGGCGACAACGTGGTACGGCAGCTCGACGCGTCGCAGCGGAGGCAGGGAATCGGTCCCGGCCGGCGGCGGGTCGGCGCGACAGCGCTGCTCACACGTGCAGCGCGATCCCCAGCGCGGCCGTCGCGAGGAGGCCCGCGGCGGCGCGGACGTGGTTGGCCGTGGTCCACGTCGCCGCGTACCGCTCCCAGGCGACGGTCGTCTCCGGCGCGTCCGCGACGAGCGTGGCGAGCGCGTCGTTGCGCGGCACGTGGTAGGCCATCGTGAGGCCGAGGACGCCGACCAGGTACAGCACCGCGGCGACGACGAGCCAGGGGGCGTGGGCCTCGTCCAGCGTCGTCACGGCGACGACGAGCAGCGCGACCGACAAGACCGCGGTCCCGGCGAACGCGAACATGAACGGCGGGCGGACGGCGGTGAGGTTGATCGACTGCATCGCGGCCGCGCCCTGTGCCGGCCGAAGCCGTCGCAGCGCGGGCATGACGAACGAGGAGAACGCGAACAGCACGCCCGCCGTGCACCCTGCCCCGACGGTGGTGACGATCACGAGCGCCGCGACGGCCGTGGTCATCGCGCCGTCTCCATGACCTCGCGCGGCGCGCGGCCGAGGACCTGCTGCACGCCGTCGGTGACCCAGGCGTTGCGGCCGTCGAGGACGTTGCCGAAGAGGTACTCGAGGAGGGCGATCTCGGCCTCCTCGAGTCCGACGGACGCGAGCCCTGCGGTGAACTCGGCCATCGGCACGCTCCGCACGCGTGCGGTGTTGCCGACCGCCTCGCCGAACGTCAGCAGCCGCGGGCCGGTCAGCTCGTACAGCGCGCCTTCGTGGCCGTCGTCCAGGAGCGCCGCGACCGCGGCGTCGGCGATGTCGTCCGCGTCGATGAACGGCTCGCGCACGTCGCCGACCGGCAGCGCGAGCTCGCCCGCCTGTACGTCGGGCGCGAACGCGCCCTCGGTGAAGTTCTGCGCGAAGAAGCTGCAGCGCAGGACGGTGACGCCGGGGAACTCGGCGCGCGCCTCGGCCTCCGCGCGCAGCGCCTCGTCCTCGCCGCGGCCCGAGAGCAGCACGAGGCGCCGCAGGCCCGCGTCGGTGGCGAGACGCGCGACCGTGCTGACGGCGGCCGCGGCGCCCGGCAGGGCCAGGTCGGGGGCGAACGCCACGTACGCGGCGCTCGTCCCGGCGATCGCGGCCGGCCAGGTCGCGGGGTCGTCCCAGTCGAACGGCGGCTGTGCCGTGCGCGAGCCGATCCGGACGGGCACGCCGCGCGCGGTCAGGCGCTCGGCGACGCGGCGGCCGGTCTTGCCTGTGCCGCCGATGACGAGGATGGGGCCGTTGGAGTGCATGACGTCCAGTCTCCGCACCCTGGATCGGATGTGCCATGACCGTCCGACCGTCATCCATGCCCGATCGTCCACGGCGCACGGACGAGCGGTAGGGTCGTCGACATGGATGGTCCGATCCCCGCGCCGGTCGCCGATCCGCTCGGCGAGGCGCTGCACCTGCTCCGCATGGACGGCGCCTTCTACTGTCGCTCGGAGCTCCGCGCGCCGTGGGGGCTCGAGCTTCCGGCGCTTCCCGGCTACCTCTGGTTCCACGTCGTGACCGCGGGGACCATGCACCTGCAAGCGGGCGATGCCGTGCGCACCCTCGGCGCCGGCGAGATCGCGCTCGTGCCGCGGGGCGAGGGCCACGTGCTGCGCAGCGAGCCCGGCGTGGCCACGCCGGGGATCCTCGATCTGCCCCGCGAGCATGTCAGCGAGCGCTACGAGATCCTGCGCATCGGCGGGGACGGCGCGGCGACGACGATGCTCTGCGGCGCCGTGCGCTTCGGCCATCCGGCGGCCGCGTCCTTCGTCGGCGTCCTCCCGGAGATCATCCACCTCGTCGGCATCGAGCGCCTGCAGGCGACGCTGTCGCTCATGGTGGCGGAGGCGCGCGAGCCCCGCCTGGGGGGCGAGGCGGTCATCACGCGGCTCGCTGACATCCTGGTGATCCAGGCGCTGCGCGCGTGGCTGGAGACGGACCCCGGCGCGCGGACGGGTTGGCTCGGGGCGCTGCAGGACGAGCAGATCGGGACGGCGATCGCCCTCATCCACCGCGACCCCGCACGCGACTGGACCGTCGAGTCGCTCGCCCGCGAGCTCGCGATGTCGCGCTCGGCGTTCGCGGCGCGCTTCACGGCGCTCGTCGGCGAGCCCGCGATCGCCTACGTCACGCGGTGGCGCATGCAGGTCGCGGTTGCCGCCCTGCGCGACGAGCGCGCCACGGTGGGCGAGCTCGCCGGCAGGCTGGGCTACCGGTCGGAGGCGGCGTTCGCGCGGGCCTTCAAACGCCAGACGGGGATGCCGCCCGGCGCCGTCCGCCGCCTCCCGGACGCGTTGCAGGAACTCGCGGCTGCCTAGACGGCTCCGATCCCGGTCTCCGACCGGACCTTCAGCTCGTGGTAGCTGCGCACCTCGGCGTTCTCCGTGCTCAGCATCGTCCCCAGCCAGCAGGAGATGAAGCCCACGGGGATCGAGATGATCGCCGGGTTCGCGAGCGGGATCGGCGAGCCGTCGCTGTCCGCGCCCGGCCACACCGGCGGGCTGAGCGCGATGACCACGAGCGCCGACAGCAGGCCGCCGGCCACGCCGACGATCGCGCCGGTCGTGTTGAAGCGCGGCCAGAACAGCGCCATGAGCAGCGCCGGCAGGTTCGCGCTGGCCGCCACGGCGAAGGCGAGCCCCACGAGGATCGAGACGTTGAACGTCTCGCCCGCGAGGATCGACGCCACGATGGCCAGCACGCCGAGCGATACCGACGCGATGCGCGCGACGCGCACCTCGTCCTGCTCGTCGCCGTCGCCACGCCGGATCACGCCGCTCCACACGTCGTGGGCCACGGCGCCGGAGGCCGCGATCACGAGACCGGCGACGACCGCGAGGATCGTCGCGAACGCCACGGCGCTGATGATCGCGAGGAACAGGTCGCCGCCGACCGAGCCCTCGCCCCCGCCGAGCGACTCCGCGAGCAGCGGCGTCACGAGGTTGCCGCCGGCGGTGTCGGCGGCCGACATGTCGCCGAGGATCGCGCGGGCACCCACGCCGACGAGCATGGTCATCGTGAAGAAGATCCCGATGAGCAGGACGCCCCAGGCGATCGAGCCGCGCGCCGCCTTCGCGTCGGGGACGGTGAAGAAGCGCATGAGCAGATGCGGCAGCCCGGCGGTGCCGAGCAGCAGCGCGAGCCCGAAGGAGATCGAGTTGATCGCGTTCGGGTGCTGCAGGCCCGAGGCGAGGTACTTGTCGCCGTCCGGGTAGTTGTCGGCGGCGCGGCGGAACAGCTCGAACGGGTTGAACCCGGCCTTGCTGAGCACCAGGATCGTCAGCACGGTCCCCGCGATCATGAGCAGGCCGGCCTTGATGATCTGCACCCACGTCGTGGCGAGCATCCCGCCGAAGATGACGTAGACGAGCATGAACACGCCGGTGATCGTCACCGCGACCGCGAAGTCCAGGCCCGCGAGCGCCTGCAGGAGCACCCCGGCGCCGACCATCTGCGCGATGAGGTAGACGAAGGAGACGACGAGGGTCCCCAGTGCCGCGGCGATGCGGGCGGGCCGCTCGCGCAGCCGGAAGGCCAGGACGTCGGCCATCGTGAACTTGCCGGCGTTGCGCATGCGCTCGGCAAGCAGCAGCACGACGGGCAGGAACGACGCGCCCGCGGCCGCGAGGCCCACCCAGCCGTCGACCCCGAACAGGAAGATGAGCCCGGCGAAGCCCAGGAACGTGGACGCCGAGAGGTAGTCGCCGGCGATCGCGAAGCCGTTCTGCAGGCTGGAGATCCCGCGGTTCGCGGCCCAGAACTCGGTCGCGCTGTGCGTCCGCTTCGACGCCCAGTACGTGATGAGCAGCGTGATCGCGAGGACGATCGCGAAGACGACGAGCGCGAGCGCGTTGACGCCGTCGGCGATGGCGAGGACGGTCACGGCTGCACCCGCGCCGCGATGCGCTCCTCCTCCTTGGAGAACCGGTCCCCGCGCTCGGGCTGCGCTCCGAACTCCGCGCGGATCCGCTCCTCGAGCGGCCCCCACACGCGGTCGGACCGGCGGACGTAGGCGAACGTGATCGCCCAGGTCAGCAGGATCAGCGCCACGCCGCCGACGAAGCCGAGCGACATGGAACCGAAGATCTTCGTCCCCATGAGGTCCGGCGCGACGCCGGCCAGCACGACGTACAGCGCGCCGAGGCCGATGCCGATCGTCCCCGCGATCCAGGCGAAGCGGCGCCTCCCGCCGGCCAGCTCCTGGAACTCCGGGGAGCGCTCGATGGCCTCCCAGTCGATGCCCTGCGGTTCCCTGTCCGTCGCCTCCACGGCAACCTCCCTTGTGGCTCGCCGCCGCTCTTACCCGCTGCGCCGGGTGTACAACGGGACCCATGACCGAGATCAGCCGCGCCCTGCTGGCGACCTGCTGGACCCACGCGGGCGACGCCCGGCCCGGCCGCGGCGACGGGACGAGCCCGCTCCCGCTGCGCGAGCGCATCGAGGCGACGGCCCGCGCCGGATGGCAGGGCTTCGGGCTCGGGCCGGCCGACCTCGAGCGCGCCATGGCGTCGTCGTCGCTCGCCGAGCTGCGCTCGATGTTCGAGGCGAGCGGCATCGAGCACGTCGAGCTCGAGTTCCTCACCGACTGGTGGACCGACGGTGAGCGCCGCGCGGCGTCCGACGCGCAGCGGGCGATGCTGTTCCGGGCGGCCGAGGGCCTCGGCGCCCGGACGATCAAGGTCGGCGGTGACCGCGACGGTGCGCCGGTGGACCCCGACGGCTTCCGCGCGGCGTTCGACGCGCTGGCCACGCAGGCGGGCGAGTGGGGGACGCGCGTCGCGCTCGAGGCGATGCCGATGACGAACCCGTCGACGACGCGGGCCGCCGCCGAGGTCGTGCGCGACGTCGGCAATCGTCACGGCGGGCTCTGCATCGACATCTGGCACGCGCGCCGCAGCGGCGCGACCGATCAGGAGCTGCGCGAGTGCCTGGCGATCGACCAGGTCTTCATCGTCGAGCTGGAGGACGCCGCGGCCCAGGTCGTCGGCTCGCTGTGGGACGACTCCTGCGACCGGCGCATGCTCCCGGGTGAGGGCGACCTGGACACCGCGGGCTTCGTCGCGACGATGCACGAGCTCGGCTGGCGCGGGCTCTGGGGCGTCGAGATGATCGCCGAGGAGCACCGGGCGCTGCCGGTCGACGATGCCCTCACGCGGGCGCGCGCGGCGACGCTGGCCTGCATCGACGCCGCCGGCGAGCTAGTCCGCTAGGCCTGCCGAGGCGACGACGCCCTCCTCCTGCTCCAGGCGCTCCACCCTGTGGCTCGGGGTGGGCGGCATCCGCCCGGGCAGCACCCAGCTGATGACGGCGGCGAGGACGCAGATCGACGCGGCGACGACGAACGTCGCCCGGTACGCGCTGGAGACCGGGTCGCCGAAGGCGCGCACGAGCGTGATGCTCAGGCCGCTGCCGATCGAGAAACCGACGTACCGCGACACCTGGTAGAAGCCCATCGCGCTCCCGGTCTCGGTGCGCGGGATCGCGGTCACGATGAGACCGGGCAGCGCCGCGAAGGTGAGCCCGAGGCCCACGCCGATGATCCCCATCGCGACGAGCGACTGCCAGAGGGTCTCGGCGGTCGCCGCGAAGAAGACCATGCCCGCCCCGACGACGAGGCAGCCGCCCGCGAGCACGGCGCGCTGGCCGATCCGCCGCTGCAGCGCCGGGAGGAACCGGCTGGCGACGAAGCTGCCCACCGAGAGCGGGACGAGCGTCAGCCCCGCTGTGAAGACGCTCTCGCCCAGCCCGAAGCCGTCGGGCGTCGAGAGCTGCACGAACTGGGTCATGAGCGCGATCGCGATGTACATCGCCATGCCGAGCACGCCGCCGACGACGTTGGCGGTCAGCACGACGCGGTGGCGCACGAGCCGCAGGTCCACCAGCGGGTCGGCGGTCGACAGCTCGCGCAGGCCGAACAGCCCGAGGAACACGAGCGAGAGCGCCAGGAGCCCGAGCGTGTCCGTCGAGGCCCATCCCCAGTCCGGGCCCTTCTCGCAGGCGATGAGCAGGCAGACGAGCCCGATCGCGATCGTGACCGCGCCGGCGACGTCGAGTCGCCCGCGATGCGCGGCGTCGGACGTCTCGGGCAGCACGAGCGCGGTGGCGATCAGCGCGAGCACCGTCATGGCGGTCCCGGCCCAGAACGCGGTCTCCAGGCTGGCGTTCTCCGCGATGAAGCCGGTGATCGGGTAGCCGAGGCCGACGCCGACGGCCGCGACCACGGACAGCAGCGCGATGACGCCCGGCGCACGGCGGTCGGACAGGTGGTCGCGAGCCGCGGCCATCGTCAGCGGCATGAGCGCGAGCCCGACGCCCTGCATCGCGCGGCCGGCGACGAGCACCGGGAGGCTGCCGGCGATCGCGGCGAGGGCGCCCCCGACGGCGACGATCGCCAGGCAGACGAGCGTCACGGTGCGGCGGTGGCGCCCGTCGCCGAGCCGCCCGACGACCGGCGTGGCGACGGCGCCGACGAGCAGCGTCGCGGTCAGGGACCACTGCGCGCTGGAGAGGCTCGCGTCGAGGTCGCGCGCGATCGACGGGATGAGCGGCGCGCCGAGGCTCGAGATGATCGAGACGACGGTCCCGACCCAGACGAGCACCGGGACGAACGCGCGCTCGCGCATCGTCTCGGAGCTGTCGCGCGCGGCCATCGCCCAACGACGCTAGCGGTGTCCCTCAGCCGGTCATGCGCAGGACCGGTTTGATCGTCGTCCCCGCCTCGGAGTCGCGGAACGCGCCCCCGATGTCCTCGAAGGCGTACTCGCGGATGAGCCGGTCGAACGGGAAGCGCCCCTGGCGGTGCAGGTCGATGAGCAGCGGCACGATCACGTCGGCCGCCACGCCGCCCTGCACGATCCCCATGATCGCGTGGCCGCCGTGCATGATCGCGACGAGGTCGGGCTCCCAGCCCTCGTCCGGCGGGCCGACGAATCCCGCGGTCCCCTGGGGCGCGAGCGCGTCGACCATCTGGTCGTAGACGCGAGGGGAGCGCGTCGTGTTGAACGTGAAGCCCGCCCCGCCGCCGGTGAGCTCGCGGATCGCCTCGACCGGGTCGCCGTCGCGCGCGTCGACGGCGTCGGTCGCGCCGAGCTCCAGCGCGAGCTCCAACCGCGAGGGGACGCGGTCGACGGCGACGATGCGCGTCGCCCCGGCCACGCGCGCGGCCATGATCGCCCCGAGCCCGACCGAGCCGGCGCCGAAGACCGCGAGCGACGCGCCCGGCCCCACCCCGAGCGTGTAGAAGACCGAGCCGGCGCCCGTCGGCACACCGCAACCGAGCGGGGCGAGCAGCTCGAGCGGGAGGTCGTCGGGAACGAGCACGGCCGAGCTCGCCTGGGCCAGCGCGTGGCGCGCGAACGCCGACTGGCCGAAGAAGTTGCCGTGGACGAGGGCGCCGTCCTGCGAGAGCCCGCTCGTGCCGTCGGGCCGCAGGCCGCCGAAGTTTCGCGCGAATCCCTCCACGCAGTACGGGGGGGCGCCGTCGCGGCAGGCCGCGCACAGGCCGCAGTGGGCGGCGGCGCTCATGACCACGTGGTCGCCGGGCGCGAACCCGGTGACGCCCGGCCCGGTCTCCTCCACGATCCCGGCGCCCTCGTGTCCGAGCACCATCGGCCGCGGGCCGGGGCGCTCGTGCACGGTGAGATCGGTGTGGCACACGCCGCACGCGACGACGCGGACGAGCAGCTCGCCGGCCTGGGGAGGGCCGAGCTCGATCTCCTCGATCCGGGGGTGGGGCGCACCCTCGCGCGACACGGCCGCCTGGGTCTGCATCCGCACATGGTGCCCGGTTGGGGTCGCACGGGGTCGTGGTCCCCACGGTCGCCGTCGTCGCGACCATGCTCCTCGTCGCGACGCTGCAGAACCTCGGGACGCCCGGCTGCCCGTCGCCCTGCGGGCCACGCTCGCCGCGCAGGCGGTCGTCGCGGTCGTCGACGACGACGCATGCCTGCCGGGATGGTTCGCGCCGGTCCAGGGGGTCGGCGGGTTCCCCGTGGAGGTCCAGGAGGCTGGACCTGGGTGACATCTCTGACTAGAGTCAGAGAATGGACCAGGTCGCCCAGGTCCGCCGATTCAACCGGACGGTGACCGAGCGCGTCGGTGCGCTCGACGACCGCTACCTCGCACGCGACCGGCCGCTCGGCGAATCGCGCGTGCTGTGGGAGGTCGGCGACGGCGGGGCTGACGTGCGCGCCTTGCGGGCCCGGCTGGGGCTGGACTCCGGCTACCTCAGCCGCCTGCTACGCAGCCTCGGCGACGCCGGGCTCGTGTCCGTCGAGCCCGCGGCGGGCGACCGGCGCGTGCGCACCGTGCGCCTCACCGCCGCGGGCCGCGCCGAGCGCGAGCTGCTCGACCGGCGCAGCGACGAGCTGGCCGCCGACATGCTCGCGCCACTGGGCGACGACGCGCGGGCGCGGCTCGTCGCCGCGATGGGCGAGGTGGAGCGCCTCCTCACGGCCGCGCAGGTGGAGATCGCGCCCGCCGACCCCGCCGCAGCCGGCGCGCGCCGCTGCCTCGACGCCTACGCCGCCGAGCTGGACCGCCGCTTCGACGGCGGCTTCGACCCGGGCGCCTGGAGCCCGGTCGACGACGAGGCCATGCGCGCGCCGCGCGGGCTGCTGCTCCTCGCGACCCTCCGGGAGGCGCCCGTCGGGTGCGGCGTCCTACGCCACCACGACGGCGGCTGGACGGAGATCAAGCGCGTGTGGATCTCACCGGACGTCCGTGGCCTCGGCGTCGGGCGCCGGCTCATGGGCGAGCTCGAGGCCCGGGCCGCAGGGCACGGCCCGATCGCCCGCCTGGACACGAACAGCACACTCGGCGAGGCGGTCGCGATGTACCGCGCCTCCGGGTGGACGGAGATCGCGGCCTACAACGACAACCCGTACGCCCATCACTGGTTCGAGAAGGACCTGCGCGCTACGTGACGTCGCGAAGCTGGTCGAACGCCAGCCCACTCGACGCCTCGCCGCGGCCCGGTCCCCTGCGCGCGCCGAGCCACACGTGGACGCTGCCGTCGCGCCACCGCGTCCGCTGCCACCGCTGCGTCACCAGCACCCCGGTGCGCGGCACCTCCTCCTCGTGCAGGAAGTACGCCGCCGCCGCAGCGGTGTCGAGGCCCGGGCGCAGCAGCGTCGTGCGCGGGCGCACCTTCTCGGCGTCGCTGACGCCCTCGATGACCCGCGGCATCGCCGCCCGCTGCAGCTGGGTCTCGCGGTTGGACCCCTCGACGTGCACGGGCAGGAACGGGATCCAGTTCTCCGGGACGGAGCTCATGAGCTCGTAGCGCACGGGGGCGACCGGCTCGAGCGGCGCTCCCGGCGTCGCGCCGCGCACGTGGAACGCGCGGGTCTCGGTCGCCGCCTCCGATCCCGGCTTGCTCGCGCCGTCCGGCGTCGGGATCACCCGCTCGACACCCCAGACCATGTTCGCCATCTCGTCGCGGACGAGCAGGACCTCCTCGGCCGGCGCGCCCTCCTGCACCTTCGGGACGGTCGGCGCGAGCAGCAGCGAGCGCTCCGCCTCCTGCGTGCCGCTGCCCGCGACGCTCAGCGTGAACATGCTCCAGCGCTGCCAGTCGTCGTCGGAGCCCGTCCCCGCGGGCTCGATCCACGTCCGCTCGCCGAAGACGTTCGTCACCGCCACGCCCCGCACCGTCGCCAGGGTTCCGTCCGGCAGCGGGCAGGGGACGAGGAACCAGTCGTTCGCGTAGACGAGGCCGAACTCGACGAACAGCAGCTTGGCCAGGTCGGTCGTCGCGGCGTCGATGGCGCCGAAGTTCGTCCTGCGGTCCTCGAACGCCCACCACCGCGTGTTCGGCATCCCCTCGTACTCCAGCGGCACCGGGATGAGCGTCTGCGTCGTCGCCTCCGGCGGCGGATCGGCGTCCGCGCCGAGCCCGTCGGCCTCGCGGTCGACGTCGAAGCTGTGCCAGTCCAGCGTCCCGCCGGTGTGCTCGTCGGCGGTGAGCACCGTCTCGCCGTCGGCGTCGCGCGCGGAGGCCGCGAAGCGGTACTCCAGGCGCTCCGGCGCCCACGCGTCGTCCCCGTCGGCGGGCGGCTGGCGCAGCAGCCGCTCGCACCAGCGCACGAAGCGCTCCGCCCGCTTGTCGAGCGCGTCCTTGTCGGTCTCGGCCACCCCCGAGACCCCGTCGTAGGCCTTGTGGGCCGGGTCGGAGCGCAGGTGCAGGTACAACCGCCCGCCGTCCATGCGCCGCCCGGCGACCGCGGCGATCGCCTGCCAGACCTCGGGGTGCGCCGCGCGATCGGCGTCGACCGGCGACGCCGGATCGGGCAGCGGGATCGCGTACCTGTCCGTGAACGCCTGGCTCAGGTCGCCGATGCCGTCGATGAGCCGCAGCCACTGACGGCCCATGACGAGCCGCAGGTCGAGCGCCACCTCGCGCCCGCCGAGCACGAGCGGCAGCGGCCGCCGCTCGACCTTCGCCTCCAGCGGGCCGTCCGCCGCGAACGGCTCGGCCGCGCCGTCGCCGGCCCGGTATCGCGTGAGGGGCGCGTGGGTCACGTGCAGCTTCGCGAAGAACGGCGAGCCGGCGTCGTCGCCGCGGAACTCGTCGAGCTGCCACTGGCGCGAGAGCATCCACAGGGCGTCGCGCACCTCGGCGCGCAGCGCGCGGTCGAACGCCTGCGTGCGCGGGCGCCCCTCGAGGCGGTTCCACACGGTGACCGTCGGGAACCGCCGCTCGCGCAGCGCGCCGCGGATGTCGCGGACCTCGAAGCGCTCAGCCATCGGGCATCACGTCCAGGGCGTGGTTGTTCCGCGCGAGCACGGTCCCGATCGTGATGCCGCGCAGCGTGGCGGCCATGACCGTGGCGGGCAGGAACCGCGCGTAGGGGGTCGCGTCGACCTGGGCGGGCTCGACCGCGCGCTTCTTCGCGAGGTCGAGCGTCTCGTCGAGCGCGCCGACGAGGTCGTCCCACCGCCACGCGCCGTCCGCCGTCGCGGGCGTGACGAGCAACAGGGACTGCGGCGCCTCGGCGTTGGGGCGGTCGTAGTGCATCGCGATCCCCGTCACGGCCTCGTCGCCCGGGATGACCTCGGTCCACTCGTCCAGCAGGAGCGCGCATTGGGCCTCGCCGGCCTGCAGGGGTCGGGCGAAGTGGGCGGTGTAGAGCAGGTGGTCGCCCTCGATGGCGCGGTCGTCAGGGAACCGCAGGGCGAGCCAGTCGTCGTCCGGGACGTACGGCAGCTGAAGCGGGACGAGGTCGGGCTCAGGACGCCCGAAGCCCCCGGCGAGCATGACGACCGCCTCCCACGCGCTGAGCTGCTCGCGGACGCGAGCGACGCCGTAGAGCCACTCGTCGACGGGGAGGTCCACCTCCGCCTCGTCGGTCAGGTAGCGCGTCAGCTCGCCGGACTCCGCGGCGGCGAGCGCGTGCGCGAGCTCCTCGCCCTGCTCGGGGCCCAGCTCGATCTCCGGGACGAGCCGGAACTCGTCGCCGAGCATCGCCCGGGCCGCCGCCCCCAGCGCCTCGACGCGCGGCGGGCCGTCGGCCGCGGCGTCGTGCGCCGCGAGCGCGCCGTCGGCCGCCGCGACCCGGCGCGCGACCTCGGCGGCCGTCGCCGCGAGCGCGGCGGTGAGCTCTCGTGCGTAGGCGAGGACGGCGGCCTCGCGCTCGGCGAACGGGAACGGCTCCGGGTCGAGCGAGGCGGTCGCCGCGAGCGGCCGCGCGTCGGCGAGCAGCTGCGCGAGCGTCGCGTCGTCGCCGTCGGCCAGATCGCGCATGGCGTCCTGGCGCGCGACGAGCGCGTCGCGGACGCCCGGCAGCGCGCCGCGCAGCGCGACCGGGGTGACGGGCGACGGGATGGGCGTCGTGCTCACGAAGCTCTCCGCGCGGCGCAGGAGGACGATCCGCTCCTCGTCGGAGGTCGCGATGTCGAGCACGTCGTACTCGTCGATGAGGCCGGCGAAGGACGCCAGGCGGGTGTCCCAGCGGTCGGCGCGCTCGCGCAGCGCCGCGACGAGCCCGGCGTACTCGCCCGCCCGCCAGGACAGCGCGTAGCCCCATCCGGTCTCCGGGATGCCGAACGCGGCGCCGCGCGCCAGCAGCCCCGCGGCGTCCTCGACGAGCCCGTCGATGCCCGCCAGCACGGCGGCGTCGGACAGTGCGCCCGCGGTCGTGACGGCGTCGTCCAGGTCGGCGGCGAGCGCGGCGAGGTCGTCGCGCACCGCCGCGACGCGCGACCGGCGCACGGTGACGCGCGCGTCCGCCTCGCCGGCGGCGTCCGCCCCGAGCGCGACGTCCGACGGTCGCAGGGGCCGCGCGCGATCCAGCAGCTCGCGCAGCCGCCGGGCGAGCGGGGCGACCTCGAAGACGCTCACCCCCGTCGCCGGCCGCTCGGCGTAGCGGATCTCCAGCGCGGCGTCCGGGCGCGGGACGGCGCCCGTCGCCAGCACCCGCGCGAGGACGCGGTCGTCGAGCTCGGTCATCGCCTGGTCGGTGTCGCGGCCGACGAGCGAGAGGACGTCCGCGGGCCGCAGGCCGAGGTCGGCCATCGTCACCACGGCGTCGCCCGGGGCGTCCGTCACGGGGTCGCGCCACAGCACGCGGCAGGCGATGTCCTCCAGCGCCGGCAGCACGCCGGCGAGCCACGCATCCACTGCCGGCTCGGCGACCGCGCGCGGCGTGGCGCCGGGCGGTGCGGTCGCCGTGCGGTCCAGGTGCAGGCCGACGCGGTGGGTCAGGACCGACCCGGTCGTCGGCGTGCGGACGACGTCGGGCTCGGGAGGGAAGCTGCCGGTCGTGTACGAGCTCAGCGTGCCGGCGACGCGATCGTAGTTGCCCTGGACCGCTTGGTGGACGCCCTCCGCGAGCGCGAGATCGGCCACGGCGTCGTGGATGTCGAGCAGCCGGTCGACCTCGGCGTCGATCGCGGCGCGCTCCGCGTCGTCCGCGGCCGGCAGGTCGAGGCCGAACGGGTACGCCGCGGTGCCCGCCCGCCGCACCTGCTCGACGAGCTGGAGCCCGTCCATGACGTTGCGGGCCTCGACGGCCTCGATCGGCACGTCCTCCGCAGTCTGCGTCGACGCGAGGTGGTCGGCGCGCAGCGGGAACGCCTTGCGCAGGACGAAGACGAAGCGGTCGACCTCGGCGAGGTCGTGGCGGTCGTGCAGCCCGCGCTCGAGGCGGTAGCCCAGCAGTTCGCCGAGACCCTGCCCGGCGCGGATGCCCTCGAGGATCGAGAGGGCGAGGCGCACGCGCTCGGACGAGAGGTCGACGGCGAGGGAGCCGGGGTTGGACGGGTCGGCGTTGGCCAGGTAGCCGCTGCGCAGCACCGCCGCGGTGACGGCGTGGTCGAGCGACGGCGCGTGCAGGTGCCCGCCGTTGGACGGGTCGCGGGTGAGCGGCGGATCGCCGTCGCGCTCGAAGATGGCGGCGAGGTCGTCGCCGAGCTGCACCGGCTCGGGCTGCGTCGCCTTGGGGCGCACGTCCTCCAGCCAGGCGTAGGCGCCGACGTGGACGCCGTGGACGCCGTCGCCGCGCCTACGCATCTCGCCGAGCTGGAGGTCGACGACCCCGAGCATCCACGCGTCCAGGCGGTACGCGCAGAGGTCGAGGTGCTCGGCGAGGACGCGCTCCAGCCGCGCGGTCGGGAGCTGCGTGAGTCCGTCGAGCGCCTCGAGCTGCTCGCGGAGCATCGCGGTCGGCTCGCCCTCCACGATCGTCGCGGTGATGTGCTCGGCGACCGTCGCGTGGTCGTCGCCGGTCACGCGGGCGTCGACCCTGTAGAGCGGC
>Ga0070665_100003871_pt1 | contig 15835 bp, 13 predicted proteins | sample KBSS13metaG_FD_65862 | JGI IMG/M metagenome (GOLD analysis project Ga0070665, IMG submission 65862) | Switchgrass rhizosphere microbial communities from Kellogg Biological Station, Michigan, USA - KBS S1-3 metaG | ecosystem: Host-associated > Plants > Roots > Rhizosphere > Soil ... | reverse complement strand
ATCATTAGCAATACGCTGGTTGATTGGTATCAATGGATGTGCAACCTGTTTAGTAGCGATGGTATAAGTCTCGCTTTCGATGATCTCCGGGAAACACCAATTCGGGTAATTAATGCGCAGGCTTGCCAGGCTGATAAGCGCTTCATATTCAGCTATCACATCAAATGCTTCTTCCAGGTTTTGATGATTGTTCCGCTTCCAGTTTTCTATGGCGATCACCATTCGTATATCCCAAAGCAAAAAAGTATTGAGTATAAAACTCGCAACTACGTTCAGACGGTAATTCAGCTGGTTGATCAGTTTAGACAATTCTTCTACTCTTACTGAAATTGCCACATCATCAACACGCTTAATTCTGCCGGACTGTGCTTTTAGATAGGTTGATTCCCACTGCTCACCCTCAATGCTTTTAAAAACCGAAACAAAATACTTCAGCGACTCTCCTATCTTTCCTGCTATCAGGTCTGTCTTGTTTACAACTTTAGCTTTTGACAAAACAAGTCTGACATTGAACAAAGCCAGCAATCCGGCAAAATAACGCGCCGGCTCATAAAAAATGGCGACTATAATTATGCCGGACAATAAATAAGGTGCTATTTTACTATACAGCGCCAGCCATTTCTGGTCTTCCAGCTCGATCGGGATTTTCAAATAATCCAGCAGGTTTTTTATTTGTTCCCGTTGTTGTTTTATGGAGAACACCAAGTTGGCCTGCATATCTATCCGCCAATCGTTTTTTGAGCCGATTTCTTTGACAGCTTGCTGGCGCGATAAGATAACATTCTTAGATTCAGGCTCATTAAGCCATTTAGCCAGCTTAACAATGCCGGGAAAAGTAGCCGCTCGATTGATCAATTGAAACAACGAGCCTTCCCCAAATATGTCGATATCTGAAGTATAGTTGTGTTTATCGTTTACAAACCAGTCGCCGTTGTTGTAGATGTTTGACCTCTTCGATATACTGCCTATTTCGTTTTCATTTACTGTTTTAACATTCTGAAAATAGTTTTTTAATGCCTCAAACTGGCTTTGCTTGCTTATAATCCAGGCAAAGCAAAGGCTCAATGCCACCAGTGAAACCATAATGATCGTAAAATCATCCAGGCTGACACCTATACATATCGACGCAATAAACAAACCAAAAAGCCCAAGACGGTATAAGGAATAGGTATTCAGAAGCTCCCGGTATTTTTCGGCCTGCTCTGCTGCGGCCTTAACTCTGCTTTGGTAATCCTCAACAATATTTTCTTCCACCGATTTATTTTAATTTTGGAGCTGAAATTTACAGCGTTTCAACTTTACAACTTTACAACAAAAAAATGAAAATCACCCTGCTGATAGTCGGCAAAACAGAAGATGCTTATTTAAAGGAGGGGATTGATAAATACCTGAAACGGCTGAAGTTTTATGCGAAGGCCGAGATCACGGAAATAGCCGAACTAAAAAACACCAAAGCACTTACTGAGCAGCAGCAGAAAAGCAAAGAAGCTGAACTTATCCTAAAAAAAATCACTGTTAACGATTATGTGATTTTGCTGGATGAAAAAGGCTTAGAGCTATCCTCACCCCAGTTTGCCGCTTATATTGATAAAAAAGCCATCGGTTCGGTTACCAACCTTGTTTTTATTGTTGGCGGACCTTATGGATTTGATCAATCGGTTTACCAGCGGGCAAATGATAAGCTATCACTCTCGCGCATGACCTTTTCCCATCAAATGGTGCGCTTATTTTTTGTGGAACAGCTTTACAGGGCTTTTACCATCATTAAAGGCGAGCCATACCATCACTCCTGACCAAAAAGGCAGAAACGTCAGTAATTTGTAAAATCCTGACGTTTAGTACAGAAAAAATACAGTTATCGGCCATTTCATATCTAATTTTGATAGAAAATCTGCCGTTATGTATCAGATATTAGCCGAATTAGTCTCCGTAAAGTTCATCATCCTCTACACGCTGATCATTTCCACTATCATTGTTCATTATAGGGGAAAGGTCAGATATAAGTTTTTCAGACAACTTACGGATCACTCCACCTTTATGGCACCCATCAATATGCCGATGTATGTCCTATCAGGCGTAGAAAATCGCCCGTATATCAACCAGGCGAATTTTCCTCAGCTGGCAGTATTAAAAGCCAATTGGCAGATCATTCGTGACGAGGCCTTACAATTGGAGCGTGAGGAACTGATCAAGGGTTCGGATAAGTATAATGATGTAGGTTTCAATTCTTTCTTTAGACGGGGCTGGAAACGTTTTTACCTGAAATGGTATAATGATTTCCATGAATCGGCCAGGAAGCATTGCCCTCAAACCATCGAACTGATAAAAAGCGTCCCTTCTATCAAGGCAGCGATGTTTGCTGTATTGCCGGCCGGCAGCCAGCTATTGCAGCACCGTGATCCGTATGCCGGCTCGCTGCGTTATCATCTAGGTCTGATTACCCCTAATTCCGAAGATTGCTATATCGTAGTAGACGGGCAAAGTTATTACTGGAAAGATGGAGACGATGTGATCTTCGATGAAACTTATATTCATCATGCCGAGAACAGAACGGACTTAGACCGTATTATCCTGTTTTGCGATATTGAGCGCCCGGTAAAAACCTTTGTCGGTCGCGGGTGGAACAAATTCTTCGGGTGGTTTATCATGGCAGCGGCGGCATCGCCAAATATGGGTAATGATAAAACCGGGAACATTAACAAAGTATTCAAATATATCTACTCCATCAGGCTATTGGGCAAGCGCATTAAGGCCTATAATATTAAGCTGTATTATGTGGTAAAATATCTGTTACTGCTTATCATATTGTACTTTGCGTTCTTCAGGTGGATCATTAATCTAATTATAAAACACTAACTTTGCCTGCATGTCAGCAGGTCATTCACATTCGCACGATCACTCCCATTCGCATGGGCATGGTCATCACCATCACGACCATACCCCTAAGCTGGATCATTTAAACAGCGCCTTTATCATTGGCATTGTTTTAAACTCTGCTTTTGTTGTGATTGAAGTTATTGCGGGGTTATGGAGTCATTCACTATCTCTGTTAACCGATGCAGGGCATAACCTGAGCGACGTTGCAGGGCTTGCTTTAGCGTTACTGGCATTCAAACTAAGCAAAGTAAGCTCAAACCGCGAGTATACCTACGGATATAAGCGCTCCACCATCATCGTATCCTTTTTTAATGCAGTGATCCTTTTTGTGGCTGTTGGTTTTATTGGTTACGAAGCTATAATGCGTTTCATTCACCAGGAAGCCGTTGCGGGCGGAACAATGGCCTGGGTAGCGTTCGCCGGTATTGGCATCAATGGTTTTACCGCATGGCTTTTTGTAAAGGACAAAGATTCCGATCTGAATGTAAAAGGCGCTTACTTACACATGGCAGTCGACGCTATAGTATCCTTCGGCGTAGTGGTCTCAGGTATTATTATCTATTTCACCAAATTATACTGGATTGATAGCGCTGTGAGTTTGATCGTTGCTATCGTTATTCTGCGCGGCACCTGGAGCTTGTTGAGCGACAGTTTACGCCTTGAGATGGATGGGGTTCCAAAAGAAATGGACTTGGAAAAGATCAAGCAGGAACTAATGAAAGCCAAGGGAGTTGTAGATGTTCACCATGTTCATGTGTGGGCACTAAGTACAACCGAGAATGCCCTAACCGCTCACCTGGTGATCGATCAGAATTCGGTATCTTCTTTTGACAGCATCAAACATGATCTGCGGCATCGCCTGGAGCACTTGTCCATTACCCACAGCACCTTCGAGCCGGAGTTTTCGGATGAAAAGTGTTTGCATGTGGATTGTTAAAAAACCAAAAAAACATCTAAAAAAATCAATGTCATTTCGAACGATAGAGAGAAATCTCTTGCGGCTTGCATGATCTGCGAATCGCTTGTATAAGATTTCTCCTCGTACCTCGTCGAAATGACATTAAAGGATTTTATTATTTCTTTTTCGCTTTTGCAGCCTTTGGCGCAGCTTCTTCTTCAGCTACCTCAGCTTTTCCTTTGGCAGAAGCTTTTGCTTTTTTAGCAGGCTTAGCCTCTTCCTCTACTGGAGCGGCTTCGGCCTCTTCAACTGGTGCTACTGCTTCGTTCGGATCAGGTTCGCTGAATAAAGGCAGGTCTTTTATGATATGATACCATGACACGATCTTCTTCATATCAGAAGCATACACCTTTTCCTCATCATGGCCAGGTGCTACTTCTCTGAAGAAATCTCGCAATACTTTACCGTCAGCTTTAGCATCCGGAACACTTTTTGCATCCTTCATACGACCAAACACATCCGTAAGGCGGATATCTTCATAATCGCCAAAAATGGTGATCTCATCCAGCGCAGCAATCTTGGCGGTCGACAGGTTGGCTACCAGTTTTGTTTTACTAGCATCCAGGCTTTCTAAAATAAACCCGGTCTTGTTTTGAGCCAATGCTTTCCACAAACCTGGTTTGCCTGATACCGATACTATTCCACGTAAATTCATTTTTTATTGTTGTAATGGTTGTATTGGTTGTAGTAGTTGTAATGGTTTAAAAGGTTGTAATGGTTTAAAAGGTTTGCCGTTCTTAAACTTTTACACCCTCTCCAACTTTTATAACTTCTTCAACACTTTCAACTTTTATTTATTCCTCTATTACCTCAACACCTAAAATCTTATCACCCTGGCGAATGCTGTCAACTATGTCAACGTTCTCGATCACCTTACCAAAGCAAGTGTGATTTCTGTCGAGGTGAGCAGTATTATCGCGGCTATGGCAGATAAAAAATTGGGAACCGCCAGTGTTACGACCAGCATGAGCCATTGAAAGCACGCCACGGTCATGATATTGGTTATCGCCTGTCAGCTCACAATCGATGTGATAACCCGGTCCGCCTGAACCTGCGCGGTAAGCTGTTGCAGGATCTTTGGAGAAAGGACATCCGCCTTGTACAACAAAGTTCGGGATCACACGGTGAAAAGTTACACCATCGTAAAAACCTTCTTTAGCCAGTTTCTTGAAGTTGGCAACTGTATTTGGAGCGTCTTTGTCGTAGAATTCTACGGTCATGTCGCCTTTTGCAGTCTTTATTATTGCTTTGCTCATCGCTACTTATTTTATTGGACTGCAAAGTTAGTAAAAAAGGGTAAAGCCAAAAGTTGAAAGGAGAAAGTGATTAAATGCTTTTGAAATACGTCATTGCGAGGAACGAAGCAATCTCTTTGCTATGCAGATCAGGGAGAAGATATTCCTTGAGGAACGTTCATTTAAAAAATCATGCTCCATCGAATGTCCTATGTAGAGATTGCTTCGTTCCTCGCAATGACGGTCTTTTTTAAGGCTTTTTTGTAAGAACAGCTAATTGTTAAAAATAGTTAAGATATACTTTCATAACCTCTAATTCACAATACCTTCTGAAATATTTCGTTATTTTAGCGGGTATGATACGTGTCTTTCTGATTTCTATATTGCTATTATTCATTGTCAATTTAAGTTTTGCGCAGGGTAATTTGACGGGCAGGGTGTATGAAAATAAAACCCGTATACCTATTGCCGGAGTAAGTATCCAAAACCTTAAATCCAATATTTTTACCGTTACCGATAAGAATGGTTTATTCTCCATACGTGCCCATGTTGGCGACCTGGTTACTTTCTCCTCATTCGCTTATGAAACAGACACTCTTTTTGTAAAAGACCTGGGCAGCACTGAAATTCTGATGGATCTGAAAGGCACCAACCTGAAAGGCGTAACCATCAGGGACCAGCAAACAAGATTAGGCGGCCTTACTGCCCCTCCTACTTTATCACCATTTGGTGGTCAGACTGTGGTTTACTCGAAGGATGCGGACGGCAACTACAAAGGTGGGCTCACGATGAATTTGTTCGACTCCCACTCGGATGCGAAAAAAAGGGCGAAAGCTGTACAGTTAGGGAAGGATGAGGAGTTAAAACAGAAGATCAACAGGGAATTCAGTCCGGAAACCTTGAAGGATTATGTTCCGCTGAAAGGACAGGAGATGACGAACTTCATCATCATGTATACGCCTACGATGGATAGTTATAACGCTCCGGAGTTTAACTTCACCTCGTATGTTGATTCGACTTATAAGGAATTTATGAAGATTCCGAAGGCAAGAAGGGAATCAAAAGATCTTACAGACCTGCATGCAAAACCAAGTGAGTAACGATTCCGTTAAAATCATAATAGCCTCAACAATTATTCGTTATTTTTAAGCGGGGTAATTACATGAATATAAGCTTCAAATACCTTTCGCGTTTCAGCTTTCGCCTCTGGGTTATCCTGGGCTTACTGCTTTTACCGGTCATCGGCAGGGCAGCTTCTATTCTTATACCCATGGATGAGGAACAAAAAGATCACCTTAAATCATATGGCATTGCGTTCTGGACGTTGAAAAATGGCGAGGAAGTGGATTGGCTGCTCAATTACCGTGGCGGCAGTTTCATGTTTAAATATAACAAAGCAGTTGAAGACGAATGCAAGATACGAGGTGTAAGCTACGAGGTACTCGCCGATGCCAAGGTAAGTGAGATCATCACCCAGATCAGCGACCCGTCAGTCAACATGGACCTGGTGAAGCTGGAGAAGGCCCCAAAAATTGCAGTTTATTCTCCTAAAAACAAATTACCATGGGACGATGCCGTAACCATGGTTTTGAAGTATGCAGAGATTCCTTATGATGTATTATACGATGAGGAAGTAGTTCGCGGCGATTTGCCTAAATATGACTGGCTGCACCTGCACCACGAAGATTTTACCGGGCAATACAGCAAATTTTACGGTTCATTCCGCTACGCGCAATGGTATAATGATGACGTGAAACTGCAGGAAGCCACCGCGCATAAACTTGGCTTCAAAAAAGTATCGCAAATGAAGCTTGCGGTAGTTGAGCATATCCGTGATTTCTGCTCAGGCGGCGGATTTTTGTTTGCTATGTGTTCAGGCACTGATACTTTTGATATAGCATTGTCTGCCTCTAATACCGATATCTGTGAAAACATGTTTGATGGTGATGCTGCCGATCCGGATGCGCAACAGAAACTGGATTTTACGCAGACTTTCGCATTTCAGAACTTTACGCTCGACATGAACCCCATGTCGCACCAGTTCAGCAATATCGATGTGACTACCACCCGCCAGGTTGAGCGTACCAGGGATTTTTTTACCTTGTTTGACTTCTCAGCCAAATGGGACGTGGTGCCCAGCATGCTCACACAAAATCATGATAAAGTGATCAAAGGCTTTATGGGACTGACTACCGCCTTTAACGAGAAACTGATCAAACCAGGCGTAACCATTATGGGCGAGATGAAGACTGGTAACGAAGCCCGATATATTCATGGTGAGTATGGCAAAGGGCAATGGACCTTCTATGGCGGTCACGACCCTGAAGACTACCAGCACGTTGTAGGCGATCCACCTACCGATCTGAAACTGCACCCCAATTCTCCGGGATACCGATTGATATTGAACAACGTATTATTCCCCGCAGCACATAAGAAGAAACAGAAAACCTGATCTTAATTATAGAAAGACCATGAAACCCCGATCTTTAATAATCTGTCCGGGCCAGGATAACGATTGATCATATAATACCCCTTGCTGAATAATCCCTGGTTTGCATAATCGTACATTACGAAAATGTTGGTACGGATCAGCGTTGCTTTGAAGAATACGGTGGCTACAGGATACGACGAAAAAGTAAGATTTGGCGTATTATTATAGAACTGACCTAAACCCACAGCGTACGATGGCGCCACATAAGGCGTATTATATCGCACATTGATACCGAAATTACTATTCAGCACACTGAAGAGCATTTTTGAATAATATAAACTGCTATAGGTGTATACCGACGGCGTGCGTAAGGTGTTCTGATAATCACTTTTTTGATACACCACGTAGTTATCAAAATGCCACCTGCGCCATCTTAGGTTCTTACCAATGCTTAATTTGATCAGGTTGATCGGGTTGCGCTCCTGAGTAGGCGTTGCGTTTATCCCGTTAGGATCAGCTGTAAAATACAGGTAATCATTTATCATGTAATACTCCGCTTTCAGATCGAGTTGCAACAGATCATTGACATAGTTAAATGACAAATTGGTAGTTTTCTGATTACTGAAACTATTATGGAATATATAGTGGTTAGATATCCAGTCGGTATAAACCAGCGGCGGTGAGCTGCTTTGCTGATAAGCGCCGAATATTATCCTCCCCGCTTTACGTCCCCCTGATAAACTCAATTTTGCTTCATAAAGAAAGTTGCCAAAATCACGCCCGGCAGCTACCTGCTGCAGATCAACATCTAGCAAAATCCTGTCACTAAAACGATAGCCGGCTCTTCCCTTTAGAGTGATATCCTGGAAGGAGTTGTTCTGCACCCGCTGATTAACTACCTGCCGTGCAAAGTTGGCATTAGTAATGGTATCGGTAACAAATTGTTGATAGGTGTAGTAATCATGAACCAAACCCAGGTCGACCTTGACCTCGTTCTTTACAGTACCGGTAGATTTCCCGCGCAGATAGAAACTGTAAGAGAAGCCATTTTGTAAGTGGAAAACAGACAGCGAATCCCTCGAATAAGTAGAGCTGTAATAATAGTCAGGAAACACACCATAAGTATCGGGCTCATTTTGCAAAAACTTATAAGTGCTTTTATTATAAAGAAAGGCCCACGATACCCGTTGCGTAGGCAATATTTTGGATCTATCGACACTTTTTATCGTCGTGTCAATTTTACCGATGTAATAGAACTGCTTGATGTAAAAGCCATTGCTACGGATATTATCGCTTGAGTTGTATAAGCGTACTGGTTGATTCTGCGAGGTAATATACCCGGTTGTCGGCGTAGCGGTGAATATCGAATCATTTTGTATTGAGCCGTTCTCAGGGGCCTTCAGGTTGTTATAGAAATAACTTCCGAGCAGATTATAACGCTTGCTTTTTGATTCATGCCATGTAAATATCGCCCCTGTCAGATCACTGGCACCTTGTTGGGGATAATAGCCGCGGGACCCGATAAGGTTAAAATTAAAGCCAACGTTCCATTGCGGATTGACGTTTTGTGTATGCAACACTTTAAACACCTGCTCTTTTACACCGCTGGCAAAAAGTGAGAGATTGGTATAAGGCACACGCGCCCTGTAATATTGTATATCCTGTGGTGTAAAAAGATAGGCATCCAGGAAATGTTGCCCAACATCAAATCCGATGGTTTTACTTGGCTCGAATAGTAAACTGCGCTCGGCAAGCCCGAGATTGCCCAACCCGATTTTAGGGCTACGTGGCTGATAAAGCGGACTGTAGTTTTCAAAATTCGTCAGCCCGGTATCCAATGGAAAAACCTGCGTACTATCGCTCAATAAGCGCTCATTGGTTACCCGTATAAACTTGGATGTGAAGATAACCGAGTCGCGTTTCTTTTCTTCTTTCTGCCTTTCGGCATCAATCTCCTGGTCGCCGGTAAGCTGTTTGCCCGGCTGTTTAGTTTTTGATGTGTCGTTATTAAAATTATTCCTCCTGATGGTATTGTTCGGATAACCTGGTATGGTGGTGGTTTGGGCCAACGCCGTGCCTGCCGAAAGACATATCAGCATCACAAGAAGAGTATATCGGAGTTGATTTTGCATTAAAGGCCGGCAATCAGTTTTTTAAGTATCAATGTCATTTTAGGTTCAGCTTCCGTTGCAACTGCCAGGATTTCTTCAAGAGATACCGGGTAAAGGGTATCATGAAACCCTTCATCAGTTAACACCGATATCGCAAAAACAGGCAATCCCATATGATTAGCTACAATCACCTCCGGCACGGTGCTCATGCCAACAGCATCGCCTCCAATTATCCGCAGATAACGGTATTCTGCTTTCGTTTCAAGGTTTGGCCCGGTCACAGCTACATAAACACCTTTATGGCAGGCAATATTGTTTTCTTTAGCAATATTTAATGCATTTTCGATCAGATCACGACGATAAGGCTGGCTCATATCCGGGAAACGCGGGCCCAGTTGCTCCTCATTTCTCCCGATCAATGGGTTGTGTGGTTGAAGATTAATATGGTCTTCGATCACCATCAGGTCGCCTTTTTTAATATTAGGGTTGAGCGATCCGCTGGCATTGGATACGAACAATGTTTTTATGCCCAGCATCTTCATCACCCTCACAGGGAAGGTGATCTGCTGCATGGTATAACCTTCGTAATAATGCAGACGGCCCTGCATAGCAACCACCTTTTTACCGGCCAGTGTACCAAATATCAATTTACCTGAGTGAAATTCAAGTGTGGAGATCGGAAAATCGGGGATATTAGAGTACATCAGTTGTTTTTCAACTTCGATCTCGGTCACTAATCCGCCGAGGCCGGTACCCAGTATGATGCCTATTTCGGGCTCAAAATCGCCAATGCGATTTTTAATGTATAAGGTGGTTTGTTGTATGTTCTCTAACATATTGTGTAACTAACTGGTCGAATTGCGGCGCCTCATTATTCAGAAATTGTACCCCTATCGGGATGACTAAAACCGGCAACGATTGCACAAGCGGAAGCAGTTCGTGTTCAACTAAACGCTTCGCATCCTTTTCTGTTGTAATGATCACTTTTTTTTGTGCAGTACAGGCAGCGAATTCATCGGCAAGTTTACTGATATTTTTTAAGCTAAAACGATGATGGTCGGGATAATTGTGATGCACCAGTTTTGAACTATATTTTTTGATATGCTGCACCAAAGGCTGGGAATTTGCAATGCCTGTCAGCAGAAATACCGTTGTATCGATATCTAATACAGCATTAGATGTTTTCCCGTTCAAATCCTGCAATGGTAAATAAACGATAGAGGTAAAAAACACAGCCTGATATGGCAGCGTCTCCATACTATTAATGATTGCCTGCTGTTCCTCAGCGCTCAATTGTTCCGGGCATTTACTGATCACGATAATATCCGCGCGCCAACGCCCACTGAATGGCTCGCGTAAGTTTCCGGCAGGTAAAAGTAGATGCGGTTCTTTTATACGATTATAATCGAATAATAAAATGCTTAACCCAGGTTTTACCGCACGGTGCTGATAGGCATCGTCCATCAGTACCAGGTTGTGGGTATGAGTAAGTTCTTTAATACCATCAACCCGCTTCTCGCACACTACAACGGTAATATCAGGAAATTTATGCTTGAATTGCAGCGGCTCATCGCCTACCTGTTCAGCGGTCGAGTCTTTGGTAACCGTTAAAAAGCCTTTTGTCTTTCGCCCATAGCCGCGGCTTAAAGTCGCGAGTTTATAGTGATCTTTTAACAACCTTACCAGGTATTCCGTCATAGGTGATTTGCCTGCCCCTCCTACTTCCAGGTTGCCTACTGAGATCACCGGCATTTTAAATTTCCGGCTTTTCAGTATACCGCCATCATAGCACCAGTTACGCATAGATACAACCAAGCCATAAAGCAATGAAAACGGGAATAAGAACCAGCGGAGTTTCATATAATCGGTAAAGATATAAAAAACACGTCGATGGGAATTTTGTGAGTAGTTTTATAACTTAGTTTTTTAAACTACGCCATGAAACTTAAATTATCTTTCCTTTTCCTTGTAACCTTTTGCGCTACCGCCTTCGCTCAAACCGACACCAAACTTACTGCTCAATTACAAGACGCCGTAAAAGAATTTAAAGGTCAGGTAGGCATCTATGTAAAAAATCTTAAAACAGGCAAAACAGCGGCGATTAATGCTGATACCCTGTTTCCTACTGCCAGCATGATCAAGGTTAGCATACAATGCGGAGTGATGGATAAGATAGAGAAAGGAGAATTGGCTTATAATCAAAAACTCATCTATCGGGATTCGTTATTGTACCCTGGCGAAGACATCCTCGGTTCATTTAAAGATAAGGATACCATTCAGCTAAGCAAAGTTGTTTTACTGATGATCACCATGAGCGATAATACGGCCAGCACCTGGCTGCAAAAGATCGTAACCGGCGAGTACATTAACAATTGGCTAGATAAAAATGGCTTTAAAGTATTGCGCGTCAACTCAAGAGTAAAAGGTCGCGAGGCTATCCGTTCCAAATATGGCTGGGGTGTTAGTTCGCCGTATGAGATGTGCCGGTTGTTCACCATGATACGCAATGGTGAAGCAGTTAGTCCGGCGGCAAGCGAACGCATGTACCGCGACCTGGTGCGCATTTATTGGGATGACAGATCGTTATCGCAAATACCGCCTTATGTGCAGGCAGCCAGCAAGAGCGGATCTGTAGATGAAGCCCGATCAGAAACTGTTTTAGTAAATGCTCCACACGGGGATTATGTATTCTCTGTAATGACCAATAATAATAAAGACCAAAGCTGGACACCCAATAACGAAGCCCAGTTGCTTATAAAGAAGATTTCGGCGCTGTTATGGCATTATTACGAGCCTAAAAGCGACTGGAAACCCGCCCCGGGTATAGACAAGCTGATGCTGAACGAGTGACATTTTTCTGACAACCTGTCACGGATTCTGTGCACTTTCCTGACGAAATATGAAGTGTTTTTGACGCTCTTTGGCCTTTTTTACTGCCAAAATGATATTGGCATAAGCCTTGTTAATACTGGATAGGTTTAATATTAGAAAAGGAAAAATCAATCATATATGTCTAAAATAATTGGAATCGACTTAGGAACAACGAACTCTTGCGTTGCGGTAATGGAAGGTAACGAACCTGTAGTTATTGCCAACAGCGAGGGTAAACGTACTACGCCGTCAGTTGTGGCGTTTGTTGACAACGGCGAGCGTAAGGTAGGTGATCCTGCCAAGCGTCAGGCTATCACCAATCCTACAAAAACTATTTATTCTATTAAACGCTTCATGGGTAACCAGTTTAACGAGGTTACTAAAGAAGCATCACGCGTACCTTACAAAGTGGTTAAAGGCGATAACAACACTCCACGTGTTGAGATCGACGACCGCAAATATACCCCACAGGAAATTTCAGCCATGGTACTTCAGAAAATGAAGAAAACTGCTGAAGATTTCTTAGGCACCGAAGTAAGCGAAGCAGTTATTACTGTACCGGCTTATTTTAACGATGCTCAGCGCCAGGCAACCAAAGAAGCAGGCGAGATTGCAGGCTTAAAAGTTCGCCGTATCATCAACGAGCCTACTGCTGCTGCCCTTGCTTATGGTTTAGACAAAGCACACAAGGATATGAAGATCGTGGTGTTTGACTGCGGTGGTGGTACACATGACGTGTCAGTACTGGAGTTAGGCGATGGCGTGTTCGAAGTAAAATCAACCGACGGTGATACTCACCTTGGTGGTGATGACTTTGACCAGGTTATTATCGACTGGCTGGCTGACGAATTTAAAAACGACGAAGGTGTTGATCTGCGTAAAGACCCAATGGCTTTACAACGTTTAAAAGATGCTGCCGAAAAAGCTAAAATCGAGCTTTCAAGCACTTCTCAAAGTGAAATCAACCTGCCATATATTACTGCTGCTGACGGTATGCCTAAGCACCTGGTTAAATCTTTAACCCGTGCTAAATTTGAGCAACTGTCTGACAGCCTGATCAAACGTACTATCGAGCCATGTAAAACAGCTTTGAAAGCTGCAGGCATGAGCACTTCTGATATCGATGAAGTGATCCTGGTGGGTGGTTCAACCCGTATCCCTGCTATCCAGGAAGCTGTACAGAAATTCTTTGGCAAAGCTCCATCAAAAGGTGTAAACCCTGACGAAGTGGTTGCCATAGGTGCTGCTATCCAGGGTGGTGTATTGACAGGTGAAGTAAAAGACGTGTTATTGCTCGACGTTACCCCGCTTTCATTAGGTATCGAAACTATGGGTGGTGTAATGACCAAACTGATCGAAGCAAATACAACTATCCCGACCAAGAAATCGGAAGTGTTCTCTACCGCATCTGATAGCCAGCCTTCTGTTGAGATCCACATCTTGCAAGGTGAACGTCCGATGGCTGCTCAGAACAGAACGTTAGGCCGTTTCCACCTGGATGGAATTCCACCTGCTCCACGTGGTGTGCCACAGATCGAAGTATCATTTGACATCGATGCTAACGGTATATTACACGTATCAGCTAAAGATAAAGCTACCGGTAAAGAACAAAAGATCCGCATCGAAGCTTCATCCGGCTTAACTGATGCTGAGATCAAAAAGATGAAGGACGAAGCTGAAGCTAATGCTGATGCTGACAAAAAGGCAAAAGAGGAAGTTGATAAACTGAACTCTGCTGATGCCCTGATCTTCACTACCGAAAAGCAACTGAAAGAGTATGGCGATAAGATATCAGCTGACAAAAAAGCTCCTATCGAAGAAGGTTTGAAAAAACTGAAAGAGGCTTATGCTTCTAAAAACCTCGATGCTATCGAAGCTGCTCAAACCGAGTTGACCGCTGCATGGACCGCTGCATCTGAAGAGATGTACAAAGCTGCAGGTGACGCCGGTCAGGCTCAGCCAGGTGCCGGTGATGCCGGAGCACAAGGTGGAAACGCTCAAGGCGCTGGTGACCATGTAACCGATGTTGACTTCGAAGAAGTAAAATAATACATCCATCAAATAAAAAGCCCGTCCGATAGCTATCGGACGGGCTTTTTATTTGATTATAAATCCGGTTAGCGTTTGATCCCGCTTCCCAGGTACGAGTGCGAAGTGTTGGACTTAAGTCGCGTTGGTTTATTTGTCAGGCCAAATATGGTGTCGTCCGTCTGCCTTTCAGAAATATCGTCGGAGTCATGAAATATACGCGTAGTGCCAACTTCAGTAAGAACAGGAATAGGATCATCACCCTTAGACTGCAAATATTTTGTGATCTGCAGATTTTTAATACCTGAAGCGTCAATTTCACCGCTAACTACTTCAAGCGCCACGTAATCGACACCGTATGAATTACCCTTTGATTGTGCAAAAACTGAGAACAGGTTGCCTTTGCCTGAAATAAATGTGGCTGTGGTGTCTGAACCGGAATCTACATCACTGAGGAAATCGAGCCTCACAGTGAAATTTTTATTATCCTGCTTACTGAATTTATAGTAGTAATCGTCAAAGGTTTGACCTGTCAAGTGTTCCTCCGAGTTATCAAAAGTGCATACATTAGGCGTTATCGAGAAAACGCCGGTGATATCGGGCGGAGTGGTTCCTTCATTAACCACCGTGCCATACTGTTTCAGTTTAGCAAGTGTGGAAGGCGATACAATAGTATTAACCTGCTGCGGTAGTACGTCAGTTTTCTTTTTTGAACAGGAAACCAGGATGGCAGCAATGGCCACAAGGCCGAGAAATGGTCTTTTTAATATTTTCATTTTGTGACAAGAATTAAGTTCCCGGAAGATAAACAATTTTCGGGCCAGAACAAAATTCAGGAAACACATTTGCATGATTCCCTATCAGGATGAATATGCAATGGTTATAATAACCAAAACGATCGAAGCGCTCAGCACCGCGATCATGATATTTACGAATGACCTTATAGTTAGCATGGTTTAAAAATTTCTTGCCGCAAATATGAGTGAAATGCGGTTACGAAATTTTCAAATTACACCACCGCATGGATATACTACACGAATGTGTGGTTATGCTACATAAATGGACGATGGCCATGATTAGTTGCAGATAGGAGGCTCCTATGGAGCCAATCTACCTCGTTACTTTTTCTATAAACAGGAAGCTCCTAACGGAACTGGTATGACGGTGATTATAAAACTCCGTAGGAGTACCCTGTTTATAGCTATATGTCTTGTCCTGAAATGAGTTTACACAAAAGTAAACGAAATGGAAAAGATAATTATCGATGGAAAGCATCATTATCCGCTTGAGTTCAAGCATGCGGTCATTAAGGAGTATTTAGCCG
>Ga0070665_100003869_pt1 | contig 15845 bp, 12 predicted proteins | sample KBSS13metaG_FD_65862 | JGI IMG/M metagenome (GOLD analysis project Ga0070665, IMG submission 65862) | Switchgrass rhizosphere microbial communities from Kellogg Biological Station, Michigan, USA - KBS S1-3 metaG | ecosystem: Host-associated > Plants > Roots > Rhizosphere > Soil ... | reverse complement strand
GAATTCGCCAGGCTTCTCGAAGGCTCTGCTTTGCTCCTCAGGCAAAGCCCTTTTCCTGCACTTGGCGATGGCTACCGCCGGTGCCGCATCCCAAGCCGCGCCTCTCGATGAACTACGTTCGCTTTCGCAACTGCGGAATGTCGATCTGGCGAAGCTTAAGAACGGCGAAATCATTTCCGTGCGCGGCCCGGTCGGCGATTTTCCGCGCGGAATTTATCTTGAGTGCTGCTATTTCATCGATGCCCCAATGAACGTCGTCGGCCACGCGCTTCTGCATTGGGATCCTCTTCTTCACAAAGATTTGAAGGTCCGTCGTTACCGCGAGTATTCCCTTCCACCTGGGCCCAATGCCTTCCAGATGATGCAACTTGATCCGACGGTCGCGGATGACCGGTGGCTCCTTGAGGAAACGGCCAAGGTTTCGCAGGGCTCGGCGGTCAGCGGCTTGCACCTGACGACGGAGGAAGCTGCTCTGTTGCGCCGGAAATCGATCGGACCGAGCGAGGCCTGGCGGGAGATCTTGCGCCGCCGAAGCGAAGCATTGGCGCGTGGAGGACTAAACGCGATCGCGCCCTACGGGACCGATAAGTCCATCTCGCCTGGGTCTGAATTTCGTGGACTCCTGACCCTCGCGCCAAAGGCTGCGAGGCATTTCCGGCCAATCACCGGCGCGCAGCCGATGGTCTCTGCCGGCGAGCCCGCCAGCGAGACAGTCGGCTTTTGGGAAGCATTCAAGGCGCGAGACCACAACATCCTGCAACTCGGTCTTTTCGCCGGGCGCAAGGAAAGCGATTCATGGCAGCTGATTAACTGCGTTTATTATCCTTCGGACACATATTTCATGGCGCTCGATCTGTTCCAACTCTGGCCCGTGGAGGGCGGCACCCTTGTCTGGCAGGTCGGTTTCGTCTCGGCGCCATTCCGCCCCTATCTCGGCGGGCTCGATCGCTTCATTGCGGGAAAACTGATGATGCAGGCAACGCTTGACACCATTATCACGTTCCGTTCTGACATCGAGAAACGGCGTTGATGGCGCGCGTGCGCGAACATAGTCCGCGCTCGGTCACGCGCTTTGAGGTGAAACATCGCCGGATCATTGCTCGATGCGTTTCAAGAGCAGCGCGGCGCCGACGAAGGTCACCACCACCCCAAGGAAGAGGTAAATGAGATCCATACCATAGTAAGTCAGCCCGGCGCGATAAAGATTCACCAGTCGAAACGCGCGGCAAAAGTGAGTCAGCGGAAAGCATTCCGAGAGATAGCGGATCGCGAGTGGCAGTCGTTCCAGCGGAGCAAACGCTCCGGAAAGCACAAAGACGGGAAGGAGAAAGAAAACCGAAAGCTGGATGGCCTGTGTTTGGGTGCGCGAGAAGGCTGAGATCAGAAGGCCCAGCCCTAATGAGCAGAGCAGGAAGAGCAGGCAAATGAGCGCGAGTACGAAATGGTCGTGAAACTGAACGTGAAAATGCCAGCCCGCGACGACAATGACAACGAGGATGAGCAGAATCGAGATCGCCAGGTATGGAAGGATTTTTCCGATTACGATCTCGCCCCGCCGGAGTGATGTCACCATGAGTTGATAGAGGGTGCCGGATTCCCGTTCGCGCGCAATCGTGCACGCGGTCAGCGTAACGGTAAGCAGTTGCAGAATGACGCCGATGACTCCCGGGACAACGTAGTCGATGAAACGCTTTGCCGGGTTATAAAGCACCTCCGAGGCGAGTCCCCACTGGCTCATCGCAGAGATGAACTGGTTCCGCACATCGACCGGCAACTTCTTTGCCAGATCGATCACATTGTCGGGTAATCCCTCGACCATGGCCTCGAGCTGCTTCTTCTGGAATTCGCCGAGCTTTTCTTGGATCCGGCCTTCCAGCTCGCTCACGGTGTTAGTGTTGCTGCCATCGAGATAAAGCGGGAGAGCAATCGGATCCCCATTCTTCAAACTCGCCCCCCAGCCCTCCGGAATAACGAGTGCCGCTTGTACATGCTCACGCAGCAAGTCGGGCTGGCCGCTGATCTTCTTCCCCAATCTCCACTTGAAGGTTGCGCCGTTGATAAGCTCTTGGACGAATTGCTCGCTCTGCGGTGAATGGTCGCGGTCCTCCAGCAAGGCTGGCACGTCGCTCGCCTCGGTGCTCTCAAACGCATGCCCGAAAATGAGGGTGAAGACCGGGGGCAGAATCAGGACAAGAACGAGGATGCGCCAGTCGCGGTAAATGTGGATGAATTCCTTCACCGCCACGCTGCTGATCGCCTGTAGGGAAGATCGAATGTTCATCGGATGGCCTCCTGGTCCAGCATTGCGCCGTACCCCTGCGAGTATGCCGTGAAAACATCTTCCATGTCTGGCTCCGCCCAGCGGTGCCCGAGCAGCTTGATCTCGGGAAATGGCCAGTGGCGTTGCCACCCCGCGAGCAAATCCTCCGCATCCGGCGCATAGACCCGGAGACTCCCGCTGCGCAACGACACGCCGAGGATGCCCGGCACCTCGCGTAGCCTAACGAGCGCATCCATCGCCGGCTTGGCGTCGAGTTCCAGCAGCTTCGCCTTGAAGGTGCCTTTCAGGACCCGGGGCGATGCTTTCGCCAAGAGGCGACCATTGTGCAAAAAACCAACCTCCGTGCAGCGCTCGGCTTCATCCATGTAGTGCGTCGTGACGAAAATTGTGATGCCGTTATGACTCAGCTCGTAAAGCAGATCCCACATTTGCTGCCGATGCACCGGATCGAGGCCTGAGGTTGGCTCATCGAGAAAAAGCACCGGTGGTTGATGGACCAGCGCGCAGCCGAGCGCGAGCAACTGGCGCATGCCGCCCGACAGGCTGCCCGCCGCCGCATCGCGTTTCGCTTGCAAGTCCATCTGGCCCAACAGTCGCTCGATCCGCGCTCCCAGTTCGTTAGGCGGGACCCGGTAGGCGCCTGCAAAAAAGCGCAGGTTCTCGAGGACCGTCAAATCCGGATAGAGGCTGAATCTTTGCGCCATGTAGCCAAACTTCGACCGTACCGCGTAGCGTTGTTGCCACGCATCTGCCCCATCAATCGTTGCCAGGCCGGATGTCGGATGAGCCAGTCCGCAAAGCATACGCATCGTCGTCGTCTTGCCGGCGCCGTTCGCACCGAGGAATCCGAAAATCTCTCCACGGTCGATCTGGAAGGAGAGATCGCGCACCGCTTGGAGATCACGGTACGATTTCGTCAGGGCGCTAAGGATTATGATTGGCTCGTTCATCTGAGGAAAACACGCAGGTGCGCATTCATCCGCCCCCTCTCTAGGGAAAACGGGCTCGTTTTCAAGCCACAACCCTTTGGGTGCATTGACAGTCCGCCCATTCGCTTAAGACTAGAACAACCTACGGCCCTCAACGTTTGAGAATTTCCAATCAACCATGAGATCCATCCCGCTGTTTCGATCCCTCGGCCTTACTATCCTCTTCCCAGTGGCCGTCCTGGCCGCCGATCCGGTGGCCGAGCTGGCCAAGTTTTCGGTCTTCGGCACAGTCAGCCTCCCTCAGCTCGCGAAAGGCGAGATTAAAACAGGCCAGGGCACGGCGATGGGTACCGGGCGTTTTCTATCGGTCGAAAGTTGTTTCGTTGTTCCCAGCCCACCCGGGAAAGTGATCGCCGCAATGAGGCAATTCGATCCGACTACTCACCGCGATTTGAAAGTATATATCCATTCCGCTCTCCCGGCGGCGCCTTCCGTTGCGGATTTTTCTAAGCTCAACAATCCACCGAATAACTCGGCGGTGGAAACGCTGACCGCTGCGACCCGGAAAATGTCAACGGACCTGCAAATCAGCCGCGCGGAAGCGCAGAGATATTCCGCGAGCCAGCCGGTTTTCAGTTTCTGGAGCGACCTCCTGACGAAGCGCGCGCAAGATTTTGTGGCAGGCGGCGCGGCGCGGGAGGCGCCATACGATTATAGCAAGGGATCGATCCAGCCGGCCCGGGAGTTCGCCGAACTCATCCGGCAACAGGGCAACGTCAGCCGGCAGTTCGGCGGCTTTCTCGGCAAAACCGGTTTGTTCGGCGGCAAGGGTTCACTCAAACCCGATCTTTATTGGGAAATGCTCCAAGCCGAAGACAGCGGCGTGCTCACCCTGGGCGCGACCTACACCCAGCCGACATCCGGCGGCGGCTTCCAGATCGCCGACGGCCTCTACTACGCTAGCGGCGGATATTATGTCTCCCTTACGCTTTCCCAACTTTGGCCGGTTACGATTGACGGACGCGCCTCGACACTGATGTGGCGTGGTAATTTCATTTCCGCCAGGTCGGTCGGCGATTTGCATGGCATCGGGCGTCTAGGCGCGGAATCGGCGATGAAGAAGGAGATTCTGCGGGCAGTCACGATTTTTCAGCGCGACGCCAGCCGATGACTTCACGGTTCTCCTTCCTTGCTGGTCTGATTTTTTGCGTCTTCGCCGCCCCGGCTTGGTCCAGGAGCGATCAAGAAATTTCCAGCGCCCCAGATGAGGTCGTGGAACAGCCATACAAGTTTCCCGCGGAGTTCACGATCGAGCAGGCCTATCTTGGGGGGGCCGATGTGCAGCGGGGGACACGCTTGGTGAAGGACTTCGACGAATACTATTCCAACCTTGTCTTCGTCTACACCCCGCGAATCAAGTTCGGTATCATCCGCCTTGGCGCGCAATGGGAACGCTATTCCTTTGGCTTTCCGGATGGCGGCCAACAGTTACCCAACACGCTTCAGGCGATCAATTCGATCGTCGGGCTCGACACGAAATTTTCCGACTCGATCCTCGTAAGGCTCGAAGCGCAGCCCGGATTCTACGACACCTCGTTCGCTCATCTGGACGGCGACTCCTTTAACATCCCTTTTGTCCTCGGCGGCACCTACATTCATAGCGCGGAGGTGCAGCTCGTCTTTGGCGTCGGCGTCAACGTGCAGGCCCGATTCCCGGCCCTGCCCGGCGGCGGCGTTCGCTGGAAATTTTCTCCGAACTGGGTGCTCAACGCCGTTCTCCCAACGCCACGCCTCGAGTATTTGGTCAACCGCGACTTCACGCTCTTTGCCGGCGCGGATATCAAGGCCAACACCTTTCGGATGGATGATCGTTTCGGCGATAGCCATGGCGACACTGGCCTCAACAGTGCCTGGCTGAGCTACGAAGAAGTGCGCGCGGGAATTGGCGCGGAGTGGAAAATCAATTCCTCGCTTTCGCTCACAATGGGAGGCGGCTACATCCCCTGGCGGCAATTCGATTTTCATCGGACCGACGTCCGCTATCACTACGAAAGTGGCGCGCCGTTTGGAGCCCTCATGCTCCACGGCGCGTTTTGAGATCGCGGCGTTTTCCTATTCGTTAGCCTGAGCCATCTAGACAGCACGCTGGATTTGGCTTAACGATCTCGCAGGAAGTTGCTTTATGTTAGCGCCGACCAAAATTTACTTCATCGTCTTCGGTCTTCTCACGATCGCGGGCGGCATCATGGGCTTTGTCAAAGCGGGCAGTCATGCTTCTCTTATTGCCGGTTCGCTTAGCGGTCTTCTGCTCCTCCTGGGGGCTTTTCTTTTGCCGAGCCATGCGCCGCTGGGGCTCGCACTTGGCGGAATCGTCTCGCTTTTGCTCATCGGATATTTCTTGCCCGCGTTCTTTCGCACCGGCAAAATGATGCCAGCCGGAATGATGTCGCTCCTGAGCGTTCTTGGGATGGCTTTTGCGATCGTCGCCTGGATTCGCAAGTAGCGGTTTTGTGTGCGCAAGTTTCGCCTGAGCACACTGCGCTGGCTGGCTTTGCTGCTCTTCCTCGCGCTCTTCGCGGCGATCGTGCTGCGTTGGATTTCGCTTGAGCGCCTGCGCCTGACGACGCAAAAGTTCAGCCTTCCGACGCTCGTCACCCCGACCCCTTCGCCTGTGCCCACGGCCACGCCGTGGAGAACGCCAGTCATTGGTGGACGGCTCGACACTGCCAAACTCTGGAGTGGCATTACAGTGCGCGCGGAAGTCAATCCGACCCCCGGCGGGGCCGCTTCGACGGAGCGCCTCGACCCGGAGAGCTATGTCCTTGATTTGCGACTTAAGGTGCGCGTCCCAACCCCGAACCGGACGTTGGAAGAACTGGCGCAGGTTACCCCGGAGTTGCCCAAATTGCTGCCGAAGCTGGACGCCGCGATCACGGCCGATTCAATTTCGCCGCTCTTCCAGGAACTATACGATTTAAAAGTTCGGACGCTCCGGGAGGATCTCGTCAGGCTGGATCAACTCCTTTCCCGACACAATTTTTACGATTGTCAGACGATTCTCCGGCTGCGTTATCCCGAGACGAAAAGAAACGCCATCCTGTTGCAGGCCGAGATGGACGTGGACGCGGACGGGTCCGACTCCGACCGATTACCCGATGGGAGCGGCACTTCGGCCAATTTCAAGCCGTTCACCAGCTATCATTGGAAGAAGCAAACTGCCCGCCCGAATCCGTTTCTCGCTCCAGCGAAGGAAAAATTGCAACGCTACGAAAGCGAATTCGCGAAAAAAGGACTGACGATGGAACGGAACCGCGATCTGAGGATTGGAATCCAGCGGATGAAAGCCGAGGTCGATTCGCTCAAGCGCTTCAGTTTTCTCATCGCAGCGACCGATCCCTACATCGTGATCCCGGGAATCTTTGTGCGAACGAAAGACGCCGGACGAGTGGGCGACTACGCGGTGGTCGTGTTTGGCGATCGGATCTATCCGGCGATCGTGGGGGATGTCGGCCCTAACGATAAAGTGGGCGAGGCCTCATTGCGGATCGCGCAGCAAATCAACGCGCTCGCTACGCCTTACAGTCGGCCGGTAAGTGATCTCAAGGTTACGTACCTGATTTTTCCCGGGACGGCGGACATGCCTTTCGGTCCGCCCGATTTGGAGAAGATTCGAACGCGTTGCGAAAAGCTGATCCAGGAAATCGGCGGGGCGACCGTGCCACTGCATCACTGGGCGGACTTGATTCCCACACCGTCGCCGACTCCATCGCCAACGCCCGTCTCGTCGCCCAGTGTAACGCCTTCGCCTAACGAATCGCCGACTGCCTCGCCTTCGCCGGCGCCGACTTTTGCCTTCCCGACTCCGGCAGAGTTGCCCTCCGCGACGGGCAGTCCGGCGCCGACACCTTCGCTGATTCCGACCCCTTCCCCGCTCGTCAGTCCGACTCCGAGTTCGTAGGAGGCGCGACGTTTCTTGGCAAAGATTGTGGCTCGCCAGTGATTAGCCGCCGGGCCGGACGTTTGGCTGCGCATGAACGCCCATGCTTTTCAACTTGTCCGGGCCCCCCTTGGCGCGATCCACCGAGTTTGAAAAAGAACTCACCGTGATCTGGTCTGCGTTGCGGGTTGTCTGAACGACCGTCGCGAGACTCACGCCATGGGCCTTGGCCAATTGCGTCCAGGTGCTGCCCTTGGATCTAAGCGTGGCGATCTGTTGCACTTTGTCGCTGTTGCCACGGGCGATCGCGTTAATCGCGCACAGGTCGCCGAAACGGAGCCGAAGGATATCCTGTTGCGCCTGCAATTCCCGCTGGCTCACGCCCGTGCTGCGCGACACCGCTTCGAGGACGAATTGGCGTTCTCTTTTTTCACCACCCGCGGCGTTGAGTTTGGTGATCATGCCGAGCAAGGCAGACTCATCGGTGCCCTGGCTTTCGATCGGGACTCGGACATAGCCGCCGCCAAGGTGGCTGCCGACTGGCGGCGGTACATATACGGTGCGGTAGTTTCCCGCATCCTGTGCGGCGGCAGCCACAGCGAGCAAGCAAGCAACCAGGAGGAAACCAAAGATCAGTTTCAGCTTAGCGATCACTCCGAGATATATTAGCCATTCCTTCGCATCGCGTCAATCGTTGGCCTTTTTTTGCCGGCATTTCCCAGATATATCGTTGTCGCACAAACGTAACAATTGAGCTTTTGCTCGCTCCCTTTGCTTTCGTTACAGAAAGTTCGTGGTAACTAATCGCGCGAACCGCTATCGTGCCGGATGGATTTCTGACGTCCATCTCGGGACCCGCGGTAGTAATGCCGCGGCGTTCCTTGCTTTTCTCAAGGAAAACGAGTTCGACACGCTCTACGTCGTCGGTGATCTGATCGATATCTGGTCGCTCAAACGTGGCATTTACTGGCCGCAGGAGCATAACGACGTGATTCAAAAGATTCTGCGCAAGGCCCGCAAAGGGACGCGGATCATTTACATTCCAGGCAATCATGATGAGTTTCTCGCCAGTCATTTCGGCGCTTACGGCGCGATCACGATTCAGAAACACGCATTTCACGTTACGCCCGACGGACGCCGGATCCTCGTCCTGCATGGGCACGAGCTCGACACCGTGGTGCAAAATATCAAGTGGCTCGCCTTTCTCGGCGATGTCGGCTATCAATTTCTCCTCGCTCTCAATCCGTTCATAAATGCCGTCCGGCGGATTTTTGGATTCGGTTATTGGTCGCTCAGCAAAGCGGTCAAGCAACGGGTGAAAGACGCGGTCAGTTTCATCGGCGCCTACGAAGACGCAATTGCTCGTTATGCCCAGCGCTACCATGTTCAGGGAGTGCTCTGCGGGCACATCCACAGTCCGATCATCCGACAGATCGGCGATACGACTTATTATAATTGCGGCGATTGGGTCGAGAATTGTTCGGCCTTGGTGGAACATGACGACGGCCAGATCGAGTTGCTGACCAACTGGCGGGTCGCGGCCCTTGAGCCGATGTGGCCAATTGCGCATTTGCCGCGGCGATTCGGTTTTGCCCCAAAGGAATTACATGAAAAAGAACCATACTGCGGGCCGGGAGAAGCCGAACCACGGGACTTCGCCCGCAAGATCATTGATTACCGACCTCGTTAGTCTGCGCCGAACTTTGCGCCGCACCGGCCGTGCCTACCTGAGCCGGCTGGAGGCAGAGCTCGACGAAGTCACGGCCTGGGCGAGCGAGCGAGCCAAGGAACGCGATCTGCCGAAGTCGCGGATTCGCGATCTAGGCGACATGATCACCCTCGTGCGCAAGATCGATACGAAACCGCTCAAGGGACGGCGACGCGATCTGAAGAAAATCGATGCGACAGTCGGTGATCTACGGGATTTGATTGCCACGAAAGCCTCTCGTTAGGCCGGGCGCGTTGGCCATTCGCGCCCATAGCGAAGCAGGCGCCGCTCAAACGCGAGGGACTTTTCGGCAAAGAAGCGCGCGCCAAGATCGAGAGCGAACTGCTCCAACTCTGGTTCGCGCGTGCAGATGAGCCCGAGCAGCACGACGCGTTCTTCCGAGTCGTATGGACTGCGTCGGCTTCCTTGCCATCCGTTACCTGGCTGATCTGGCAGAGCGCGCCCGCGAGCTGCTCGCGCGCGGTTCGACGGATCCCCAACGCGACAGGCTCATCTGTTTGCAAACAATAACTCATAACGAGACAATTGAGTGACCGTTGTGAATTAGGCCCGATTCACTACCCCGCATGGATTCGAACCATGAATAACGCCTCCAAAGGGCGCTGTGTTACCGTTACACCACGGGGTATCGTTCACTGATCGCCGCCCGGACTGGACCGGTCGCGGCGCAACGAATCTTTAGAACGCAAATCGGAATTCGCAAATCACACTGCTGCTTCGGCGCCGTTTCGCTCATTGGCAAACGCACGTAGTTTCCAACGTCGTGAAAGTGAACTTGGTACATTTCCGAATTGTCCCGGGTCCGACCTGGCGCCTGAGCATGGGGACTTGGGAGAGCGAGCATACTGGGACGGCTACATGGTGGCCTAAGAAGCCTGTCTCCGCGCGACGAGTATAAAGGAGGCGCCTTGGCATGTGGTTCCGGCTGACGACAAGAAGAACGCGCACCTCATTATCGCCGAAGCGATCGTCGAGACGCTCAAAGGAATGAATATTAGTTATCCCCGTCCCGGTTCGGCACGTCGCAAAGCGCTCGAATCGGTCCGGAGCGCGCTGCCAATGGGAAGTCATAATCGACGTTCGCAAAGCTCGTCATCCCGCGCCGGCAAGGTGCGGAGAAGGTTCAGAAGAGAAACGGACGCCATCATATCATGACGTCGCGCTTGAATTTTCGCCTCGACGCGCTGGCGAGCGATTCGCGGGCCCGGGCCGCGACCTTTCGCACTTTGCACAACGAAGTGCAGACGCCGCTCTTCATGCCGGTCGGCACGCAGGCCACTGTGAAGGCGCAGTTGACTCGTACACTCGAAGAAGCCGGCTCCCAGATTCTCCTCGCAAACACTTATCATTTGTTGCTCCGACCGGGTGCGGAAGTTTTTCGGCGCACCGGTGGCATACACGGTTTCATGAGCTGGGATCGCGGCGTACTCACGGACTCGGGCGGATTTCAAATCTTTTCCCTGCCGCATTCGCGCTCGATGAGCGAAGCGGGCGCCGTCTTTCAAAGTTATCTCGATGGACGGACGATCCTTCTCAGCCCGGAGCTGAGCGTCGAGACACAGAGGGCGATTGGCAGCGACATCATGATGGCGCTCGATCAATGTGTCGGCTCGACCGCCGCTACCGGAACCGTTCGGGCGGCCGTCGATATCACGCATCGTTGGGCGGTGCGCAGTCTCGCCGCGCGCGGCGATTCGCTGCAATCGATGTTTGCGATTGTGCAAGGCGCGCTTTGCAAAGAGCTGCGACGCGAAAGCGCTGCCGTTCTAAGCGAGATGCCGTTCGATGGTTTCGCAATCGGCGGTCTCGCAGTCGGCGAGAGTAAGGGCGAGCGCGAAGACTTGTGCGAGTTCACCGCGGACCTGCTTCCGCCTGACAAACCGCGCTATCTCATGGGCGTGGGCACTCCGCTCGACATCCTCGAAGCGGTCCATCGTGGCGTCGACATGTTCGACTGCATCATGCCGACGCAGCTGGCGCAGCGCGGCGCCGTCTTCACCTCCAGCGGTTTCCTCCAAATGCGCCGCGGGGTTTATAAATTTTCCAACGAAAAACTCGATCCCGCCTGCTCGTGTCCGACGTGCGCACGCTACTCGCGGGCGTATTTGCATCACCTCACGAAGACGAGTGAGACCCTGGGCTGGCAACTCCTTGGCAAACATAACATCCATTTCTATCACCAGCTCATGCGCGACATTCGAGCAAGCATTCTGGCTGATCGCTTCGGTGATTTTTATCGTGCTCAACGCGTTCGCTTGCAGGAATCGGATCGGGAAAATCCCGTGCTTCGTCCGAAACCTGCGCGTCAGAAATCGCGTTCGTTAGGCAATTACGAGGTCCATATCGCCCATGAAGGCTTCGCCAACATCCGGCAGATTTCTTCGGGCGAGATTATGCATATGCGGACGCCGCCGATGGAAGAGGCGCGCAGTCTTTACATCGAGCAGTCGAACCTCGAGCGGCGCATTCGCCGGTCCGACCCGAACGGTCAGGAGTTGCTCGTCATTTGGGATGTCGGGCTCGGTGCGGCGGCCAACGCCATGGCCGCGATCCAATGCTACGAAGCGCAGGCCAACATCCGACCAGTTCGTCCCATGCGCCTTATCAGCTTCGAGAACGATCTCGATTCCCTCCGACTCGCGCTGCGCCATGACGACAAATTCCCTTATCTCCGCCACGGCGGCCCCGTCGGCATCGCGGGCCGTGGGGTCTGGCATTCGAAAGAGCATGTCGGTTTGAGCTGGGAACTGGTGGCGGGCAATTTCCTGGAAACGGTTGGACAGGCGCCGGTCCCGCCCGACCTGATTTTCTACGACATGTTCTCGAGCAAGACCCACGGTGAACAGTGGACGATCGAGATCTTTCGCCGCCTGTTCGAGGCCTGTGGCGAACGCGCGACCGAGCTTTTCACCTACACACACTCAACTGCCGCCCGCGCGGCACTGCTCGCTGCCGGGTTCTTTGTCGCCAAGGGCCGTCCGGCCGGCGTCAAAGAGGAAACCACAATTGCGCTGACGCCTGCGGCGCTTGCCACTCCTTCAGCGCGCCGCTACGAGCTCCTGGCTGCGGAATGGATCGGTCGCTGGAATCGTTCGCAAGCCAAATTCCCTTCCGAGATTCCCGTCGACCAGCGGCCGGCATTTGCCGAGCAGATTCGGCGGCATCGGCAGTTTCGTTAGGCAGGTTGAATTAGCGCGGCAACCCCACTTTCTCTGCGTACGGCCCCGCTTTCAGCAAATTATCGATCCCGCCCTGGTTTCGCATCAGCGCTTTCATGCTCCAGTGAATTTGGCCGGGCGATGAAGTGCCTCGGCGAGTCAGCTCAATTTGCTCGATGATCTCGCCTGCCGGCCGCTTCGAACCGATCCGCTCTGTTGCCAACCCGGGCCAAATCGGTATTTCGTGGCTCTGCGCGCGCCACCAATCGAGGAGGACCGGAAAGCTCTGTTCCGCTGGTCGAATGCTCCAATACAGTTGCGGTGCGAGATAATCGACCCAGCCTTCTGCAACCCATTTTCGTGAGTCTGCAAAAAGTTGACCGTAGGCATCGAGCCCCGCTTTAGTGGTTGCCGGCACGCCCGGGCGCCAGATCCCAAACGGACTGATGCCAACGCGCACTCTCGACCTGGCTGCCTTCACCGCCCGATACATCGAACGTACGAAATCGTTGATGTTCTCCCGCCGCCAATCCGCCCGACTCATTCCGCTTTTGCGGCCGTAGCGGTTCCAACAGGAATCGTCCGGAAACGTCGCCTGACCTGATTTGAGCGGATAAGGATAAAAATAATCATCGAGGTGCACGCCATCGACAGCATAGCGCCGCACGATGTCGGTAATGACGCTGATGACGTAGTCTCGTGCCGCTGGTTCACCGGGGTCGATCCAAAGTTGCTTCCCAAACCGTCGAACCCATTCCGGATGCTCTGTGGCAATGTGGTTCGCCGGCAGCTTGGCGCTGGCGCTGATCGCGGCGCGGAACGGATTCACCCAGGCGTGCAACTCGAGCCCGCGAGCGTGCGCTTCGGTAACCGCAAACTCGAGCGGATCGTAGCCCGGCGAAATGCCCGCTTTCCCACTCAGGACTTCCGACCACGGCTCCTTCGTGGAGGCATAGAGCGCGTCGCTCGCCGGTCGCACCTGAAGAAGAATCGCGTTCAGGTTTAGCTCGGCCGCTCGATCCAGCAGCGCGCGCAGTTGGGCCTTCTGCGTCGCGGCAGGTAGGCCGGGCCTCGACGGCCAATCGAGGTTGTAGACCGTCGCGATCCAGGCGCCGCGAAATTCCCGCTCCGCCGCTTCGGCCGAAAAAGCAAAAAGCCCGAGCGACAACCAAATCCAGCCTAGCGATCTCAGGAAAAGCACGCGCTCGAACCTAGCGCAGATCGGCCTTGATGCGCAAAATGCGCACACGACAAGTGAATCAGAAGCGCGCGCTCTCCCTTAATTTCCAATTGGCGACAAGGCTGCCGCCACCGCCGGCGGGAAAATGGCGTTTACTTCGCCCTCGAGCCGAAGCGAAACGCACGGGTCGCCATCGTGCTCTGTCGCACCTCGATTGACGATGACGTAGGGAATTCCGCGCCGCGCCGCCAGCAAAGGAAACGAAGCGGCGGGGTAAACCGACAGGGTGGAGCCGAGCGCCACGACCAGGTCCGCTTCCATAGCGCCTTGGTGTGCGCGTCCGAGCTCGTGCGGCGCGAGACTTTGGCCGAAGCTGATCGTCGCCGGTTTCAGGAAGCCGCCACAGGCGCAGAGGGGCGGCGTACGCTGTGCACGAAAAAAATCGAAATGCGGCCCTGGATCGCTCCGGCTTTTGCAGCTCTGACACTCGACAAGCGAGTTGGTGCCGTGCAGCTCGACCAGGCGGTCCGCGCTCGTGCCCGCCAGGCTATGCAAGCCGTCGATGTTTTGGGTTACGACCATCCTCAGTTTTTCCGCTTGCTCCAGTCTGACGATCGCCCGGTGAACGTCGTTTGGCTGTGCGTTCCGGAACGATTCCCAGGCTTCAAGTTTGTAATCCCAATGCTCGATGCGGGCCGCTTCAGAGGTCATGAAATCTTCGTAGTAGACCGGTTGGCGCCGCGTCCAGACGCCTTGCGGACCGCGAAAATCCGCGATGCCGCTTCCAGTCGAAATGCCCGCGCCGGTGAAAACCAGAATCCGGCGCGAAGCGCGCAGATATTCGGCGAGATCAACTTGAGGCATCATTGGGCTAAATTCGCCTACCGGACCTTGATCGGTTCGAGGCCGGCCGCTTCGAGTTGGGCATTCACTGCCGCGATTTTCTCCGGTATCGCTTGCCATCGCTCCAGCACGGATCGCGCCTCACGTTGCAGGTCTCCCAGGGCAATTTCCTGCTGGGGCGTCGGCCCCGCGTCCACCTCCTGCAGATCGTCAAAGAGTTTCTCGACTTTCTTCAGCACATCCAACTCAAGCGATTCGTCCGACCGGACAGCAGAGGGATTGGCGAATTCCTCAAGTTTTTTACGCAGATTTTCAATCGCCTGATTGATGCTTGCTCCTTCAGCGCGTTCTTTTGCTTTTTCCAATCCGCCGACCAGCGCTTCATAGCTTTTGCCGATCGGCTGCAGCTCCGCGCGCAAGTCCTGCAGCCTTTTCGACAACTCAAACTGCTTGGTCAGCTCCGCTTCGTTCGCCTTTACACGGGGATCCATTTTCAGGGTGAGGGGCTGGGTGAAGCTCTTGCCGCCGGCCGTCAGGACGACCGAATAGCTACCGGGTAGGGCCCAAGGCGCGGTTGGTTGCGGCGCAGTCTCGCGAAACACCGCGGTCATTGGATATTCCGGCTCGATCTCCGGCAACGGTTTGCCGTGCATGTCCCAAAAAAAGCGGTGCATTCCCGGTTTGTCTGAAAGCACGCGCGGAGGCCGAACCCAGTAGCGCGGAATTTTCAGCTTTGGGTCTTTCGGTGGAACGGGATCAGTGCTCGCGTAACGACGCACTACCTCGCCCTTGCTGCCTTTGATTTCGAGCGTGACTGGCCCGGCGTTGTTCTCGCCTAACGAATAGTCAATCATCGCGCCCTCTGGCGGGTTTTCCCCGGCCGGCTCATCGGGTGGAAGGGGCGTGTCAGTGTTCGAATTCCAGCGGACGCGTAGCGCAGTCTGTGGCTTGAACAGGAGCGTGTCGTTTTCGTTCGGCTTGAGTTGCCGCAGCGGTGTGATGTTATCCAAAATCCAGAACCCGCGCCCATGAGTCGCGATCGCAAGATCGTCGTCTTTTACGATCAGGTCGCGAACTGAAGTGGCGGGCAGATTCAAACGCAGCGACTGCCAATTGTCGCCATCGTCGAAGGAGACGTAAACTCCGCGCTCCGTGCCCGCAAAAAGCAGTCCGCGGCGCTGCGGGTCTTCGCGCACCGCGTTGACGTTCTCGTCGCTCGGAATGCCGCGCACGATTTCCTGCCAGGTCTTGCCGTTGTCATTTGTCCGGAAAATATGCGGATGCAAATCGTCGAGCCGGATCGTATTGACCGCCGCGTAGGCGCTCTTCGCATCGAAATGGCTCGCGTCCATCAGGGAAATTTTCCACCACGGGCCGATCTGTGGCGGCGTCACGTCGGTCCAATTCCTGCCCGCGTCGGTCGTTAGGTGAATCACGCCATCGTCCGTTCCTGCCCAGATGCGATTTCCATCGAGCGGGGATGGCGCCACCGTGTAGATCACACCCCGTTGCCGCGGTTGCGCGGTAGGTTGGTCACGAAATTTGCCGACACTGGGCGGGACTTCGAAAGTCTTGCGGCTCAGATCTGGGCTGATCTCCTGCCAGTTCTGCCCGCCAGCGGTCGTCTGCCACAGCGTGTTGGTGGCGAAGAAAAGAAGGCTTGGGTTAGTCGGAGAAAAGACAACCGGCTCCGTTCGCACCATCCGGAATTCATCGGAACGAAAGGGCTTGGGAAGAATGTTTTGCCCTTGATGGGTCCGGCGGTCGTAACGCGTCAACTTGCCTCCA
>Ga0070665_100003867_pt1 | contig 15848 bp, 9 predicted proteins | sample KBSS13metaG_FD_65862 | JGI IMG/M metagenome (GOLD analysis project Ga0070665, IMG submission 65862) | Switchgrass rhizosphere microbial communities from Kellogg Biological Station, Michigan, USA - KBS S1-3 metaG | ecosystem: Host-associated > Plants > Roots > Rhizosphere > Soil ... | reverse complement strand
CGGCTCTCGCGCACCGGAAACCGGCAGCTCAACGCCGCGATCCATCGCATCGCCGTCACCCAGGCCCATCACCACCCCCAGGGCCAAGGAGATGCTGCAGCGCCGCCGAGCCAGCGGCGACACCAAGGCCGAGTCCATCCGGGTCCTCAAGCGCAGGCTCTCCGACGTCGTCTACCGAGCACTACTTGCCGATACTGACGGCGGCTCTCGGCCAGGACGGACCACCGCGACGGCAGCTTGACATCGGAGCAAGTGGGCGCCACTCAGCCGACCACCGCCTGGTAGTACGCAGCCCAGTCCACTTCGGCGTGGGCCATGGCATCCGGTCGCTGGTCTTCCGACCGATCAGCTGTTGTGGAGCAGGTGAGCTGGACCTGCAGGCGCATGGAGGTGGCCACGGCCGTTCGAGGTTCCTCTTCGACGAGCTGCCCGTCGATGTAGAGCCGTTGAGTCGTGTCCGTCAGCTCGACCGCCCAGTTGTGCCAGTCCCCGAGCGTCGGATCACTCGCAGCGAGGCGACTCGCTGCTGCGCTGCTTTGAAGTACCGGGCCAGCGAGGGGAGCCGTGGCTTGCGCGTCGGTGTTGATGAGGGTGAGCGCCGCTGCACAGCCGGTGGGCAGGTGCAGTCTCATCCGGGACTCCCAGCGACCGTCCGGGGCCCTCGGCACCCATGTCCCTTCTGTCGCCGAGCGAAGCTCGCCGCTGCCCACAGGTCTGGGCACAGTGAGAGTGAGGACGCCCGCACTCGGGTTGGTCGCCGGGGGGCTTTCGTCCGATATCGGCCCACTGCGAGCGATCGTCCATTGGTCGCCGTCTTTCCCGAGGTCGTCAAACGCGGTCGGCGAGCCCCAGCCCTGGGCGTGGGCCGCCGTCCCGGGTTCCGTCCAAGCCGGGACGGGTGACGTTGCGGACGGCACTGAGCTTGGCGGAGTTGAGGCGGCCGGAGCGACGGCAGTCGGCGCCGCGGCCGTCGAGCCGGTGGGTCTCAGGGTGGGCTCGTGCTGGGGCGCTAGCGGATCCTGAGGCGGGCCAGGCGTTGGCGGACCGGCCGGAGGCTCTGAGCCGAAGAGCTGTGCAGTCGGCTGAGGCGTTGTTGGCGGGTGGGGCTGGACTGGCTGAGGGGCGTCCGGAGCTGCTGGCGCCGCCGGTTGCGCCACGACCGGTTCGGGCACGACGGGGGGCGGTGGAAGCGGCGGACCAACGGTGATCACTTCGTACTGAGGGCCGCCCTCCGGCGGCCCGGTGAGATCGAGGAGCGGACCGCTCACGGCCCCGCTAGGCACCTGGAGCCCTGCCCCGCCTGGACTCAGCTCCCCGGCGGGTGCGGTGGTTGCGGCAGTCCACGCCTCGTATGGGGCGGCTGAGTCCGCGTCCGTGGGCGGGGTGATGGTGAAGGTCTCCCAGGCGTCGGCAGGTCCGCCCCAGTAACCCGCGGATCCCGGTAGCCCATCCCCGCAGTTCGCCGGATCACACACTCGGTAGCTGCTCATTCCCTGAATCAGCCTCGCGCCCTGAACAGGGGTCGGAGCCGTACTGCTCACCGCGCAGACGAGGACTCCGAGAGTTCCTAGAAGCAACCGGGTATCGAGGATGCGAGCAAGGGACGCGACCGACACGGGCACTCCTGAGGGCTCTGATCGAGCAGATCGGCGGATGACACATTAGAACCCGACGAATACGTAGAACACGCCGATGCTCACGCAGTTTCACCCTTGTGTGTTATCCGCAATCAGCGGCGAACGGAGCATGCTCATAGTCGAACAGCGCTACCATTCGACACTCTATGTAACGGAAAGGGCGACAGTGCGTCACCGCAAGGCGTGTGACACGAGACGACGTCTCGTCGCCGCGACGACCGGGGCGACCGCCTGCGGAATCGCGGTAGCCCTCGTGATCCATTCTTCCTCTTCTGCGGCGGCCGGGCAGTACTCCGATCACGGAATTGGCAGCGGTTTCGCGGTCGCCGCGGCACCTCGGCTTGAGGGGGTCGACCCTGCTGCTGTTGTCGACTTGCTCACTTCTCCTGCTTCCGGACGATCGGTCCCGGGTGCCTCACCCGCTCCGCGGGGTAGCGAGTCGCGGTTGCCCGCCGCGGGCATCAACGAGCGAATCAGGATGGTGGTTCTGGCGGCAGCGGGCCAACTTGGACTTCCCTACGTATGGGGCGGAGACGGGCCCACCAACGGCGACGACGGATTCGACTGCTCAGGACTGACGACGTTCGCCTATCTGGCGGGCGGTATACGACTTCCGAGAACGGCCCATACTCAGTATCTCGCCGGGCCGATCATTTCGGCCGACCAGCCTCTGCGTGCCGGTGATCTCCTGTTCTACGGCACCCCGCAGAAAGTTCACCATGTCGCGCTCTACATCGGTGGCGACCGCATGATCCACGCGCCGACGTTCGGCGAACCCGTTCAGATCTCCAACTACAGATGGAATGGCGACGACTTCCTGGGGGCCTCTCGACCGGCCACCTACCTCGGGGGCGGCAGGGCGGCGCCGACTCCACCGTAGGGGGACGCCGCATCAAAACAGCCCCGACATCTACCGAGGAGAGCAGAGGTCGAGCCGGTTGACGGGGGCGACTCTGGCAATCTAGCCCTCCTGACGCTCCGAGCCATCACCAAGGAGGGCCGTGAGAATTGGCTCAATCTGCATCGCCGGGACATCTGCACGTCCTGCGGAGACCCAAAGCTCGACCAGCTCGGAGTCATCAGCCAGAATTCGCCGCAGGGCGCGCACGGCGACCGGGATCAGTCTCTCGAAGGGAGGCGACGTCTGGACGAACTCCGCGAGCTGATCTTTCTCCTCGTTATCCTCCAACAAGGACGGATTCCGCGTGGCGGCCAGCAACGTTGCTGCGGTGATCGCGATCGATGCATCTGGCGCCTCGACATAGTCAGCGCTGTTCAGTACTTCCGCGAAGGCTGTTTCGATGTTCGCGAGCTGTTCTTCACGAGTCGACTCCAGAAGCTCTTCGACCCAATCGGCGGCATCATCGTTCTCGAATACCCCTTCACCCCAAGTGCCCACCGAGCCGCGCCTTTCGGATACGATCACGATTCCGGTCGATAGGTCCACGGTCGCCATCGAGGATCTTCGTTTTCTCGTCGTCGACGACCTCTAGTGTCGGAAGATCGTCGATAACCTTAACGGATCCCACAGTGGACCGGTCTATCTCGAGTACCTCGAGTCGAGGCAGCAGTTCTAGAAAGGTGAGATCGGCATCCTTGACGGAATGAAGGCCGACCGAACGGGTGGTTGGACTCAACTTCAATGTGCCGAGATCCTGGATAGCGCCTCCTTGAAGCTCAAACTTGAGCAGTTCAGGCATATTTGGAGCGTTCAGTGCAGACATTACATGGTTCCGCTTCAGCTCCACCTGAAGGTGCCTGAGCCGCGGCTGGTCCTCGATGAACCCGAGGTCCTCAGCAATGCAGCCGTCGACAAAGGCGGTAATGAGGCGGGGGCACGAGGGGATACGAAGGTTGCGACGCCAGCCGAGTGTCAGTTCTTCCAGGCTCGGAGCGAGCCTCGTAAGATCGGCCACCTTCTGCGAGGAGTAATGAAGGTGGAGACCTCTCAGTCCATCCTTCTCGAATAGGGCGGAGTCGTCTCCCACATCACCTCCGATCGCAACGTATCGAAGCCCCGGCAGATCGCGCACGAAGTCCAGGTCGAGCTCACGCCTATCTCCCTCGGGGAAGTACGCGAATCCGGTATAGTCCTTCCGATTGAAAAGATCCGTCTCCTTCTCCGACCACTTCCTAACTCGTACTTGAAAGACCTTCTCTGCAGATACACCCTTAGTCAACTCACTTACGTGCATCATGGGGGTGCTAGCGCCTCCTCTTCCAGTACTTGGGTGCAATCTCGTGACGGCTGTTCACGAGACCTCTGAGCTGGCCTCGACCTCCGGTGTTGTAGAGATTTATGTACGCCTGCTCCCTCATTCGCATTACCTTACGCGTGGTACCGGGGCGGAAGTAGTGAGCGATCTGAACCTCAAACTGCTGACCCTTCTTGGCGAAAGTTCGCTGATGCGTCGCCACGCGCTTGCTTAGATTTACTGAGCGGCCGACATACTTCGACCCATCAGCGAAGTTGAGCACGTAGACGCCACCCAGTTTACAACTTGAGTTGTGCACGACCATCGAGCTCGAACCGCTCGCCACTGTGAAGGTGTGCGGTCCGTCGACCGTGAGGTTGTACACGAGCGCGGTGCCCGCCAGTCCGAGATGACGAACATCTCTGATGCGGGCAGTGCTCCCATCGGCCTGGACGATTCTATCGTCGATGCCGACGTCGGTGGCCTGTGTCCAGCCTCGCCCGTCGACCCAGATCGGGTGGTTCGAGGTCGCTGTCACAGGGCGGTCTGATCCGAGGATCGAGAGCTGCACGAGTTCCTTGTCGCCAAGGCCACTGATGACGTTGACGACGGGCTCGGCTGTCGTGATGCCGGTCAGTGGGTCAGTCGCAGCGACCAGTTCACCCTCGGCAACCTGGGAGATAGGTTGTTGAGTTCCGTCCGCCATCAGGATGGGTGTGTCTGGGGCGAAGGAGTTCGCGCATCCTCTGGCAATGGCGCGGGCTGCTCGGGGAGCCCGTGATGCGATCTTGGGAACGACCTTGGATGCAGCCTTCACCACCCGTAGTCCGACCTTGACCGCAGCTCCAGCACCTACGAGGTTGGCGGCGCCGACGAGGGCCATTTCGCCAGCTTTGCGCCAGTTTCCGCTGGCAGCGTAGGCGCCTGCTGCGACGCCTGCGCCGATGGCGCCGATGGGTCCGGGGATCCAGGAGGCGAGCTCGCCGACGCGGGCGGCGACGCGGGCGACGGACTTGAAGACGGAGCCGATGCTCCATCGGCCGTCGAGGTCGGTGCAGTTGACGGGGTCGGCGCCGCAGTAGTCGTAGGCGGTGGCGTTTCCGCCGGGTTCGGGGTCGGTTTGGAGGAAGCGGCCCGAGGCTGGGTCGTAGACGCGGGCGCCCATGAGGATGGTCTCGCCGAGGGTCTCGCCGGAGCGTTGTTTGCCGCCGAGCCAGGCGTAGCGGGCGGTGGCCGCTGAGGGGGTGTCGGCGGAGGGCAGTCCGAACTCGTCGGTGTCTACGACGGTGACTGCCCCGGTGGTGGTGCCGCCTGGGTCGACGGGGACGGTGGCCATGACGTCGCCGTGTAGCGAGGTCAGTTGCAGGACGACGTTTCCTGTTTTGCCGGTGGTGGCGGCGAGGTCGCCGTCGGGGGACTCGATGTTGCGGGTGAGGTTGTCGGGTTGGGTGAGGTCCTCGGCGATCCAGCGGGGTTCGTCGTTGTCGGCGGCGTAGTGGTTGATCTTGGTGAAGTTGTTGGCCCAGGCCCCGTTGATCTGCTTCTCGCTGGTGAAACGGCGGGTGCGCAGGTTGGGGTCGAGGGTCCAGGTCATCCGTTGGTCGGCCTGCTGCTGGCTGGCGAGAAGATCGTTGACGTAGTAGCTGCTGGCCAGGCCGGTGGCGGTTTGGGTGATGCGGCCGAAGGTGTCGTAGGTGTAGCCGGGGTTGGTGATTCGGTCGGCCGAGTCGTAGGTGTTCGTCTCGGACTGGGCCGGGTCGTTCGCGGCGGGGCAGATGCCTGCGGAGCTGCCGATACGGGTCGTCTTGGCGGTGCGGTTGCTTCGTCGGTCGTAGGCGTAGTTGCGGATGGTGCAGGTACCGGTGGCGGTGGAGAGCTGGGTGGCGGTGGTGAGGCGTCCCCAGCGGTCGTAGCCGAACTTCTTCTGGGATCCCGGGCCATTGAGCGCGATCGTCTGGCCGCGGACGTTGTCGACGGCGGTGGAGGCGGCGATGAGCATGTTGTCGCTGGCCCGGACGTAGGTGCGGCCGGTGATCCGCCCTGCGGGGTCCTGGGTGGTGGTGAGTTTGACCCCGCCGGGCAGGGCCTGTTCGGTGATCTGGCCGTCGGGGCCGTAGCGGGCGGTCATCGTCCCGGCGACGCTGTCGGTGATGGAGGTGAGCAGGCCGCGGGGCTCGATGGTGCGGTCGTAGGTGAAGGTCTGGGTGGTGCCGAGGGTGTCGGTGATCTTGGCCGGCTTGCCGAACCGGTCGAACTCGGTGGTGGTGGCGGCGCCGTCGGCGTCGGTGTAGGTGCGCAGCCGGCCGAGGCGGTCGTAGCCGCGGGTGATGGTCGAGCCGTCCGGGAGGGCGGTGGTCAGGGCGTCGCCGGTGGCGGGGTCGTAGGTGGTGGTGACCTTGCCGACGGGGGTGCCGACGTCGCCGAGGATCTCCACGGCGGTGACGCGGTCGGCGCCGTCGAAGGTGGTGACGGTGGTGCGGGTCTTGCCGTCGACGGTCTCGCTGACCCGGTCCGCCTCACCGAAACGGGTGTAGGACTCGACGCGTTTGACCGGCAGGTTGCCGCTCATCCGTGCCGGGTCGTGGCCGGTGATCGGGCCGCCGACAGTGGTCAGGCAGGCCGAGCCGGCCCATTCCGGTCGGTTGCCGCAGGAGCCGTCGTCGGGGTTGGCTGCGGCGGTGTAGAAGACGGACTTGGTGGTGCCGGCGTCGGAGCCGGTGGCGTCGATCTTGCGGGACTCGCGGGCTCGGCCCCGGTCGTCGAGCTTGACCTGGGTGGTCAGCGGGGCACCGGTGGGTCCTTCGGCGTCGAGCATCGTGCTTGTGGCGACCCGTAGCGGCCATCCGGAGACCCCGCCGAGGGCGGGGGCGTAGCCGGTCTTGGTGACGCGGACGTCCTGGGTGTCGGTCATGCCGACCACGCGGGCGCCGGTGCGTTCGGTGGTGATCAGGTGGTAGGCGGTGCCGTCGGGTTTGCCCTCGTCGTAGGTGTTGAGGACCTGGGCGCGGGCGTTGACGAGCTGGGTGGCGTCGGCGTCGAGCGCGACCCGCTGCAGCGGGGACAGCGATCCGATCAGGTCGATCCCGTCCGCGGCGTAGGTGCTCTGTGTGTCCAGCCAGGTGGCCCGGGTGCGGGTGTCGTACTGGGCCAGCCCGAGCGCGGCGAGCTTGGCGTCGCTGTCGGGAAGCTGCCCCAACGCCAGGGCCCGGTTGGATGCCTCGAGGACGCGGATGGGGTTACCGAAGCGGTCGTACTCGGTGGTGTCGATGTAGCCGCCCGGGACGGCGGTGTTGGTCTCCTTCGCCGCAGCGTTGAGGTAGTGCACGGTGGCGGCGCGGTAGCCGTCCGAGCCTGGGGCGGTCGAGGACGCGCTGGAGGTCGAGGGGGTGTCCTCGGGGCCGAACACCGCGGTGGCGTCGGTGGGTATGTCGGTCTGCGACCAGGTGCTGGCCGCTGCGGCGTCGAGGTCGTAGGGGCCGCCCGCGCCGCGGGTGAGCGGGACGTTGTAGACCACGGTGCTCGCAACGTCTCCGTCGAGGGTGTCGACGGTGCCGGGGACCAGCGCGGCGCGGCGGGCGCGCAGCAGCCGGCCGGAGTTGGGGTCACCGACCCCGGCTGTGCCGTAGTCGAAGCTCCACGGGAGCTCACCGGTCGCGCCTGCCTGCACGACCAGGCCTGCGGAGTCGTAGGTGTAGACGGTCTTCAACGGTTGGGCCAGGCGGGGATCCCAGACCTCGCGAAGCCGCCCGAACTCGTCGTAGGCGTACTGGGCGACCGTCACCTTCTCGACCGCCCCGTTGGCCGGGTTCGTGGTCCACGCCGCGACGGCACGGACCTGCCCGGCGTAGTCACCGAAGCTGCCCGGCACAGCCGTGGTGGTCGGCGCGTACTCGTAGTCCAGCGCCTCGCAGCCCCGCGCCGGGGTCGGTGCGGCGCAGTCCCCGACGCCGGCCTCCGCGGGGGCGATGGCCCGCTTGACCCGGACCTGGTCGTCGAGGGTCTCGTAGATGTAGCGGGTCGTCGCCGCCTGGATCGGCGGGGTGCTGGTGGAGACGAGCCAGGCCCCGCCCTCGGTGGCGCGGGCGAATGTCGTCACCGTGCCGTCGGTGTCGCGCAACGTGTAGACGGCGCCGTCGAAGGACAGCGTCAGATCCTCGGCGCCCGGCTCCGGGAACAGGGTCCCGTCCGCGCCGCGGGTGAACCACACCTTCCCACCGGAGACGGTGTCGATCTGCACGACGTTGTCGATGTCGACAGTGAGCCGGGTGAACTCGCCCGCGGCGTCGTCGCCGATTGACGTCCCGCCTAACCACTGCGGCCCGAACGGGGCGGTGAGCTCACGCACCGACAGGTCGTCGAAGAAGACCTGCTTGCCCGATCCGGGGGCGAAACCGTTGTAGAGGCGGATGAACGCCTCCGTCGCCCCGACCGGCACGGGGACGTCGATGCTCAGTTGAACCCACGCGTCGGTGACGGTCGGCCGGGCGCTGGACAGCGCCTGGTAGGCCCCGGAGGCGTCCTTCACGACGACAACGATCTTCTCGCCGCGGGCATCCGGTGGCTCGAGCCCGGTCGCAGCGGGCACGTACATCCACCCGGAGACCCGGTAGAGCCGCCCGCCCTTCATCCCCAGGCGCAGCCCGCCGGCATCGGCTTCGACCGCGGCGAAGGTGTCGGTTCCGGCACCGGCGGCCGGGGGCGTGATCTGGAGTGCGTCGGTGCTTTCGTGGCCCCGGTCGGTGACCCTGGTCAGGGTGGACGCCGTCGGGGTGAACCCGGCGGTGTCGGTACTGATCTTCTGCTGGTTGACCGTCAGCCGTTCACGTTGGGTCTGGTAGCCGTGCCGCGGGTTGCGCGAGGAGGCGCTGCGCGAGACGGTGAGCCCGAACTCCTCCGCGTCGGTGGTCGACTGGGTGAGATCCCCGGTGAGTAGGTTCAGCGAACCGCCCGCGATCTCCTCGGACTCGGCGCCGTCGGCGTCGGGGTCGACCACGGCGGTGCGCCAGGTCGTCGAGTACGCCCCCGTCCCGTTCGCGTCGGTGGCCAGGACAGCCTTGACCTGCACCACGCCCGCTGCGGCACCGAGGGTGTCGGTGGCATTCCAGACCGCCAATCCGCCTGGGGCCGGACCGCCCAGTGACGCCAGCGGCACGAACCCCGCCGGCATCGGCGTGCCGTCCGCCTTGCGCAGGTTCGCCGCCGGGATGTCCGCCTCGACCGCCGCCCCGGGGCCGCGGCGCCACATCAGCTTCACGTGGGTCAGCTCGCTCTGCGCCTGAACCTGGATCGGCAGTCGAGCCACGGTCCGGTCGGCGTCGTTGGGGCGCAGCAGTCCAGCGCGTCCGACGTTGAAGCGATACGCGACGACCGCCGAGAGGTTCCCGGCACGGTCTTTGGTCCGCACATTCAGCACGTGCGACCCGTCAGTGGTCGGCGTGATCGACGCCGACGCGCCTCCCCCGGCGCCGGCCGCGACCTCGGTCGCCGGAGTGGCATCCAGGCCGTAGAGGTATCCCGCCACGTCGGAGCTGCCCGACGGAGGAGTGAACGTGAACGCACCGGCCTGCCCGGAGCCCTTGTTCCACGTCCCGTCCGCCGGGTAGTCGCTCGAGGCCACCGTGGGTGCGCCCGGAGCCTGCGTGTCGACGGTGAATCCGAACCATTGGACGTTCGCGCCACCGAACGGCGACATCGCCAGGCCCCAGGTCTGGCAGTCGTTCGGGAACCGATCCCAGATGTAGAGCTGACGACCGGCGTCACCCGAACAGCCTTGATCGATCACCTTGTTCGCATTCTTCACTGCGAACTTGTACACACCGGTGCCGACGCCTTGGCGCTCCAATGCCCACTTCTGGCAGTCGCCGTACACCTGCTCGTAGGTGATCAGGGGATTACCGTTGCCGGTCCCGCACCCCCCGTTGTCGATGACCTGCCCGGAGTGCCGAACACGGAACTGATAATATCCGTCACCCGTGCCCCACAGGAAGAACTTCTGACATTCCGAGCCGTTGCCGTAGTACTGCAGGACAGGGGTCCCGTACGCACTGCCACAGCCGGCGACGTCGGCGAACTGTCCTGAGCGGACCGAACGCAGAGACACCCAGGCATCGTCGGCGAAGTTGCGGGATCCGTCGAACGAGGTGGCTCTGAAGCTGTAGTACTTCCCCTCTTGCAGCAGGCCGGCGGGTATCTTCCACTGTGCGACACCGCCGGAGGGGACCCCCCATTGCCAGTAGTCGGCGATCATCGTGTCGCCCTCGTAGACGTAGAACACCGCGGTAAGGGCGTCGCCGTCCGGATCGGACGGGGTGAAAGTCAGCGTCGGTGTGAGGGTCCGTGTGTAGGTCGCACCGCCGTTGTCGCCACGGTCGGAGACGTTCAAGCCCACCGCCGGATTCGGGCGGGTGTTGTAGGTGACGTCCAGGTGCGGCACCGCGCCGCCCTCCCCGGAGGAGAACTTCTTCCATCCGTAGGAGTCCGACTCGTTCTCGGCCTTGAGCACCATCGACCCGGTTGCGACGTTGTTCGCCGCCCAGAAACCGATCAAGTTGCCGACATCGGTCGCCAGCCAGTCGGCAGCACAGGCGCCCGAGTTGCCGCGCGTCTGATTCGTCACGGCCCACCTGGTGAACGGATTGGGCTGGTTCGACCACCTCGTTCCCGTTCCGACCAGGGCGGTGTCCCAGACCTCCCAGTTCCGCGGCGAGCACGAATAGGAGTGCGTGGCGTACAACCACAGGTTCGCCGAGAGGACCTTGTTGCCCCGAAACCTCGACACGTCGAAGTGCAAGTACGTCCGCGCCTTGGTCGGACCGCCATCGAACGTCCCCAGGCGCAGCTCGGGCGCCGTGGACTGGTCGGTACTCGTGCCCACCTGCGTGTAGGTGTCGAAGGTGTTCCACAACGTGATGCCCGGATCGATCGTCACCGGGTACTGCCGCTGCGGATCACTCAGGTACGCCTGGTCCGCCCTGACCACCACCTCGACCACGTCCTGGCCTGCGACACCACGAGCCACCCCACCCGGTGGGATCGTCCGAGTGGCGGGCTTCCGAAGCCCCAGCACCCCGATCTTCTTCATCGCCGACGGATCCCCCGACCGGGGATCGACTTTGGCGTCCCACATCGTCGGTGCCGGCAGCGCGCCGATCGTCTGGCCTGAAGCGTCGATGATCTCCGTGTTCCCGTCCGCATCCGCGCGGGTCTGCAGACCCTGGGCACGGACCGGGAGGGTGAAGTTGACCTCGCCCGACGGGCGGCGCTTGACAATGAAGAACTGCTCGAACCCGGTCCGAGTCGCCTTGACCTGCAGGTCGATCCCCGGCTGCACATCGGGATAGGTCGCCGTCAACCCACTGAGCACCGGTTCGGGAAGCTTGCCCGCAAACTGCACCGCGATCTGCCCGGTCGAACCGGTCACCGCCGCGAGGTCCCGCGCCTGCTCTGCAGCTCCACCGCCTCCCGCCAGAACGAGATCGCGAGGGTGCGCCTTCGGTCGAACCGCACCGTCCGCACCCTTGACCAGGGTGAGATCCACGGGCACCCAACCGCCACCGCGTCGAACCCGGATCGGCGCGCCGTTGACCTCGGTGGTCTGGCTTCCGTCAGGGTTCACCCACGTCGTATCGGACTCGGTCCGCTCCGACAGCGCCTCGATCCGCCGATCTTGAAGCCGCGCGGTCGCACGCGCTGAGTTGAGATCAGCGGCCTCCGCCGGACCCAGCTCCGCGGCGGCCGGTGACGGCTTCGCCTCAGCCACGATCGGGTCCAGAACTATGGCCAGACCGGTCACCAATGCGGTTATTAGCAGGACGCATATGAGCTGAGTGAGGCGCCGAGGCCAACGGCGGCGGGTTTCCACTGAGGACAAGGACGGCACGCGGGTATTGCGGAACAACGACACGAATCCCCCGGAAGGCCTAAGGCGAAAAACAAGGCCGAACGCGGCAAACGTTAAGCGTGCGTCCAAGGGAACGGCAGTCGCACAATCGATCATGGTTACACCGGTCCCAGGAGTCACACGTGGAACTGGGGAAACAGTGCGACTCCGTCAAGAGGCCGATGAGGGGATTCGCGCAACTCTTTGAGGTGTGTGCGTCGTCACTGGGCGAGGCCATCGGACGACGCCGCTGAGCATTGCATCTGCGCCCCAGGGTTCGCCGAGCCCCTGAACTCCGCGGGTTCGTCGGTGCACTGTAAGCGTAACGGCAGGCAGGCAAGCTTGCAGTCCGTGGTGGGCATGATGACCGCCGCTGCGGGCGACCATCGTCGCGACCGGATAGCGCGTCCACACGGAGGGACGGTAGGCCGTTAACGGCCGGGCACGGACGCTGGACGGACCGTGCTCGGCCGGCGGCGCGACGCACCGGGCGCCACACACCAGGGTGGGCATGGCCGATAAGGACACAACGGATACGGATACGAGCGCGGTGTCAGCCCTCTTCGCGCTGTTGACGCCAGGCGAGGTCCTGCTGCACCGCGCGGTCGTAGTTGGCCTGCCAGTGCTGCGCCACCACGAGTTGACGCCCAGGTGCAGGAGGAATCCGGCCGTCGGGACCCGGCGGGACGCGGGGGACCTGCCGCTAGGGCGTCGTGCACTCCGACCGAGGTCCAGACCAGGCTGGCGATCGTGGCGAGGAGTAGCGCGGCACCGATCTGGCGGGCGGTGCGCTGCTGGGAGGCCAGCTTCGACACCGGGTCGAGCAGTCGGGCTCGGCGGGCGCACGGCGTTGCCAGAGCCGGTCGGCCAGGTCGAGGCGTGCGATCTCCTGGTCGCCGCGGCGTTCGCGGCCCGGAAGCCGTGCCGCCGCGGTGGCTGCGGCGACCTGCTGGCGGCGGTGCATACCGCGGATCCGGATCGCCGCCCATCGCGCCCGCCAGGCCTCCGCAGGCGAGAGCACATCGAGCCAGGCCGGATCTCGCTGAATCATCGCCTTCCCGCGCAACAGGACCAGGCGTCGCTCCAGCTCGTCGAGCTCAGGGTCGGCGCGAGGAGCGCCCGGGGGCGCGTCCGCGCTCTCGACGTCGGCGACAGTGTCAGTCGCGTTGCCGACGGGTGCCAGGCTTGGACGAGCGGCACCGGGCTCGGAGGACTCGCGTGTCGGCGTCCGGTCGGCGAGCCAGAGCTGGAGCGGACCGTTCGGCATCTCGGGAATCGGGTTCTCCTCCGCGCCCGGGTCTCGGTGGTCAGGGCGGAGCGGGCCGCAGCTGGCTCAGCGGTGGGTTGCCGAGCGGCCGCGAACAGCTCGTGGCTCCCTGGCGGACAGAGTCGTCATCGACTGCTGACGTCGAACTCGAGGAGTCCCTATGTCTTCGACTGCCCCGTTGTTCCACACCGTCGCCGAGACCGCCGAGCTGCTTCGGGTTGACACGGCGACCGTCTACCGGGCGATCCGTGATGACGCCTTCCCGGCGGTGCGGATCCGAGGGCGCTATGTCATCCCCGTCAAGGCCATCGAACAGCTCGTCGAGGCCGCGACGGAGGGCGGCGGGTGCGTCGATGTCGGCCAGATGATCGCTCGGCAACGCATTGCACGCGAACTCGACCGCGGACCGGCGGCACAAGGGCGGTCGTTGGAGTAACGGACCCTGTCACGGGTGCGAGCCGACCCTCTACTCGACCGGCCGATCGGCTGGCACCCGGCACATTTGTTGGGGCGACCGTCCAGCTCGTCCTCGGTGAAGGCCAGGGGCCGCAGCTTCACCAAAGTCGTCACCAAACTGCAGCGGCAGGTACGGACGATCCAGCGGCACCAAGAAGCCTTCAACGGCGACTGCGCCGCGAACTCGTACGGGCAGGTCCGGGGAATACTTCGTCGCCCAGCCCTGCGACGACACGGCATGGGCTCTGTTGGAGATCAGCGAGGGTGCCGACAAGATCGTCGTTGCGCTCTCGGTCGTCGACATGCCAGACGCTCAGGCGCGACGGTTCAAGAGCCTCGTGGACATTCACGGAACCGGCAACCTCGACGAGCTACCGGCCTCCCGCCGGATCGAGTGGACCGGGGTGCGCTACGCCTCCGGCCGGAACGAGACCACCGTCGTCAACGCTCAAGCCGAGCCCGTCGGACGCACCGCGACCGCGACCCGGCTCGCCTCCGCCGTAGCGGCAGCGATCCCGAACTAGCTGCAAGCAGCGGGCCCTCACTCAAGGACTGCGAAGATCTGTTCGGCTTCGCCGGGCCGCAGTACGACCAGCTCGAACTCATCCACCGGTTCGGCCAGCCCAGATCGCCGCACCGCCTTGCGCAACACCTTGTCGAGGACGGCCCCGTCATTGTGATCGGCCGCCATGGCGAAGCGGCTGAGGGGTACGCCGAGGTGCCGGAGCTCGAATTCGACCAGGTCCGGCGGTTTCTCACGCTCGCCGGGAACGGCGACAGCAGGTGGAACCGGTGCCGTGGCTTCGAGTCTTGCCGGGACCACCACGATGGGGCGCTCTCCCGGTGCGCCGGCCAGAAGACCCCATTCGCGAAGCAGCTCGAACGACCTGTGCACGGTCGAGAACGCAAGGCCGTGCTCGGCGGCGAGCTGCTTGATCCCGGGCAGATGGTCGCCTGCTTGCACCTGGCCCGACACGATCTGCTCGCGTAGGTGAACCGCCAGCCGCTCGCGAGGCGTTCGCGGCTGCTCGAGAGCTCGCTCAGCCGCGGTGCGCACGGCGGGCCGCTGCGGGAGCCGCGACACCAGACCGCGGGCGGCACGCTGGTCAGACTCAGCGACCCACGCCGCGTACACACGCAGCGTGGTGTTGCCTCCGCCGCTGTGCCCCAGTCGCCCTGCGACGGTGCGCACGTCGACTCCGGCAGAGATCAGCTCGGTCGCCGAGTAGTGGCGCAGGGCGTGGAGGTGAGTCTCTATGCCGAGACGGTCCGCCATCCGGGAGTAGCGCTGGCTGACTGACCCCGGCACCAGCGGAGCGCGACAGTCTGGAGCGTTCGAGAAGACGAATGCGTCAGGGAGGAGCGCGGCGCCCACCGAGGCTGCGCGCTCGGTGGCTCGCTCGAAGTGTTCGGCAAGCACTGCGACGGTCTCAGGATCGAGCGTCACACGTCGCTGCTGGTGGGTCTTGGTGTCCTTCTCCTGGAGCTTCCCGCCGAACTGGATGATCGCGCGTCGGATGCTCAGCACTCCGTTCTCCAGGTCCACATGCGACCACCGCAGCGCGCACAATTCACCTCGGCGAGCGCCGGTGGTCATGGTCAGCCAGACCAGAGTGCCCCAGTCCGGGTCCGTCCAGGCCTCGTCGAGCAGCCGGGTGGCCTCCGCCGGAGAAGGCGGGTTCGGCTCGGGCGGGCCCTTGGCCGGGGCCGACGCCAGCTCGACGGGGTTGATGACGACCCAGCGCCAGCGCACCGCGCGGTCGAACGCCCCGTGTAAGACGAAATGGATGTGTTGGATGGTCGCAGGCGCGAGCGGTTGGCACCGGTGGGGCCTACACCGCTCGTCGCACACGTGCTCCCGAGGGGTCCGATGATCGGTCCCGGCTTTCCGGCCGACGCAGTGTTTCTGGCAGCGCCGCAGCTCGGCGTACAGCGAGTCGAGCGCTTCGACGTCGACGGCGGCCGCCTTCGAGCGACCGAGGAACGGCCGCACGTGCTTCTCGAGGTACCGGACGTACGTCCTGTGAGTGCTGGGCGCAACACTCAGCGTCTCGAGGTAGCGGTCGAGCAGCTGGTCCAAAGTCGCCGAGGTCCGTGGGTTCCGGCGCTTGTCGACCTGAGTCGCGAGCCGCCGGAGTGCCTTCTGCGCCTCGACCTCCGCCTTCGGTCCAGGCTTGATGATCTCCCGAAGATAGTGCTGGGTTCCGCTGACGGGATCGAGCCCTGCGTACACCCGCACTCTCAGAGCGCCACGCCAGCTTCTCGACGTTGCCGCGGGGACGCCCGCGCGCCCTCCCCGTCTGCGTCATGGCACGAGTGTAGGACGGCCTCATGCCACCGCTCATGCCACGAGGTTCGAGACTCCGCCTGCGATCACGAGATTGCAGCAGTTCAGAGGTGGTGGGCGCGGCAGG
>Ga0070665_100003866_pt1 | contig 15848 bp, 18 predicted proteins | sample KBSS13metaG_FD_65862 | JGI IMG/M metagenome (GOLD analysis project Ga0070665, IMG submission 65862) | Switchgrass rhizosphere microbial communities from Kellogg Biological Station, Michigan, USA - KBS S1-3 metaG | ecosystem: Host-associated > Plants > Roots > Rhizosphere > Soil ... | reverse complement strand
TTCGAGACCGGGCTCGCGATGCATCAGCTGCGCTACGCCGACGAGATCAAGCCCTGGTCAGCGGCCGGCGTCGACGAGCTTCCGGCGCCGACCGCCGGCGAGCTCCAGCTCGCGCACAAGCTCGTCGCGCAGCTCGAGCACGCGCACTTCGATCCGAGCGACTACCGCGACGAGGTCAAGGATCGCGTGCAGAAGCTGCTCGCCGAGAAGGTGAAGACCGGCAAGCCGATCATGGCTCCCGAGGCGCCCGCGCCGCCGCGACCGGTCGATCTGATGGAAGCATTGCGCGCGTCCCTCGGCGGTGCACCCGCACGCGGCGTGTCGCATGCGCGCGCTCCGCGGACCAAGCGCGGATCGATCCAGCATCCTCGCAAGCATCGCGCGCAACGCGCATCGCGGTCGCACGAAGCCTGAGGCACGTGCCCTGCAGGATGCGGCCGCATGCCCATCCATCACGGACGTCCGCGCTCGTTCGAGCCCAACACCTATCGCGAAGTCCGGAGCCAGCGTCGCGACGATCGCGACGACTTCATGGAGCGCGGCGGCCAACCCGGCGGCAGCACGCACTACTACGCCGATCGTACGGATCGCGGGCGGTTCTCGCCGGCGCCGCAGGGCTACGGGTTCGAGGACGAGGAGCCGCCGGTCGAACGCCGCGGCGAGCGACCTCGCGGGCGCGGGCCGCATTACGGCAAGGGACCGCAAGGCTTTCGTCGCTCCGACGAGCGGATCAAGGAGCTCGTGTGCGAGGCCTTGTTCGAGGACGATCAGATCGACGCGACGGGCATCGCGGTCGACGTCCAGCAGGGCGAGGTCATGCTCGCCGGTACCGTCGACGATCGCCTGACGAAGCGGATGGCCGAGGATTGCGCGGCGAGCATCGCCGGCGTCCACGACGTCCACAACCAGCTGCGCATTCGCATCAGTTGAGCGTCACGGATTGATCGAGGCGCGGCGTGCTGACGCGAGCGTCGATCAGGCCGCGATAGACGTCGACGTACGCGCGCGCCATCGCCGATGCGGAGAACCGCGCCTCGAAGCGCTCGCGGATCGCGCGCCGCGACAGCTCGCCGAGCTTGCCGACGGCGGCGGTCGCCGTATCGAGGTCGTCGACGATGAATCCGGTGATGCCGTCGTCGATGACCTCGGGCACCGCGCCGCGCCGGTACGCGATCACCGGCGTGCCGCACGCCATCGCCTCGACCATCACGAGGCCGAACGGCTCCGGCCAGTCGACCGGAAACACCAGCGCGCGTGCGCCTCGCAACAGCTCGCTCTTGTCGTCGTCGTCGATCTCGCCCAAATATTCGACGCAGCGCTTGGTCATGAGCGGCGCGATCTCGCGCTTGAAGTACGCGGCGTCGATGCCGTCGATCTTCGCGGCGACCTTGAGCTTGAGCCCGCTCGCCTCGGCGATCGCGATCGCGCGATCGATGCGCTTCTCGGGCGAGATCCGGCCGAGAAACACGAGGTAATCGCCGCCGTCGCCTTCGCGGTGCAGATCGAGCGGGATGCCGTGCGGTACGGTCGCCAGCCACGCCGCTTGCGGCAGCGGCTCGCGCTGTGCGTCGCTGATCGACACGACCGGGATGTCGCGATACTCGTCGTAAAGCGACGACAGATACGGCAGGTCGAGCCGGCCGTGCACCGTGGTGACGCTCGTCGGGTGATGGCGGCGCGTCAGCGGAAAGTGCAGATGCTCGAGGTGAAAGTGCACGAGATCGAACTGGTCGATCCGGCGGTACACATCCTCGAGCATCAAGTAGTGGATCGGCAGTGGATCGATCACACTCGCGCTCGACGAGCCGAGCGCGCGCGCACACGGAGCGATCAGACGTGCGCGTGAGCGCGAGTCGCCGCTCGCGAACAGCGTCACGTCGTGACCGAGCGCGACGAGCTCCTCGGTGAGGTACGACACGACGCGTTCGATCCCGCCGGAGAATGCAGGCGGAACACTCTCGTAGAGTGGCGCGACCTGAGCGATTCGGAGCTTTCGCACGAGAGCCGAGGAATTCAAGGACCATGCCGATCACCCAGCTCCCGGGAACGTGACTTGCTTCATGTGAGTGAAGGAGAACCGATCATGACCAAGTTTCGCAGAACGCTTGGCGCATCGACGCTCAAGCACGACAAGGTGGTGAACCTCGAGGGGCAAGACATCGGGCGGATCGAAGAGCTGATGATCGACGTGGTGTCGGGCCGCGTCGCGTACGCGGTGCTGTCGTTCGGCGGCATCCTCGGCGTCGGCGGCAAGCTCTTCGCGCTGCCGTGGTCGACGCTGACGATCGACGAGTCGCACAAGCGCTTCGTCGTGAACGTCAACAAGCAGACGCTCGAGGAGATGCAGGGCTTCGACAAGGATCACTGGCCCGATCTCGGCGACCTCGACTACGCGCAGGGCGTCTATCGCCAGTGGGGCGCGACCCCGTACTGGACATAGGGGCGCTCTCTCAGGGACGCTCTCCACTAGCTCAACCTGAGCCCACCTAACGGCTTGAAATCGCAGAGCGCGCGAGGGACGGACTAAACTTCGGACAAGAAATCGGGCCGGTTTCCGACGAGAAACCATCAGGTGCACGCGATCCGTGCGCTCTCGGATCGGAGTTAGTTTAGTCCGTCCCTCGGCGCATGTATGAATTCGCGCAGTTGACTAGCGCTTGGTTGAGCTAGTGGAGAGCGTCCCTAAGGTACGTAGGGCCCGGCGATGTCTCGCGTGCCGACGTCGGCGACCACGCCGAGGATGAGCAGCACGATGAAGCACACCGCAGTGACGAACACGATGCGGTGCACGGGCCGGCTACCCCACAGGTGCATGAAGAACGCGGCGACGATCGCCGCCTTGACCGTGGCGATCGCGAGCGAGAGCGCGATGCCGCTCGTCGACACGAACAAGCTCAGCGTCGCGAGCACGACGAGGGCGATCCAGCTGAGGAGGTAGCGCTTCATCGGAGCAGGTACAGAAGGGGCCAGAGGAAGATCCACACGAGATCGACGAGGTGCCAGTACAGCGCCCCGTTCTCGAAGGCGACGTGCGAGGCCGGCGTGAAGTCGCCACGTCGGACCTTCAGCGCGAGCCAGATCAGCACGACGATGCCGGCGGTCACGTGGAGCGCGTGCAGGCCGGTGAGCGCGTAGTACAGCGTGAAGTACAGGACGGCCGGCGTCGGCAGCAGCGTCGACGTGTAGTAGTGCCCGAACGAGAAGCCCTCGCCGACGTGCTGTGCGTACTCGACGATCTTGAGCACGTCGAACGTGGCGCCGAGCGCGATCGAGACGAGCAGCCACGCGACCGACGCGCGTCGCTTGCCGAGCTCGGTCGCGTGGAGCGCGAGCGCGACCGTGAGGCTCGACGTGAGCAGCACGTACGTGTTGATCGTGCCGAGCACGAGGTTCGCGTGCTTGGCCGCCTCGTAAAACGCGACCGGATACGAGATGCGATACGCGGCGAACAGCGCGAGCAGCCCGGCGAACAGCATCGACTCGCTGCCGAGGAACAGCCACATGCCCACCCGGGCGGTGGCGTGCTGGCGCGCGATGGATTCGTACTGGCTACTCACGGTCGTACTCGTAACAACCGAGCCGCAGATCGAGCGGCGCCTCGAAGTTCTCGGTAGGTGGCGGCGACGGCACGCGCCACTCGAAGCCGCGCGAGCCCCACGGGTTCGCGGTGGCGCGCTTGCCCTTGAACAGCGCGACGATCAGGTACGCGAGCGTGAACACCATCACGGACCCGAGCAGGTATGCGCCGAGCGTCGAGCAGACGTTGAGCACGTGATACCGGTCGGGATAGCTGTAGTAGCGGCGCGGCATGCCCGCGTTGCCGAGCAGGAACTGCGGGACGAACGTCAGGTTGAAGCCGACGAACACGCCGACCGCCGACAGCACCGCCCATTTCTCGGGATACATGCGCCCGAACATCTTCGGGAACCAGTAGTGGATGGCGGCGAGGAACGCGGTGAGCGTTCCGCCGATCATGATGAAGTGGAAGTGCGCGATCACGAAGTACGTGTCGTGCCAGTGCACGTCGAGCGACGTGGTCGCGACCGCGATGCCGGTCATGCCGCCGAACGCGAACAGATAGATGAACGTGAAGAAGTAGAGCATCGGCGCGGTCAGCGCGATCGAGCCCTTGTAGAGCGTGCCGAGCCACGTGAAGACTTTGATCGCCGAGAAGATCGCGACGAACATCGACATCACGCCGAAGATCGCGGCGTCGAGCTGCGAGATGCCGGCGACGAACATGTGGTGGCCCCACGTGAGGAAGCCGACGAACGCGATGCCGAGCGACGAGAACGCGATCGCCTTGTACGACAGAACGTTCTTGCGCGCGAACGTCGGCGCGAGCTCGGTGATCACGCCCATCGCCGGCAAGATCATGATGTAGACGGCGGGGTGCGAGTAGAACCAGAACAGGTGCTGGAACAGCACCGGGTCGCCGCCGAGCGTCGGATCGAACATGCCCATGTGGAGCGCGTGATCCATCGCGACCAGCGTCACCGACAGGCCGAGCACCGGCGTCGCGATCACCTGGATGACGCTGGTCGCGTAGATCGCCCACACGAACAGCGGCAGGTCCATCCAGCGCATGCCCTTGACCCGCAGCATGTGCGTCGTCGCGATGAAGTTGAGCCCGGTCATGATCGACGACACGCCGAGGATGAAGATCGCGATCGCGATCGGCGCGACGTCGGTCGGCGACGCGGTCGAGTAGGGCGAGTAGAACGTCCAGCCGGTGTCGGCGCCGCCGTGGATCATCCCCCACAGCGCGAGCGCGGCGCCGGCGCAGTAGACGTAGAAGCTGGCGAGGTTGATCCGCGGGAACGCGAGGTCCTTCGCGCCGACCATGATCGGCAACATGAAGTTGCCGAACACGGCCGGGATCGCGGGGATCATGAACATGAACACCATCGTGACGCCGTGCCACGTGAACAGCCGGTTGTAGGTGAGCGGCTGCATGATGCCGGGCCCGCTGATGAGCAGCTTGGTGCGCATCAACATCGCGAACGCGCCGCCGAGCACGAGCGCGATCGTGACCGCGACCAGATACATGAGCGCGATCCGCTTGTGGTCGATGCTTCCGAGCCACGAGCGGATGCCCGAAGGCGCGCGCAGGTAGTCAATCACGGGGCGGTAGCTCCTCGCGCGGCGGCGTCGCGTCGCGCAGCGAACGGATGAGCTCGACGATCGCCGCGACGTCGGCAGGCGCGAGCTTGCCCTCGAACGACGGCATCACCGGCTTGAACCCGAGTGCGACCTTGGCGCGCGGATCCATCATCGACTCGGTGATGTAGTCTTCGTCGATGGTCACGGCGCCGCCGCTGACGAGCTGGCGGACGCGGCCGAACGAGCCGAGCCACGTCGGGCCGATCGAGGGCGTGCCGTCGAGCGAGTGACAGCGCCGGCAGCCGTGCTCGGCGGCGACCTCGCGACCACGCGCGACGAGACCTTGGCCTTGGCCCTTGCCGGCGAAATGATCGGGCTCGGCGGCGTCGAGCCAGCGCGCGTAGTCGTCGGGCGGCAGCGCGACGACCTGGCCGCGCATGAACGAGTGGCGCGTCCCGCAGTACTGCGTGCACATGATGTCGTAGGTGCCGGCCGTCTCGGCCTGGAACCACACGGTCGTCGCGCGGCCGGGCACGACGTCTTGCTTGATGCGGAACGCCGGCACGTAGAAGCTGTGGATCACGTCGCGCGACGTCATGATCAGCTTGACCGGCTGGCCGACCGGCACGGTGAGCACGTCGGTCGAGCTCGGGCCCGACGGATACTGGAACTTCCACATCCACTGCTTCGCGGTGACGTAGATCGGCATCGCGTCGGGCGGCGCGGTTTCGAGCTCGCGGTACTGGTGAAACCCGATCAGCCACCACATCACGAACAGCGCGAGCAGGCCGGTGATCACGGTCGCCTCGAGCCAGCCCGGCGCGACCACGTGCGGCGTCAGCTCGTTGCCGCGACGGCGATAGCGCACCACGAAATAGACGGCCGCGACCGCGCAGGCGGTCACGCCGGCGAACGTCGCGAGGATCACCGAGTAGTGCAGGTAGTCGATGTGGCGCGCGACGCTCGAGGCCTGCGGCGGCAGGTTCAGCATCCAGCGCAGGAGCTCGTTCATACGGGCCTCCGCCGCGCGAACGACGCGATCAGCGCGACCGCGATGAAGAAGATGAGCGCCGCGCCGATGCGCATGAAGCGCTGGATGAACAGGCCGTAGCGGTGCGTCGCCGGGTCGTAGTGAAAGCAGCGGAGCAGCAGCTTGTCGGCAAACGAGCCGGTCTTGCCTTCCGACGCCTCGAGCAGCGCGAGCTTGAGGTCGCGCGGTGGGACGTCGATGCCGTAGAGGTAGCGGCTGATCGTGCCGTCGGGCCCCAGCACGAACGTCACGGCCGCGTGGGCGATCGCGCCGGTGCGCGGGTCGCGCAGGAAGTGGAAGCCGAGGCGTTGCGTGAGCGCCTCGATGCTCGGCGCGTCGCCGACGAGGAACGGCCAATCGGCGTGCATCTTCTCGCGCTTGCGCGCCGCCTGATCGGTGTTCTCGGTCGCGTCGAAGCTGATCGTGACGGCGCGGTACTGCTCGCCGACGCGCCAGCCCCAGCTCGCGAGCTTGCGCATGGCATCGTGCGCGGCATCGAGGACGAGCGAGCACAGCTGCGGGCACTCGTAGTACGCGAGGATCAGGTAAACCGGGTGCGTGCCGTCGAACAGCGGGCGCAGCGTGACCTCGGCGCCGCTCGAGTCGCGAAACGGCAGATCGAGCGGGATCTTCTCGCCGAGATGCTCGGTGACGTCGGCGGTGTCGGCCCACGCGGGCGTACCCGGCGTCGGCGTTGCCGCCAGTGAGGCAATAGCGAGCGCGATCGCAAACGCTTTCACTTGCGACCTCCGATCAGTGACGGGTCGTTGACGACCTCGTTGATGGCCTTGTCGATCTCGGCGTTGCGATCGAGTTGCGGCTCGCCGACGTTGGGACCTTCGCCGGTGAACACCTGGTGCTCGAGCGTCGTCGGCGGCAGCGTCAGGTACATCGGCGTGGGCTTCACCAGCCACCACGCGAACCAGGACAGCAATGCGATGATCACGACGAGCCCGGCGCCGACGAGGCTGACGCCGCCCGCAGGCAAGTTTTCCGGCTGCTGCCTCATACGTCGTTGCCTCGGTAGCGGTCCGCCGCGAGCACGCGCGGATCCTCGTCGGCGAAGCCCGGCGGCCGGCGGAAGAGCGCGACGACGGCGGCGATGCCGAGCACCGCGGCCGGCGCGGCGAAATCGAGCCAGTGCGGCTCGGGCAGCCGGTGCAAGACCGGCATGACGAGCCAGTAGATGTCGAGGTAGTGCAGCACGAGCAGCCAGCAGCCGACCGCGCCGACCCAGCGCGGGTCGCGCGACAGATCGCGCGGCAACAGCGCGAAGAACGGCACGACGAACCCTCCGACAGCGAGGATCACGACCAGCGCGCCCCAGCCGCCGGCCGCGCGCGTGACGTACCACGGCACCTCCTCGGGCCGGTTCGCGATCCAGATGATGAAGCCCTGCGCGAACTCGACGTAGAGCCAGAAGATCAAGAAGCCGAACGTCACGCGGGCGAGCGCGCCGGTCGCTTCGCGGGTCGCACGCGTCGTCGCCGCGAGCAGCGCGCAAGCGCCGACGAAGCCGCCGGCGAAGTAGATGAGGCCGTAGACCGTCGAGATCCAGTCGGGCTCGAGCGACATCAGCCAGTCGAACGCCGCGAACGTCAGCGTGAGGCCGAGCGGCACGAACATCGCGCGAGCGAACGCCGTGCTCGGGCGGCGCCGGATGCGCTCGCCGACGACGATCCAGAACACGAGATAACAGACGGCTCGCACGATCCAGAACGGCTCGTTCAGCCATGCGGCGCGGTGCGCGGCGCGTGCGGCGACCTCGACGTCGGGCGGTGGCGCGTGCAGCCACGGGTAGATGTGCGGTGCCCAGATGGCGATCGGCACGAACAGCACGGCGAGCACGGGCAGGGCGCCGATGACGAGCTCGCCGCGGCGCTGGAAGAGCGCCGTCCACTTCGCGCCCATCGCGTGGCCGATCATCACGAAGATCAGCGCGCCGAGCGCGATCGAGACCGCGAACGCCCACGCAGTGAGATACGCGTATGCAGCCTGCGTCGTGTCGACGGCGAAGCCGATCGCGAGTGCGATCACGCCGGCGATCGCGAGCGCGATGGCGTACCTCACGGCTCCCTCGCGAGACGCGCGCCGTCGGCGTGCTGGAGCGTGCGCACGAACGCGACCACGGCCCAGCGATCGCGGACGTCGAGCAGCGTCGCATATGACGGCATGAGGCCGTAGCCGTTCGTGACGACGTCGAACATCTTGCCGGGCGTGAGCGCGACGAGCTTGCGCTCGGCGAACGACGGCGGCCGGCGGCGCTGCATCGCATGCGCGACGGGGCTGTCGCCGTCGCCGTGGATGCCGTGGCATACCGCGCACGCGATCGCGAACCGCTCGCGGCCGCGCTCGAGCAGCTCGCGCGTGATCGGCACCGGGATGATCGCGGTCGCGTCGGTCGTGGTGTCGGCCTGCCAGCCGCGCTGGATCGTGCCCGCCGGCGGCGTGCGCATCGGCGTGTTGCCGAACGGCAGCACCTTGGGCTGCGTGATCATCCGCGACCAGTCGGGCGTGGTGCCGCCGTTGTCGCAGGCGGCAAGCGCGACGACGACGAACACGACGAGCCTCACGCGCCACCTCCGAGCCACACGACGCGCAACGCGCCCGCGTTCTGGAGCGCGAGCGTGTCGCGCGAGCGATCGACCTCGCGATCGCCCGACGCCACGGCCAGCCAGAACCGATCGATCGTCGCGCGCTCGAAGCCGTCGACCTCGAACACGGGCTGCCATAGCCGCGGCAGGCCGCCGAGCGCGAGCGCCGAGATCAGCGCGGCGAACCCGGCCGACAGGACCGTCATCTCGAACGTGATCGGCACGAACGCGAGCGCCGAGTGATACGGCCGGCCGCCGATGTCGAGCGGATAGTCGACGACGTTGATCCACCACTGCAGGAAGTACGCGGCCCCGCCTCCGAGGAGGCCGGCAGCGAGGACGATCCAGCGCAAGTACGACCGCGGCACGCCGAGCAGCTCTTGCAGGCCGTCGACGGGATACGGCGTGAACGCGTCGAGCCGCGTGACGCCCGCCGCGGTCAGGACTTTGATGCCGGCGAACAGCTCGTCGGTCGTCTCGAACTCGGCCATCAGCACCGGCTTCATGCGTGCTCCTCCTCGCGCTTGAGCTCCTTGAGCTCGGCGACGGGCACGAACGGCACGAGCCGCAGGAACGTGAGGAACAGCAGGCCGAAGAAGCAGAGCGTGCCGGCGAGGATGCAGATGTCGACGTAGGTCGGCATGTACTGGTGCCACGACGACGGCAGGAAATCGCGCGTGAGCGACACGACGATGATCTCGAACCGCTCGAGCCACATGCCGACGTTGACGAACGCCGCGATGATGAACAGCGCCACGGCGCTGCGCCGGATCCGCCTCGACCACAGGAGCTGCGTGATGAGGCAGTTGCACGAGATCATGATCCAGAAGCCGACCGCGTAGAACCCGAACGGCCGCTCGTGGAGCTGCTCGAACATCTCGTAGCGGTTGCCCGACCACCACGCGAGGAACAGCTCGCAGATGTACGAGTAGGCGATGATCGAGCTGGTGACGAGCATCAGCTTGCCCATCATGTCGAGGTGGCGCGGGGTGATGACGTTGTAGAGCTTGAACACGCGGCGCGCGGGCACGATCAGCGTGACGACCAGCGCGAAGCCGGAGAAGATCGCGCCGGCGACGAAGAACGGCGGGAAGATCGTCGAGTGCCAGCCGGGCAGCGCCGACTCGGCGAAGTCGAGGCTCACGATCGAGTGCACCGACACGACGAGCGGGGTCGCGAGGCCCGCGAGCGTGAGGTACGCGATCTTGTAGTGGCGCCACTGCTGCACCGAGCCCGACCAGCCGAGCGCGAACACGCCGTAGACCCGGCGGCGACGCAGCGTCGGCGCGCGGTCGCGCACGCCGGCGAGATCCGGGATCAAGCCGAGGTACCAGAACATGATCGACACGAGCAGGTACGTCGACACCGCGGCCGCATCCCACGGCAGTGCGCTGCGGACCTGCGGCCACATGTCCATCACGCTCGGATACGGGAACAGCCAGTACGCGAACCACGGGCGGCCGAGGTGGAGCAGCGGGAACATGCCGGCCTGCACGACCGCGAACAGCGTCATGCCCTCGGTGAACCGGTTGATCGACGTGCGGATGTGCTGCTGCTCGAGCACGAGCAAGATCGCCGAGATGAACGTGCCGGCGTGGCCGATTCCGATCCACCAGACGAAGTTGATGATGCCGAACGCCCACGCGGTCGGGATGTTGTTGCCCCACATCCCGATGCCGCGCAGCACCGTGAGCGTGATCATGTAGAGCAACATCAGCGTGCCGGCGCCGGTGATCGCGAACGCGAGCTTCCAGCCGCGCGACAACGGCTGCCACGTATGCGACAGCAGCTGATCCGACAGCGCCGTATCGCTGGGATTGCCGACGATGACCGGATCGTCGCCGTCGGTCACGTGATCTCCGGGTTGGGGTTGCGAATGCGCGCGAGGTACTGCGTGCGCGGGCGCGTGCCTTGGTCGCGCAGCTCGGCGTAACTGTGCGGCCGGCGGCGCAGCTCGGCGATCTCGACATCGAGCCGGCCGAACGCGATCGCACGCGTCGGGCATGCCTGCTGACACGCGGTCTGCGGGACCGCGAGCGCGCGATGCTGGACGGTAGCGTCGATCTCGGCGCGGCGCAGCCGCTGCACGCAGTACGTGCACTTCTCCATCACGCCGCGGTCGCGCACGGTCACGTTCGGGTTCGCGCCGAGCACGCGCAGCTTGTCGTGCGTCTTGAAGTCGAACCAGTTGAAGCGGCGGACCTTGTACGGGCAGTTGTTCGAGCAGAATCGCGTGCCGACGCAGCGGTTGTAGGCCATCTCGTTGAGGCCCTCCGGGCTGTGCGTCGTCGCGCCGACCGGGCACACGTACTCGCACGGCGCGTTCTCGCAGTGCTGGCAGGCCATCGGCTGCACGACCATCGCGCCGGCGTCGTCGATGTAGCGATCGATCCGCAGCCAGTGCATGTCGCGGCCGTTCTTGACCTGCTGCTTGCCGACGACGGGCGAGTTGTTCTCGGCGGCGCACGCCATCACGCAGGCCGTGCAGCCGGTGCACGTGGTGAGATCGATCTGCATCGCCCACTGCGGGCCGCTGCGCGGCATCGGCGACAGCAGCGTCGGTTCGGGGCCATGCGGGAGCTCGAGGTCGTGCGTCGCGAGCTGGTGGAGCGTGCCGCCGAGCGCGACCGGCCGGCCGTGCTCCCACGGGGATTCCATCGTGAACGCGAGCTCGTGCGTGCGGCTCGTGCGCGTGATCCGCACGCCGTGTGCACCGGCGAGCACGAACGCGTTCGCCCCGATGCCGCGCGCGATCGCTTCGGTGCCCATGCGGCCGAAGCCGGTGTGGAGCGTGACGGCGTTCTCGGCGTGGCCGTGCACGATCACGACGGGCACGGCGATCGCGCGATCGAATGCTTCGAGCTCGATGACGTCGCCGGTCGCGACGCCGAGCGATGCGGCCGTCGCCGGCGAGAGCTGCACCGCCTGATCCCACGTCAGCTTCGTGATCGGCTCCGACAGCTCGAGCAGCCACGGGTTGTTCGTGTAGCGGCCGTCGTAGACGAACGGGTGTGGGCGGATCGCGAGCTCGATCGGCGCCGACGCCTGCGGCGGAACGATCGCGATCTCGCGCGGCTTGACCTCGACGTGAGGGGCGGCCGTGTCGGGAACCGCGCCGCGGGCGAGCGCCTCGTCGAACGGCATCGCGCTCCATTTCGGCCACGCAGCGGCGAGCTCGTCGCGCGCGATCTGCGGGCGGTCGTGCAGGATCGCGTGGAGCATGTCGGCGACCGTGCGGCCGTCGAACAGCGGCTGGATCAGCGGCTGGATCGGCGACAGCGTGCCGTCGGGACCGCGTGCGACGTCCCACCGTTCGAGGTCGTGCGCGGCGGGCACCGCGAACTGGCACGCGGCGGCGGTCTCGTTCGCGTAGAGCCCGAGATAGATCGACGTCTGGACCGCGGCGATGCGCCCCGAGAACGCCGGCGCGGTGTACGCGGGATTGCCGCCGAGGATCACGAGCGTGTCGATGCCGTCGAGGTCGGGCAGCTCGTGGCTCGGTTGACCGGCCTCGAACACGACCGGCTCGATGTACTTCACGCACGCGCTCGCCGCGTTGAGCTGCGCGGCCAGCGCGTGAACCTCCGACGGCTGGCGCTCGCCGGCGACCACCACGGCGCGCGACCCGGCGCGCTTCAGATCACGCGCGACGGCGGCGATCCACGGGAGCTCGCCGTTGCCGCGGAGCAGGCCGGCCGCGACGCGCGCGACGTCCGACGGCCGGACCGCCCAGCGATGATCGGCGATGATGCCGGTGGGCGACGGTCCGGTTTCGATCGCGTAGATCCGGCTGATCGCGCTCGAGGCGTCGACCACGCGTCGCCGATCGGCGGCCTGACGCGCGGCCACGAGATCGGTCGCGAGATCGCCGTCGAGCGAGACGATCACGTCGGCGTTGCCGAGGTCGAGCTGCGTCTGGAGCGGGCGGCCGAGCGCGATCGCGTTCCCGGCGAGCGATTCGCGACGCTCGAACGGCGACCAGAACGACACGCCGATGCCGGCGGCCCGCACACGTTCGATCAGCGCGATCACGAGCGGCGACGTGGTTGGCTCGAGCAACACGTGCATGCGGCCGCGAGCTCCGAGCGCGTGATCGATCGCGGTCCACGACGCCGGCGCGCCGCGTTCCGTGATGTCCTGCAAGCGATCGGGGTCGTAGAGGCCGAGCACGGCCGCCTGCTCGATCGCGCGCGTGCCGCCGAGGCTCGCCGGATGATCGGGATTGCCTTCGATCTTCGTCGGGCGGCCGATGTGCGCCTCGACGATCACGCCGGTCGCGAGGCCGTCCTCGACGAGCGACGTCGCGTAGTACTGCGCCACTCCGGGCACGAGCTCGGGCGGCTGCTTGACGTACGGCAGGATCTGTCGCGCGGGCCGCGACGAGCACGCCGCGAGGCTCGCCGCGCCGGCGAGCTTGAACAGCGATCGGCGACTGAGCTTCAACGATGACATACGCTGCACGTCGTTCGAGTGGGCGCGAGCCTGCGGTGGCAATCGAGACACCAGTTCATCGTGAGCGGCTCGACCTGGTAGACCGCGGCCATCTCGTCGACGCGGCCGTGGCACGTCGCGCACGCGACACTGCGCGCGATGTGGATGGAGTGATCGAAGTAGACGAAGTCGGGGAGCGAGTGAACGCGCTCCCATCGGATCGGCGTGTTGGTGCGCCAGCTCAGCTCGAGCGGCGCGATGGCGACGCTGTCGTTCCAGATCTGCGCGTGGCATCCCATGCACCGCTCCGTCGGCGGAATGCCGGCGTACGGCGACTTCTCGGCGCCGTCGTGGCAGTACAGGCAAGGGATGCCGTCGTCGTGAACGTGATGTCGATGATCGAACGCGATCGGTTGCAGCACGGGGTCGTACTGGCCCGTCGCGTACGGCGATCGTGCGATCGCGATCGGAGCGATGACCGCTCCCGCCCCGAGCACCACCGCGCCGATCAACGCGACGCGTGTTGCGGTGTTCGTCCAAGGCGGAAACAACGCGGGCACGCGCGCATCGGCTGCACGCGTCATGCCCGCGAAACCTTCGGAACGAGCGTACGAGACGCGCGGTCGCGCACGGTGTGGCACGCGCGACGAGCAGGATCACCGCATGGAACGACTCGGACCCGAGTGGCTGCGCTTGCCGCCGCGGCGACTCGCTGCGTGCGTGCTCTTCTTGCCGCGTCCGCTGCCGCTCGCGTTGCCGCCGTGATCCTGTTTGTTGACCGTCGCCCACGCCATCTGCGCCGCACGCGTCGGCGATGCGCCGCGACGACGCGCGCCGCTCTCGATGTGGCTCGCGGTCCGCTTCTGCTTGGGGGTGTATTTTTTCTTGCTTCCTCTTGGCATGAGCGTTCGCCCGTGCAGCTGCGATACCAAGTCGGGCACGTACGGTGCATTCCTCACGATCATGGCGACACCGCCGGAGCGCACGGGACCTGGTCAGAGCGGCGCGACCGCCGGCCAGAGCTACTTCGACGAGAGCATGCCCGGCGCGATGGCGTATCCGATCGAGAGCATGCCGCAGGGATCGCGCAGCACGTTCGATAGCGAGCTGCCGGTCGAGCATCTCGCGCCGAGCGACGACGCGCTGCGCGAGCTCGTCGTTCGCCTGCTCGGCGACGCGGTGCACGGGATCGACGTACGCGTTCACGCGGGTGCGGTCACGCTGACAGGGCCGATCGCCGGCGATGACGCGCGGCGCGCGCTCGAAGACGAAGTCCGCGGTGTGCCCGGCGTGCTGGCCGTCGACAACCAGCTGGAGATCCAGCGATGAGCGCCGTCGGCCAGCTGCTCGAGAACATCGGCCACGACATGCGCACGATCGCGAGCGACGAGCTCGAGATGGGACGCACGGCGCTCGTCGATCGGTTCGAGGCGATCATCCTGCGGATCGCGGTCACACTGCTGGCGGTGATCGTCGGGCTCGTCGGGTTCGGCATGCTGTGCGTCACGGCGGTGTTCGCTCTTCACGGGCTCATCGCATCGCTGTGGCTGCGCATGCTGATCATGTCGATCGTGTACATCGTCGTCGGCGGGATCGCCGCCTCGATCGTGTCGCGCCGGATCACGCGCAGCGACGGCGATATCCAGCACCAGATCGACGAAGCGCACGACACGGTGAACGCCATCAAGAGAGGGCTAGCGAAGTGACCCGCGATCCAGCCGAGGTTCAGCGCGAGCTCGATGCGGCGCAGTACGATCTCGAGCGCCACATCGGCGAGCTCAGGCACTTTGTCGAGGACAAGCTCGAGCGCCCGCGTCACGCGATCGCGATGGCCAAGAAGCCGTTCGCGTGGCTCGACGCGCACGCCGTGCTCGCGTCGTTCGGCGCGCTCGCGCTCGGCGCGGCTATCGGCTTCCTTCGGTCTCGGTAGGAAACAGGAACGAGACCACGAACTGCACCTGGTTCGGCGTGCCGGGATCGGGGTGCACGACGTTGTAGTAGTACTGGAGGCCGACCTGGAGCGCTTGCTTTCGGATGTGCGTCGTCCACGAGACGCCGGCGCCGAGCGGCACCGTCCACTGAGTGGGGACGCTCTCGCCCCAGCTCGCGGTGAACATCGGCGTGGTCAGGAACGTCCAGCCGGCGCCGACGTTGAAGTTGATGAACGGCTGCACCAGCGCCGAGCCGATGCTCGGCATGTTGCCCGAGTGGCCATAGGTGAACGCGGTCGTCGCGAGCGTGCCGACGACCCACGGGCCGCCGACCCACAACGCGACCGCGGCCGGGCCCGCCGCCCAGCTGCCGGTCACCGCCGGCGCGAGCGTCGCCGTCGGAAACGACAGCATCGGCCCCGCGCCCCAGATGAAACCGGAGTCTTTCACCGGCGTGAAGAACAGCTGCTCTTGAATGTCGCCGAGCCCCGACTCGCGGTCGGCGTTCACCGGGATCGACGTGAACGGAATGATCGTGCGCGCGATCAGGTTCCAGCTCGCCGTGAGGTGGATCGGGACCACCGGCTGGACGGTCAAGTTGAAGATCGATAGCTCGCCGACCGCGCCGCCGTTGTTGAAGTTGAACTGAAGCGGCACGCTGACCAGATCGCTGATCGGGTTTTGCGACGTCTTGGCGAGCTCGGTCGTGGTCGGCTGCGTCCCGGGCTCATCCGCGTACGCGATCCGGGCCGAGATCGC
>Ga0070665_100003865_pt1 | contig 15850 bp, 10 predicted proteins | sample KBSS13metaG_FD_65862 | JGI IMG/M metagenome (GOLD analysis project Ga0070665, IMG submission 65862) | Switchgrass rhizosphere microbial communities from Kellogg Biological Station, Michigan, USA - KBS S1-3 metaG | ecosystem: Host-associated > Plants > Roots > Rhizosphere > Soil ... | reverse complement strand
GCTTTTCGCAGGCACGGGGCGTGGTACGCACCGAAGGCAAGGTGAAGAAGGTCAATCTGCGCCCCGAGGACGGCTTCATCGAATCCGTCACCATGGAGAATGGCGAAACCATCACCGGCGATCTGTTCATCGACTGCAGCGGTTTCCGGGGGCTTTTGATCGAGGATGCCCTGAAGACCGGCTATCAGGACTGGACCAAATGGCTGCCTTGCGACCGGGCGCTGGCCGTGCCCACGCAGAATGCCGGACCACCAGCTTCTTTCACCCTGGTGACGGCGCGCGATGCAGGATGGCAATGGCGCATTCCGCTGCAACATCGCACCGGCAACGGCCATGTCTATTGCAGCGGCTTCATCAGCGACGAAAAAGCGCGCGAAACCCTGCTCTCGAACCTGGAGGGCAAGGCGCTGGCCGAACCTTTGCCGCTGCGTTTCACGACGGGGCGCCGCAACAAGGCCTGGAACAAGAACTGCGTGGCGCTGGGCCTGGCGTCCGGATTCCTGGAGCCGCTGGAATCCACCAGCATCCACCTGATCCAGCGCGGCATCGCCATGCTGTTGAAATTCTTTCCCGACCGCAATTTCGAAGCAGCCGACATCGACCGCTACAACAAGATCTTCGAATTCGAATTCGGCCGGGTGCGCGACTTCCTGCTGCTGCACTATACCCATACCGAACGCCAGGGCGCTTTCTGGGAGCATTGCCGCAACATCCCCTTGACCGACAGCTTGCAGGAAAAGATCGATCTGTTCCGCAGCCATGGGCGCATCCTGCGCGAAGAGACCGAGTTGTTTCCGGCCCAGAGCTGGCTTTATGTGATGATCGGCCAGGCGATCCGGCCCCGCAGCTATGAGCCAACGGTGGATACGATCGACGAAGCGGCAATTCAGGCCAACCTGAATGACATCCGCGCAGTGGTGAAAAAATGCGTGGACGCCATGCCGCGCCATCAGGAATTCATCGACCAGAATTGCGCCGCGCCGGTCGCTGTGTCGGTTTAAGCACCGCCCCGCAGCAGATACATCACCCGCGCGCGTATCTTGCCGTAATTGTCCTTGAGCGGTCCCAGCAATCCATGCTGGCGTTCCGGCAGATGTGCCAAGGGATGGCCCCGTTCGCGGAAGACATAATGATCGAACCATGCCTTCCAAGCCATGCGCTCGGGCAGCGGCCGTTCGCCGATCGCGATCATCGCCAGCAGCATGCTGGTATAGGGCGCATCGGGCCCCGCGCTGAACGCGTCCCACCAATAATTCACCAGAGCGTTGAAGGGCGAAAGCGCCTCCACCCGGTGCCACCACAATTTGGGCAGATAAAGCGCGTCGCCCGCCTCCAGTTCCGCCACCAACCCCTGATCGCGGATATTCGCGAAGCGCGGATAATTCACATCATCCGATAACGAGGATGCCGCCAGGCTCACCGGCTGGCCCGCCATGGTGTTGTCGATGGGGCCGACATAAAGGTCCCCAATAAGCTCGGGCGCATATAGCGTGAAACGGCGCCGGCCCATCACCACACAGGCCAGATTGTCCACCGTGTCATAATGCGCCGAAACGTTGGACGCATGCCCAAGCCAGATTCGCGGTCCCACCGACGCCGGCAGGAACGGCATGGGATTTTCGCCGTCAAAACCCGGCAAGTAATCTTTCACCGGCAAGGACCCGGCATAGAGCGACGGCGAGCCCGGCTGATCCAGGCCAGCCATCATCCTGTCCAGAGCCGCCCCCAGGCGCATCGCGCGCCGCTCAAAATTGAAACCTTCGAGATTGTCGGCATAATAGAATTTTCCGGCAATGCGCGGCTCACCGACAAAGGCTTCCATCTCCAGCCCGGCATCGAAACGTCCGACATAATGGCGAAAGACCGAAGGCGATGACGAAGCCTTGACCGCCGGCCAGTGCTGGACCAACCCCCGCAAGATGACAGGCCGGCAATTCAGCACCACGTCGCGCTGAAAATCCTCCGCGCTGCCGGGCGCGGCGATTTCCAAAACCGGGGTCATGCGCCGGCAAGCGCGGCGCTGGCCTTGAGCAAAGCGTTGTTCTTGCGGCGCGCCAGCACCGGAACCTGCTTCAGGGAGGCGATCATCAGATAGATCGCCTGCAGATAGTCCCGCCGGAACAGGTCGAGCACACTGGCATCGGGCAAGGCCCGGAGCGCACCCTGATTGACGGTATAAAGCCCGGTGAGGTTGCGCCTGCTGCCATCGTCAAAGGCAAGGTCGATATCGATCGGCTCGATCAGTTTCAGGCCGATCAAGGTCTGAACAAAAGTCCTGGTCACTTCCAGGCCCGGCTTGAGATCGCGGAAGAGCGCCATGATGCTTTGCAGATACTGGGTGGGCTCGCCGGTCTCGGTGAACAGGGGCTTTCCGGACTCGTCAATGCGCGGACTGTCCAGGTCGACGGCGATCTCGTTACCGGCGGTGAAAAAAGGCCCGCGTTGCAGATTGAGCGGGCGATAACTCTCCATACCGCGCGCATCCAGGAACAGATTTTCTCCTTCGTCGAAGCCCAGCATTGCGCCGATGAAAAAGGCGCCGGTGTCCCGGTCCTTGGTCAGAAGGATGGGATAGTGCACGGCCAGGTGCGGAAATTCGCCGACGATCACCGGAACAAAGCGCTGATTGTCGCCGTAGCGCGCCGCAGCGCCCGCCTGGACACAAAGCGCGCGATGGGCGTGGTTGTTCAGGGGTACGACATTCGCCATGTTCAGATCGGCTGCAGCCCGTATTCGTGGATCTTCTTCACCAGATCGCGATTCTTGGGCAGTTGGGTGCGCAACTTCCGGGTCATGGCGATGTTTTCGTTCATATAGCTGGCCGCGCTGGAGCGGGTGCCGCTATTGTCACCGGCCATCACTTCGGTTTTGAACCCCATGCCATATAACACATACTGATAGCTGGCGGCGGGAAATACCTCTTCGATCCGGTCGAATTCGTCAAAGAACCAGGGCGGCTGGTACTTCCACAAATGAAGCAGGTTTTTCAGCCGGTCGGGCACGCTCGCCGGATCGGTATTGTCCTGCCAGAATTTCTCCGGCCGCTTGGTCAACACATAATGCAATTTCAGGAAATCGATGATGCGGCCCCAGCGATAATGGTTCACGTCATTGAAGCGGGCCGCAACGATATCCATCACCTCGCGGTTGGCAGGCATTTGCTCGGAGATCAGCTTGGCCGCCAATTCGACCAGCACGATGGCCGAGGATTCCAGAGGTTCCAGGAATCCGGACGCCAGACCGACGGCAACACAATTGTTCTTCCAGAAGGTCTCGCGATGTCCGGCGCGAATGGGTATCTTGCGGGGCGTGAGCCCGGTGGCCTGCGGGCCGATATAGCGGCGCAGCTCCGCTTCTGCGTCCTCGTCACTGATATGATGACTGGAATAGACGTAACCAACACCGCGGCGCGTCGGCAGCCCGATATCCCAGGTCCAGCCCGCCGATTGGGCGGTGGAGATGGTATGTGAAGCCATGGGCGATTCCGGCGTTTCGTATGGCACCTGCATCGCCATGGCCGTGTCGCAGAACAGGATATCGTTGCACTGTTTGAAGCCCACGCCAAGCGCCTTGCCCAACAGCAGCGAGCGGAAACCGCTGCAATCCACGAACAGGTCGCCGGCGATTTCGCCCGCCTGCTCCGTGGCCAAGCTTTTGATATCGCCATTCTCGGCCATATTGACCGACTGCACATCGGCCAGGACATGGCGCACGCCCAGCTTCATGGTGCAATGTTTCTGGATAAAGGGCGCGAATTTGCCCGCATCCAGGTGATAGGCGTAGTTGGCCACGGCCTGGTATTCCGGCGTGGTGATCATCTTGGGCGCCAGCCCCTCATCACACAGCGCGCCTTGCGGCGTGACCGCATCGCAGAAACTTTTGCCCCGTTCGTCTTCCAGCCAGTGCGGCACCAGATTCACCTGGGTGAAACCCTGCGGCAGCATCAGGGGATGATAGTAGCCGTCATCTTCGGCGCCGGTGGTCCAGCGGGCGAAGCGCGCGCCCTGCTTGAACGCCGCGTCGCAATGACGGAACAGATCGGTCTCCGAGACACCCATCTTTTCCAGGGTGGTGCGCAAGGTGGGCCAGGTCCCCTCGCCAACACCGATGATCGGGACGTTGGGCGATTCAATCAGCGTGACCGAAAATGTTCCCTGCTGGATACGGCCCTGATGGCGCGCCGCGATCACACCGGCGGTCAGCCAGCCGGCGGTGCCGCCGCCGACAATGACGATATTCTTGATAGGCTTGCTCATTTACGCGCACGCTCTCCCTGCCATTAGATTTTAACGCCGGCAGGTAAAAAAAAGAAAGGGCCGCCAGGGGGACGGCCCTTTCCCACTATGTCCCCAGCCTCAGTACTTGTAGTGAAGACCGATTGTGAAGCGGCGGCCATAATCCACGATATCCAGCGGTTGATCGCTGAAGCGGCCATGTGTGCTGTAGGTCGCGTCGTTGAGGTTTTGCCCCGTCACATAGACATTGAGCTGATCAGTAATGTCATAGCTGGTGCTGAAATCGATCTGGGTGCTGGCATTGACGAAAGTCGGTTCGGTGCCGAACTTCGAGCCATTTTGCCCCTGACCGAATTGGTTCAGGAAGGAGTCGCGCCAGTTGGCCGCGACGCGGAACTGGAATCCATCCTTGTCATAGAAACCAACCAGGTTGGCCGAATTCGCCAGACCCGTGACCGCGAAGCCCGAGGTGGTGAGATCAAGCTGATTATACGTCCTGTTGGTGCCCACCACAGTGGCATTGGCCTGAAAGCCGAAGCCAGAGTCGCTGAACACGTGCTGGACCGCGAACTCCGCGCCATAGACATTGGCGGTCGGGCCGTTGTTGAAAGCGCCGATGGTGAATTGCGCAGCCTGGCCAGTGGTCGGATCAATCACGGGCGTGCCGGACGGCGTGTTGATCGTGCCTTGACGGGTGCCCTGAACGGGGAAGTTGCTGACGGTCTTGTTGTACACGCCGAACGAAACATAGGAGTTGGGCATGTAGTACCATTCCGCGCTCAAATCCACCGAATCCGACAGGAAAGGCATCAGGCCCGGATTGCCGCCATTGGCGGTCAAGGCGTTGACACGCGGACTGGTGGGCACGTTCAGCACCGCCGTGATATTGTTCAACGGCGGACGCGTCAGGGTGCGCGAGGCGTCGAACCGCACCTGGAACTCGTCGGTGACGCTCAAGGCCAGATCGAGGTTCGGCAACAGATATTGATAACTGTTGGGTGTCGAGACCGTCGATTGCGGACCAAAGCTGGTGGTGAATGCGGTATGGTCGGAAGCCTGCACGACCAGACTTGTCGGCAATTTTCCGATACCGATGGAGGTCAGGTTTGTGAACTCCTCGCGAACGCCGGCAGTGATCCTCAGTGGCATGCCCGCAACCTGGGTCTTGGCGTGGAAGCTGATATAGGCCGAGTTGGAATTCTCGATAATCTCCTGGTAGCTGCCCGTGTTCAGGATGGTGCGATAGACGCCATCAAAGGCCGGGGTACAGCAACCCACATTAAAGCCAGGAATTGTCGTGGTCTGCGGATTGCCCAGCCCTTGCAGATAATTCAGGACAGAATAAGGGTTGAAAGCCAGGACTTTGGGCGGCAGGCCCGTTCCACCCCAGCCATTGATGAAGTCGCTGCCCGTGGAGAAGGAGCCATTGAACAGGTTCTGCGGCAGCGCCGCGCCATGGGTGCCGTTGTTGTTGGAGGCCGGACCGTAACCGGCATAGGCCTGCCAGTCATTGTTGGCGAAGTCGTCATAGTTGCGCTGATTGTCATGCTCGCCGACATACTGATAGCCGAAGGTGATCGAAAAATCGTCACTTTCCTGCCAGGTGCCTTCAAAGCGGATCTGCTGGACCTTGTCGATGCGGTTGTTCTGGCCGATGGGCAGAACGTGACTCCCGATCAAGCCATTGTTGATGAAGGCTGCGGTATTGCCGTTGGGGCCAAAGCCGGTGGGGAACGGCAGGGCGTGGCCACCCGGCACGGTAATGCCGAGATTGGTGCCGTTGGTGCCGCCCGGGGTCGAGGGGCCATAGCCAACGTCCACGTCGATGGAGGTAAGCTGGCCGCCGGGATTCAATTGCGACAAGGCCTGGTCGGCATCGAACATGAAGGACAGCTTGTCGGTGGCGTCCCATTTCACGTTGACGCCGTATTCGTTGTTCTGGATCACAGATCCGTTGATCTGGGACTGGAAGTCAGTCGGCGTGCCCGGCTGGACAAAGCTGGTGATGGTGCCATTAGGCGAGGTGACAACATTTTGCAGGCTGCCGGAATTGAACCAGACCGAATAGCCGTACTGAACCGCGTGCAACGTATCGCGGTTGTAATTGTCGTTGAGGGTGACCAGCACCGATTCCGCCGGGCGCCATTGCAGGGCCAGCCGGCCATCATAGCGCGTCTCGGTGGTGGTTTCCTGATAGAGGCCGTAATCCTGGATGAACCAGGCGGGGCTGGTGGGATCTGTCGCGCAAGTGGCAGTGGGATTGGCGCGTTGGCATTGACTGAGATTGAAGCCTTCCCAGCCCTGGATATTGACGTGATTGCCCTTCACCCGGTTGGAGGTATAGGCGGCGTCGATCAGGATACCGAAAGTATCGTTATTGAAGGTGTCGCTGATCAGGAAATCCGCGTTCGGCAGCGGATTACCCTGTTCCGGCGAAACGGTGGCGGACACCGCACCGACCACATGAAAGCCGGGATTGTCGAACGGCGTGGGGAATTTGATGTTGACTGTGCCGCCGATCGCACCCGAGGACAGGGTCGCGTCCGGCGACTTCATGACGTCGACTTGCTTGACAAAATCGGCGCCCACCGCGCTGAAATCGAAGGTACGGCCGGTGGCGCTGGAAATCTTGCGGCCATCATAGAGGGTTTCAACGAACTGGGGACCCAGGCCGCGAATGGTGATCGAGGTCGCGTTGCCGGTCGAGGTCGCCACGCCACCCATCGAGGAGGTGCCGCGGCTGATAGTAACGCCCGGCACATGCTGCAAGGCGGCTGCGATATCCACATCGGGGAACTTGCCGACATCCTCGGCGGAAATGGCGTCCACCAGGCCGGTCGCATCGCGCTTGATGTCCAGGTTCTTCTGCAGCGAACTGATCAGGCCGGTGACGGTGACGCTTTCCACCTCATTGTTGGCGGGTTGCGCGAAGGCAGGACCACTCGCCATAGCCACGAGACAGGCACTGCAAAGAAGCGCCGCACGGATACCGTGATTGGCGATGACCGAATTCGACATTTCATACCCCTCTGTTGAGCGCGCCCGCAGGCAGCGCGGAAAATCGGCAAATCTTGTTGGTCTTATTGATTGCTTGCGTGCCCGAATGCCTCCCCGCAGGCCCTTCGCCAAACAGCTTGTTTCTGGCCGGTGGTTGCGCTACCATTTCTCAGCGCTCGTAACCGACAGATACAGAAACCCGCGCCGGAAAGCTGTTGATTCAGCCTTCCGGGTCTGGCGACGCCTCATCTTTTCTTGTGCTTGGGGACTGCTGCCCCTGGCACTTCCTCCGTTATCAGGCCTGCTTGGACGCAGCGCCTTTGTAGAGAGAAGACGACGGTCCCCGAAAAACCCTCCAAATTTTCTGCAGGGAGGGAATTTTTAATTGGCCGGCGCGATGCGGACGGGACGACACCGCCGTACACAGACCTTCTTTTTATTGTGCGGCCGCACACATCACAGATCTCTTGGAGGGAACTCTTGGAAAGACGCGAAATATTTGCGACGCTCACGCGCTATTGTGTCGTAGTGTTGCCGCGACTGGGGAAAATCCGTGCAACTGATTGGTTCGATACCAAATCGCAGTGCCATCAAGGATGAGCTGGATGCGCGCTTCCGCGCTTCCCTGCTCGCCTATTTTCTGCGCCGGACCGGCAGCCCCCAGGAAGCGGAAGATCTCACCCAGGAAACATTCGTAAGGCTGATCGGCTCGAGCACCTTTGAGAATGCCGAGGAGGCGCGTGCCTTCGTTTTCCGGGTGGCGAGCAACCTGTTGCGCGATCGGGCGCGGTCCCAGACCCGCCTGCGTCGCTTCCCGACCCTGCCCCTTGATTCTGTCGCAGGGGACGAGCCGAAACTTGTGGAGGATATTGACCCCGAACGCGTCTTAATAAGCAGGGAAAGCCTGACGGAGGTTCTGGCCTGCCTCGATGAGCTGGGCGAACGGACCAAGAATATTTTCATTCTTTTCCGGCTAGAAGGCATGCGGCAAAAGGGTATCGCAGCCTTCTATGGCATCGGTGTCTCGACGGTGGAAAAGCACGTCATGACCGCCGTTCTTCATCTCAACAAACGGTTCGGATCTTTTAAATGAGCGGGCTCGAAGACATGCAGGCGCGTTTGGCCGAAGCGGCGGCATGGCGGGTACGCCTGACCGAAGCCGGCACGCACAGCTCGCCGGAATTCGAAGCCTGGCTGCGTGATGCGGGCAACCAGACTGCCTGGGCGAAAATCTCCCAGACCTGGAACTATTTTGATGGTGTGGCCCAGGCCCCGGAAATCATCGCCGCCCGCGAGGCGGCCTTGAATGATGCCAGGCGCACTTCAAACCGGCCCACGCGGCCGGTGCTGGTCCGCCGGCTGGCCGGGCTGGCGGCGGCGATGCTGATGATTGGCGTGCTGGGTAGTGGCACCTATTGGTGGATGAACCGGCCCAGCGATTACAGCACCGCTGCCGGTGAGCGCCGCGTGGTGACCTTGGCCGACGGCTCGAAGCTTTCACTGGATGCCGACAGCGAGGTTACCGTCCGCTATGGAAAGAATGAGCGTTCACTGCGGCTGTTGAAGGGCCAGGCTCGTTTCGACGTGGCGCACGATAGAAGGCGGCCTTTCTCGGTTATCGCCGGACGGCAGAAAGTGATCGCCACCGGCACCGCTTTCAATATCGACATGGCGGGCCCGAAGATACTGGTCACGCTGATCGAGGGCCATGTGGTGGTGGAAGAGTATGCAGAAGACGGTGCGGCGCCGGCCCTGCCGAAGGTCATCGAGCTCAAGGCCGGTCAGCAATTGTCGGCCGCGCCCAGCGTACCGCCCGAAGTCGCGCAGGCCAATATCCAGAGGGTTACCGCCTGGACGATCGGCCAGTTGATGTTCGACGACGAGCCCCTGGCTTCGGTCGTCGAACGCGTCAACCGTTATGGCGGAACGCAGATCATCATCACCGATCCCAAGGTCGGCGCCATGAAGATCAGCGGCGTGTTCAATGCCGGCGATGTCCTGGGCTTTGTGGAAATCGTCACCCATTACCTGCCCGTGCGGGCTGTAACCGAAGACCCTCATACGATCGCCCTGGAGAGCCAGGCCAAAAAAGACGGAGCGATGTGACGCAATCGAAGGGTTGGCGATGGATGCGCCCTTCGTTTCCATAACAGGACCGAGTCCCAAAACAAGAACAGGAGGCGGGTCCGGATAATAAGCAAGGAATGCATGTCCAGGGGGGTAAGACGATGTTGGCTGCTGCGGACAGTATCGGTAAGCGGCCTGTGCGTCGCGCTATGGAGCGGCGGCGCGTTCGCCCAGTCGCCGCAGCCAAAATATTCTTTTGATCTGCCGGCGCAGCCGCTCTCGGACTCGCTGAAGGAATATGCGCGCCTCTCCGGCCAGCAGATCATCTTCACCGAGGATCTGGTCTGGGGCTATGTCGCAAAGCCGCTGCACGCGACCCTGACCGCCGGCGACGCCCTCACCCAGCTTCTGGAAGGCACTGGTCTTTTTGTCGAACATACCGCCACCGGCGCGGTGATGATCCGCCGCGCCAGCCGCGCGGCCGAGAACCCGCCAGCTCCGCAAGCCCCCATGCCGCCTCCCAACGAGCCGCCGGAACAGGTGGTGGTCACCGGCCTGATCTATTCCCTGCAGACCAATCTGGACATCAAGCGCAAGGCGGGCGGCCTGGTCGATGTCGTCTCCGCCGAAGACATCGGCAAGTTTCCCGATGTCGATCTCGCCGCCGCCATGCAGCGCATTCCGGGCGTCACGGTAAGCCGCGGCGTGTCGATGATCGGCGGCGTTCCCACCTCCATCGGCACCGCCACCCAGGTCACCGTGCGCGGCTTCGGTCCGAACTTCAACGAAACACTTTTCAACCACCGCAAGATTGCCTCGGGGGTGGGGCGGGCGTTCGATTTCAGTTCGGTGGGTGCCGATTTCGTCAGCGAGATCGATGTGATGAAATCGCCCGATGCGGCGCTGTCGTCGGGCGCGATCGGCGCCACCATCAATATCAAATTTCCCAAACCCCTCGATCATCCCGGCTTCAATCTGGTGGGATCGGCCTCCGGTACTTTCTCCCCGGAAGAAGGCAACGTCACCCCCAACATCAAGGCGCTGATCAGCGACACCTTCGCGAATGATACGTTCGGTATCCTGATCGACGGCGCCTATTCGACCAGCCGCATCCGCGGCCATCATGTCAACATCCAGGGCTGGGAGGGCACCCAGATCAATCCCTCGCAGCTCGCCACACCGGCCGGCAGCGATCCCATCAACGCCTGGTTCATCCAGGATTACGGCATCTATCAGGAAACCACCCAGGATACCCGGATAGACGGCCGCGCGGTCTTGCAGTGGCGCCCCAGGGAAGACCTGCTGATTTCCATCGACGACAACTATTCCCGCGATACCCTGCATGCCTCGCAGTATGGCTATAGCGTCTGGTTCAACGCCGCCAGCCTGACCAAGGTGGTGCCTGACAGCCGCGGCACCATCACCAGCTTTATCCAGCCCAACACGCCCACCGATTTCCAGGGCCAGGTCAATGGCTCGGTGCTGCAGAACAACGATACCGGCGTCAATGTCACATGGGACGCCAGCGATAGACTGTCCCTGGTGCTGGACTATGACCATTCCCAGGCATGGCTCAATCCGGGCGAAAGACTCAGCTCCATCGATGCGGATGTCGGCTATGGCCCATCCACCGCCGGCGGCACCAATGGCAACAATGTCGGCATCATGGTGCCCGGCGGCCACAATCTGCCCTTTCCCACCGGCTTCGGTCCCAATGGCGACGCGTCCCGCTTCATCAACAATGGCCTGATCGGCAGCCATGTCCTGCCGCTTGTCGCGACCCAGCGCCTTGATCGCGTCCAGCAGCTAAGGGCGGAAGCAGAATGGGCGGAAAGCCAGCAATTCAAGCTCGCTGTCGGCTATCAGTATATCGGCGATCATGACAATGCGCGGGCGCGTTCGGACTTCCCCAACAACCAATGGCAGGCCTATGCCGGCTATGGCCCGGCGTCCAACAACAACGGCACCCACGGCGTCGCCCTGCCCCAATCCCTGTTCACCAATTCCTTCGCCACATCCGACTTCATCAATGGCTTCGGCGGCAGCGGCGATCTTCCGCCCCGCATCCCGGTGTTCGACCCTTATGCCGTGCTGAATTATCTCCAGAGCCTGGGCAATCCGCAGGCCAGGACGGTTCCTGGCTTCAATACCGGCTGCTGCGATCCCGCCTTTGACGGCACCTACACGCTCGTCAATGTGGCGAGTTCCTATTCCCAGGTGATCGAGAACACCAATGCGGGCTACATCACCATGGCGGCGGAGGTGAAAGTGGCCGGCATGCCGCTCAGGATCCATGCCGGCCTGCGCGGGGAATATACCGATGTCACCACCATCGGCCTTGTGGAATTGCCGGTATCGCTGACCGTGCAGCCGTCCGATCACACCGCCTTTCTTGTAGGGCCCGGACCGAGTTCTCCGGTGACCGGATTCAACAGTTATCAATCCCTGTTGCCCAACTTGGACCTGGCTTTGGGTGTCACCGACGATCTGCAGCTTCGTCTTGATGTGTCACGCACTCTGACGCGTCCGCCACTCAATCAGATCACCCCGGCGCTGACCGTGCCAGCAGCCGAGCGGGTGGGTTCGTTGGTGGCTACCGGCAGCAATCCGAATCTGATGCCCTACATGTCGGACAATGTCGATCTCAGCGCGGAATGGTACTATCAGCGCAATTCCTATGTGTCGCTCGACGTCTTCAACAAGAATGTCACCAATTTCGTGGTCCAGGGCTCGACGCAGCAGCCGATTGGCGGAGTGATCGACCCCACCACGGGAATGCCCGCCATCTTCACCATATCGACCAATGTGAATGGTCCCACCGCCAATGTGTATGGCGCCGAACTCGCCATTCAGCATGTCTTTGACGATACCGGTTTCGGTTTCCAGGCCAACGCCACCCTGGTGGGCACCAACAAGCCTTACAATCCGCAGGACCTGACGGTCAGCGGCTTTGCCGTGACGGGCCTTGCCAATTCCGCGAACCTGGTCGCGTTTTACGACAAGAGCGGCTTTCAGGCGCGCATCGCCGCCAATTGGCGCGACGATTATCTGGATCACTTCGGACAGCAGCAGAACAATTCACGATTTGGCACCGAGCCCACATTCGCCAATGCCAATATGCAGATCGATTTCAGCACCAGCTATGCGATCACGCCCCGGATAAACCTCTATTTCTCTGCCATCAATCTCAATGGCGCGACCTTCAGCACCCATGGCCGCTTCCCCGAACAGCTGTTGGATGCGGTGGATTATGGCCGCCGCTTTACCGCGGGTTTTTACTTCCGCTATTAGGTCACCGCTTTCAGCAGCACTTCGCGCAGATGGCGGCCCACGATCAGGTCTTCGCCGGGCTGCAGCATCCACACCCCCACGACAATGGCATCTTCGGCATTGGGCAGGCCGGCCGATCCGGACTTGCGTCCCGTTGAGGGATTGAGCTCGATCGAAGGCGTGCCTTCACGCAGGGCCTGCAACACCTCCAACGGGGTCTTGCGCACCCGATTGGAGTCGTAGCGGATCACCAGATGCGGGACGACGTTCGCCACCGGCGGCACGAACACCTCGGATCGCACGGTCGGAATGTCTTTCAGCAGCGCGACGATGCGGTCGGCGCGATGGTGAAATTCCTTTTGCATCGCGTCTTCGTTCTGCTCCAGTAGCCAGTCCACCGCCGCCACCATGCCGACGATCTGCTCCTTGGCGACCTTCATGCCACGGCCTACGGTCTCGTCACGCGGGCTGTTGCTCCAGGAGGCCGCCTCGATCAGGTCTTTGCGGCCCAGCAGCAGGCCGGCATTCTGCGGCCCCCGGATGCCCTTGCCACCGGAAAAAGTGACCAGGTCGAAACCCATCTGGGTGTAGTTCCACAGATTGGAAATGGGCGGCACATCGGCGGCGGCATCATTGAAGCATGGCACGCCATGACGGTGGGCCACCTCGATCCATTTTTCGCGACCGATCTGCCCACCTTCGGCAGCATTGAAGAAGTGGCACATCACCGTGCGGTCGGTGAAGGCCTTCTCATACTCATCCAGCGTCTCCACCTCGACGAACTTGATGCCGCAATTCTTGATGGCGTGGTCATAGCCGTAGCGATGGGACTTCTGCACAATCACTTCATTCTTGAGGCCCGCGGTCTCCAACGGCAAAAGACTGACGGATTTCTGGTTGCCCACCGTCATGCAGGCCGCCGTGCCCAGAGTGAGCGCGGACGCCGCGCCGCAACTTACCAGCGCCGCCTCGCATTTGAGCTGCCTTGCGATATGTTCACCCGCTTTGCGTTGCAATTCCGCCAGCCGCACGGGATGCCTGGCGGCCCCAGCCACCGCCGCCTGGACGGAAGGCGGCATGATGGAGGCCGTCAGTGCCGTATAGGTGCCGGCGGCATTGATGATCTTGGTGACGCCGAGCTTGTCGTAATAATCCACGCCCTGCGCCACCGTCGAAACGGCAGCCTGGCCGGGCGAAGCCTTCAGGACTCCGGTGGCGGCCAGGGCGTTTCTCGTCCAAGAAAAGAAACTGCGGCGCGTGGTAGACATTGTTCCCTCCACTTTTTCCGCGCATCTTAGCTTTCGCGGGGGTGGACCGCTAGCGGCGCGGCCTGATCCGGCGCGCCTCCACCAACTGCCAGGCCAGCAAAGCCGGTATGCCGACGGCAATGTCCCTGGCGCGGCGCATCAGGGACACCGCAACCCCGGTTTCCGGAGAAAGTCCGAACAGCGGAACCAGAGCGGCATAGCCCGCCTCCTGGACCCCAATGGCGGCCGGCACAAACACGGTGGCGCTGCGCAAGGCTTCCAGCAGGCTCTGGACCGCTATGGCGGACGGCAGCGTCAGCGACGCTCCCAGCACCCGGAACACCAGCCAGAGCCAGCAACCGCTGGCGCACCAGCCCAGAAAATGAAGCCCAACAGACAGCGCCACGCGGGTGCGCTGGCAATACAGGAAATGGATCGCATCCCGGAACGACGCCGTATGCCCACCGAAAGAGTCTGTGTCCAATAGCTTTCCGGCCAGGCGGCTGCCGGCAAGCTGCAAAAAGGCGAAGACGATGATCCCTCCTGCAAACAGGATCGCCCCGGCCGTGAGCCAGCCCAGATAGGGGCCCAGATGCGGGTCGCTCCGGATCGCGGGGGTGGCCAGCGCGATACCGGCCAGGATGAACAGGCTTTGCGCCATCAACTCGGTCGTCACATCCACCACGCCTACCGCCACCGCGCGAGGCGCCGCGACACCGCCCAAGGTCATCACCCGCATGCCCAGCGCGATACCGCCGATCTGGGTGAAGGGCAGAATATCGCCCGCCGAATCCCGCAACTGCCGCACCGCAAGCACCAGGACGGCAGAAGCCTTGTCCCCGAGCAGCGGATAAAGGCCGCTGGCCAAGCATGCCGTCAGCACCAGCCCGCTTGCCGCCACGGCCGCAAACCCCAGCCAGCCGACGCGGACGAGCGCTGTCATCACCGCGGCCAAGTCCAACCGCAGCAACAGGATCAGTAGCAGCGCAAAACCCAACCCCAGCAACAGGAGCCGGCCGAGTTTTTTCATCAGGGCGCGGCGGTATTGCTGGCGGGCACAGGCGCGGCCGGGGTGCTGAGGTTCAGATCGCCGGGCGCGATGCCATTGGCGATCAGATTGATAGGCAGCGAGGCCGCCCGGAGGAATGGCGTAGGGCCAGGCTTTCCACCATTGGCATGCAGGATGAACGCGGTGAGATTGGCGTAGGTCTGGTCATCCAGGCTGTTCGGCGCCCCGGCGGGCATGGACTTATGAATGAGATCGTAAAGATCGCGGCTGGTGCGGGTCGACCAGCCCGCCATGAACTGGCGGCCGGCCAGCGGCAGGGCGTCACCCTGCCCGGCCAGGTTTGCTTGATGGCAAGTAGCGCAACGTGCCATGAAAGCTTTTTGACCGGCCTCACTCTCGGCGGCCGTGAAGGGGCCGGTGGCAAGCTCCGTCTGCGCCATGGCATGGGCGGCACACAGCGCGACCAGGCCGATGCTCAAAACGAATTTGTCCCAAAAGCCGGCCATCGGGCCTTGCGTGAACAGATAACCCACATGCCGTAATACCGGCATATCGCCCTATTGCGCCATGCCTTGATAAATAAATTTCTGGAAGCGGCCGGCGCCATCACCGACATAAAGATTGCCCTTGGAATCGCTGGCGATGACATGGATGTTGGAGAACTGGCCGGGATAAGCGCCGGCATGGCCGATGGCCGAGCCGGGAATCTCAATCAGCGTCTGGCGATCCAGCACACGCACCCGCTCGTTATGGCCGTCGGCGACATAGAGAAAGCGTTGCTCCTTGTCACCCGATAACGCCACCCCGAAAGACGTGCCAAAATCGCTCTGCGGCGTGGGCCGCGCCACCCAGCCTTCCTTGACGAACTTGCCGTCCTGGGTGAAAGCTTGCACCCGGTTGGAATTGCGATCGGCGACATAGACCGTGCCGTCTCGCGCGATGGTCATGCCATGCAACAGATTGAATTGCTGCAAGGGCGGATCATAACGGCGATCACGCGACTCGCTATCGTCGGGGACATGCCC
>Ga0070665_100003858_pt1 | contig 15865 bp, 14 predicted proteins | sample KBSS13metaG_FD_65862 | JGI IMG/M metagenome (GOLD analysis project Ga0070665, IMG submission 65862) | Switchgrass rhizosphere microbial communities from Kellogg Biological Station, Michigan, USA - KBS S1-3 metaG | ecosystem: Host-associated > Plants > Roots > Rhizosphere > Soil ... | reverse complement strand
ACGGCGGGTGACGCGCCGCCGCCGGAGCCCGCGCCGGCTGCGGCGCTGCCGGCGATCGGGGCGGGCGTGGCGTCCGTCGGTGACGGGCTGCCGGCGCTGCCGTGGATGGTGCGGGAGCTCGTGACGGCCGCTGCGCCCGGCGGGGTGCCCGACGGCGGCAGCGGCGCCCGGGCGGCCGAGGACGCCGCGGGCGCCGTCAGGGAGACCGGAAGCGTCGTCGCGGCGGGGGCGCGCACGTGCTGCGCAGCCACGGGCGCGACCGGCGCCACCACGGAGGCGATGACGCCCGTGGCGGGCCGCGCGATCGCCGCGACGACGTCCGTGCCTCGCGCAGGCACACTCGCGACGACGTCGTCGGCGGCGGGAGGCCGCGGCTCGCCCACAGTCGCGGCGGGAACGTTCATGGCGTCCGCGGCGATGTCGCCGACCGGCCTGACAGCAGCCACGACAGTCCTCGTCACAGGCGCCACCGCGTCGGTGGCCGGCCTGATCACGGACGCGACGATGTCGGTGCTCGGCGTGGCGACGTCGCCGACGGTCATCGTGACCGGCGCGACGATGCCGGTTGCCGGCTTGGCGACCTCGGCGACGGTCTTCGCGACCGGTGCTGCGGTGTCGGCGACGGTCTCCGTGACCGGTGCTGCGGTGTCCGCGACGGGCTTGGCAACGTCGGCGACGGTCTTGGTGACCGGGGCCACCGTGGCCGCGACGGGCTTACTCACCTCGGCGACGGTCTTCGCGACCGGGGCCGTCGTCTCGGCGACGGTCCTGGTGACCGGTGCTGCGGTGTCCGCGACGGGCTTGGCCACGTCGGCGACGGTCTTCGCGACCGGTGCTGTTGTGTCAGCCGCGGCCTTCGCGACCGGGGCTGCGGTGTCGGCGACCTTCTGCGTCGCGGGCGCCGCCGCATCGGCGACCGCCTGCGTCACCGGCGCAGCGGCTTCGGTCACCGGCTTCGCGGCCTCCGAGACCGGTGTGGCGGGGGTCGCGGGCTGCGCCGGCGCCACCTGCTGCACCGCAGCGGTCGCCGTCCCGGCAACGTCCCCGGCGACACCTGGCGGCGCCGCCTGTGCGGTCCCGCCCAGGGCACCGGCGGTCACCAGCACGGCCAGCGCGCCCGTCAGTGCCAGGCGCCGCCCGAGGCTGCGTGCGCCGTACCGCGCGCCCCGGCGCCGCAGAGCCTGGCCGGTGTCGGTGTGCTGCGCCGTGCGCGGGGCGATGCGGCGCTCAGAGACCGCGGCCAGCGGTCGCAGCGCCGCGACGACGGGATCGTCGCTGTGGAAGCTCGCATCCCAGGCCGCAGGAGTGCACGCGGCGAGGGCCGCGCGGGGTCTGACTGCACTGTCCTGCGGGTTGCGCATCGGACCGGTGAGAAGAACTCCAGAGCGTTTACGAGAGCTTCACGCGAACAATCCGTGACAGAAGCTCCCTTCCCAGGTCGACCGAGCCTCACACGGCGTGTGAGACAGAATGTAGGCAGACAACGCTCTCGAATCCTGACGATGGGCACGCGGCACGACTCGATCCGCCCGAATGCCGAGCGGCCCGGCGCCGCGCCGAAACGTCGCTAGTACAACGCCGTCGCCAACCGACGACGCGTATCCCGCGCCAGCGGGTGCTCCACGCCCAGTCGGTCGAGCTCCGCGACGACGATGCGGCGGAGGTCGTCTTTTCGGCCGTCCGCGGACGGCATCGCGTCGATGAGGAGATCGAAGGCGCGCTCGAGGTCGCCGTCGTCCAGCGCGCGCAGCGCCTCCTCGTCCTCGCCGAGCTCCTCGAGGCGCAGCCGCGCCGCCAGGCCCTCGGCCTGGAAGCCGGGGAGCTTGTCGACGAGCTCGCGGGCCTCCTCGCGGCGGCCGTCGGCGAACAGGAGCTTCGCGAGCGCGGTCGCGGCGTCGACGCGGGCCGGCGCCAGCTCCAGCGCACGGCGAAGCGACACCTCGTCGCCCGCCTCCACGAGCCGGTCGGCCTCGGACGGGACGAGGCGGTCGAAGAACTCCTCGACCTGCGCGGGCGGCACCGCACCGGTGAACTCGTCGACGACCAGGCCGTCCTTGAACGCCTTGACGGCAGGGATGCCCTGGATGCGGAACGCCTGTGCGATCGCGGGGTTGGCGTCGGTGTCGACCTTGGCCAGCACGACGTCGCCTTCGCGGGCGTCTGCGGCCTTCTCCAGGGCAGGTCCGAGCGCGCGGCACGGGCCGCACCACTCCGCCCAGAAGTCGACGACGACCGGGACGGACTTCGAGCGCTCGAGGACTTCGGTCTCGAAGTCCTGCTCGGTGACATCGATCGTGGCCATGCTGTCTAGGGTAGGGCGCGCATGGCGCCGACAACCATCGATTCCGGCGGAGTCACCCTCGCCGTCGACGACACCGGCGACGGAACGCCGGTCATCCTGCTGCACGGCCTCACCGCGACCCGCCGCTACGTCGTCATGGGGTCCAAGGCGCTCGAGCGCTCCGGGCACCGCGTCGTCGCCTACGACGCCCGCGGCCACGGCGAGTCCGCGCCCGCGCCACTGCCGGACGCCTACGGCTACGACGTCCTCGCCGACGACCTCGAGGCGGTGCTCGACGAGCTCGGCATCGAGCGCGCGGTCTTCGCCGGCGCCTCGATGGGCGCCCACACGATCGCGCGCCTGGCGATCTCGCGCCCCGACCGGGTCGCGGCGGCCGTGTTCATCACCCCGGCGTTCGAGCCGGGACGCGACGAGGGTCTGGCCGGCTGGGACCGCCTCGCCGAGGGCCTGCGCAGGGACGGGATCGAGGGGTTCGTGCAGGCGTACGACCTCACCCGCATCCCGGAGACCTGGCACGACACGGTCGTGCGCGTCATCCGCCAGCGCCTGGAGCAGCACGAGCACCTCGACGCCGTCGCCGACGCCCTGCAGGCCGTCCCGCGCTCCCAGCCGTTCGGGTCGCTCGACGACCTCGGGCGCATCGGCTGCCCGTCGATCGTGGTCGCCAGCGGCGACGAGGCCGACCCCGGGCATCCATTCGGCGTCGGCGAGCGCTGGGCCGCGGCGCTCGGCGACGCGCAGCTGCGCACGGAGGACCCCGGGAAGTCGCCGCTCGCGTGGCAGGGCGGCCAGCTCTCCAAGGTCATCGCCGACCTCGCGGGTTCCGTCCGGCCCGCTGCGTAGGGTTCCGTCACGTGGCTTCCCGAACGTTGCTCGGGGGAGTTCAGAACGGCGCGAGTGAGGGCTCGCGCCGTTCGCCTTTCCGGGGACGGTCGTGAACGACGCCGGCTACAGCGGCACGCCGCTGCCGAAGAAGCTCGGCTTGGAGCCCGGGATGCGCGCGCACGTCCACGCGGCGCCGCCGGAGCTGCCCGATCTGCTGGGCGAGCTCGACGGCATCACCTGGCTGCGGCGCCCGGCCAAGCCGCTCGACATCGTCCTGCTCTTCGTGACCGAGCGCCGCGAGCTGGCCAGGCGTGTCGCGACGCTGCACCTCCGCCTCGCGCCGGCGGGGATGCTGTGGGTCTGCTGGCCCAAGCGTGCCTCGGGCGTGCCGACGGACGTCACCGAGGACGTGGTCCGCGAGATCGCGCTCCCACGTGGGCTCGTCGACACGAAGGTCGCCGCGATCGACGCGACCTGGTCGGGCCTACGGCTCGTCATTCGTCGGGAGCGACGCTGACGCGCTCGCCGTGCGCCCGGCGCGCGGGCTCGCGACCCGGCGGCTGCCGGGCGGGCTCGGGCGTGAGCGGCGGCGGCAGAGGGCGCGTCACCGGCGCCCCGGATTCGAGCTTGAGCCAGTCCCCGTGGTGGTGGATCGGCAGCTCCTCGCCCTCGAGGAGCTCGTACGTCGCCTCCCGCCGGCCGATCTCGACGCGCAGCCGCCGGCCGCGGTAGCGCAACCGGAACGCGATCCGGTCGAGCCCGCCGGGCAGCCGGGGCGAGAACGCCAGCCCGTCGTCGTGGTCACGCATCCCGCCGAACCCGGCGACGACGGCGAGCCAGGTGCCGCCCATCGCGGCGAGGTGCACCCCGCCGTCGGTGTTGTCCGCCATATCGTGGAGGTCGACGAGCGCGCTCTCGGCCAGGTAGTCGAGCGCGAGGTCGACGTGGCCGGTCTCGACGGCCACGATCGCCTGGATCGACGCCGAGAGCGACGAGTCGCGCACGGTGATCGTCTCGTAGAACGCGAAGTCGCGCGCCTTCTGCTCCGGCGAGAACGACTCGCCGGCGAGGTAGAGCGCGTGGACGAGATCGGCCTGCTTGCAGACCTGGCTGCTGTAGAGCAGGTAGTACGGGACGTGGAGGAGCAGCGGACGCTCGTCCTCGGGGTCGAACTCCCAGCGGCGCTGGCGCGTGAAGCCCTCGGCCTGCGGGTGGACGCCGAGCTCGGCGTCGAACGGGATGTGCATCCCCTCCGCCGCCGCGCGCCACGTTGCGACCTCCTCGTCGGACACGCCGAGCTCCTCCGCGCGGTCGGCGTGCCTGCCGACGGCGTTCGCGGCGAGCCGGAGGTTCCGCGCCGCGAGCAGGTTCGTGTAGACGTTGTTGTCGGCGAGCGCGGAGTACTCGTCGGGACCGGTGACGCCGTCGATCCGGAACGCGCCGCCCGCGTCGTGGTGCCCGACCGAGCACCACAGCCGTGCGGTCTCGACGAGGATCTCGATCCCCGGGCCCGCCGCGAACGTCTCGTCCTGCGTCACGGTGAGATAGCGGCGGACTGCCTCGGCGATGTCGGCGTTGACGTGCAACGCGGCGGTGCCGGCGGGCCAGTAGCCCGAGCACTCCTGGCCGCGGATCGTCCGCCACGGGAACGCTGCGCCACGCAGGCCGAGCTCCTGGGCGCGGGACTGCGCGAGGTCCAGCGTCGAATGGCGCCAGCGCAGCGCGTCGGCCGCGGCGTCGGGCGCCGTGTAGGTCAGCGCGGGCAGGACGAAGATCTCCTGGTCCCAGAACGTGTGCCCGTCGTAGCCGCGTCCCGTCAGACCCTTCGCCGGGATCGCCCGCATCTCGGCGCGCGCGCCGGCCTGCAGCACGGAGAAGACAGCGAAGCGAACCGCCTGCTGCAGCTCAGGGTCGCCGTCGATCTCGATGTCGGCGCCCTCCCAGAAGCGGTCCAGGTACTCGCGCTGGTCGGTGAGCAGACCGTCCCAGCCCGTGCGGAACGCGGAGGCCAGCGCCGCCTCGGTCTGATCGCGCAGCGCGGCTGCCGGGCGACGGCTCGACCATCCGTACGCGAGCACCTTCATGATCCGCAGCTGCTCGCCCGCCTCGAGCTCCGTCGTGATCGTGAGCCGGGCGAGATCGGGCTGGCTCTCGATCTCCGTGAGCGTGCCCGGGGGGCCGTCGACGGTGTGGTCCATCGTGCCGGCGAGCCGGATCCCGCTCATGTGCGTGCTGTGCAGCAGCCCCGCGCGCAGCTCGTGGTGCCCGTGCAGCTCGGCCTTCAGCGGCGCGGCGAGCGCCGCGGCCGCACGTGGGTCGCCCGACCGCTCGGGGACGGGCTCGTTGGCGACGAGCTCGGACTGCGCGACGATCCGCGCTGGGGACCCGACCGGCTCGATCACGACCTCGAAGGCGGCGACGGACCGGTGCGTGAAGGACACGAGCCGCGTCGTCTGCACCCGGACGTGCCGGCCGGACGGCGCCTGCCATTCGAGCTCGCGGCGTAGCACCCCGTCGCGCATGTCGAGCGCCCGGGAGTGGCTGATGATCTGCCCGTAGCGGAGATCCAGCGGCTCGTCGTCGACGAGGATCCGGAAGAGCTTGCCGTCGACGACGTTGATGATCGTCTGGCCGTCCTCCGGGTTGCCGTAGACGGTCTCGGCGTACGGGAGGGGGCGGGTCTCGTACAGCCCGTTGAGGTACGTGCCGTGCATGTCGGCGGGCTCGCCCTCGTCGAGGTTGCCACGCAGCCCGATGTGCCCGTTGGACAGCGCGAAGACGGCCTCGCAGACGCCGAGATCGTCGAAGTCGAGCCCGGATTCCCTGATCGCCCACGGGTCGATCTCGAAGCGCGGCCCTCTCATCTCTCGAGCAGCTCGGCGAGGTCGTCGACGACGATGTCGGCGCCGTGCTCGCGCAGCGCGTCGGCGGCATCGTGGCGGTTCACGCCCACGACGCACCCGAACGCGCCCGCGCGCCCCGCCTCGACCCCGGCGAGCGCGTCCTCGTAGACCGCCGCCTGCGCCGACTCCACGCCGACCGCCCGCGCGCCCGCCAGGAACGTGTCCGGCGCGGGCTTGCCGCGCAGGTTCTCGCGCTCGGCGACGACGCCGTCCACCACGGCCTCGAACAGGTCCGCGATGCCCGCCGCGCGCAGCACCGCCTCCGTGTTGCTGCTCGACGACACGACGGCGCGGTGCAGGCCCGCGTCGCGGGCGGCCCGCACGTAGCGCACCGACCCGTCGTACACGTCGACGCCCTGCTGCTCCAGGACCTCGTTGACGAGGTCGTTCTTGCGGGTCCCCAGGCCGTTGACGGTCTCCGCGTCGGGTGCATCGTCCTTCGTGCCCTCCGGGAGCGTGATCCCGCGCGACTGCAGGAACGACCGCACCCCGTCCAGACGGGGCTTGCCGTCCACATAGGCGGTGTAGTCGTGGTCCTCGTCGAACGGCGCCTGGCCCTCGCGGCCGTCGAGGAAGGCGTCGAAAGTGCGCTTCCACGCCGCGGCGTGGACGACGGCCGTCTTCGTGAGGACGCCGTCCAGGTCGAAGAGGCACGTCGTGACGTGGTCCGGGAGCCCGAGCACCCGGTTGAACTGCCCGCTGGACCATGCGTACAACCGTCGCGACCGATCTTCCGACCGAACGGCGGGGCGGACGTGTCCCAACGCGCGCCAGGATGGGCTCCATGACGACCTTCGAGCTCACGGCCACCGTCCCGGCCACCACGAACATCCACGGGGAGCCGGTCGGCTCCTACACCGGCCGTTACCGCGTCTCCGCCCCCGGCGCCGACGCCGCCGGCTGCGTCGCGCAGCAGCTGTTCAAGGCCGACATGGCCCGCGCGCGACTCCAGGCGCTCGGCGCCGTCGAGGTCACGACCGGCGACACGCCCGTCGTCTGACCCGTCCGGGGGTCAGGCGGCCCCGGGTTCCGCGAGCCGGCGCAGCGCTCGTCGCACGAGCGCCTCGCCGGTGTCGCCGGGCCGCCACACGGCGGTCGTCACCCGCACGGCCCGCGCCGCGCCCATCACGCCGGTGACCTGTGCGGTCAGGTCGCGCGCGCCCCGCTCGTCGGTCTTGGGCGCGAGCAGCGCCAGCCTCGCGCCGCCGTCGCGGCCCGCGGTCGCCCCGATGCGCACGGCCAGCCGGTCGAGCGCACGGGCGCACGTCTGCAGCAGGTCGTCGCCGGCGGCGTAGCCGTCGCGGCGGTTGACGCGCTTGAGGTCGAGGAGCCGAACGAGGAGGACCGTGAACGGCACGCCCGTCATCTCGGCGGTGCCGGCGGCGCGGTTGACGGCGTCGCGGAACGCGCGGTGGCTCGAGAGCAGCGTGAGGTTGTCGGTGAGGGCGCCGACGCCGGCACCGAGGAGCGGGATCGAGTCGAGCTCCGCGGCCTCGCGCCGTGCGTCTTCGACGAGCCCTGGGTCGTGGCGCACCTCGTCCACGAGGAGGCGGACCATCTCCGGGTCGAACTGCGAGCCCGCGCCGCGCTCGAGCACCGCGCACGCCTCGTCGACGCTGCGCGCCGAGCGGTGGGGGCGGTCGTGCATCATCGCGCTGAAGGCGTCGGCGACCGCGAGGAGCCGTGCGGGGACGGGGATCTCGTCGCCCGCGAGGCCGTTGGGGTAGCCGGTGCCGTCGAAGCGCTCGTGGTGATGGAGGATCGCGGGGACCAGCGGGCGCAGCCCGGGCACCTGTGCGACCACCCGCGCGCCGATCCGTGGGTGCTCCTCCACGACCTCGCGCTCCTGGGCGTTCAGCGGGCCCGGCTTGAGCAGGACGCGTTCGGACACCCCGACGGTGCCGACGTCGTGCAGGAGCGACGCGAGCGAGAGCAGCCGCTGCTCGTCCGGCTCGACCTCCAGCCGCCGGCCCATCGCCTCGGCAAAGCGAGCGACCTCCGCGGAGTGCCCGTGCAACCGGGGATCCTTCGCATCGATCGCCTCGGCCAGCATGCGCAGGGCGCCGACGTAGGACTCGCGCAACTCGGCGCTCAGGCGCTCGGCCTGCAGGATCGCGCCCAGGTGCTCCCCGAGCGCGACGAGGACGGCGTCGTCGTGCTCGGCGAACCCGCCGCGCCTCCCGGCGGCGACGAGGACGCCGTGGAAGCGGTCGCGCTGGGGGATCGGGATCACCACGGTGTCGCCCAGTTCGCCCTGCTCGCGGATCACCGTTCCCGTGGGGACGGGCTCGGCCGCGAAGCGCTCCGCCTGGGCCTCTCCGGCTGCCGGCGGCACGCCCTGGGCGGCGACGACGTCGAGATGGCCGCCCACGTCGCCGCGCCTGCGGGTGATGAGGATGCCCTTGGTGGCACCGGACAGCTCGAGCGACGTGCCGAGGAGGACCTCGCGCACCCGGTCGATGTCGCCCTCGCCGCCCTCCTCACGGTGCATGCCGTCGATGCGGTCGCGCAACGCCGCGTGCCAGCGGCGTTCGGCGGTGTGCAGGCGCTCCAGCCCGTCCGCACGGGCCTCCTGGCGGCTCAGGTCGTTGCGGAAGCGGTCCCGTTCGCGGACGAGCGCGAGGTCGCGGGCCCGCGAGACGTCACGCACCTCGCGCTCGGCCTGCGCGTGGCGCGTGCGCTCCTCCTCGAGTGCCCGCACGGCGGCGTCGGCGCGTCGCATCGCGCGGCGCCAGCCCACGAGCGCCACCGCGATGAGCGCCAGCGCGCCGAAGATCAGGATTGCGGAGTCGCGCTCGCGCACGTCGACGGAGACCCCGGCGACGAGGCAGATCACGACGTACGCGGCGATGGCGGTGGCGGCCGAGGCCGCGCCGATCCAGCCCGCACGGCTGGCAGGTGCAGAAACGCCCGGCTGCATGGGGCGGCGACACTAGACCCGGTACGGCGGCACCGCCAGAGCTGGGCGGATTCATTCGCGGTCGGCCCCGAAATCCCTTCCCGGATGTCTCGCGGAGGCTCCCAACGTGCCGTTTTCCCCCGTCCGGACGGGCGGTCTGGCGTCTTTCCGCCGAGAGGAGCGCTAGCCTCGCGTCGCTCGAGCAACCGACACGGGAGCAGAGATGACCAAGCAGGAGCTTGCCCAGAAGGTCGCCGGGGACACCGGTCTCAGCCAGAACCAGGCCAAGGACATCGTCGACACCGTCTTCAAGACGATCGCCGACGAGCTGGCCGGTGGCGGCGAGGTGGCCGTCTCGGGCTTCGGGAAGTTCAGCGTCTCCGAGCGCTCCGCGCGCGAAGGACGCAACCCGGCCACGGGCGAGACGATCCAGATCGCCGCGAGCAAGGCGGCGCGCTTCTCCGCTGCGTCCGGCCTGAAGACCGCGCTCAACAACTGAGCGCCTCCGCCGGCCGCCAGGGTCGGCGCTCAGATCCCAGGGGATCCGGTCAAGTCGAGGGCGCGTTGCGCCCCTCGCCGGGTCCCGACGGGGTCTCCGCCTACGACGGAGTGCGCACGGGTGCGCGCTCCGGGTCCGTCGCCTGCGGCGCCGCCGCAGTCACCGCCGGGCGCGTACGCTGAGCCGCCGCACGCGCGCGGCGCTCGGCGTACGCGGCGATCCCCGCGCCGACGAGGACCAGCGTCGCCAGGAGCGAGACGGCCAGCAGCACGACGGCCAGCACGAGGAACAGCCGCACGGCCTGGAAGCCGGCGACCGCGTTGACGTAGAGCCCGACGACGCCGGGGACGATCTGCAGGCCGATCCCCGCCGGGAGGGCGCCGAGCAGACCGGACCGCCAGCCCAGGTGCGCACGTGGCGCGTAGCGGTAGATCGTCGCGAACAGCGCGATCGAGCCCAGCGACGTCACGACGAGCAGCAGCCCAGGTGACGCGCTGCGACCGAGGAACGGGATGTCGTTCACGGCGGACGTACCGATCGCCGCGAGGATCACGCAGGCGGCCACCACGGCGCCCAGGACCATGTTGCGGATGCGGCCGAGCACGATGTGGTGGCGCTCGCCCCCGAGCATCCGCGAGAGGCAGCGCTCGATGACGCCGATCGCGCCCGACGTCGTCCAGAGCATCGCCGCGACGGCGACGATCAGCAGCTCGGGTGAGCTCTCCCGCGTCCCGACCACGAGACGCTGGACGTCGCCGTGGGCCTGCTCGGGCAGGTAGCGGTTGATCTGCGCCGCGACCGACAGCGCGGTGAGCGCGTCGTCGAGGCGCAGCGCGACGGCGGCCACGCCCAGCGCGAAGGGCGCCAGTGACAGCACGAGGTAGTACGCCAGCGCCGGCACGTCGTCGGCGATGCCCTCTCCCCAGTAGAACTGGAACAGGCGGTCGAGGGCGCGCCGCATCTGCAGCCGGGCCTAGGTCGGCTCGCGCCGGGGCTCGAGCGCCGCCGCGAGCTCCTCGGGGGCCGTGCGCTTCGAGAGGACCATGTCCACGCCGTCCACCTCGGCCACGAGGACCCGCGCCTGGTCGATGTCGAGGCTGCTCATCACGGCCAGTGTCGCCTCCGGCAGCAGCTTGCGGATCTCCGCGAGCGACTTCATGTCGGGCTCAGGCATCCAGATGTCGGCGAGGACGACGTCGAACCGCGCCTCGCGCACACGGGCGAGCGCCGTGACGTAGGAGTCCGCCTCCTCGACGTCCCAGCCGGCATCGCGCAGCGTGAGACCGAGCATGAGGCGAAAACCGGGGGCGTCGTCGCACACGAGGACGCGGGGCACGAGTCGGTAGTGAAGCAGTCGACCGCGCCCCGTGCGAAGCCGGATGGGATGACAACCGCCTGGGTAGCCGGGCTTCGCGCCGGACTAAGCTCACATGTGACCCCCAGAGAGGACCGACGAGACATGACGAACCGGCTGCGAGAGATCGAGGCGCTCGGTCAGGCCGTCTGGATCGACAACATCAACCGCGGGCTGCTCGAGGACGGGATCCTGCAGCGTCTCGTCGACGAGGACGGCATCAGCGGCGTCACCTCCAACCCCACGATCTTCGAGAAGGCCATGGGGCACTCGGATCGCTACGACGAGGGCTTCAAGCGCGTCCTGGGCGAGACGCAGGATCCGCGCGAGATCTTCTTCCAGCTGGCGTACACGGACATCCGCGACGCCGCGGACGTGCTGCGCGGCACCTACGAGGCGACCGAGGGTCAGGACGGCTACATCTCGTTCGAGCTCCCGCCCGAGCTGGCCTTCGACGCCGCGGGCTCCGTGGAGGCGGCCAAGCGCTTCTACGCGGAGATCGGCAAGGACAACGTCCTCATCAAGGTGCCCGGCACGGCCGAGGGCGTCGAGGCGTTCGAGGAGCTGACCGCCGCGGGCGTCTCGGTGAACGTGACGCTCCTGTTCGACGTGAAGCGCTACGTCGAGATCGCCGAGGCCTACGTCAACGGCCTGCAGCGCCGCGCGGACGCCGGCGAGCCGATCGACCGCATCTCGTCCGTCGCGAGCTTCTTCGTCTCGCGCGTCGACGGCAAGGTCGACAAGCTGCTCGACGAGAAGGGCGGCCCGGCGGAGCTCAAGGGCAAGGCCGCGATCGCCAACGCGAGGATCGCCTACGCGGAGTTCGAGCGCATCTTCAGCGGCGCCGGGTGGGACGCGCTGGCGGCCAAGGGCGCCAACGTGCAGCGTCCGCTGTGGGCGTCGACGTCGACGAAGAACCCCGACTACCCCGACACCCTCTACGTCGACGAGCTCATCGGGCCGGACACGGTCAACACCATGCCCGACGCGACGATCGACGCCGCGCGCGACCACGGCACCGCGGCGCGCACGGTCGACAAGGACGTCGCCGAGGCCCACCGGACCATCGAGCGGGTGAAGGCGGCCGGCATCGACTTCGACGACATCGTGTCGCGTCAGCTCGTGGACGAGGGCGTGGAGTCGTTCGCCGCGTCGTTCAACTCGCTGATCGACACGATCAAGGAGAAGGCCTCGTCGCTGTCTCCGGCGGCGCGGTAGACGCACGCCGGGGCTGGGAGGCGACCACCGCCCTGCTGCGACGGGCGGTGGCCGCGGCGGGGGAGGCGGGCTGCGTCCACGCCTCGGCCGCCTGGCCGACGGCGCGGCCCTGGGCGTAGCGCACGTCGAGGCGCGCGAGCGCGTGGAGGTCCTCCACGCCCTCGACGCCGTCGGCGCAGACCTCCCCGTGGAAGCTGCGTGAGAGCCGCACGAGCGACTCGACGAGCGTCTGCGCGGCGCCGTCCTCGGCCAGCGACTCCACGAGCGAGCGGTCGAGCTTCACGAGGTCGGGACGAACGCGCATGAGCATCCGCAGCGCCCCGTAGCCCGCGCCCGCCCGGTCGACGGTCAGGCGGGCGCCGCGGTGGCGCAGGCGCGCGAGGCCCGCGTCGAGCCCCTCGCCCGCGGCCAGCAGCACCTCCTCGTCGACCTCGAGGACGAGGCCGGCGAGGTCGCCGGGCAGCGCGGCCTGCAGCTCCTCGGAGTCCAGCGCGTACGCGGCCAGGTCGAGTGCGAGGAACGTGCCGTCGGGCCTGCCGCGCACGGCGAGCGCGCCGCGCAGCACCTCCGCCTCGAGTCGCGGGCCCAGGCCGCAGCGGCGCGCCTGCGCCAGCCACGCGGCCGCCGGGCGCTCGTCGGCGCCCCCGAAGTGCGTCAGCGCCTCGTGACCGGCCAGCGCGCCGGTGCGCAGGTCCATGATCGGGGCGAGCAGGGGTGCGATCGGCTCCTCGAGGAGCGCGAGGACCTCCTCGCGCTGCTGCTCGGCGCGCAGGAACCAGCCCGGGACCTCCTGGGACTCGCGCACCGCAGCGAGCCCTTCGTCGCCGTCCGCGCGCACGTACAGCTCGTAGCGGCCCTTCCCGGCCCGCTTGGCCGCGTACATCGCCGCGTCGGCCTGGCGCACGAGATCGTCGGCGGTGGCCCCGTCGCCACCGATGCTGATGCCGATGGACGGAAGCGCCTTGTGCGGGCGCCCGCCGAGCTCGTGCGGCGCCGAGAGGGCGCTGAGCAGCCGCTCGGCGACCTGGACGACCTCCGAGCGCTCCGGGATGCCCTGCAGCAGGACGGCGAACTCGTCGCCGCCCAGGCGCGCGGCCGTGTCCATCCCGCGGAGGGTGGAGCGCAGGCGGTCGGCGACGCCCACGAGCAGCTCGTCGCCGGCGGCATGGCCAAGCGTGTCGTTGATGGCCTTGAAGTCGTCGAGGTCCACGAACGCGACCGAGACGATCTCATCGTGTCGCGCTGCGCGCTGCAGGGCCTGCTCGATGCGGTCGAGGAAGAGCGCCCGGTTCGGTAGGCCGGTGAGCGGGTCGTGCAGCGCGCGGTCGCGCAGCTGCGACTCGAGCTCGCGCTGCTCGGACGCGTCGCGGATGCGCAGCACGAGGCCGCGCACGGCGCGGTCGGCGCGCAGGTCGGCGACGCCGATCACCACGGGCAGCCAGAAGCCGGCCGGGTGGCGCACGCGGAGCGCCACCTCGCGCGGCGGCTGTGGAGCGGTCAGACCGTCGAGCGCCTTCGCGTCCTCCGGATGGGCGAGTTCGGCCAGGCGCCGGCCGCGCAGCCCCTCGCGCCGGCGCCCGAGGACGTCGCGCACCGCGCCCGTGAGGCCGTGCAGCCTCCCGTCGCCGTCGAGCACGGCGATCGCGTCGCCCGAGTGCTCCACGAGCGCGCGCAGCAGCGCTGTGCTGCGGCTGCGCCGGTGCCAGAGCGTGACGAGGAGGGCGATCATGCCCGCCGTCACGACCGCGAGGGCGAGAAGCTGGGGAAGCGAGGTCGCGGGGATCGACATCCCGCTGGGCATCGGGCACGCCGCCGCGCACCTGGAGACTTCGTGGCCTGAACTGGCCGGGAGGGGGATGCGTACGCTCTCGGCGTGTCCAGGCGTCTCGATCCGGCCCTGAAGTCGCTCGTCGTCCTGGTCTCGGCGATCGTGCTGTGCGACACGATCTTCTACAGCGCGATCACCCCGCTGCTGCCCACGTACGCCGACGAGCACGGCATCTCGAAGACCGGTGCCGGGATCCTCGAGGCGACCTACGCGGCGGGCACGCTGATCGGCGCGATACCCGCCGGCGTCCTGGCCGCGCGGGTCGGCGTCAGGGCGACGGTGCTGCTCGGGCTCGCGCTCCTGGGGATCTCGAGCTTCGTCTTCGGGGTCGCGGACTCGATCGTGCTCCTCGACCTCGCCCGCTTCATGCAGGGCGTCGGCGGCGCCTGCTCGTGGGCGGGCGCGCTGGCGTGGCTCGTCGCGCTGTCGCCCGCAGAGCGCCGCGGCGAGCTCATCGGCACCGCGATGGGCGCCGCGATCGTCGGTGCGCTGCTCGGTCCGGCGCTGGGCGCGCTGGCGGAGGTGATCGGCACCGCCTCGGTGTTCTCGCTGGCAGCCGTGCTGGCCGCCGGGTTGGCGGTGGCCGCGCTGCGCATCCCCGCCCCCGAGCGCTCGGGGGCCGCCGACCCGCGCAGCCTCGGACGCGCGGCCCGCGACCCGCGCGTCGCCGGCGGCATGGCGCTCACCGCGCTGCCCGGTGTCCTGTTCGCCGCCATCGGGGTCCTCGGGCCGCTGCGGCTCGACGATCTCGGCGCCGGCTCGCTTGCCATCGGCGCGACGTTCATCGCCGCGTCGACGCTGGAGGCGATCAGCTCGCCGATCGTCGGCCGGGCGTCGGACCGGCTGGGTCGGCTCGTGCCGATCCGCGTCGGGCTGCTGTGCGCGACGCCGCTGCTCCTGCTGCTCCCGCACCCGGACACGGCGTGGATCGTCGCCGGGCTCATCGTGCTCGTGGCGCCGGCGATCGGCGCGTCCTGGGCGCCCGCCATGGCGCTCCTCGCCGATGGCATCGAGGCGCGTGGCGTGAACGTGGCGATGGGCTTCTCGCTCGTGAACGCGGCGTGGGGCCTGGGTCATGTGACGGGGGGCGCCGGCGGCGGCGCCCTCGCCGACGCCGCAGGGGACGTCACGGCGTTCGCCGTCCTCGCGGGGCTGTGCTTCGGGGTGGCGCTCGTCCTGCTGCGGATGCGCAGCCGTGAGGTGCGGGGGCGCGAGGTGCTCGCATCGTGAGCGCCTCGTCGACGTTCACGCCGTTGCGGACCGTCACCGCGACGCGCTACGTCACCCCGCTGCGCGAGGGCGGGTCGCTCCCCGCGCTGGTCGAGGCCGACGACGACGGCCTCTACGTCCTGAAGTTCCGCGGCGCGGGGCAGGGCGCGAAGGCGCTCGTGGCCGAGCTCGTGGGCGGGGAGATCGCGCGTGCCGTCGGGTTGCGCGTGCCCGAGATCGTGCTCATCGACCTCGACCCGGAGATGGCGCGCGCCGAGCCCGATCCGGAGATCCAGGACCTCATCCGGGCCAGCGCGGGGATCAACGTCGGGCTCGACTACCTGCCGGGCTCGCTGCCGTTCGTGCCCCACACGAGCGAGGATCCCGATCCGGTGTTCGCGGCGGACGTCGTCTGGCTCGATGCGTACCTCACGAACGTCGACCGCACGCCCCGCAACCCGAATCTCCTGCGCTGGCACGGCAACGTCTGGCTCATCGACCACGGCGCGGCGCTCTACCTCCAGCACGCCGGGCTGGACCCGCTGCTGCACGCGCGGCGGCCGTTCGCGCAGATCGCCGACCACGTCCTGCTGCCATACGCGGGATCGATCCGGGAGGCCGACGCGCGGCTCGCGCCGCGGCTCTCCGAGGCGCGGCTCGCGGAGATCGTCGGCGCGGTGCCGGAGGCGTGGGTGGAGGGGACGGGGCACGAGGCCTACGTCGAGTACCTCACGCGCCGGCTGGCGGCGCCGCGGCTGTTCGGAGAGGAGGCCGACGCTGCCCGGTCGTGACCCGTTCCAGTACCTCGTGCTGCGCGTCGTGCCCGAC
>Ga0070665_100003855_pt1 | contig 15870 bp, 12 predicted proteins | sample KBSS13metaG_FD_65862 | JGI IMG/M metagenome (GOLD analysis project Ga0070665, IMG submission 65862) | Switchgrass rhizosphere microbial communities from Kellogg Biological Station, Michigan, USA - KBS S1-3 metaG | ecosystem: Host-associated > Plants > Roots > Rhizosphere > Soil ... | reverse complement strand
CGGCCCTGACCTTGCAGCAAGCCATCGACCAGTTCACCGCGATAGCGTCCGCCGTCGGGCAGGCGCGCATCCGGCGGCAACAGCGATTCGCCGTCGCCGCACGCGGTGAGCATCAGGGTCAAGGCAAGGGGTGCAAGACGAGCGAGTGAGCGCATAGCGGGATCCGGGCAATTAGGCGACCGAGTATGCCGCAGCTATGCGTCGCATATATAGAGACGTGACGCGAAACAGCGTGCGCTGCTTCGCATCCGGAACCATCAGACGAAGCAGAGCGACAGTGGCTCGGCGATATAGGCCGGTTTGTCCGAGCCTTCTATCTCCAGTGTCGCGGTGGCTTTGAGCAGCCACTGCCCGGGTTTTTTCTCGGTGACTTCACCCAGATCGACCTTCAGGCGAACTTTGGAATTGACCTTCACTGGCTGGATGAAACGCACGCTGTCCAGACCGTAGTTGACGACCATCTTCACGCCTTGCGGCAGGATCAGGATGTCTTCCATCAATTTCGGGATCAGCGACAACGACAGGAAACCGTGGGCAATGGTGCTGCCAAATGGTGTTTGCGCGGCTTTGACCGGGTCGACGTGAATGAACTGATAATCACCGGTGGCTTCGGCGAACAGGTTGATGCGTTCCTGATCGATGGTGAGCCATTCGGAACGTCCGAGTTCCTTGCCGACATAATCTTTGAGCTCTGCAACGGGAACATAGGGCATTGAGACTCTCCTTGGGTTCATCGGTTTTATAGTTTTTCAGGTGGGGGGATTTGACCTCCCTGCGAACCACTGTAGATCATCATGGCGATTTGCTCCGGTCAACCGACCATGCTTTTGGCGAATGCCGATCCATAGCGCGGGCGTGCTTATAATGCGGGCGACTTGCACAGTGGAAAGTAAGACGGAGATGTCGGATGTTGCTACGTGGCCTGACCCTGCTGGTGCTGTTTCAACTGCTCGGCACGGCACTCAATCATTTGCTGTTGCCGGTGCTGCCGGGGCCGATCATCGGCCTGCTGCTGTTGCTGGTCTTTCTGATCATTCGCGGTGAAGTCGGCGAGCCGCTGAACCTCGCGGCGGGCAGTCTGCTGCGTTATCTGCCGTTGCTGCTGGTGCCGCCCGCCGTTGGCGTGATGGTCTACGCCACGGCAATTGCCGCAGACTTCTGGGCAATTGTCGGCGCGCTGGTGCTGTCGCTGATTCTGTCGATGGCCTTCGCCGGCGTGCTGATGCAGCGTCTGGTCAAGCGTCACGCGCCGTCGTCATCGGAGGAGTCCTGATGCTTTTTGACTGGCAGGGCGCCTGGGCTTCGGTGATTCATCATCCGCTGTTCGGTATCGGCATCACCCTCGGTGCCTATCAACTGGTGCTGGCGGCGTTCGAGAAAACCCGCTGGATCTTTCTGCAACCGGTGCTGGTCTCCATGCTGTTGGTGATTGGCGTTTTGGTCGGCTGCGGCCTGACCTATGCGGAGTACCGCAAGAGCACCGAGATCCTCAGCATTCTACTTGGCCCGGCGACTGTGGCGCTGGCGGTGCCGCTGTATCTCAACCTGCGACGTATTCGGCAATTGTTCTGGCCGATTTTTACTACGCTGGTGATAGGCGGGGTGGTGGCAACGGGCATGGGCGTGTTGCTGGGCTGGTGGTTCGGTGCCGAGCACATGATCCTGATGACCATGGCGCCGAAGTCGGTGACTTCACCGATCGCCATGCTGGTGGCCGAACAGATCGGCGGCGTTGCGGCGCTGGCGGCGGTGTTCGTGTTGATCACCGGGGTGATTGGCGCGATCTTCGGTCCGGCGCTGTTGACCCGTCTCGGTGTGCATAGCCCTGAGGCGCGTGGCATGGCGCTGGGCATGACCGCGCACGCGGTCGGCACCTCGGTGGCGTTGCAGGAAAGCGATGAGTGCGGCGCCTTTGCGGCGCTGGCGATGAGTCTGATGGGCGTGGCCACGGCGGTGTTCCTGCCGTTGGCGGTGTCGATGGTGGTGTAAGGAAATGTCTATGAGTTTGCCGCTTTTTCCGCTCAATACAGTGCTGTTTCCCGGCTGCAACCTCGACTTGCAGATTTTCGAGGCACGCTATCTGGATATGATCGGCCGTTGCATGAAGCAGGGCGGTGGATTCGGCGTGGTGTGCATCCTCGAGGGCAGTGAAGTCGGCGTCGCGCCAGAAGGTTTTGCCTTGGTCGGCTGTGAAGCGCGGATCACTGATTTCCAGCAGCAGGACAACGGTTTGTTGGGGATCCGCGTGCAGGGCGGACGCCGATTCAATGTGTTGCGCACCGAGGTGCAGCGCGATCAGTTGCTTCTCGCCGATGTCGAGTGGCTGGATGACGATCCCGAGCAACCGCTGCAGGATGAGGACGCCGATCTGGTGGCGCTGCTCAAGGCCTTGGCCGAGCACCCGATGGTCGAAGCGCTGAACATGGGCACCGATGCGCTCGGTCAGCAATCGCTGGCCAATCAATTGGCCTATCTGTTGCCGTTCGCCGAAGAAGACAAGATCGATCTGTTGCAACTCGACGATCCTCAGCAACGTCTGGATGCGATTCAGGCCCTGCTCGATGAGTTGCAGGGCGAGTTGTTTGCGTAGTTGCACTTCGAATCAACTGTTCGTATTTGCCAGTATTGTCTCGCTTATGGCTTTGCCTTAATTTCAAGTTGCCCGCAGGACGCGGGCGACTTTTATAAAAACAAGGACGAAGTCATGACTGTATATGAAGATGAATGGGCGTTTTGGGACGATATTGCCGGCAAGTACATTATGAAACATGCCGGAACTGATCATAACGTTAACAATGTTATTGAAGCCGCCTCGAATTATGCGGATCGCATGGTGATTGCCCGACGTAAGCGAAAATCCGAAAAAGTCCCGGTCGGCGATATTCCGCGCATGTCCGCGACAGCCAAAGCCGTAATGGCTGAAGCCGCCGTTTGATTCTTTCCTTTTTTCAGCATTTGCCTGCCGTTGGTGTTACCGAGGGCGGGACGTTTACAGGTGGCGCCCCATGTCTATAGCAACAGTAAACAGCAAAGCATTCACCGCGCATCTTTATCTCAATGGCCGGCCGCTGGTGCTTAATCAACAACGCCTGCAACAGGTGCTTCGCGACCTGCGGATTACCAAAGGTGAGCAACTGGAAGCCGAGGTCGGACTGGCTGATTCGCGCGTCGCAAGTTTCATCACGCTGGCGAACCACGATGACGATAAACCGCTGCTGCTGAAGTTCGTCCCGCAGGGCGAGCGTTACGCAATCAGCCTCGTGCATCCGGGCGTGTTCGACGGTGCGCGGTTATTCATCGAAGACAAGACGCATAATCTGTTGGCCAGTACCAGCGCTCCGCTGCAGCACTTTTCAGTCAGTACGTCTGGCGTGCCGAAAGCTTCGCTTGGCCACTTCGAAGCAGGTCCGGCTTATCTTGAATTGAACCGCGAAACAGATGACAAAAAATCCTCAAGCAAGCCGTTATACCGCAGCGTGAGCAGTGGCATGAGCACATTTCTGGACGTAGACCCCAACCCGACGGGGCACAACGCGTTCAATAGCATCCCGGCGATCTTCGTGATCAAGGTGGTCGGATAGCTGCAAGTTACCGTTTAAAAACGCGCCATTCATTATTGGATGAATGGCGCTTTATCTCAGGCCCGATCATGCTCGGGGACCGGCCAGACGACGTCGTCGGCAAAAGTCTTGTCGCCTTTTGGCAAGTCCAGAATCACTCCGCCCGAGCCGGCGATTTCATCGATCAGGCGATCGTAGGCATTAGCGCCAAAGTAGCCGGCCGCTCGGCTGTCGGTGCCCGCCCAGGTGGCCTGTTCGATTGTTGCGGCACGATCACCCGCCTGTTCCAGCACGTCCTTGACCCGCGCCGCTTTACTCAGGTCAGAGCGCACCAGCCAGAGCCGTTCGGCGCTGATGCCGCGTGTCGGTGTGGAAATGTGCCCCTCCATGGCGTCGAAGAGAAATTTGCCCTGGCCGGGGTTGAATGCCTTGTTTTCCGCGCCCGGTACCACTTCCAGCCCGCGAGTATCGATGGCGTAGACAAAAGTGGTGGTTTGCTGGCGGCGGGTGGACGCATAGCCCGTCGTATCATCGAACACGAACGAGTTGTCCGAGTCGGCCTCGTCTCCGGTTCGTTTGCCGTCCGACACGGAACTGTCTGCGGAATCCGAGGACTCGCCGGTACGCCCTTTGGAACTCTGCGGATTCACGCCCGGAAAGCGATTGGCCTGGGTGTTGTAATGCAGCTCGTGATAGAAGCCGCCCCTGGTCGCTGCGTAGGCAGTGGCGTCGTGCAACCCGAACGTTGCACTCAAGGCGCGCTTGTTCGTGGTCCCCGTGGGATTGCCTTTGCGGTACATCATCCGGCCATCCCTGGCCAGTTCGAACGGCAAACGGGTTTCGCCCCTGAACAGCGCTGGAATATCGGTGCGGAAGAGCATGTTGTGGCGCGTGCGTAGATAGCCGAGATGGGCGGCGTAGTCAGCTAAAAACACATCGCTGTATCGCGTCGCTGGCCATTGATGATTGAAGTCCAGGCCTTGGGTGCGCAGGTCGTGAAGGTAGTTTTCGAGTTCTTCGGCGATCGGTTTGAAGCGCAGTTCGTTGCCGGCGTCGAGCGTCAGGCGCTTGTGTTGCTGCGCCCATTCCGGCATCTGGCCGTCACTGGATTCCTTGCGCAAACGGCTCAACTGGGTCTTGCTCAGGTTATAGCTGCGCAGCAACTGCGCGCGCTGAGCGGAATCCAGTTGTGGATGCGACCATTTCAACGAGTCGGCGACAAAGGTGTGATCCTCGACGTTCTGTGCCCGCTGCGCCCATTCCGGTGCTTTTCCAGACTGTTGCGCGGCTGTGCGAAAAGCGGAAACCTGCGAGTCTTCGACGATATACAGTTGCCGGATGTCCTGATCCGACCACTGCGCAAGCGGCGCATCAGCCTTTGCCCGCGCCGGATCGATTGCGATCCAGCGCTGCTCGCTATCCCTGAAGGCATAGCCGAGAACAGCCGTGTCGCTGTTCGATCCGGCAGCGTGGAACGGGTAGTAGCCATCCGCATTCGGCGTTGCGGAGATCGCATGATCATCGGCGTTAAGGAACGTCAGGTGTCGATCCAGACTCCAGAGATTGTCTTGCGTGGTGCGATAAATCGGTGGGCCAGGGGCCGTACGCCGGAACGAGATCACTCGATACGCCTTGACTTCGGCATCATAGCGAACACAAACGTGTCGTCGGCCTTCGATGTCGGGTAGCTGAACATCGACCCAATCCCGGCCGAGGTAGTGCCTGACCCCGGATGCATTTGACGCTGGCAAGTCGCCGAAATACGGATGGGCGAAATCCTCCAGCGACGTCATCGAAAAAGAGCGGCTTTGTGCAGATGTCGTCGGCAGAACACTGACTGCGATGGACGCAGCCTGCTGGCGCGAAGTGTCCGGCTCATCCAGGCGCAGCCGCTTGGAGGCAGAAGGCAAGTCCACGGATGATTGGCCCGGAACGCTTTCCGGTCTGGCGAGTATCGGGCTGTCAGCCGGATGCCGTGTTGCAGGTTGCGGCGGACTGGTGGTCGGTGACTTGGGGCGAGGTCCCGGTTTTTGGCGCATGCGATGAACTCCTTGAAACATGACGCAGCCTGTCCGTTGGCTGAGTGGAACGAGCGCCGGCGCAGCAGTCAGAGCCACATCGGCGCGCATTCAATGTTGGTTAGACGTGATCAGGTTTTCTGCTTTGAACTGATCAGCAAGTCCTCAGCCCTGACCTGGCTCTGCGGATCGCTGTCGACGCTCCAGTACTTTTTCGCCGAGCGGTAAACCACCTTGCCGGTTGTGCCCTTGGCGCTGAGGTGGGTGACATGAACGTTGGCGGCCAGTTCGTTACGCTGTCGATGCGCTTCGATGTCTGCCAGCAGTGCTTCGACACTGGCAAAACCGCGGGCGTCGATGACGTACAACTGGAAGACTTCGAACAGCAGCGACACTTCATAGATGTTTCCCGCAGACGTCACGACGCTGACTGACTCCACGGGTGATTCAGCGTTGATAGTCGGCAACTCAACCATCGCGCTACCGATGCGCAAGCGGTTGGCGTTCAGTTGAATATCTTCGCGCTTGACCGTTTCCTTCAGGGCACTGGTGAAAATGTTCCAGATAGAAGCATCAGCGGTGTTGGCGGCGGCACCCGGCGTCGAGAGGCGCACGATCGAGTTGCTGGCAAGGTACACGTCGTAACTCGAGCTTTGCCCATCGAGCACGTAGATGCCGGTATGTGGGCCTGGCGGAATCACCACTTTGCTGGGCTGTGCTGGCAGCGAGAGCTTTTCGCCGGGCACGGGGCGGGTGAACAGATAATTCCCTTTCCGCCGCTTCAGGCAACTGCGCGTGCTTTGGCTGCGGGTGCCGGGATTGCGGACATCGTCTTCGTAATCCAGATCCGGCACTTGCAGGCGATACGACACTTCATCCTGCAGGATCAACACGACGTCCTGTGCGAGCAGTGGTGTCGTCACTTTCAGGCTGTTTCGGCCGCTGTAACCGGTGGCTGCGGGGATAGTCTGAATCACCCCTTTGAATGTCACGATCTTCTCTGGCAAGTGCAGCACCAGATCGATGTTCTTGTAGGTGAGATGCGTGTTGCCGGACACACCCTTGCGCACTTCGACGTTGTAGCTAACGACCACGTCGCTGATTTCAGTGCTTTTGAAATCCAGATGGATCGTACGCGAGGTCCGCGCAACCTGTTGCCTGGCGACGAACTCGACGTTGCCCGCCATGCGCGACAGATAATGCCGTTTGCGCCCCAGGTCATTGATCTCCACCGTACCGCCATTGACGATTTCTGCAGCGGGGGCCGGTTTGCCGGCAACGCTCACTGCCACATCGACACGCTCGATCAGGGCCTCGCCCGGTTTCACTGGCAGCAGCGCCAGCAGTTCGTATTCGTCCTGAGTCTTGAACACCAGTTTGTCGTTTTTCAGCTGGCGCTGGCCATCGACCCATTGGTAGACATTTTCGACGGTGAGGACGTGCTCGGGGTCGCTGCCATCCTTGCCGCGCAGGGAGCGGACCCGCAGTGCGGTGTCGTTGATTTCCCAGTGCTGGATGATGTCCTGCGGCCAGCCAAACTCGATCAGGCTGGCGTGTTCGCCATCTTCGACAATCGTCGTGCGTGCGCAGGTATCGGCAATGTAATAGCGATCCATCCCGCTGCCGCCATCGACCCGGCAGTCGATGCCGCCGATGGCGATGGTGTCGTCACCGCCGCCAGCGTTGACCTGGTCGTAACCATTCGCAGCGATGCGGTTGGCTTCATCGCTGCCGGTCACGCGGCTGGTGCCTTTGCGCAACGTCGACACGTTTTCAATCGATGTCAGTTGGGTGACGTGGAGGGCATCGACATCGGGATCAAGGCCGCGCAGGCTGACCTTGCCGCTTTGCAGATTGATGTCATGGCCGATATTGCGCGTGTCGTTGCGCGGGCGGCTGCCCTCGAACGCCAGAGTGTCGGAACCTGCACCGCCATCCAGCACGCTCAGATGCGCCGGTTTGCTTGTCCGGTCGAGTTCCGCCTCGGTGACCTCTTGATAGAACGCGTCGCTTTTGGCGCCGCCCGTCAGCGCTTTGTGATCCGCTCGATAGGTGAAAATATTGGGCTGGTTCTCCAGCCCGATCACCCGGTCATTGCCATCACCAAGGCGCCAGAACACACCTTTGCCATCGCCGGCACTGCCGGAGACCTTGCCCTCGAGGTCTGCCGGCAGACCCTTGCCGGCATCGATGACGTCGTCGCCTTCCACGACCGCCGCATAACTATCGACTTTGAACGGCTGTTCATCCGCGCTTTCATCCCATCGGTAGCGCCAGATTTCCACGGGTTTGAGTTCTACCCGAAACGCACCGTTGACGACGTGTTCGAGGGAGTGTTTGTACGCGCCGTCGAGCATCTGGCGGGCGGACATCTCCAGTTGGCCCTTATGGTCGCGATAGCCCTTGGACAGCTTGAAACGGTCCATGACGTCCTTGTCCAGTTCCTGACGGGTGAAGGCGAACCAGCCGGAGCGCAGACGCTCGTGAAACGTCAGTTCGATGTAGTCGTCGATGTCATCGACCACGCGCGCAGCCTGGTAAATCAACGAGGTGGCGATCAGCAGCCCGGCGGCGGCCAGGCCAAGAGGGCCGGCAACGCTGCCGAAACCGGCCACAGCCGCCATGCCCAGCGCCAGACTGATGGCCGCGCCGGCGACACTCAGCCCACCGCTGACGTAGTGGTCCTGGGCTTCTTTGCCGCTGGTGACTGCTGCGGCATTGAATGATGTCACTGCATCATTGATGTCGAACGGCAAGGTGATAATGCTGGCAAACATCCCGGCGCCGCGGCTGAGGTATTTGCCAAAAGAAGTCCGCGGAAAGTACCGGAAGACATTGCCACTCTGGTTGAGCATGGCCTGGCCGCCTTTGCTGAAACCCTGTTCCAGGATCAACGAGCCCAGCTCGGCGGCAATCGAGCCACCCTGAATCCAGGCTTCCCGGGTCTCTCCGTTCTTGATGGCATCGAGCATGGCCCGGTAGCCGCTGTAGATACCGAACGCCTGCATGCCGACACCGGCGCCGCTCATCAGATAGCTTTTGCCTCTGTTGACCCAACCTGGCGAGTTTTCAAATGAGTCGACTTTCTGGATGTCCAGTTTCTGCGCGGCGTGACACAAACGATTGAGGCGTTCCATCACACTGCCCGGCTCAAGGCCGGCGGTGCCGACGAAGAGTTTTCCGGCATTGAACGAGCGCTGGCTGGAAATTTCAAAGAACAACAGTCCGGGGCCATCGATGTCGGCGGTATCGATGGCCTTCAGTCGTGCGTGGGCCTTGTTCGCATCGAAGTTGAGAGCGTCCAGAAAAGCCTGATCGACCTTTTGCATGCCGGCATTCGCCGGGCTGATGGGCTGACCATGCACTGTCGCGCCGAAGGCCTGCAGTTCGACGCGAGTGGTCGTGACTTCGCCAATGCGTAAGGGGCCAAAATGTTTGTCGAGGGATTCCAGTGTGCGCATGAAGGGGGCATCCGGATCCGTCTGGGTGGCGATGCTTTTGCGCACGACAGGACGCGGCTGGCGTCCATGGGGATTGGCCGAGGCTTCGATCTGCTCCATTCCCAGTGCCCGGGCCTCAAGGGCTGCGATGCTGGGTACTATGAGTGTTGACACGTATTAGTCCTTTAATGAATTGCGCTATGAACCGGCATCCGAGCCGGTGCGTTTCTGTAAGGCACGTTGCGCAGATGACTGCCGGCACTTACGGCCAGGCGATGTCGTAGGCGAATTCGTTGCGGTTGCCCGAGAGTCTGATGATCGGTTGACCCGCCGCTTCGACGCTGTCGATCAAGCGGTCATATTCGAAGGCGTTGGCATGTCCGGCATGGGTGGCCGCCTCGATGCGCTCGGCGCGGTCGCCGGCCTGAGTTCTGATGTCGTCGACCTTGGCGCCTTTGGTCTGGGATGAGTTCAGCAGCCAGATGCGTTCTGCCGCCAATCCGCTGCGGGTAACCGAAATCAGCCCTTCGAAGTCGTCGGAGGGGAACCAGGTAGGGCGGGTATCGCGGGCTGCGGAGTTGAACAGCATGTTCTCTTCATGCGGGACCACTTCCAGGTGGCGGGTGTCGAGGACATACACAAACATCTCTTTTTGTTTTTCGCGGGTGCTGCGGTAATGCCGGTCGTGATCCCAGGCAATCGGGCTGTCCGGATTGGACCAGTCGGACGACGCCGCACTTTCCGTATCACTGGCATCACTGTCCGAAGACGACTCATCGGCCCTGCGTCCCGGGTACTTGTTGGTCTGGCTGTTGTAACGCAGATATTCGGGATCAGGTTTGCTGGCATACGTCTGCCCCTCATTGAGGCTGAACGTGGCACTGATCGGCTTGTGCGTAGTCGCCCCCGGTTCGTGGTGGTAGCGCGGCAGCATGGCGCCGTCATTGGCCAGTTCGAACGGTGTGCGCTCATCGCCGCGAAACAGGGCCGGAATGTCGGTGCGGTACAGACAGTTATTCTTGTTGCGCAGGTAACCGAGCTTCGTCAGGAGCGCTTCGCGCACTTCAGGGGTCAGGCTGCTTTCGGGGTCGTACCAATCGTGTCGGGCATCGCGTTTGAGATTGAGTTCGCTGACGGCATCGCGGCTCAATTGTTCGAGGCGCTGAGGATTGCCGGTGTCCTCGGTCAAGCGCTTGTGCGCCTCGGCCCACTCGGGGATTGCCAAGGTGTTTTTGAGTTCCTGGCGCAAGCGCGTCAACTGGCTCGGCAGCAGATTGTAGGCCTGCAGGAAAGTTTCGCTTTGCTGGCGAGTCATGGTCGGCTGCAGCCAGCGCAGGGCGTCGCTCAGCAAGTCACTGTGCGGGTTGCCGGTCTCTCGGGCTTCGGCCCATTGTGGCGGTCTGCCGCTGGACCCCGCTTCGGCACGAAACCTCACGATGTCCTGGCCCACGAGGCTGTACACCTGCCAAATTTCGTGATCGGTCCAGTGTTTCAGGTGGGCGGGTTCTGCGCCAAACCCTGCCGCAGGCGCATCGACCCGGACCGGGTTGCCGTATTTGTTCCTGAAGGCAAACTGGATGTCGCCTGGATTCGTGCTCAGGAAGGGCGTGAACTCGTAATAGCCTTGAGCATCCGGTGAACGATAGGTAGGCCTGTAGCGAGCCTGATCGATCTCGCTGGGTGTATCGGTCGTTCGAGGCTGCTTCGGAGCAATCGGCCTGACGCTAGGCATCCCGGGGCGCTTCTGCGAAGCTGCTTCGGGTGTCAGCCGCTCAGCACTGACTGGCGGGATCTCGCTGACCTGTTCGCTCAGACGCCAGGTCGCACGGTCCTGGTTTTTATAAAGCCTGGGGCCAGAGGGATGACGCTCGGTCAGCAGTTTGCTCCGCCAGACACCGTAATCGTCGGTGCCGACATGGGTCGTTTCGAGACGGCCCTCGTATTCGACGTCGACAAAACGGCGGCCGACAATCCAGCGAAAGCCGTCTTCGTCCGCCGGCTGCATGCCGTGCAGAAAGTCTTGTTTCAACCAGTATCGATTTCCCGTCCCGTCGTGACGGGATGTCCCAGGGGGTTGCGAGGGCAGGGCGCTGATCGTAATGGCGGGAGGAAGGACCGGGTCAGTCGCGCCCGGTGCCTCGATGCTGCGCGGCGGGCCGACGGAGTCGGCAAAACCGGGCAGCCGCCAGGCCGCAGGGCCCCCTGGGAATGGCGCAGGTGTCTGCGGGTCGGGTTGTCGAAGGGTCGATGTTGGTTTGCGCGGTATCTTCGGACTCATGAATGACTCGAATCAATAGATAACCAAAACACGCGCCGTAGTTAACGTTGCGTTGGTTGAAGTGTTTTGATGATCGAAAGTTATTGAATTGGCTGAGTCAATCTAATGGTTTTTCCGCGGGGTGGAATGCTTTATCTCGGTGTTGTGCGGGCAATTATGTAACTCGGTTTATGCCGGGTTTATATGTACGAAAGTTGATAGTTGGTTGCCTGAAAACTTTCCCATGACAAGTAAGTTTGAATAGGGCAAGAGCGCTGCTCTCGTCGGAAGTTTCCGAAAAGAGCCGCGCAAGAAAATAACGCTTGTGAAGTTTCAATCAATAAGCGTAACGCAATAACGTATGCGGAAGATGCCGCAGTACGAAGAAACCGAACATTGCCAGCATCGCCGGCAGGATCAGCCACCAGACTTTGAAGGGCATGGCATTGAGCGATGTCGAACGCTGGCTCAGCCACAGGCTCGCCGCACACACGCAACTGGCCAGCATGGCGCCGGCGAGCACGTCAGTTGGCCAGTGCGCACCGAGATAAACCCGCGACAGGGCGATGGCCAGTGCGGGCATGCAACCGATCAGCAGCCAGGTCAGACGCATGCGCGGTGGTTGCCCGCGACCGGCCAGCACAGCGAGGCTCAGAAACAGCGCGAACGCGCCCGAGGCATGGCCACTGGGCATGCTGTAGGTGGTCAGCGGGTCGGTCAGGACTTCCGGGCGCACGCGGGCGAAGAAGTATTTGGTTGCGGTGTTGGCCAGTGCGGTAACCAGCAACGTGCCTGCGGTAAAAAGCGCGTGACGCCATTGCCGGCAGATCAGCAGCAGGACGACGAGCAAAGCGCTGAACATGAGCATGTTGCGGAACTCGCCGATCAGCGTCAGCGTGACTGCAATTTCATCCAGCATTGGCTGGCGATGCTCCTGCACCAGTGTCATCACGCCCTGATCGAGTGCTGTCAGATACGGATAGCCGACGAACAGGCCCGTCAGAATCAACAGGCTCATGCTGCTGATCCAGATCGTCGCGCGACGGTGACGGCGCAAGCTGCTGTTCACGCTGAGACCAACCATTGCGGCGATGCTCCCGGCGACAATGCCGGCTTGCAGCCAGAACCCTTCAGGCAAGGGCAGGCGGAAGGCCGCGCCGGTGGCCCAGCCTGGCAGCAGATAGGCCAGACTCCAGCCGGCGGCGGCCAGCAGGCTGACAGCGGCGAAACGCGGGAAGGGCATGTCGCACATGCCGGCGACCATTGGCAGCATCGGCCGCAGCGGCCCGATGAAGCGGCCGACCAACAGGCTGGCAATGCCGTAGCGCTGGAAATACGACTCGGCGCCGGCCATCCATTCCGGATGATGGCGTAACCCCGGCAGGCGCCGAATGTTTTGGTGGAAATGGCGGCCGAGCAGATACGAAACAGCGTCGCCGAGAATCCCGCCGAGAAAACCCAGCAGCAGGGTTTCGCTCAGCGACAATGCGCCGCTGCCGGCCAGAACGGCGACGGCAAACAGCAGCACGGTGCCCGGCACGATCAGACCGGCAATCGCCAGGCATTCCACAAAGGCAACAATGAATACCGCCGCAGCCAGCCATTGTGGGTTGGTCGCCAGCCACCCGGTCACGCTATCGAGCCATGGGCCCATACAGAAAAACTCCAAACCATTGATGATCCCTATGCAGGAGCTGCCGCAGGCGGCGATCTTTTGATCTTGATCCTTAAAACAAAGTCAAAAGATCGCAGCCTCCTCCAGCTCCTGCACAGGTTTGTGTTTACAGCAGAAAATAATCCCGGCCTTCGACCTGACCGCGGCGCAGCGGGTTCCGCGTGCACCATTGCGCGTAGGCAGCGTCGACAAAGCGATACATCAGATGTTCATCGCGGCCATGGGGAATGCCCAGGCGTGTGGTTTGAATGATGCGCGAAGGTGCCGGCCCGGTGTCCTCTACCAAAAGGACGTCATGATCGAAACGCTTGGCGTCCCACACTGGCACTTTCAGCCCCAGCGCTTTGCACAGCAGGGTTTGCCCGGCGCAGAGTTTTTGCGAAGGACGCGCACGTCCCTGAGCGTCGGGGTTATTCAACAGCATTTGCGCCAGACTCGCCGGCCCGCTGACTTCATCGACCCACGGATAAGCGGATTTGATCAATACCGCATTGCCCGGCCCTTGCGCGCTGAAATTCAATGAGTCACCGCCACGGGCGTAATACATATAGATGTGGCCGCCATCCAGAAACAAAGCCTTACGCTTTTCTGTGTAGCCCAACGAAGCGTGGCTGCCTTTTTCGGCGCAGTAATAGGCTTCGGTTTCGATGATTCGCGCGCTTAGCCACAGGTCGCCGACCCGGTGGCGAATGACTTTGCCGAGCAGGTCCTGCGCCAGCACTTGCGCATCTCGGTCGAAAAAGGCGTCCGGGAGCCCCAGCGGCAGGCGTTCGGCGCGGTTGCGAACGGTCAGGTTGGACATGGCAGGTAACGTTTATCCAGGCTCAGGAGGTCGTGATGATAACAACGCACGGCTTAATTGGGCCTGAACGCCGGCGAATCCGCGTTCATTTCGACCATCCGCCCGTCACCGCTGTTAGTCCCGGGACGCGACAGCTATAATCTGCCGCTTTCCTCTTTGCCAAGACCCCAGCAGACCATGACTGAGTCCGTTCTTGACTACATGACCCGATTGGGTCGCGCCGCCCGCGAAGCCTCCCGGGTCATCGGCCGTGCCAGCACCGCGCAGAAAAACCGCGCCTTGCAGGCTGCTGCCAATGCCCTCGACGCCGCGCGCGCCGAGCTTGCCGCCGCCAATGAGCAGGATCTGGCCGCCGGTCGCGCCAACGGTCTGGAACCCGCTTTGCTGGAACGTCTGGAACTGACCCCGGCGCGCATCGACGGCATGATCGTCGGTTTGCGTCAGGTCGCCGCGCTGCCGGATCCGGTCGGTGCGATCCGCGACATGAGCTTCCGTCCGTCGGGGATTCAGGTCGGCAAGATGCGCGTGCCGCTGGGTGTGATCGGGATCATCTACGAGTCCCGTCCGAACGTGACCATCGATGCCGCCAGCCTGTGCCTCAAGTCTGGCAACGCGACCATCCTGCGCGGTGGCTCCGAAGCGATTCATTCCAACCGGGCGATTGCCGCGTGCATTCAGCGTGGTCTGGCCGAAGCCGAACTGCCCGCTGCTGTGGTGCAAGTGGTCGAAACCACTGACCGTGCCGCCGTCGGCGCGATGATCACCATGCCCGAGTACGTCGACGTGATCGTGCCGCGTGGTGGCCGTGGCCTGATCGAACGCATCAGCCGTGATGCCCGGGTGCCGGTGATCAAGCATCTCGACGGCATCTGCCACGTTTACGTCAGTGCAAACGCCGATCTGCCGAAAGCCCGGCGCATCGCCTTCAATGCCAAGACTTATCGTTATGGCATCTGCGGTGCGATGGAGACGCTGCTGGTTGATCAGACGGTTGCCAAGGATTTCCTGCCGTCGATGGCCGCCCAGTTCCGCGAAAAAGGCGTCGAATTGCGCGGCTGCGAGCGCACCCGGGCGATTATTGACGCCGTTGCGGCCAGCGAAGACGACTGGAGCACCGAGTACCTGGCGCCGATCCTGTCGATCCGTGTGGTCGAGGGTCTGGATCAGGCGATTGAACACATCAACCATTACGGCTCCCATCACACCGACTCGATTGTCAGCGAAAACCTCGCCGATACCCGGCGCTTTGTGGCGGAAGTCGACTCGGCGTCGGTGATGATCAACACCCCGACCTGCTTCGCCGATGGATTTGAATACGGATTGGGTGCCGAGATCGGCATTTCTACTGATAAGCTGCACGCCCGCGGCCCGGTGGGTCTCGAAGGACTGACCTGCGAGAAGTACATCGTGGTCGGTGATGGCCAGTTGCGCGGCCAGGCGACGGTCTGACTTGACCGACCTCGACCTGACAGCGCCGCAGACCGGCAGCGAGTCCCGCCCCCGACGCATCGGCGTATTGGGCGGCACGTTCGACCCGGTGCACATCGGCCATTTGCGTGGTGGGCTGGAAGTTGCCGAAGCGCTGGCGCTCGATGAGTTGCGCCTGATGCCGAATGCGCGGCCGCCACATCGCGGTACGCCGCAGGTGTCGGCGCAGGATCGCTTGGCGATGGTCGAGTGTGCGGTGGCCGGATTGCCGTCGCTGGTGGTGGACGCCCGCGAATTGCAGCGGGACAAGCCGTCCTGGACCATTGATACCCTGGAGTCGATGCGTGCCGAAATGCCCGCCGAGACCCAGGTTTTTCTGCTTTTGGGCTGGGACGCATTTTGCGGCCTGCCCACTTGGCATCGCTGGGAAGAGTTGCTCCAGCATTGCCACATCCTGGTGCTACAGCGCCCGGACGCCGACAGCGAACCGCCGGATGCCTTGCGCAACCTGCTGGCAGCGCGTTCGGTGAGCGACCCGCTGGCCCTGAAAGGGCCGAGCGGACAGATTGCATTCGTCTGGCAGACACCGCTCGCGGTTTCCGCCACCCAGATCCGTCAACTGCTGGCCAGCGGTAAGTCGGTACGTTTCCTGGTGCCCGACGCGGTCCTGGCCTACATCGATGCGCACGG
>Ga0070665_100003852_pt1 | contig 15875 bp, 10 predicted proteins | sample KBSS13metaG_FD_65862 | JGI IMG/M metagenome (GOLD analysis project Ga0070665, IMG submission 65862) | Switchgrass rhizosphere microbial communities from Kellogg Biological Station, Michigan, USA - KBS S1-3 metaG | ecosystem: Host-associated > Plants > Roots > Rhizosphere > Soil ... | reverse complement strand
CGACAGCGTGTGCGTGACCGAGGACTGCACCGTGTCGGTGCCGCCGGCCACCTCGCCCGCCACGTCGCCGGCGTCATCGACGATGTAGGTGTCGTTACCCAAGCCACCGTTCATGTTGTCGGCGCCGGTGCCGCCGTTCAGCGTGTCGTTGCCATCGCCGCCGCTCAGCGTGTCGTCGCCGGCGAGGCCCGACAGGACGTTGTTGGCGCTGTTGCCGGTGATCACGTTGTCCCGGGCGTTGCCGGTGCCGTTGATTGCGGCCGTTCCGGTCAGGGTCAGGTTCTCCAGGTTCACCGACAGGGTGTGCGTGACCGAGGCCTGCACCGTGTCGATGCCGCCGGCCACCTCGCCGGCCACGTCGCCCGCATCATCGACGACATAGAGATCGTCACCCAGGCCGCCGTCCATGTTGTCGGCGCCGGTGCCGCCGATCAGCGTGTCGTTGCCGTCGCCGCCGCTCAGCGTGTCGGCGCCGCCGGCTCCCTTCAACGTGTCGTCACCCGCAAGACCGGACAGGACGTTGTTGGCGTCGTTGCCGATGATGATGTTGTCCTTGGCATTGCCGGTGCCGTTGATCGCAGCCGCTCCGGTCAGGGTCAGATTCTCGAGGTTCACCGACAGGGTGTGCGAGACCGAGGACTGCACCGTGTCGGTGCCGCCGGCCACCTCGCCCGCCACGTCGCCGGCATTGTCGACGATGTAGGTGTCGTTACCCAGGCCGCCGTCCATGGTGTCGGCGCCCGTTCCGCCATTCAGCGTGTCGTTGCCGTCGCCGCCGCTCAGCGTGTCGTTGCCGGACCCGCCTGACAGGACATTGTTGGCGCTGTTGCCGGTGATCACGTTGGCCCTGGAGTTGCCGGTGCCGTTGATCGCGGCGGTTCCGGTCAGGGTCAGGTTCTCGAGGTTCACCGACAGCGTATGCGTGACCGAGGCCTGCACCAGGTCGATGCCGCCGGCCACTTCGGCGGCCACGTCGCCGGCGTCGTCGACGACGTAGGTGTCATTGCCGAAGCCACCATCCATGGTGTCGGCGCCCGTGCCGCCGATCAGCGTGTCGTTGCCGTCGCCGCCGAGCAGCGTGTCGTTACCGCCGGCGCCCTTCAGCGTGTCGTTGCCCGCAAGGCCGGACAGCACATTGGCAGCGTCGTTGCCGATGATGATGTTGTCCTTGGCATTGCCGGTGCCGTTGATCGCGGCTGCGCCGGTCAAGGTCAGGTTCTCGAGATTCACCGACAGCGTGTGCGAGATCGAGGCCTGCACCGTGTCGGTGCCGCCGGCCACCTCGGCCGCGACGTCGCCGACATTGTCGACCACGTAAGTGTCGTCGCCGAAGCCGCCGTTCATGTTGTCGGCACCCGCGCCGCCATTCATCGTGTCGTTGCCGTCGCCGCCGCTCAGCGTGTCGCTGCCGTCGCCACCGAACATCGTGTCGTTGCCGGTGCCGCCGATCAGCGAATCGTCGCCGGCGCCGCCGTCGAGCGTGTCATTGCCGCCACCACCATCGAGCGAGTCGGCAGCCCCGCTGGGAAACGAGCCTGCAGGAACGCGCGTTACCGTAGCCGAGACGACTGTCGGGGTGATGGTTTCGTTGGCGGCTGTACCCGTGAAAATAGCCATTTGTTTCTCCTGAAATTAATTGCGGGGTACGCAGAGCTGAAAATGGATTTTGATCTACGCTGCTAACGCTTTAAGCGTGTATTTATGTTGGATTGCCTGCATATGTCGTGCAATCCGATTCGTGTTTCGTGAGTTTCCTGGCCTGCCTTTCGGATCGCACGGGTTTTGGTCGAGCAGAAACAACGATTCAGGCCAGATCGGTCTTTCATCGCCGAGGCCCGTTTTTCCAATCCTGGCAGCGGTGATTTTTTTGTGGCACGCCTGCCCTCGAGGCAGAACAAGATGACGGGTTTTCTCAAAAGACTGCCGCCGATTTTCAAGAAGCGGCTTCCGGAAAATGGTTCACGAAAATGAAGACCAGCTCTTCCGGCTCGCCCCGGCCGGAAACGCGATCGCCATTATCTGCCGAAGGATCGTGCTCCTCCGACGTCTTGCCGCCGCCGTCCAGGTGAGGATCAAGATGAAACCAGGCCGTCCACAGCGAAGCCCTGCGTCGGCAGCAGGGCATCGACGGCCGAACTGCCGACGAGGCTTGCCGCTGGCCCGCGGCCGGCAGAGGCCAGTTCGGCGGCCACGGCGAACCCCAGCCGCACGCCTTCGACGGCGGCGGCGCGCCAGTTCACGCCGAGATAGAGCCTTGCAAGGGCGTTCTCGCGGACGGCCTGGCCGAGGGTGAGCCTGCGGCTGTGGCGCGGCCGCAGATATCCCGCGGCATCCCGGGCCTGACCGCTGAACTCATCCGACACGACCGTGAAGCTGAGCTGGCGGGCCGCCACCGCCGTCATGCCGCTGAGCCGAAGGAAGCGGAAGACGACATCGAAGCAGGCCGTTCCGATCGTGGAATGACCCGATGGATAGGCGGGCGACGGCGGTGACCGATGGTAACGGCCCGGTGCGTTGGTCCCGGCAAGGCCGAAGGGTCGCCAAAAAGGATCCGCATGCCAGCCGTCGCGCACATGCGTCGACGCTTCCCGCCGCGGGCGCGCAAGCCAGGTACCGATGTCGGCGGTCAGCGGCTCGGTGGCACCCGCCGGCCCGACCGGCGGGTCGGAAAAGCCCCAGCCGATCCCTGCCTCGCGAACGCCATGGATCGGACGCCAGACGCGAAAGCGATACTTGCCGAACCAAGCGGCGATGGCCGCGTCGGCCATCGCCATGTTGACCAGGGCGAAGAGCAAGGCGTTCCTGCCGGGTTCGAGGCCGCACCTTTCCGATATCGCGCGGACGCACTGGTTGTAGAGCCGAGGCGCCGTGCCGATGTTGCGCGCTCCGTCATAGGCCCAGAACAATCCTATGGCCGTCTGCTCGGCGCTGCGGCCGGCAGCCGGCGCGGCGGCACCGACACTTGCAACTTCGGCGAGATCCTGCAGATACGCATCGCTCGACAGGAAGCCGCCGGGCTCGCGAACGCCCCAGGGCGCCTTCATCGTCCTGCACAACGCCGCCAGCGTATCGATTCCGAACGGTCTCACCGCGCCCCACGCCACGGCGGGGGGCGGAACAGGATCGAAAGGGTCCGGGCGGGAAAGGCCAGGCGCGTCGCCGGAGGCGTAGCTGCCGGTCACGGCCGCGCCATCGTCCTTGCGCGCTCCGATGACGGCGAGGCCGACCGCACGCCCATGGTGGTAACCGCTGGCAATCGCCGCAGCCGAAACGCCGGCGTCGCCCAGCATGCCGAAATGTTCGCGGCACTTGCTTTCCAACCGGTCGCCCTGTCTCCCATAAAAGCTGGAAAGGACCGCCAGCGCCGCGCCTGCGACCGCAGCGTCCGGCGACGCGCCGATCTCAGGGTGCCGATGGTGAAGGTAGAGCACGCCGGCAGTCGGCAACGCCGCATGCCAGGCCTCGTAGATCGCAAGATGCACCATGGCCAGGATGCGCGACGTCGCCGTCATGCCGGCATGTTCCGGATGCAGGCCCCGGCGGTCGGCGGCCGCGTCGGTCTCGTCCTCGCCGTCGTCGTCGGTGAAGGTGAAGTCGCGCCTGTGAGCGTCCAGCGCGACCTCGTTCCAGAACAGGATCGCGTCCGTTGCGCTCTGCCCGTCACGCACGCTCATGGGTATTCCCTTCGACGCCACGCCTGCGCCGGATCGCCGGCGCGGGAGCAGTAGGCGCCGGAGGCCGTTATCCGTGCGTTAGCTGCGCATGGGGCAGCCGCAGCGGCACCGCGACCGGCTCCTCAATAACGATGGGATAACGCCGGCTGAAATACAGCGGGCACGGACCGGGGGATTCGATGAAAAGGCATGTGGGACGATCCATTGCCGTGTCGGCAACGCGCGAGGCCGCGCAGCGTTGTCCCGCGGGCGGCGGCGATCTCTACGTCCACCTCGGCCAAACGGCGGACAATGCACCGATTGCAGAGGTCAATCCGAACGGCAGGGTCGCTGGCCCGAGCGACGTCAGGAACCTGATCGGAAGCGGCTTCCGCAACTTCTTCGACAAGCCTGACGACACTCAGGTGTTCCGCTTCCGGGGAAAGCCGGTCGACCACTCGCCGGCCGTCCAGACGGCGCTCCGCACCGCCCTGATGAAGCTTGCCTATGCACTCGAAAGCCGCAAGGCGAACGAAGATCCGCCAGACCACACCGAGGCCGACAAGGCCGGCCGCACGAACGTCAAGCCGGGTGACAACCCCAACCTCCCCTCCGGTTACACCTACCTGCTGCAGCTCATGGCGCACGACATCGTGCGGAGCGCGAGTTCGCTCGCGCGCACCGACGATGGCCGTATCGCCCTGAACAACGACCGGTCGGCAAAGCTGCGGCTGGAGTCGATCTACAATGGCGGTCCGGAGACCTCCCCGCTGCTCTACGAAGCCGTTGGCGCGGATGGCAACGTACCGAAATCGTACCTGCGGCTCGGCCCGCTCGACACCGGCAACGCCTTCGCCTGCCCGTTCCGCGATCTCGCCAGGCTCGATCTGTCGCGGACCGCGGCCGAGACGAAGCAATCGGTCCAGGATCCGAGACCACCCGCCGCTCCGACCACCCCCGCCGCACCTGGCGACATGCCCAAGCCCAAGGTGCTGGGGCCGTTGCCGGATGTCCTTGTCGGGGACAGCCGAAACGACGATCACCCGATCATCTCCCAGCTCGCGGTCGTCTTTCACCTGCTGCACAACGGGCTGGTGAAATGGGCCGAAGACATACCGGTCAAGTCCTATGCGAGCAACGCCTGGGAAGCAGCGATGGATCGCTACTACTACGCTCGCACGGCCAGCACCCTGATCTTTCGCAACATCCTGCGTCACGACGTGATGAAGCGTCTGCTTCATCCCACGGTCTACGAGCTGTACGCCAGCCCGACGCCGCCCAGCGTCTTCGAGTGGGACGGCAGGATTCCCCTGGAGTTCTCGCACGGCGCCTTGCGGGTGTGCCATGCGATGCCGCGCGGACACTACGTCCTCAACGAACGGAGCGACTTCAATCTGATCGATGTCCTGATGGAGAATTCGGCGAACCATCCCAACAAGATGCCTCTTCGCGAATTCTGGGCGGTCGCGTGGTCAAACTTCTTCGATCTCGATCTGGCCAATCGCGAGAACATCAATCTGAGCGCGCGCCTGGGTCCGCGCTACGACGCGCAGACCCAGGTTGCGCCGCTGTTCGACAAGTTCGACGAGACGAACAAGCCGGGACTCGCCTATCGCGACATGCTATCGGCGGCTCTGGCGGGATTGTGGTCGGTTTCTGCCCTGACGGCCAAGCTCGCCGACGCGTCTGAACCCAGATTGGCGGCTCTTTTCGAGGAGACCGGACTTGCCGACGCCGCCACCCGCACCGCCGCGCTCAGGCAGTGGTTGGACCGGACGAGCCTGGACGGCCACAAAATGACCGATGACGAGCTGGACGCGCTTGCCGTGGATCCGCCGCTGCCGTTCTTTCTCATGTTCGAGGCGATGAACGACCCCGACAGCCGCGGCCTGCGGCTCGGCCCGCTCGGGTCCGTCATCGTCGCCGCCGTGATCTTCGGCATCCTGCACGCCGATCCGATCACACCGCCGGGCAAGGGCTCGCTCGAAGAGCAGCTCGGCCATCTGCGCGAAAATGTCTTCGGCACCGGGGGCGCGACCTTGCCATTCCCCAGGCTCGACTCGATGCCCGACCTCATCACCTTCGTGTCGAAACTGCACGGGCTTGCGGGCGCAAGACCACGGTTCATCTAGGTCGCAGGCGGCCACAACGGGTCAACGACCCAAAACAGCAGGAGAGAAGCATGGCCATGGATCCTCGTCCCGAAGTCGCCGATTACATTGCCTGGGGCAACCTGATCAAGCGCTGGGCAAAGGGCGAGCAAGCGGTTCCCCAGAACTTGAACGACCTCCTCGATCAATGCACCGCGGCCAATGTCGGCATGATGATGCCCGCCTTCGTCACCGACCTCCATGTCGTGCAGCAGCCAAAGAACGTGTTCGTCCTGCGGCTGCCCCCGGCCGACCTGGTCACGCAATCCGAGCAGGCGCTGGAGGCCGGGGCGGCGTATGCCATTCCGCCGTTCTACAACGAGCGCTACCACACCGAGCTGAACGTGCCGCAGGACCAAAAGCTGAACTTCCACGCCCAGCGAACAGGGGACTACGTCATTCGGCTCTGTCAGTGAGCGCCAACCGGCCGATCACCAAAGGCCATGGCTGGCGCCTTCGACGGGCGCGCCCGCGGCCGCAAGGCCGTCGCGCAAGCGCTCCCATTCGGCGCGATGCTGGATGGGATAGAGGTGAAGCAGCCAGCGGAACATGTCCGGTTCGGTGGCTGGTTGCTCGCCCGTCCATTGCGGCCGCAGGCCGTCGACGAAGCGGCGCATCTCGCGTCGCGCTTCCGCGGTCCGGCCGAGCTGAGCCAGCGCGGCAGCCCGCCACGCGACATTGCTCCACACCTCATCGCCCGATTGCAGGCTGGCCGCCAGGCTTTCGCGATAATCGCCGCAGACATAGTAGGCAGTCGCCGTGTAAACCCAGTGAATCGCCGGCGGACTGGCCATCAGGGCGGCGGCATGTCGTACCAGCTCACGCGCCTTGGCCGGCTTCGCGGTGAAAGCGTGAAAAAGCCCGGCCGAAACGACGGTCCAGGGATCGTTCTCATTGAGCTCGATGGCCAGGCTCATATGCATCTCGGCGTTGGAGAAGTTGCCGGCCATGGCGTAGGCCCAGCCCGCAGCCAAATGGGCTCGCGAATCGATCGGATCGAGCTCGATCGCCTGGCGGGCGAGCTCGATGGTCTCCAGTCCGCGGTCCCGCGCCCGAAAGATGCCGGGATAAACGAAGTGGACGCTGTTGTTCATTTGCACGAGGCTGCTGTAGCCCGGCGAGAACGTCGGTATTTCCGCAATCGTCGCGCGAAACATGTCCGCGGCCTCTGCCCAGACGCGCGGGCTGAACTTGTGGATCATCTCCTGCGCGCGCAGCCAATGGTCGAAGACATGCGGGGCGATGCCCGGCCCGTTGGACAGACGACTGAGCCTGCTTGCCGAGAGGTGAATGTTCAAACCGACGGCGATGCGCCGCACGATCGCCTGCTGTGCCTCGAACCAGTTCGAGAGCGTGATGCGATACTGATCGCTCCAGACATAGACGCCGGTGTGGACCTCGCGCAGCGTCAGGATGAGGCGTATGTCGTTCGGCGTGGTCATGGCACTGGCGTCGATCCGATATTCGAGCCCGTCGCCGTCCGCTGCCGCCGTCTTCGGGTCGTCGCGCACGCGCCACTCGCGAAAGCGTACGAGGCTCGCCACCAGCTCGTGACGGAAGCCAGTCACGATATAGCGCTGGTCCGGCTCGGTAGCGGCGGCACCGAACGCGCCGATGCTGAGAACGAGATCGCGCGCCGCCGCGACCGATGCAGAGGGGCGATCGAGGAGCGCCACGTTGGCCAAGGCCCCGTTGGCGGCATCGGGCGGCGCCGATGCCTGCCGACGAACCTCAACGATCATATTTTGCGTTTCGGCCGATGGCTCGATGTCGAATTCCTCTTCCAGAAGGTCCCAAAGCGCCTTGTAGAGCCGGAGCGCCCCACCGAAATCTCCGCGGCGGGTGCGCGCCTGAATGAGGCTGCGGCACGCTTCCTCGTGGGTCGGATCCAGCGAGAGGAGCGCCTGCGCAACCTCCTCCTGGATCGGGGAGAATGTCTGAGCGGAGCGCAGCGTGCTCTCGAAACTGCGAGTCAACCGATCCTGCAGGGCTTGGCGTTTGGCCAGCAGCCAGATGCGAAAGGCGGGGTCCACGTCCTCGAAATCGGCCAGCAATTTGTCCGACAGACGTGGCACTTCGCCGAAACGCGCATGCACTCGTCCGCCGTTCGCCATGCCGACGAGTTCATGCAGGTCCACCCGGAGCCGGCCTCGATCGAGCGCGATGACGCGCTTCTCCGTCCTCAATCCATCGAAGCCGAAAGCTTGAAAAGCGCCGCGAATCTCATGAAGAATCTGGCGCAGCGATCCCCGGGCGTTTTCCTCAGGCGTCTCGCTCCAGAGCAGGCCGACCAGGCGCTCGCGGGTCTCCTCCGGCGTCTCGCTGATTGCGAGATAGCCGATCAGGGCATTGGCCTTGCGGCTGACGATGCGCAGCGGCGTGCCTGAAATGCTCAACGAAAACTTGCCGACGCTCACGATGTCGAGATTGCGGACCGCCCCTCCGGCCGCATGACTGCTCGATTTTCGGCCCCCCCTGCCTGTCATTACCCCCACCTGTCGTCCCTCGAAGCAATCCTTTTGCTACCCGCCTATAAGATGTTGATGACGTCTCCATACTGCGGATTGCCGCCACAACTTGCAATGACCGAGAAAAGTCGTGGGCTCCTGTAGGCAGAGGGGAATGGTTGCAGTTTGGGGGCCAACGCCCGCATGGCGGCGATACCATGCTCGGCCCGTGTCAGCTCGATCAGCCACACCTCCACCTCCCGATCGCCCAGGTGTCGAAGCAGCCCTTCAAAGCCTGCGGTGATCTGGGGCTCGGAGGCGCTCCACTCATGGGGTGCTCCGGCGGGATGAAGCAAAGGACACCGCGATGCTTCCAGCTCTCCGCGCCGAAGGTGACGATGGTCGGTTTCGTCGAGCGCCGCGAGTCCCCCTTCCGAGAGCTTCAGCGCAACCAGCGGATAAGCCACCTCGACCTGAGCCATCTCGAGGATCGCCGCTCGTGCCGCCTCACGTGCGGCAAGGCGCGCGGCAAAGCCACAGGCCAGCCCACGGCCCGTGCCATCGACCGACAATGCCGCGAACGTCGGCACACCGACGTCCGTCGTGATGTCGAGGAGCCACGCGGTCCGGCCGCCTCGGCCGGCGCGCAGGCGCGCGAGCAAATCGGCTCCGTCGCTCGCGATCGCTCCGTCCGGTGACACCGGACGTCCACGACGACCGCCGTGCCACCAAAGGGCAACGGCATCCCGCTCCACGAGTTCGAGGATCGCCCGGAGCGCCGCCTCCCCTTTGGATCGCCCAACGGCGCAGCCGGTGCTGAGCGGGCCGCGCAGCGTCAGAGTCCTGCGGCGCTCGCTGCGGCGCAGGCAGAGATCGGCCGGCAGGAGCGACGTACGGGATCCGTCAGCGCTCGTCGCCTTCAGCCAGTCGACCCTCGGAGACCGGCGGCCCAGCAGATCGGGTTGATAGTCGCCGAGCCAGACCGCGACGGCAGGGTCGAGCAGAGCGTGAACGTCTTCCATCCTGCCGGACCGGGTCACATCCCGGTCGCGCTCGACAAGCGACAGGAACTCCAGGCCTTCGCCCAGGCAGGATGTCAGCGCCTCCTCCAGCGAGACGCCGGTGCCACCGGCGCTGAAGCGGATCGGCAAAGAGGTGCCTGGGTCGAACGGGTATGCGGATGCCTGCGCGCCGACGAACGCCAGGCCGGGCGCCGACGGCGAAACCAAAGCAAAGAGCCGCTCAAACCGCTCGAGGGCGGGAAGTATCCAGTCGCCCGCGAAATGACAGGCAGAAGCCCTCAGTCCCTGCGTATCCTTCAGCGAAAAGTCCAGGGGTACGAACTTCAAGGCGTCAGTGTCAGCGCGGAGATCCATAGCTCGTTATAGGCCAACGCCTCGCTCGATGGCTCCGAGCTCAATCTGCAAGCCGCTTCATGTCACGCTCGCCGGCGGGCACGCCAGCCCGTTCACCAGCGGCGGCGGGGCGCCGGTGCGGCAGGCGGGCTCGGCGAGGCGGCAGCGCGGGTGGAAGGTGCAACCGGACGGCAGGTTGGCCGGGTTGGGCGGCTCGCTCGGGGTGGCGGGCGGCACGGTGCCGGCGTGGAGGCGCGGCACCGAGGCCAGCAGCGCCCGGGTGTAGGGATGGCGCGGCGCGCCGAGGACCTGCCCGGCGCTGCCCTGTTCGACGATGCGGCCGAGATACATCACCGCGACCTCGGCGCAGACCTGGCGCACGACCGCGAGGTTGTGGCTGATGAACAGGTAGGTGAGTCCGCGCCGGGCGCGCAGCTCGGCCAGCATGTCGAGCATCTGCGCCTGCACGCTGACGTCGAGCGCGCTGGTCGGCTCGTCGAGCACCAGGAGCTGCGGTTCGGGCGCCAGCGCGCGGGCGATGCAGACGCGCTGCTTCTGGCCGCCGGAGAGCTCGTGCGGATAGCGGCGCAGGAACTCAGGCCCGAGCCCGACCTCGGCGAAGAGCTGCCTCACGCGGTCGTTCAGCTCCGAGCCGTTGGCGAGGCGCTGGATGACCAGCGGCTCGGCGACCGAGGCTCCGGCCGTGAGGCGCGGGTCGAGCGCCGCCGACGGATTCTGGTGCACGAGCTGGATCCGGCGCCGCAACGGACGCAGAGACGATTCCGGCAGGCTCGTGATGTCCTGCCCGTTGAACACGATCCGGCCGGCGCTGACCGGCGTGAGCCGCAGCAGCAGCCGCGCGAGGGTGGACTTGCCGCAGCCGCTCTCGCCCACCAGGCCGAGCGTGGCGCCGGGCGCCAGCGACAGGTCGACATGGGCCACGGCGGTCAACCGGCGCGCCGGCTGGAACGCGGTGCGCGGCAGCGCGTAGGTCTTGGCCAGCCCGGCGGCGTCGAGCAGCGGCGCGGTCATGAGGAAGCGTGATGGCAGGCGACGCGATGCGCCGGGGCGAGCTCGCGCAGTGCCGGCTTGACGGTGCGGCAAACATCAGTCGCCAGCGCGCAGCGCGGATGGAAGCGGCAGCCGGCCGGCGGCGTCAGCAGGTTGGGGATGCTGCCGGGAATGCCGCGCGGCCTGTGCGCCGGATTGTCGATGTCGGGCACCGCGGCGATCAGGCCCTGCGCATAGGGATGGCGGGGATGGGCCAGCAGCTCGGCGGTCGGCGCCTCCTCGACCACCGTGCCGGCATACATCACCGCCACCCGCGCGCAGCTCGCCGCCACGACGCCGAGGTCGTGGCTGATCAGCATCAGCGCGAGGCCCCGCTCCTTCACCAGCCCGGCGATCAGCGCCAGCACCTGCGCCTGCACCGTCACGTCGAGCGCCGTGGTCGGCTCGTCCGCGACCAGCACGCTCGGGTTGCCCGCCAGCGCCATGGCGATCAGCACCCTTTGGCGCATACCGCCCGAGAGCTGGTGCGGGTGGCTCGCGAGCAGGCGGTGCGGCTCGGCCAGGCCGACCGAGGCGAGCAGCCCGGCGGCGTGCTCGCGGATCGCGCGGCTCGGGCGCTTCGCCTCGCCTGCGGCCGCCTCCTGGCCGCGGATGGCGTCCTCCATCTGCGTGCCGATCGACAGCAGCGGGTTGAGGTAGCTCGCCGGGTCCTGGAACACCATGGCGATGCGGCGGCCGCGCAGCCGGCGCATCGCCTTCTCCGGCAGGGCGAGCACGTCCTGGCCCTCGAACCGGATCGCGCCGGACACCACGCGCGCCGGCGGCGATTCGTTCAGCCGCAGCAGGCTGCGCGCCAGCACCGACTTGCCGCAGCCGGTCTCGCCGACGATGCCCAGCGTCTGGCCGGCCCCGAGCGACAGGTCGATGCCGTCGAGCACGTGCAGCGTGCCGTCGAACGTGTCGAACGCGAGCCGGTAGTCGCGGATCTCGACGAGGCTCATTCTACTCTTCGCTGGGACCGCGCCACTCCGTGGCGCTCATGGTCATGATTCCGAGCGCCACGGAGTGGCGCGGTCCCAGCGCATGAAGCATCGGCTCCGAGGGTGATCGTCACTCGCCTCATCCGCGGTGGCTTCGCGGGTCGAGGATGTCGCGCAGGCCGTCGCCGAGCAGGTTGAAGCCGAGCACGCTGGCGTAGATGAAGGCGCCGGGGTAGACGGCGTACCACCACCAGTCGGGCAGGTAGCCGCGCGCGATCGAGATCATCGCGCCCCACTCCGGCGTCGGCGGCTTGGCGCCCAGCCCGATGAAGCCCAGCGAGGCGACGGCGAGGATCGCCTGGCCGATATCCATGCTCATCTTGACGATGATCGGCGACAGGCTGTTGGGCAGCACATGGCGCCAGAGGATGCGCAGGCCCGGCGCGCCGGCCACCCGCGCCGCCTCGATGAACGGCTCGCCGCGGATCGACAGCGCCTTCGACTCGGCAAGCCGCACGTAACCCGGCCACCACACCAGCACCAGCGCGATCATGGCATTGACGATGCCGGGCCCCAGTGCGGCGACCAGCGCGATGGCGAGCACGAGGCCGGGCACCGACAGGAACAGGTCGGTGATGCGCATGATGGTCTCGCGCACCTTGCCGCCTGCGGTGCCTGCGAGGATGCCGAGCGGCACGCCGATCGCCGCCGCCGCGAGGGTGATGCCGATGCCGACCAGCAGCGACAGCCGCGCGCCGATGATGACCCGGGTGAGGATGTCGTTGCCGACCTCGTCGGTGCCGAACCAGTGCGCCGCGTTGGGCGACTGCAGCTTGCCGGTCAGGTCGACCTTGCCCGCGACATCGTCCGGATAGGGCACGATCCACGGGCCGGCCAGCGCCAGCAGCACGATCACGGCCACCAGCGCCAGCCCGAGCGACGAGGCGAAGCTGCGGCGGAAATGCCAGGCGGCGAGCCGCAGGCTGCGCGAGGCGGCCATCAGGCGTCCCTCAGGCGCGGATCGAGCACGCCGTAGAGCAGGTCGACGACGAGGTTCACCAGCATGAAGTTGAGGCCGACGATCAGGGTCACGCCCATCACCGGCTTGAAGTCGCCGGCGATGGCGGAGGACACCGCGTAGAGCCCGATACCGGGCCAGTCGAACACGGTCTCGACCAGCACGGTGCTGCTCATCATCCAGCCCCAGCGCAGGCCGATGATGGCGAGGGTCGGCAGCATGGCGTTCTTGAGCGCATGCAACGTCACCAGCCGCCAGCGCGATACGCCGTGGGCCCGCGCCGAGGTGATGTAGTCGGCGCGCAGGGCCTCGACCATCTCGCTGCGGTTGACCCGCAGGATCGAGGCGAGGCAGGGCAGCGACAGCACCAGCGCCGGCAGGACGATGTAGGACAGGCCCTGCCAGAACAACGCGCCGTCGCCGCGCAGCAGGGCGTCGACCAGCAGCATGCCGGTGATCGGATCGCCCGGATCGGTCGACACGCCGATCCGTCCGCTGGTCGGCAGCCAGCCGAGCCAGACGGCGAAGCCGAGCTGCAGCAGCAGGCCGAACCAGAACGGCGGCAGGGCGATGCCGGAGACGGCGAAGATGCGCGTGACGTGATCGAGCCACTGGTCCTTGAACAGCGCCGAGAGCATGCCGAGCGAGATGCCGATCACGAGCCCGATCGCCATCGCCACGACGCAGAGCTCCAGGGTCGCCGGGAAGTAGCGCGCGAGGTCCTGGCCGACCGGACGGCTGGTGGCGATGCTGCGGCCGAAGTCGCCGCGCGCGAGGTCGCCGACATAGCGCAGGAACTGCTCGGGCAGCGGCTTGTCCAGCCCGTACTCGCGCCGCGCCTGCTCGATCTGCGCTTTTCCCGCATCGGGACCCGCGGCGAGCACCGCGGGGTCCGACGGCGCGACATTGGCGATGATGAAGGTCAGGCAGATCAAGCCGAACAGCATCAGCCCTGCCAGCGCGAAGCGGCGCAGCAGGTAGGCGAACATCAGGCCTCGATCCACATCGGGTAGAAATCGACCTCGCCGGTGAACCAGATCGGGCTGAAGGAGAATCCCTTCACGTAGTCGCGCATCGACCAGGTGCGGTTGGGGATCATGCCGAAGACCTCCGGCTGGTCGGCCACGATGCGCTTCTGGATCTCGCCGTACAGCGCCATGCGTTTGGCCTTGTCGGTCATGCCGCGCGCCTCGCCGATCATCTTCCAGACCTCGGCGTTCTCGTAATGCGACATGCCGTAGTAGAGGCCCCAGGAATCGCGGTGATACTGGTAGGCGACGGTGTCGGGATCGGTGGCCACCGGCGTCACGTAGACCGAGATCATGTTGGGGCAGGTGTCGGGCTTGGAGCCGCGCGCCACCATGGTGGTCCACGGCTGGCCGACGATGTTCACCTTGATGTTGAGCGGCCGCAGGCTGTCGAGCAGCACCAGGCCGATGCGGCGCGCATCCTCGAGCCCCTGGACATGGACGTATTCGAGCTCGATGTCGCCGTTCGGCACCTTGCTCTTCGCCAGATATTCCTTGGCCTTCTCGAGGTTCTTGCGCGGCATGTCGGGAACAGAGACGTAGCCTTCCATGTCGGGCGGGAACGGGCTGGTCATCAGCCGCGCCCCGCCGTTGTGAATGGTGATCAGCGCTTCGTAGTCGAACGCATAGGCGATCGCCTTGCGCAGGTTGATGTCTGCGGTCGGCCCGTTCTGGCAGTTGAACTTGATGCCGAAGGTGGTCGAGCCGGGATGGTCTTCGTTGCGCACGCCCGGCAGCTTGGCGAGCTGCGCCATGTCGTCGGGCGACATGTTGGTGATGACGTCCATCTCGCGGCGCTGCAGGCCGGCGCGGCGCGGTGCCGCCTCGCGCACGATGCGGTAGATCACGCCCGACAGCCGGTTCTGCTCGCCCATCGGCCAGCCCTTCCAGTAGTCGGGCACGGCGTCGAGGTGGATCAGCGCGTTGGCGTCGAAGCGCTTGAGCTTGAACGGGCCGGAACCGGCCTCGTTCTCGGTCAGCCACTTCTTGCCGTAGTCGTTGTCGACGGTGTTGGCCGCCACCTGCTTGGGATTGACGATGTACCACCACGGCACGTAGCTGATGAACGGCTGGAACGGCTTGTCGAGCGTGAAGGTCACGGTCTTCGGATCGACCGCCTTGATGTTCTCCGGCTTGAGGAAATCCTTCAGCATCCAGGCGATGCCGGCATTGAGCTTCAGGCCGCGCTCGAAGGAATAGCGCACCGCCTCGGCATCGACCGGATCGCCGTTGTGGAACTTGGCGTTGCCGACGAGATGGAAGGTGTAGGTCAGGCCGTCGGGCGACTCCTCCCACTTCTCGGCCAGCCACGGGATGATCTTCGGCGGCTTGCCGACGTATTTCAGCAGGCCGTCGTAGACCGACTGCTGCATCATGCGCGTCGACCAGTCGTAGCGGATGTGCGGATCGAGCACCGGCACCGCCTGGTTGCCCGAGAAGACCATGATCTTGCGGTTGCCGTCCTTGTCGAACGCCCAGCTCACGTTGGGTCCGAGGGCGGACAGGGCAGCAGCACCGTGCAGGAAGGTGCGGCGAGTGGTGGTCATGGTCTTTTCGCTCCGCTCGGTGTCAGCTCGCGTTGCCGCAAGGTTGCTTCGATGTCGATCCGTCCGTCGGCGGTCCTCACGCAGCCGTCGTCGCGCGCGGCCCCCGAGCAGTGATGTAGCCGTTCTCGAGGCCGGCGGCGATATCCTCCAGCGCCCGTTCGTGCGGACGCCGTCACGCAAATCCTGTGCCGCAGTATATCTCCCTCGCCCCTCTCAGGTGAGAGGAGGAACCCGGAGCCGATCGAAAGACTCTTTTCGCTGGGGGCGCGTCACTCCAGTGACGCGTCATGTAGTGCTGCAACACCGAGGAAGACGCGCCACTGGAGTGGCGCGCCCCCAGCGGAAGAAGTTAAGGCGAGACGGCCTGCTGGATGCGGCGTTCGTCGAGGCCGACCGAGCGGGCGGTCTCGACGATGGCGGCCCAGGTGTCGTCGGGCAGCGGCACGCCCTCGGCCAGGCGCTTCTGGCGCATCCGCACCTCGGGTTCGCCCGGGACCAGGATCTCGCCGCCGTCCGATGCCGGCCGCGAGCTCTTCACGAAGGCGACGTACTTGGCCACGTCCTTAGGGAAGAAGCCGTCCGGATCGAACACCTTGGGATCGACGTAGAACGACAGCATGCCGTTGGCGAAGCGGCCGCGCTTGGGATCGGTCGCGCCGTTGCCGGCGAGCGAGCCGCCCAGCATC